>Ga0207879_100045_pt1 | contig 336438 bp, 344 predicted proteins | sample LinPmetageLP24_FD_184045 | JGI IMG/M metagenome (GOLD analysis project Ga0207879, IMG submission 184045) | Marine viral communities from the Pacific Ocean - LP-24 (SPAdes) | ecosystem: Environmental > Aquatic > Marine > Oceanic | place: Pacific Ocean | collected 2009-08-30
TTTGATCTGTTTCGGTAGCAGTATCTGGAGAGCGAAAGCCAATTCGTACAACAGCTTCATGGGTGCTTGCGTGTAAGAACCCTGAACGCCCTTGCTATGAATCCTGCTGTGTGGCTGACTTGAACCAACCACTCCTACCTCCTCTGGAGCACCATTTGCGAACACAACCGTTCCCCAAACTGGTGCTGTGATGCCATCAGCTTCGGTTTCGGCTGTCGCTACACCTGTCCCAGTCGCCAATGATGACGATTGTTGATAGATGGGGCTACTGACTGTGAAAGAACTCATCAAATGAGGTTGTTGCTGGTGAGCTGGAAAATACCTGCTCCTATTCTCTCGAATTTTGCGTTAAGCTTGTTCCGAAGGTTGCCTTCGAAGTTGGCCTCACCTTTCGCTTCACTCATTCAGGCCCAGGGGCTCTGCTGTCTGTGTATGGATTATTGACTCGAAAGTGTACGCAGAGAAGAGGATATAGGATACCAGGAATTTGCTAAGAGAATTTCTAGCTCTCAGGGTTCATTTGCAGGTTTAACGAAGCTCCAGTGAAACAGGGCAGCTCAGGTCATTGTGATGAAGGATGGGCAACATTTGAGCTTCGCCAAGGAAGGTTTTGTGGAGTTTTCTGTAGATTTATGTAATAGCTAACAACTGATTCTTCAATCTGTATTTGACAAGATTCATATTGAAAAGTAATCACGTCGCCTGAATCTAGGACGTGGGAAGTCGCGGATTACATAAGCATAATTGGAGAAGCGCTAACACAATACCCTTCTCTGTCCAATGAAGCACGCATCCTGTCCCGCCCGTCAACATCTAACATAAGATCCGGTCTGTCGACATCAAATCCTTTCGATTCTCGCAATATCTTCCCACCTCGATGGCTCATATTATAAGATGAGTTCAAACACAAAGCCCAATGATGGGCCGAAGATGCCAGATGCCAAGCTTGAAAATCTCCCTCCAAAGGACAATGGTCTTCATCATCTAGTCAACGAACAGGCTGCTAAGGATGCATGGGGGATGCTCCTTGTATTCCGCTGTATGAATGCCCTTGCAGTTCAGACGTTCTTCCAACCAGACGAATACTTTCAGTCCTTGGAGCCAGCATGGCAGATGGCATTTGGTCCTCAAAGCGGTGCTTGGATCACGTGGGTAAGTAACATCCCAAGCTAAACTCGTTGCTCTGGTCCTAACACGAAGCAGGAATGGCATCACCAGTTGCGCTCCTCATTACATCCAGCTCTGTTCGCCATCGTGTATTTTGCGGCCGATAAATTGATGACCTTCGTCAGCCTATTCCCTCAATTCCGGGCCATGATTCTAGCCGTGCTTCCGAATCTGGTGCAGGCTTATTTTGCAGCTGTTGGAGATTATTATACGTGGCAGCTCGCAGAAAGAATATATGGGACTGGTACCAAGGTCTCTAGCGCGGTGGTAGGATTCTAGTATTCTCTTCTATAGCTCTGGACTGATTGCCATAGTTCTGGATGACTCTTTTCAGTCCCTGGCAATGGTTTTGCTCGACAAGGACATTCTCAAATTGTCTTGAGACTACAATGACAATTGCAGCTCTGTACTTTTGGCCCTGGGCGATATCTACGGAGACTGTTCTTGGGAAAGGAAGCGATGTCTCGCAGATTGAAGATGGGGATGCTGAGCCAATCTCTTCCAAAGACTCGGGTGTCTTACAAACATCCAGTTCAATTAAGCAGTATATCCCCTTACTAATGCTATCTAAGACTTATTCGTTTGCTAATAGCATCAAGTCTCCGCATCTCTCTTCTCCTGGCCGGTGTTGCGTGTATCCTCCGCCCAACAAATCTCCTAATTTGGTTCAGCATCCTCATGCCAACTTTGACAAATCTCTTCAAGCCCACGAAACGTGCTACTATGTCGGACTACGTAATCCTGCTTCGTGAAGGTGTTATATGCGGGTCTATAGCCCTTTCACTCTCCGCCATCTCTGATCGTCTGTACTTTGGCGAATGGACGTTTCCACCCTACCAATGGCTGCATTTCAATATCAGCCAGGACCTCGCCGTGTTCTATGGGCGAAACGATTGGCACTACTACATTTCCCAAGGGTTGCCTCTACTATTGACCACATATGTTCCATTTACGTTGGTTGCCTTGTACCAGGCTAGTTTGCTCCCTTCTTCCAACATTCGATTCTTGTTTACGACTACCATATTCCTCACACTAGGGGCTCTCTCGTTGATCTCCCACAAGGAGGTCCGCTTCATCTACCCACTTCTTCCTCTTCTCCATATACTCACCGCGCCTACAATTTCGGCTTTCTTCCAGCCGGATCCAGTGATCGTTACCCCAAAACCGAAATCAGGACGGCGCGAAGCCACGGAAACATCTCCTTCCTCGGTCCACCGGAAATCACTCTACACCATGCTTCTGCTGAACATGTTGATAGCGGGTTACACATCCCTATCTCACCAAAACGGCGTTCTAGCCGTAACAAAATTCCTCCGTCAAGAATACGAAATCCTCGCTCTGGACGGCCGAGGACGCCTTCTATCAGATCCAGATGCGGGCATCAACGACGACTTCAAAAGACAAACAACCTACACTGAAGAAGAGACCTTCGCCGGCTTCCTCATGCCGTGTCACTCCACCCCTTGGCGCTCATCTCTCATCCATCCCGGTCTGAAAGCCTGGGCACTAGGCTGTGAGCCACCTATCCATCTCGCACCACACAAACCAGAGCGAGAGAACTATCGTGACGAAGCAGACCGCTTCTATGACGATCCCCAGAAATTTCTCAGGGAGGAGATCAATACGAAGGAGAGGCCTTGGCCGAGATACATCGTTGGTTTTGAGGGAATTGAGAAGGATTTGAAGACATTTTATGAGGGGGAGATGAAGGGGTTTAAGGTTAGAGAGAGGTGGAGGACAAGAAACAGTCATTGGCATGACGATTCGAGACGGACTGGTGATGTGGTGGTCTGGGAATTCGTTGATGGGAGTCTTAAGACTTGAAGTGCTGGTGATCAAGAATGGCAAGAATTAGGATCGCGTACATCCAAGTAAATCTCAAAAAACGGCCGTTACATACTAGATCTGCAATTGACCTATGGCGGCCCACCCCTCAGTCCTTCGCATCCATGGTCGAGTTGGTTATTGGGAAAGATAGCAGATTTTGAAGTGATGCCTCCCGTAGTGGCAGGCAATCTCGGCCAAGCCTCTTTTACCGTTTCTTTACCGATATGCGCTCAAATGACTTACCTGAGAAGTCACGTTGTTTACCTTCCAGCCTCGCTTAAAGAGTGTGAGAAACCGATTCACTGTTTCATGCCAAGACCTGCTGTAATAGTGAGGGATAATCTTGATGGACAAATGGTAGAGACTATCACTTGAACGCAATGCAGGATTGAGAGATGGAATAAAGAAGTCACTGTACCGTTACAGGCTCAGGTCGCCGCAAGCAGCCATCTGACCCGAAGTCGTGGCCCATTTTCTTTGTTTCCTTTGGCTGCCAACTTTTGCGCGAGGATAACTCCTTTGATTCCGCGGCAGCTAGATTCTTTTTTCCTTGTCAATAGCCCCCCCTCGACCCCTCAGTTGCTGTCAGCTGAATTCTGCATCGTGCACTCTGCACATTCAGAAACCATGAACCCCACAACACCACCCCCTCCCCGTCCACCAACCTCACCCCCAGGCGCTTCCAAACAACCTCCTCGCGCCCTTCTCGCTCCTCCCGGTCCAGAAGCTCTTGCTCTTGCAGTAGCCCGAAGAGCAGCCACAGATGCCGCAATCGAAGCAGCGGTTGCCATATATAATGCAGGCGGGGATCCGGTGGGTGAAAGGGAGGATGAGATTATGGTGGAGAATATGGGGAGATCGGAGGAAGATATTAGGGAATTGATTGAGACTGATGAGATATTGATGGGGTTGAGAATGAGGGGGCTTGTGAGGAGGTAGGGATGGGATTGGGGTGAGGTCAGATATGTGCAGTAATATTGTGGAAGTGAGAATACAGCTGCGGGTCGTTGCCGTGAGATTCAATATTGAGATGAAGGTGAAACATTGCAAATATTCTTGTATTGGTTGGCGCTTCTGTCCAGTATCTCTCCATTCACAATCCGGACTTCCAGGAGCCACAGAAAGTACTTTATAAAGGCTCGACACACCCTGAGTCCCTATTTAAGCGAGTTTAACCCCTGAACTCGGCTGCCAAGTATTGACATTGGCCCTATAGAGTGTCAAAACTTTCCCGCCAAGGCTTCCCAGAGATGCCACAGCAAACTTCGAGCTCATTAAGGAGCCTAGATCAATATCTGATCAGGCCCAGGCTCGAGTGGCGCAGGTGGGATACACCAGCCTCAGGTGCGGGGTACAATGGCGGGGTACAAACATAAGATTTGGCGTCTGACAGAAATACCATATAGCGCTGTCCCGCATCAAATGAGGGGTATGATATGACAAGCCATTCTGTCAAATCGAGCCATTCCAGTGCATCTCCTTCTATCCGACTGATCCTGTTAAATACCAAGCTCGCCCACGATAACCTTTGAGGACCCAGTGCAAGACTCATATCAGAAGATCTACATCCACTCCAACAGCAATTCGAGCCCTTGACAGATTAAGACCTACCGGCATCCAGAAGTCTACTGATTCTCTGCAATGCCTCGCTCAGACATCGAATTCAAGACATCCGATGGAGTCACCCTCCGCGGCTGGCTTTACACACCAACAACAGAAACCAAAGATCCTCTTCCATGCCTCGTAATGTCCCACGGCTTCTCCGCCCTCAAAGAGATGGATCTCGATACCTTCGCCGAGCGCTTCGCCTCTCACCTCCCGTTAACCTGTCTCGTCTACGATAATCGTGGTTTCGGAGACAGCGACCACAAGCCCGGCAGTCCACGCCAAGAAATTATTCCTTCGATCCAGACGAGCGATATCTCTGATGCAATTACTTATGCGCAGTCGAGAGATGAGATTGATGCTAAAAAGATTGGGATCTGGGGGAGCTCGTATAGTGGGGGTCATGTGCTGTGGGTGGGAGCTGTGGACAGGAGAGTTAAGGCAGTGCTTTGTCAGGTGCCGTGCGTGAATGGGTGGGAGAATTTTCATCGGTTGATTAGGCCTGATTTTGTTCCGGGCTTGAACGAGATGTTTCAAGCTGGTAAGAAGCTTAGGCCCTGTTGAATTAACATCTTATATACTAATTTTGAACCTAGATCGTCAAGCACGGGCAGCAGGCAAAGAAGCTGGCACGATTCCAGTGGTCGATGCTGATCCTTCTAAGCCATCAGCGTTACCGACAGCTGACAGTCATACATTCTTCACTGCATGGCAAAAGAAGAGTAATTGGAAGAACGAATGCACCGTGAAAACGTAAGTCATAAGCAGCCGTCACCACACAATTCTAGTATGTTCTTGCTAAATCGCCTCTCACTCGCTTAGTATCGAGGCCTTCCGAGAGTACAACCCATCGGCACACATCCATCACATAAGTCCCACGCCCTTACTCATGACTGTCGCCGAAAATGATGTACTCACGCCCACTGATTTGGCTCTTGAAGCGTACTCAAGGGCCCGAGAGCCAAAGGAACTCCATATTCTTCCTGGTGGGCATTTTGATGGGTATTCGGGATCTAATTTTGAGAAGAATGCTGGACGACAGGTCGAGTTCTTGAAGAAGACCCTATGTGCTTAGGAGATATGAATGTTTTGCTACTGAGGCTTCAACGTCTCTCTCCGCACGTTTAACTTTTAGTGGAGTCATAGCTTACTTGTTTGGCAAAAGACCATCCCAAAGTGGTTGTTTTGGGTCTGAGCGTTTGAGCATGAAAATGATTCACGCAACTAATAGGAGCAGATGTATGTCGTCCCGTTTCACCAATGCGGACCTCTGGCACATGCCATCAGGCAGAAGCCAATATTTTGACCCAGGGTCGTATGAATGCGTAGTAAGTACCGCAATGACAGAAGTGTTTCTCAGTGTAGGGGTTGTTGAGAAGGGCTCCACTTTGCTAAGCGAAGTAAATAGACGGTTCCCAATCACAACCAAAACGCCCTCACCTTTGAGGAACAACGAATCTCAAATACTCAAGCGAATTAATAGCTCGTGGACTATTACAAGCCTCTATACAAGTGAAGCCTGTTAAGGGTAAATGGACATTTCATCGAAGTGGCTGAAGTGTTCATATGTGAATCCACACACGTACCCAACATTACCCTCTTGGAAACTGAGACAGGACCCTGCACGGCATCTAACTGTCTCTGTTGTTCATATATATCACGTCCGTGTACATTCACATCACGTAACAGACAGTGTTGACTCCCTCAGGCGCGACCCAATCTTCCTCAACACCCTTCATATCCTCCACTGCACTGGCATACCCGTCCCTCTTCATATTGGCTTGTTCTTGCTCTTGTAGCTGCGCTGCAATAGCATCGATGTTCCGGATGCCGGTTGGTGAGGCAAGTATGCCAGCAGCAAGTGCCAGAAGGGCGAGAAGGTGTTGAGAGAAAGACTTCGCTGGGCGAGGTGGGAAAGGTTTTGTCTGAGAACTGTTAGCATGACTGACAGGTATAAAGACCAGTGAAGCATTACCTGGTAGTATATTCTGTGTCGGTGTGAAATGATTGAGATGGATATGGAAACTTGCTTCTCTGTTGGCACTCTGCTCTTTGTCTCGAGTCTTAGGCAGGAATCACCCTCCTTATACCCGCTCCACCTCCCGTGAAATCTCTTATCTGTCAATCTGTACTCTCCGAACCTAAACCCAGCCCTTCATGCAAGAAGTACAAGTCAAGACATAACTCCGAAGGCCGCTGGAAACTCGAAGGGCAGCCCGAAGCAATCAAGTCCCTTTGTCCAACCGTCTATCAACGTTTCCAGTCCCGAGCTCCTACTTTGGTACGATTTTTGCAAGTCAACAAGATTGTCACTCATCCAGATTATCTCGTTCCCAGTCCAATAGCATCATTATTGAGGCTCCCTTCTGACGAAGCAACGTTCATAAACAGACACCAAGGGCCGGCATTGCAACCAAACCTGAGCTATCCATGTCAGAGCACTCCTCGAACACAGTCCAATCATGCTGACCACGGAGCGGCCCGTACCAGGAAGTTCCTCAACTTAGTTGCCATAATTGGTAAACCGTTCGCATTCTCGAAACGTTCATGTTGGTTTTGTGCTGCAGAATTGTTGGTTTCATTCACGGGCTCGCAGCCGATTGAGGGTCATTCACAACTCATTTATGCACAAGCGAGGCTCAACGACATCCATTATGCTGAAGAAGTCGTGTTTGGTAGATTTTGGCGAGAGAAGTGCGGTGAATGCTTCTCGGGGAGCAGAACGAGTAGCTTGCCGTGATATTGGGGGATCTGTTGCAGTTGTGTAAGGCAATGCGTGAAATTTCCTTCGGGGACGCGTGTCGAGCCCCTAAATTTTCACCTCCCAAACTTTCTTGCTTTGTGTATCGATGAAGAGGAAATCACGACAGCTGTCTTCAAGGAGGGAAAACACCGATCGAGAAATCTCAATGTGCGAAATTCGAGCTCGCGCAGGTGCAGCGATCCATTTCGGGCCTATTGGGTGGCGTCTGAAGGACCTTTACTGTCTGTAGTAGCTATGAGTGTTTGCACCCTGTACATATCCTGAGTGCTGCTGTAGGCATGAGTATGGTACGCTTGTGTTGGTACCCAGCCAGACCCTGATCTCTTCCCGCCTGTATCATATCCAATTAATTAACCCGAATGTTCCTGCAGCCCTTCAACTCAGTATATAGTCGTAGCCAGATCCAAGTGGGCACCGGCACAGGTCGAAGTGGAAGTTGACGCCGTTGATCTTATGCGATTGAGCAGCAAAAGCCATAATTCGAATCACGAAACAGATTGCACGCTGTGATTGACCGTCCTCCAGAACGCCTGTCGAACCTCTTTGGCTATATTCCTTACAACATCCACAAAATTCAGATGAGTTCGAAGTCCCTCAGCTTTACTTCTCCCCTCGCCAGCGCCTCCATAGCCTCCCCAAACATGATGCCTTCAACATAAACACCGCCCAGGACTTGGAATTGTGTTGCAACAGGTCGGAAGAGGATCGGTGCGTTGCAGCCGAGGACGACAGTGGCCACATCGCCGACTCGAATGTCTTTTCTGAAGAAGTTCCCCATAGAGCCAGCCTTGGTGGCGAAGAATCGCCCCCAAAGCTTTATCTCTCGCTCCAGTGCAGCAAGGAGAGCTGGATGGCTCCAGGAGCTCGTCACCTGACAGATCGACCACAGCTCCTCCAAGACAGAGTCAAAAGATTTCGACGTCAGATTATTATGCCCGTCTGTATCTCCAACATAGACTAAATTGTCTCTGGGGTAGTCATGTGAGGCCACTATGTCGTCGGTAGGGAAATCTCCAGTGAAATTCACCAGCGGCGTTCTCCACAAAGCTTTGAAAGCATTGCAGTCCTGTTTAAAGACGGAATTTGATTTCGGAATTGTCCAGCATCCTCGACAGAATTCTCAAACTAGTTCCATAGCTCGAAGGTCACTTCCATTGGATGAGAAAAAGTCTCCTGATGAGACCTTTGTCGGGCGTGATAGAACTTTCACAGTTGCCCAATGCAGACCGCGAACTGTCAACAGGCAGAGGTCGGCTAAAAAAGAAGCGATGCAACCAGTCTCAGCGGACGACCGAAATCCTCCAGGGTTACGAAGACGCTTGATATCATAGCTGCCACAATTCTCGATCAGAAACCCACTTAGATCATCACTACTCCAATCCGGTGTCCAAGATCACTGTACCAGTGGTCCTCTCTCTACACAAGCTGGTAAGACATTGAGTTGCTTAGATCCAAGAACGAGCTCTTTGACCACGCTAGAGTAGACATCTTGCACAGTAGTTTTGTAGTCAATGACCAGTTCTGATGCCTGTTCAAATGAACAATTCATCAAGTCATTGTGAGTCCCAATCATGCCTAAAGTTGCGTACACTTTATCTCGCGGATCGGTACTTATTGCGTAGCGGAGCCTGACCAATAATATAGAAATGCGGATCCTTGCGAAGAAGAAGCTAAAGATGTAGAACAGCAAACAGCTTGCTGGACTTGGATCAAAAGCCATTGTCTGATGAGATTTCGATGCACTGAACCTCGATCGAAGAGGTTTGTGATATCGGCAACGCCTACCTGCCCTAAATAAACCATCTTGTCGACTGCAGTGTTGCCAAAAAATTCACCCAATGCCTCTATTGAATCTTGTGGAATTATATGCTCACCATACTGAAATAAATCGCACGTTTTAGCACCCAGAACATAGTCTTGTACAATCCATGCTCGCGTAAACCATGGACTTCCGAGCAAATGAAGAGTGGCCCAGTACGTGATGGTGAAAGTCGGCGAGGCAAGGAACTCTTCCCGGAAATGATTTACAGCCTCCGCGTTGTCTTTGACATGTGCCAAATCACTAAGAAATGGACCGACTAGCTGGCCGTTTCGCACGCAGGTCCCAGCCAAATTAGAAGTCGTTCACATCGAATGTAGATATCATGCATGAGCTGCACTTGACTACCACGTTCATCGAAATCCGCTTGACTGATACGCATAGCATCGATCCAGACCCGTCGAAAATTCCTCCTGCGTCGAGGTAGATGCCGCTGCCACTTGATGGCCCATTCGACCGAGGCAAAGTCTCGACGGAGCTGCCGCAACCCAGCTGCCAAAACTAGGCTTGATCGGAAGGCTCTTTCCATCAATAATCATAGACTCTCTTGAGTCTTCCTCGCCCCAAGCGTACGAAAGAGCTTCGTATTTTGGCAGTCTGTTGAGGGAGACATGGACAATTTTGCCGTTGAGAACATCGGTATCCTTAGACTTCTGACTTGTCGGAAGACGAAGCTCGAGTAGCTTAATCTCTCCCTCCTTAAGAGGTCGGTACTGATAAAGTTCAGAGGTTGCGTTGGTTGTGATCCCAGAATAGATATCGAGGTCTTGACGAACTGAGGAGGACGGGTCGAAAAGTCCAGATTGATGAGCTCTCAGAGCTGATCGGAAGGTGACTTGTCCATGTTTAGTATATCATGTAGACTCATCTATGAATAGACGACTTCACAGCCTTGTGGAACGTCTGTGACTTGAGTAAAACCGCGAGGCGCAATACTAATAGTGCTTTCGCTAATGGTCGAGAAGGGTCATAGCATTCGTGAGAGTGATAGATCGAAGGCGATGGATGACAGCTGGAGTTAGAGAACAAATGACGAGTCGAGAGAAAAACTTACGAAGATGTCAGAAATGAGGCTGAAGATACACCTGCACCGCGCTAATAAGACCAATGAGACGATGGCCCAGGGAGGAAATCACGACCGCGCTAGCACGTGACTGTATCACCAAATACTCTGATTTGGCTAGATTCGAAGACGATGCGTAGGTAGTTGATCTAAGGGCCTGAGATCCAATGATGCTACGAACAGACTCTCGTCGGTAGAACTAGCTTCGAGCAAAAAATCCGTGTTTTCTTCCCTCGATCTTCATGCTCAATTAGAGCCTTTGAACGACCATTCGGACTCGTAGGCACTTCACGAGAAGCGTCGCGGTCAACTAGGACGGTCCCTCAGAAATACAACTATGCAATGAGATCGTCGCCTGATCAATACAAATGAGGCAGGCATAAGTCAAGCTTGTGGATTCCAGCGGACTTCTCAGAAGTTTCCATAGATAGGCTGAGCTTTTACTTCCAATACAACCCTTGTTTCTAACATCGGCGATAACATCGTTGAGTGCCAAACTAGAAACTGAGCAAATGAACAAAGAAGTAGCCCATTCGGTAATGAGAGGCAGAAACGTGCCAGGACAATGTGTTGTGTCCTTGCCACCAATAAGCGTAGCTCAACGTAGACTCGAATGATCATAAAATGCAGAGATAAAGTATGACGAGAAAGAGAGCAGAAATGCTAAACCATAGCAGGCTATCAAGTAAGTGCTGAGGAACACCTTTTGGAACGACAGAATGGCAACAAACTTGTTTTTACCAAATCAGTCCCAAGGTAATCCGTACAATCAAAAGGCACTTGCCAATCGTGACAAGCAAAAATTCGGAGTGACTCAAAGAAGGGTATTCGTTCGTGTACGAGAGCAGGGTGAAATGCTAGTCGATGGCCCGTCATGATCGTTCTTCCGTCCCATTTCCTGGTTATTAACTTCGTGGTTCCAGCATTACAAACCATTCAAAATCATCTCAGGAGTTGAAATATGATCCCATTATCATAGCCGTAGCATTCTTATACACTTGTTTCAATGTGACAATCATCCGCGGCCCCTAGGTATCATACCATACAAGAAGCGTCGTCCTCTATCGTACAACTCGCCCATCTTCCAACACAGCTTTCATCAAATCCCATCATCCTATCGCTTGCCCCGATGTAGAATTATCTGCCCGGAGGAGGTTGGCTCATCATCTGTGCCTGTTGTTCCTGGAATCTCTGCCCGATTCGTTCACTGCCTGCCATGAACTTCTGTACGCATCGAGTGACGCAGCCGGTCTCGCGCTGGATGAGGGATTTGGTGGTGAAGTCATCGATGCAGGAATCGAAACAATGGGATACGAGGTTCGAGAACATCTGGAAGGGTGAGTATTAGCTTGATTGCCCCGACTTTGTGTAAGATTTTGGATAATGAAAAGGTCGGGATCGAGTCCATCGCAGAAGCGGCAGAACAAAGCATCGAGCAATTTGCTTCCCAAGCTGATGATTGAGACGATTGTAGCGTGTAGTGATCATGAACCAGTCCGTGCAGCTTTGACAGAAGTTTGGAAGGCATTGTCGTTCTGGATATCATCAAGGAAGCTTCAAACCATTGACGAAGCTTCGCATTGACCCGCCGCTTGTTCCAAAGATTCGTCTGAAGAGATGTGCACTTACGCCCATGAATTCCTTCATCTGCTTGCGCTCCATACGAGACTGGAACTCTCTTTGCTCTGATGCCGTAAGTCTGTTGAGGCTGTTAGCTAGCTCTTCCATCTCCCTTGAAGTGATCACTAACCCTTCCATCTTGACTGGTCTAGACTATTCTTGCTTATGGGGAGAGAATCGATAGAATTGTGCCTGTGTTGACTTTGGCTCGAGATTGATGGATTGATGAGGCTGAAATGTAGCAGCAAGCTCCTCATTCTCAGTCGATGTCACGGCTGAAGAATTTAGGCGAGTCTTGGCATTATATCGGAGCTAAAAAGCTTTGTTTTGCCGACAGGCCGACAGGAATCCTGGCTTTTGGGTGGCCCCTAATAAATTAATTACTGGGCGAGAGCTGACAAGAGGGGCATCAGCATCATCATCAGCCCAGCAGCAACAACACCGGAAAGCTGGATATGACCCTGGACATGACGTCTGGCCAGATCTTGGTATGGCTATGGTACTGTATGCAGGCAGGTGCGTGTAGCTGGTGCATGCAGGAAGGGAAGAACATGCATCAAGACTAGGGAGTGTAGCCTGGGTACGGAGGTACATACTTTGCGACAAGTGACACTGGACATCAAGAGCGATATCTTAGAACCAAAGTAGAATTCTGCTTCTCTATGCCTCCAAGCCTTTGGGTATCTCTGTCATGACCCTCCGGGCCTCTGGAATACGTTCAATGTTTTGCCCCCCAGATATACCTTCTAACATAGCCACGTTTCCACGTTGCCCATCGTATCCCCATGGAGCTGTAGATGAAATGCAGGCACAAGACACAAAATCGTTGCGTGGTGACTCTAAATATGGAAAAGGCCGCCTCCCATATACCGGCTGCCTTACGCTGTCTAGGATGATGCTATACCCGCACTAGCATGACATCGTAAGGTAACAGCACCAGATAGCAGGTTCGTTGGTCTAGCTCACTTGCTTGCTTGATGAAGGAGACTTGAGGCCGTTTGGGAATCAAGCCAGAGTTGATAGTGAATGGTGCAGAGCCACAAAGCACCAAACCCCCGCCTACCTAGGTACAGAAGACTCCGGATTTGCTCTGCTTTGTTCGTCCTCGTCCAATAACAACGTTACTGTGCATCCTCCCACCCATTTGTCTGACTGGGTAATTATTATTTTGTTCATGGCCATTGCATTGCACGAGCCAGAAGGATCAGCAGCATTAAGAGGGTCAGCAGGCACTCCAGATTCTTGTGGAGGTCTGTTCTGGTGGCTCTGGACTTCAGGCCTGATAGGGCGGCACCACTAATTCGGATTAGGAGCCGTAGCGTAGCGTACTCTGATTCCAGCCAGCCAACCCAGCTCACCTCGAACATCATCATCTCGTCTCTCCTTCTACTACCTCACTCTCTCGAGCTGCACAACTGCACAAACTTCACAAATCGCAATACTGGCCGCATCTAAGACAGCTTTGTCGTGCACGACGCCTCCTTCGATTGTCGGTGTTACCTTCACCCGCACTGTCTCAGCTTCGAATCTCCTACCGCAGCGGCCTTGCATTCGAGCGCTTGCTGCACACCCCTCGGTCGCGTCTGATTCTTGCGCCCAACGACCGCAAAGCCTTCAAATCTCAACTCCTCAGCAGACGTCTAGCAGAATCCGAGAACCAGTGTCGCGTGCTGCACTAAATTGTTCATCCTCGAGATCGGTCGCCAAGCGCTTTGAATTACCCCTGCGACCGAAGTTGAATTCGAGATCAGAACCCCCACACCCACACTTACAGCCTGCGCAGACCAGCACGTTGTCTAGGCCTCTCGGGCCCCCGCGACTCTCTTTCCACTGGGAACCCATATAGCAACTATACTGGCAACTGGTAGATTGGGAAGATCGCGTTCGAGATGACTACAGACGCCCCAGCCTCGGGGAGCGCTCAGCAACCCTTCGCACACCCACAGCCTGCCCCTGTTAACCAAACAATACAAGCAGCCTCTCCCCCGACTAAACAAAGCTTGAAGAGCTGGTGGAAGACTTTCAGCAAACCTCCGCCAAAGAATCAGGAACAAAATGGTAATTTCCCATTCTCTTGGTACCCTGTCGCAAGTCCATTTCATTCCGAGCAGAACTACTACACAGGAAGCCTTGTCCTTACTTTGCACTCCGACACGCAAGGCATGTTCAAAGAAAGCCCCATGGATACAGAAACACCAATTGCAGATGGCTCTGTTGGAGACGAACAAGTGACGCACGACATCTTGTCCTCCAGTAGGCGCTTAACACCCTCGAGCCTCAATTCGAGCCAAAACAATGCTTCCAACTCTATACCTAGAAGGAGGTACTCGAGCTTCGTCCCCGGCGTTGAACATCTTCTGGAGCGTAGTTCACGCGCAGAGAGACAAGACATGCTGGGAACGAATCAGTCTGCAATCTTCACAGAAGAAATGTGTGATGCGTCCTTTCCTACAGCAACTTATTGCCCAAAATCAAGTGAAGGAACTTCCAACAAGACCCCCGTAATGAGGGGCAGACGCAAGACATCTTTCTCCAGCGCTGTCAAATTTGTGAAAACTAAGCTGAAGACAAATGCTAAGACAAAGATAGCAGTTCCACCTCCTACTGGAATATTTGGTGTTCCTCTTCGTCAAAGCATCACTTATGCGAACGTTGCCATTTCCTTGGTTGACGCTGAAGGACGAAGCTACATCTATGGATACGTTCCGATCGTCGTGGCAAAGTGTGGAGTGTATCTTAAGGAGAAAGGTATGTTTAGTGTTGTAGGGGCACATACGGCCTGCTTTGAGGCTCAGGTGCTGACGTCTCGAAAGCTACTAACGTAGAGGGAATCTTTCGACTCAGTGGATCGGAGAAGCGTATCAAGGAGCTTCGAACTATATTCGACTCCCCAGATAGATATGGAAAGGGCTTAGACTGGGCAGGATACACAGTTCATGATGCCGCAAATGTTCTGAGGAGATATCTTAATCAGCTTCCCGAGCCGATTGTCCCCCTGGATTTATACGACAGATTTCGACAACCTCTGAGAGGCTTTACTAAGCAAGCAGTGGGAGACGCTGATGGACCTCAACTCACTGAAGATTTCGATGCCGACAAGGCAATCGTCACGTACCAACAGTTGATTACGGAGCTTCCCCCCCTCAATCGCCAACTTCTGCTATACATTCTTGATTTACTGGCAGTATTTGCTTCAAAGTCGGATGAAAACCGGATGACCTCCGCAAACCTCTCTGCAATCTTTCAACCAGGAATGCTTTCTCATCCAATTCATGATATGGAGCCAGAGCAGTACCGCCTTAGTCAGGATGTCCTTATCTTTTTGATCGAGAACCAGGACCACTTTTTGATCGGCATGAGGGGTACTGCGGCAGATGAGCAAACTGTGGCTGATGTTCAAAATGGAGGAACGCCACCACCGGGAACACCAAACACACCAGGGAAGACAAAGACTGGGGTCGCAAGAACGGCATCGAATGCTAGTGCAGGAGCAGACAGTGTACGGAAGTTTGGCGGAGTGAGAAGAAACGTTTCAGTTTCTTCTCGTCACTCGAAACAATCGAATGGCGCACCAAGTCCTGCCAGCCCAGCTTATGGTCCACCTTTGACGCACTCACCAAGCGGCGGAATTCATCGAAGCAATACTGTTCCCTCAAAGCGATCTCCAGGACTACCATCAAATCGGTTGCAGAAGAACTCTGGCTCACCGTCGCCTACGGCAGCTGCCTTCATGCCAAACTCACATTCTGCTCCTCGAGGGCTCTCACCTGCGGCTGCTAGCTCGACCAATCGCAGTGTCTCGCCATCAACACCTGGTGCCCCTCCGGCTGCTCTTGGAATATCAAGCCTGGCTCCCTCGACCCATGCTGCTTCTGTAACGAGTCAAGAGAGACTTCTTGGAGATCAAACCGCCACTCCCACAACGCCTCGCAATATCTCCAACCTGTTCCAGAGATCACCAACAAACGAGAGTGAGAAGAAGCAGCCGAATAAGCTCAGGAAGAAGCGACTACCAGGTAGCTCGAATCCCAGCGCCCAAAGCTCTACCCAGTCCCTTCACAGTCAGGACCAAGCATCTCCTGCTCTTCTTCCCACCCGTCTTGCCAATGATGTTGCAGCCCATCCACAATTAGAGAGCATCCCATCCGCGAATCCTACCCTATCCAACACTCAAGCCACTCCTCCTGCCACTGATCCTCCTCAAGCTGACCCATCTGGACACCAGTTCCCAATTAGACCCGAGGAGCTTCATCAGTCGTCAGACAACACATTGAAGCCCACATCTCCAACAGGCTCATTGAGATCCCGATCATCGTTTAACGACCAGTCGGATGCTGACCACCATGAGGATGCGGCGGCTGTTGCAGAACAGAGGGAGAAGAGATCCAGGTGGAGAATTTCGCGACACCACCGTGATTCTTCTCAACTGGGTAATGCGTTGACGCCTAAGAAGGCTGTTGGTTCGGAGAACGGTGCAGGTGCCAGCTCTAGCTCTGTCGGTAGCTCATCACGACCACGCAAGAGTTTCACCGGCGACACCATCCCAGCCAGCTCAGACTCCACTCTCGTTGGTGCCCACCCTCAATCAAGTCACGATGGCTCAGCTGCAAGTGATGAGAAGAAGGGACCATTAGGTTGGATCAAGAACAAGATGCGCGAGAAGCGTGATGAGGCTAAGGAGAAGGAAGCCGAGAAGGAGCGCAACAAGAGTCCACCTGCTTCGACCGATCGCATTGCATCTGCTTTCTCACCAAGAGGCAAGAGCTTGGATATCAGACGACCGGAGAACCCAGAACGACCTGTCGAGGAGCCTGTGGCACCACAAGTACCAGACGTCCCGCAAAACACTCAACGGTAATCTTGAAATACCGGGCTTCATTGAGAGTGGTGGGTATTGTGAGATTACGAGTGGTTGTTTAAAGCCGCATTTGCCTTCGGAGCGATTTTTTAGAAAAGTTGTGGAGTTAGCAAGGGAACACCTCGGTTGCCCCTTCATCGCGTTTCTACACCTGCGCATGCACATCATGATTTGTTTTCCCAAAGATCGGATACCCCGGAGATCGTTATTTCCCCATTTTTCAGCACACGGGTTTTTTCTTCTTCTTCGACCCCCATGCGGCGAAAGGCAGCACGATTTGAGTATATTGCAGGGTCGTTTTTTGACTGTTTGTGGGATTCTGTGGCATATTTGGAACGAAATGCTGGATGGATGGATTTGAGAAAGAAATGGTTGGCTGGTTGGTTCCTCGGCCGGTTGGCATGTGTGTGTTTGAGTACAGTCACACGCCCTTGTCGTTATTGTTTCTTTTGTTTTCCCCCGAACGAACACCTTGTGGAAGTGGAGGCCATGGAAGGAAGGCTCTACTTTGTAGATGAGCTAGCTGGGTGGTTTAGTTATGACTTTCTTCATGAGGGAGGAGATCTTATGCTACAGGCGGAGTCACTCTTCGTCGATCGCCTTTGCGGCTGTACTGGCACAGTACTCGGCGAAAAGACAGAGGACACCTGTGTGATGGGGCGAAGCTGACCGTTGTCGGAATGACGGACGGAGGAATGTTATGGGCCATATGCATGGACAAACAAGTCTTGTGGTTGATGTGAGTAGTAGTGTTCGATTCTTGTATCTAGGTTTCTACAACAGGGGGTTTCTGCGATGGAGATGTGATGTGTAGAAGTCTAATGAGAATGAAGAAAAGTCATCAAACAACACTCCGACTGTGCCAAGCTTAAAGGTCAACAAAGGAATTCTGGCACATTTTCTTGTTCAAAAAATTGGGGGCTGTATGCTACGTGCAACCACCTTAGTAGCAACGAAACAAGAAGAGCCCTATTCATCCCTAAGAAATTACAAGTAAATACAAATGGCTACAGCGACCAACAATGAGTCGTCCCCATCGCGTCCTATACATCAGCCCGGAAAGTCTCAAGAAAAGCTGAGGACATTGATCAAACCTAAATCGTATTCATACAAGCCCATTCCCACTCCCATTCCCACCCGGCATCTCCTCCACATTCCCAAACAACCTAAATAGCGTATTCTGCCACGCATCCGAATACTCCCCATTTCCCCCTCCCATCCAGTGCTGTTCCCCACCATATCCCATCGCAACATGCCCACCCACCCCAACACCACTGATGCCCCCATCATATCCACCTTGCATCCCACCAGTACCGCCAACACTCACACTCATACCACCTACTCCCATCCCCCCACCATTCCCTCCACCACCTATAGATCCCATCCCACTCCCATCAAGACCCATACCCAGATTCATATTCAAATTCAAATTCTGACTCGCCAGCTCCATACTCCTCTGATCGAAGATGGCCCATCCATCATCATTACCGAGATTATTACCAGCGTCTGAGATGTCGGGCATGGCTTCTGGTTCTGGCGCCGGGCGCGGCGTGTGCATGTTCTGGAGGGAGGACTCGAGACGGGAGGCGAGACGGTGGCGGAGGGAGGGGGAGGGCTGATGCGTGTATTGGAGCATGTTTAGGTGGGCTTGGATGAGGATGAAATCTAGGCGAGAGGGTGGCTGTTAGTTTTGTATTTTGTGTTTTGGTGGAGACTTTTGGGGTCGAGAGGAGGAGTGGGATGGAGGAAATGGGAGGGGAGGAAGTGGAGGGGAAGTTACCGTCTGGCTCGCCGACTCCGCCTTCGATGCCTTGTAGAACTAGGAGGGCGGCCCAGGTTATCATCTATTTGGATTCAAGAACGTTAGCCGAGCTCAATGGTTGTGGTGTGGGTGATGTAGGGTTTCTCAGGCGGGGCATCAAACTTACAACTAGGTCCCAATTCGACCAGATGCCCTTATCTTCGTTCTGCAGTTTTAGTGTTGCCCGAGCCGAGATGAGAAGTTCATGTCGCTCTACACTCGCTACATTATTGGCGAACAGATCGAAGCCTCTTGCTGGATGATAGATTGATAGGACGAAAAGTCGATGCAGACTGTACTGCCGGAATACCATCAAACCATCAAGGTCGGCATCGTTAGGCTCTATTCACAACCTGTTAGACACTTCTCGAGGTTTTTGGAGAGGGGGAAATACTGTTCCAGAGCACAAGCCAGTCGTCTAGCTGTCTAGCCCACTCTCGAATCACTTTTCCATCTGCCTCTGTGAATGCTGACGGGGGCCGAATCGTGCCATCTACCTGATCTGATGAAATGAAGGACCAGATCGTCGGTAACCCTCGGCCAACAAAATGACTTAGTCCTATGTGCATCATTTGTGTCAGGCTATAAAATGGGTCTTTGGCGGCTGATTGAATTTGGCGAAGCGATGGGAGGGGTGCTTCTTTTGGGAGGATTGGACAGGACATGTGTAGTGAGGCATGTTCAAGGTCGATTATCTATGCAATTGTGAGCCGATGTCACTAGAGGAACTTAGAAAATGTGTACTTGAAGTCCCGAAAACAGTCCTCGCCACTCGTGGGATCTTTCATCGATGTGAACAGGACAGTGGTCCAAGGTCAGCCGATAGCCCATCGTTATCCAGAGACCTGTCGTCTCGATAAATGCCTCTGAAATGAGACCTGCGAGGATGAGACCTAGGACATTCTGGAATGCTTTCTGTTCAGCATTCAATTTTGTGGTCTCACTGTTGCTATCCTGTTGCTCTGGTCGCCGGGCCGCCTGTATTGGAACCGCTAATTCCGAAATGGCACAACATGTTGCGACGAAGTAGCCAGGAGCAAGAGCTGCGAATTCAGGCGAAGGGGAATGTAGAGCTGAGACGTAAAGTATTGCTGCTAGTAGTAAAGGCGTAGGTGTTGAAGATGTCTTTTTCTTGGAGAGAAAGTGCAGACCTGGCATAGTCTTGTGGAACCTGGACTTCCCCTCAGTATATTACGCATCTGGCACTCTCGGGGGGAGCTTACGACAGCCATAGTTGCTTGATAACCGCACGTGACCATATTTTTGAGGATTGAGGGGGTCGGGTAGATAATTTGAGATGCGCCGCTGCGAGCCAAACACCGGAAAAGGGCGATTCGGACTCGGTGTCAGGGGTTTGGAGGGATACATCGTCGTCCAACACAGACTGGGTTGAAGATGCTATGCCGAGTAGTGCCTCGATTGCAGCCAACCGGGCCAAAACCGATTTTGGGTCCAGCTTGGGCTCAGATGCGTCAAGCCCCTCTTCCTGATGTGGGCGCAAGATACTCGGAACAACAAGCTCTTGGGGGATCGCGGCGGCCTGGATGATGAAATCAGCACCGATTCTGCAGAAGAAATATGAAATGGTCTGATTTTGCCCAAGACATACATTTGCTCGAGGTTTGAAAATGCAAGGGATCTGGCTTAGTCGACATCTTTTGCAGGATGATGTTCGGTCAGGATCCACTTCACATTTCATCTGATATCGTCAGGGTGCTGAAGATAGAGTAAGATGCAAGCTGGATTAGCATCACCTTTTGTCGTCGACAATTGACTATCAAACTCAGATCAGTAATGGTTCAATTGTATCCGATGTAGATACTCACCGCATGCCTTCGTCGGCTTGGGCCCGATAGTCGTGACATTGCCATTTCTGCTCCCACTGCTGCTCATCGTCTGAGATTCTTCGTTTCATACACGTGATGGTTCAAGACCAAAAATAGGGGACCGCTTCCACACATCCAGTGTTGATACTCGGTGATCTGATCATTGAATCCCAGAGAGCTGGGCGGGTGTGCATGTGCCAGAGTGCAAGGACCTATCCTAGTCCCCTTGAGGTTACTGATAAGGATGAATAGTGGGTCTCAGCAGCATAACTTTCGCATTAAAAACAACTCGGCAAGTTATGCAGTATCAAATGGTTTTGGAAACATTCAAATTTTTGTATCACTCCATGATCCATGATATTTTGATCGATGTACCAGATTGATAGGGGGTCAAGATCGACAAACACCTTCGAAGTCGGGCGATCGTGTACTCCGTACGGAAGCTGGGCGTGATATTACTCCTCGTCCTTGCCCATGCCCATGTTGCTTGCCCTTGTGCGCGGGGGTCGCGAATCTGATGTTTGATCGGGTACGAAGACGGCCATGTGCAGATCAAGACGAGAGAGAGCTGAAGTATGGAGGACGGAGACGGCTCCGCCAAGCACTGAATTATACAATGAAGTCATTGATGTTAGCAGAGTTCACTCGGACCATACGGACCTGTATCACCAACGTCTGCCTATCTAAGCTGCATAATGAGATTAATTCGGGGTTTGAAACTTCTGGCATCACCCAGAGGGACAGATGGATAAGAGGAAGACGAGAAATTTGGGAGGCTGTCTCTTTATATGTCAGATCGTCGTCCTGGGACATTTCGAAGTTGCTATCAAGTAGTTCATAACACAGGAGCTTCCTGGGTCTAGACGCGAAGCCTTTCTTCTGAGCATCACGTGTTTCGCTGGCGAAATACTCTCCACTTCCAATTGGGCAATGACATTGCCAACATTTTATTAATCGTGTATTGATTGGTTCCTGATCCAACGAGAAGCCGTCTCCTAAGCCGTATGTCATATCGCAAGGTTGGTATAAAGTGTGTGCATGGGCTTCCAGCAGTAGGGGTTTTGCCTTGTTTTGCCCAACTGCAATGTAAGCGCAACCGCCAACCAGAACTGTAGATATGTATGACCGGCATGCCGCAAGGCCCAATTCGAAGCCCAGGAAGATATACGGTAGGTTACGGTAATGTAACACAGCATGAGCCGAGAGACCCTTGAGGCTTTGGTGGCCGAATCGCAGGCCGAGCCGGGCGCCAGAACATCATCGTGCAGAACTGAAATTCTGAAAGTCCGGAATGAAACAAACGCAGCAAACATCCTCGCGACGGCGTCTCGTTTTTGCTCGCACTCACACCCCTCTTCTGTTTCTCTCCACACAAGACAGTCCAACTTAAACTTTGACGTTCCCTCACATCTGAAGGTTGCGATGGCCGTCCGCACACAGCCGCACCGTCATCGCTTTATTGCCGCCCGACCATGGTTTCTGGCTGGCTGGTCATTGGCCGCCAATGGGCATTAACGCATAACATTTAATGACTTGGGCAGCTGCTGCACCAGCTTTGGTCGTCTCGCTGCCCAACATACCACAGGCACAGGCACAGGCACCTGAGTAGCCGACGCCCCATTTCCACCGTCACCGCCTGGACCAGATTCTCGTGGTCACCACAAGGTCTGGGGAAGTTCCTTGTACCCGCCATCTCGTGCACCAAAAGCTGACCTCCCCACGCTCCTCGAATCGCAACGACGCTTTGATAAGTCTTTGGGCTCCGACTGGCATCCCCTTCGCTGCCATGCCACACCTGGCCCAATGATGCCCAAGAGAAACAGCGCTATATCCGATCCTCGACCCTTAACGGCCATTGACAGCACAGCATCCCGGACAGAGAAAGGAAGTCCCTGGGAGCATCATTGAGATAATTGCCGAGTAGCACGCAAATGTCGTGCGGTCTGCAGAACACTTTGCTTGTTCATGACTTTTTTCGGCCATGTTTGACGCCGAGTAATTGCCAGTGCAAGATTCTTCCTGTTTCTGTACCTCAAACAACGCCCACTTGTGCAGAAGTGGCAAATTTCTCTTGCATGCAAACCGTCTCATCTCAAAGTGTTGTCCTTCTGGATCTTCAGGTCATCCTGGCCAAAGCTCCATGCGGTTGTTGGCGCGCGCCCCGTCTGGTAATTGTCAAACCTGCCGCTTGGGATTTGGGATGGCTTAACCTTGAAACTTGACAGTATAGAAAGGACACTTGTCTCACCGCAAAAGAGTCTATAAATTAGCGGCTTCAAATCTCAGAATCCGGAACATATAGGTTACGGCCTTCCTTCTTCCCAAAATTACACATCTGGCGAGCCACCAATCACTCACCGCCTTAACACCCTCAAGGATATTCCGCACCAGGACACCCAGGATCCATCTTGCCCGCGGGACCAGTTGGCAAAATTGACCCATTTTGGACAGGAAGTGCCGTCATCCCAGGCGAAGTTCCTCAAGGACATTTAGAAGCATTTGCGGTGTTTGGTTTCCTTTGTACATTGTACAATTGTCTCTCTTACTGTTCAAACCCAAGCATTTCTGAATTCGACATGATGGCATCAAGACGAAGTCTACAAGTTCAACCTGATTATGGATATGGGCGCCCGGTTCCCATTCAACCCATCGGTACAATGAGCGCCTCCAGAAGGTACGGAATAACTGCTGCACCCGGGCACTGGGGCGGAAGCTGACCACCAAAAAGTAATGCCTACCAAGATGTCGTACAAACTGGATACGACAACTCCTTCTATCCGGCTTCCAGGTAAGATGTTCGTCTCTCAATCCCAAACAAGATACTGAAAGTCGATCTCGAAGCGCCACATACACACCAGCAACCTCCAGTTATAGTCCACCAGGCCCGATCGCATCGGTACCTGCAGGCGCCAGCCTCATCCGATCGGACTACACTTCCAATGGATACAACATGGGAGCATCCTCAGCTCTGTACGGCGCTGCCGGTCCTGGGTATAACTCGTACTCAAGTCCAAACTCAAGTTGGGAACCTCAAGGCAGGATTTCACCCGAGACATATGAGGAATATGTGGCTTCCCCAAGCCCAAGCGATTATGTGCTGGAGCCTTCTTCAAGCAAATCAGTAAGCAAGTCCAAGAGCGAAGGAAAGGCCCATTCCCAGCAAAGGCGTCCTTCCAATAGGGATGAATTCGACGGACCACACCAGTTCCTCCAACGCCCACCACCAGACTATATTGCCCAGCAGGAAAGAGATCTGCCACATCTCCCCACAAATCTTGTCGTTCACGAGCAGGATAGTATCCTCACGCAAGTCAATGATCGGCTGTCTCAGTGTGCGTTTGATTTCGTTGCGAAGTATCAGTTTCCAATCCCACTAGCCAACGGAGAGATGAGACCAGTGGAAAGACCTCAAGACCGGGAATGGACGGAATGGGTATATCTTCTGAAGCGTTTGGCCACAAAGCGACGGATACCTGCCAGAGTCCTGTACAATGGCCAGATAAAACAGTTCATCACCATTCTGGAGAACTCCTTGGAGATGCGCCATGCAGCCAAACACCAATCCCGTCCCCTCAAGGACGACAGAAACATACTTCAACTGATTTCAGCTGGAATCCAGGTTGCTAAAATCCTAAAAGATAGCTCAGCGATGGCTGCTTTGGATAATTTATACGTTGCAACTGAACAGCAGATTCAGGAACGAGCTCATAGCAACCGCTATAGGGCATAATGTCGCCAGATGATCTCACGACTTTACGTTTGCATGGGCTCGGCGTTAGCACCCCTTCGACTTTGATCGTTGGACATGCACATCTCCTTTTGGTTTTTGCTTTGCCTTTTTCATTGCTTCTGGTGCTTGCGTGGAAAAGACCTTTTCATGGGCCGGAGTTCGACGAAGCGTTCACATTCCATGCCAAAAACTTGGGATGCCGGAGTTTTGCCGGGCACACCATAAGCGAGACGAGTTTCGGCAGCACCATTGGATTTCAGGACAGTGTTTTGCAGATATCCTAATGTTCGGGTGTTCTTTGAGTTTTGGTTTTAGATTTTCGAGAAGTGAAACGGATTTCACATGCCAGGATTTTTGTTTCGTGGATTTAGTGGAGGGGATTGCCGACTTTCGCAGGAGGAAAACTTCCAGATTGATTCACTGTCAGGGTATTTTGAGGCGTTTTTCTTGTCTTCAGTGCTGTAATTCTCAGCACGCATTGGCGGCTGCGTATTGCTTCGGTTCGGATTTCCTTGCTAAATCAGCGCTTCGCAATGGGGCGTCTGGTCAGATTTTCAGGTCTGCTAACTATACGTTTGAGGGGCGAGACTCGTCGGCTATGGCCGTGGTGTATGTTGGAATCGGTGACAGAAAAGGTTTAGAGCTTTTCATAGACAACACTCGTGGTCGGCTGTGTCCCAATAACAATGCACCGCATGTTTCCAATCGTGTCCGCCTCTCAAGTGACCTGCATACGATGTGTATTGCCCAATGAGGCGCGGGGCTTTTCGTAATCCGGAGGAACAAATCCCTGCAATCATCCCGCATCGGTAGACGTTTCTGTCACCGTTCCAGGGTCCACAGCTACACTCGAGAACATAACGTCCTTGCTGACCCGTCGAGGAAATCGCTCTCTCATCGTCAATCAGATACATCTGCACCATTTCTTGCCATTGTGAATTGATTATCTTCTTCGTGTGCTGTCTCTGCCAAAACCGTACCAATTTCCATCTAAACTTTGGATCACTTCTTGACAGCCTCGTCCCAATCCAACCGTTACCTCGAACCGTACCCGGCGAGGAAACCAACAGGCATCTTCGATTGATCAATCGACCATCCATACAAGTCAATGATGGATCGCAGCCAATCCCACCGCACTTGCAGGCGTAGAACTGTCGAGTCACAACAACAGGACACATTTGACTCGTATGCCTCGCAGCCTTACCCCACCATGTCACCCTCGTACGACTTTGGCTCGGTGTTTGCCCAGCAAAGTATGGAAATGCCACTACAAGAAACTACAAATGAAGATTTCATCATGCAGGACTACATGGTAGATGCTCCAGCCTCTGTACCGATGCGTGGACCCATGTCGCAGTCTCTTTCTCCAAGCTGGATGGAGGTCGAAGAGTCGAGCCCCAGTGTTTTAGTGGAAGAGTGCACCAACAGCCAAGTAATGGTATATCATGCTCGTGCCCAAGATCAAAGGAAGCGAACATACTCCGGGAATTCGCACCCAGCCTCGATCGAGGAACATGACATTGACTTTGTCTTGTACCCAACCCCTGACGCCGATCCTTCTACGTCCGCACAGGAACCATGGACACATGGCGCTGGCTTCGAGGTGGACAAGGAAGCTATGGCCAATGATTTCAAGCACGATCCGAAGTACTTGCTTGGTACCATGTGGAGTGCCGGTAAGTTGGTCTCGCTTCTTCAGCGGCATTGCTGATGAAATATATCAGAGCCTCGAATCGTTGAGGATCCCTACCAAGTATATGGAGTAAGCAAAGGAGAACCTGCCTACCAAGAAATGCAAAATTATGCATACCAGTCTGTGATCCAGACACAGCCATCCATCGTTCATACTAGAGCAGTGAAGCATCATTCCGATAGCCCATGGTCGCCAGTGGATCCCCAAGTAACCGGATGGAGCCCCGGATTTGCTGCCTTTCTGCCATCGCCAGGTCCTCAGGGAGAAAATGACTCGCAAGAGTCCTCAAGTCGAGCCTCCAGTGAGCCCAACTCGCCAAAGCTTAGTAAGTCAAGGGTCGAGAAGTCTCGAGCATCCAAGAAGACAGGCGGGAAGCCCACCAAACCAAAGACCAAGACCAAGGCTAAGGAGCTCACATGGGAGCATGCTGCTATTTGCAAGGACGGATTGCGCTTTGTATCTGAAAATAGGGAAGATGAAGAGAAGCGAACAGGAGTCAGAAGCGGAAAGCTGGATCCCGATGTTGCTGAAAAGGCCAAGCGGATGAGGAAGATAAAGGCATGCTGGAAGTGTTGGATTCAGAAAGTGCCTGTGAGTGTCCCAATGAATGGATTGATATCCGCAGCTGACAGTTACCAGTGCTCCGAAGGTGCAACTTGCGACAAATGTCAGAAGCTGGCACAGTTCTCCCCGTCGGCAGACCAGCTCTGTTGTCGAACAGGCTTCGTCGACTACGCCGAGATCTTTTTCCCTGCGTATCTACACGCACATCTCAAGAAGAGCAAGATCGAAGACCTGATCTCGGACTACACGAACGGATTTCGCAACAACACGATCGACGTCGAGCTCTCAACTGGTGCAGCGTTCAACAGACATCCATTGAAACTGCACACCAATGAGTTCCGTCCGAAGACAGACGAACTGCTGCGACAATCGCGTCTGACGACAGGCATTGACAACCAAAACTCCGAGCTTGTAGAGCGTGACAGTGTACCAATCGGTATTTTGGGACTGTCGGAGCCGGAAATGAAGAAGCTTTTGAAAAGGCACATCGAAGACATGATTGCTTCCCCACAATACGCTGGACAAGTTTCCGCAGTCAACAGCTCGCCGATTGTCTTCAAACTCTTGCAGGCCATGCAGAAGTATGCCAAAAAGGTATGTTCCTCGTCCCCGTACCTGTCCAACGAAAGCGTCCTGATGAGACTATCGGAAAGGTACCAATAGTAAAAGACGCGCTTGCGCTCCACGCCATGCATTATTTCATGGGCAGCCTTCTGACCTTCACCCCCTCATCTGTTGAGTCAATCTATCGACGCTTAGGCCGTCAACCCAACAGATCAGAAACATTCCACTCTTCGCGACTCCTCAGTCGACAGGTCAAGTACATAACGCACAAACTGCACCGTGAAACCACTGCAGTTGTGCTAGAGTCGCTGGAGAAATCTCTCCGGGGTCGCACCAAGGACTACTGGGGTCCTTCTTTCTGCGCAATTCTTGTCCTCTGTCTCTGCATGGAGAACTTGCAGACAGCAGCGGATACTTTGGTTGTGTGTGACATGCAAAAAACCAGAGGCCGAGAAGGATTTGTGAGAGCGCAGAGCCAGGATGCCTGCGAGCTACTGGAGGATTTGCCATTCGCACAGTGCAATAGACTGCTACACGACATATATAGGAGCCATAAGGAGGGCAATGGTGGTGCACGAGAGGCTGGTTTCAATCCTCTCAGGGCACTGTACAACGGTGAAGAGACCGGCCTAGATGGCAAAGCAAATGACATGGCCCACGAGGTTTACGGTGTCATGTTCAACAATTGTAAGTCGAATCCAAGTCGCAAGAGACCAAATACAGGACTGATTTCGAATCAGGGAAGGAGATGATAGAGCTAGCTGGACGAGGGCCGCTGGTTGGCACAGATGAGAATGTCCACCCCGGGGACATCAGACCTCACAATACTGGCAGACTTGTCTCGAAATTCCTGAAATCTTTTCTGCCAGATGCATAAGTTGTGTGTTTGTCACGAAGCGACGAATAACGATGATAGAAGACAGCGATGCAATGCAATTGTTTCAAATTTTTGTCTTTATATATTGATGATAGATAATAATTGTTGCAAAAGACAGTCCCGCAGGTTAGGGCTGCAATCAATGAATGGCATTCATAAACATCGGCAACCACCGTAACTGATAATGGATGACAGGGGTTACCTGAATGATCAAAGCTGCTCTGTATAGTTTGTTTGTCCGATTTAGTCCTCCTGACGCACTTTCTGCGTCAACAGGGTGGAATGGACGGGCTGTCTAGGCCTTTGGTTCTATATCCCACGAACGATATTGAAATAAGTGACGCTCAAGTCCATCAAAGAGGCGCAAGAGGTAGGCAATATGTGGTTTTGTTGTTGCTGAGAGGACAGAGGGAGGCAAGGAAAAGGGAAGGAAAGGAAGGAAATCCATCGAGCTTCGAAGCCATATCGCTCACGTGAAGCCAACATGTGCTGGGAAAGGCCTGCAAATTGTGCGAGACTCAATAGCCATTACCGCCTGGTTCCACGGGATGACAAGAAACGAATGTACTGTAGCACAGATACTGTGCCGTTTGATTGATAATGAAGAGCCATGTGTGTCGAGATGGATGATTGTTAATGTTCAGATGGTAAGAATGGATTGAAGTTCAAAAGAAAAAATTCAAGATGAAGCTCCGCTGGCCCTTAGCGCGACGCTTAGCTCAGCTTTCTACGCTGGTCCATATCAGTACTAGCTCCAACACTAGCTTGGCTTGCTTGAACTTCGTCGCAACTTCACTTCACTCCACTCTTTCTCCCATATATTCACAAGCACGATAAATCAACCGCAGACCACCACATTCTAATGGCTTGAGGTCATATTCTGTGCGAGAGAGAGCCATATCCATGGATATATCTGCTGTGGCTGATTGATTGCTTTTTCGGCGTCGATGAAGTTGTGGTATTCCGTGGGTGTGACATTTTCGTTTTTGCGAACAGGAACAGATCTGCAGTGAGGAGTTGACTGGAACAGTATATGCTGCAACATGGGTACTGCCAGAGCCTGATATAGACTCTTGGACTGTCCAGTTGCACCACTGCCGGCCAAAGGCTTGGACATTGAAGTCAATGGCGGACTTACTAACAGCGACTAGCCTCGTCTACACTGCACTTTTCTTGCGACTCTTTTATCTCTCGAAGTCACTCCTTCATTTTTGTCGACACGAAAATTGTATTAACTCATCATCACACAATTTGTTCCCGCCCGCGGAACGGACCCGATGAATGTGTTCGGCCTGGCAGACACGGGCAGCCAGGCAGGAGGTATTGAGGATCCTTGATATCGCTATGTTCTATTACCATTATTACATGTTCTCTGACCTGATCTGATCTGATCTGAATCGTTCCGCTTGTCTACTTCATCATATGTCTAGAAGCTTGTTATCGGGTGACTTGTCTGCCACCTCCGGCGCAATAGGGCACACCCGATCCTTCTTCAGACAGATGCATATTCCTGTCTACAATTGGCAGGCAACTTGATGGACCCTGAAATCTGTTGGAATTGAGTTCATAACGTGTCTTCTCTCTCATGATATGCGTTTCACCAACAGGCGTACTGCTTTACTGTCAAGTATCTTATCTACCTCTCTGATTCACACCTGATGGCATGTTTTGCTCACTGGACCATGTGCTATTGGAAATTCCATGCTGAGCTTCCGAGAAGCCTCAAATGAGAGCTCTCCGTGGCTTCTCCGGATTCTGGCTGTGTGCCACACCTCGCTTAAGCCGCGCCAGACTTGTAAGGCCGTGGGCATGTTCAAACCCAACCAAATCGCGCCTTTACCATTCAAGGCTACAAATGCTCCTTCGTTGTCACCACTAGATAGCTGGAAGCTGCAGGTATCGACTGAGGATTCTATTTACCTGCACGCCATCCTCGGACCTAGTGCTTGGCCGAGAGTTTCAGCACTTGGTTGACCCCGCTAAATAGCTAAAGATATATCCAGGGTAAAGTCTGATCCTCGACGGATTACTTGGAACTTCATAATACCTGTACTAGAATATTTCAGAGCATCCTCATGCCTCGTTCAACCACCAGCTGCTACAACAATAAATGTTCTTTCCCAAGGGCAGACAACAGTTGGTACTGTCACCTTCATAGTGTAGTCATAGCAACTGCCTTGCCGCACGAGCTGAGAGCAGCGTATACTGTACCGATCATACCTGCCTCGCGCGCAAATGTAGCCTCCCAAGAACTTCGGACAGAAACGCTTCATTCTGCTCTTCTCGTAAGCAATACTCCTCGGTTGATGCACAACAACATCTATCTCACGCTGTATAGATGAATGTGTACAGCAAGGCTGCCTGAACAGGGCATCAGAAAATTCGAGGTACTGCGGCCCGGTTCATCCGAACGATAACATACCAGCGGGAAATCAGACGTATCGTCAGTGCCCTTTTGTTCCCCCGAGATTCCTAATACAGTGATTGTCCTGCTGAAAATACTATAGACAAATGTTGCTACTGTGACAATCAACGAGAAGGTTACAGCGAATTCTGCATGCAGCGTATGCGTCGCTTCCAAACATGTCTATTACCGCTCTGACGTATAACAGATAAATGCCAAAGTACAACTTGTCTCTAAGCGCACAACGAGTCAAGTCTCTATTGCAGCTCTCGTATGTTCATAGAGCACTTCTTGCGAGCCCTTAATCTCGTTCTCAGAGCTGATGACCGACCAGATGGCTGCGTTGCACGTGGGTGCCCTTGGCCTCGATTGGTTCCGGACTTCCATTTGTGTGAGACCGGTAAGTCTGACAAAGCAGCTGTCAACCCAGGACAGCATCAGTCAAGAGAACACTGGCTAACCACGAACCAGATAAATGTATAAAGATCGGATGTCCAAATCAGAGGCTAGACAACAGCAACGTTTGCGGCCGTCGTAAGTGTAGAGCTTTGCCCCGTCACATTCGAGCGCATGTTTTCTGACCGAGAAGAAAACAGATCCAATAGAGCAAGCACCAAAACATCGTGGATATACAGACTCAAGCTACGAAACATCAGCTGGTCGTGGCTACACAGTTCCGATCTATACAGGATCGAGCTGCACAGATCCGAATTACGAACCATCGACAAGTCTCGGCTACGATTAGGTACACCTAGGGTGGATGCTTGAAAGGTCACATACACCGAACGCTTTTCCTGTGTCCTTCTCTCGCATATTTTCACAACCGCGCGTCCTCATTTGTTTTATTATCACTTTTCCTCCTTATGCTGTTGCTGCGTCTCTCCTGTCCTGATTCTAAATGTCGTCTCTTTTCGGAGGAGGGTACGGAGGTGGGATCGAAGATTTTATCCAGCGGCCTATGATTTCATGCAGGAGAGAAACGGTTATCTCTATGTATGATCTGCTCACATATCATTCAATGGTGCATGTGAAATCTCATCAAAGAATTTGATTATGGTTTGTATCCTGGACGTAATTCTGCTTTTGATGTCCTGTACGAACCTACCAGTATTGACATTGCAGGAGCTTCGCCTAAACGACACCTGCGGCTTCCAGTCGAAAGCTAAGTGAAAGAAGTCTAGCTGTCTCTTATCTACTCCAAATCGAAGGGGAATCCAGGCGGAGGCCTTGTAGGCAGGTGTCAGAAGGATTTCAGTACTTAAATCTCTCATTCTGTCCTTCCTCGAACCCAAGTTCTTCCGTGCTCTTTCGAAACGCAGCTTCTCATCCACGCAACAAAACCGTCTTCGAACCTTCTCGAAGCTACCTCTGATCAGTCCCATCTTCTCTTTCAGCCAGGGCAACCAAGTTGCGCAGCCATGCCACTCCTTCGGCTTCCGACTGAGGTCTTACTCGAAGTCCTGAAGGGCATGTCGAAGAGGCTGATATCAAGAGTTTCGCACTCGTCAGTAAATATTTCAGTCATTTGACTACCGACAAGCTCTACCTTAGTGACATCCATTCTGGAGAAAACAAAGCCTTTTTCTGGTCCGTCCATCACAGTCAAGAGGCAGCACTTCGACGGGCTATCCGCCTCGGCGCCGATCTCAACATTCAAGTCATTCGATGGCCCCTCAAAGCGAGATACTTCAAACTGTCACCAGGCTTGTACCGTGAGCAACGAATGTATTACTATCTTGGGATGATAGAGATACACATCTCACCGCTTCAGATGGCTGCGAGAAAGGGTGGCCCGACTGTCTTGAAAATGCTCCTCGACGGAGGAGCCAAACTCGAAGCATGTGCTCGGTATCCCTCATCACCTCTGGATTTGACAATCATGTGTGGCCATTTGGAAGCCTTCTTCTGTTCTTTAAGGGCACTCCATCTGAGCTTGGCTACCAAGGTGTTGATGATGATGAAGAGGATATGTATCCACTGCACCTGGCAGCGCAGTACAAGCGAGTTAACATCGTCCGCACGCTACTCAGCAGAGGAGCAAACGTAGATATCAGCAGTGGTGACGGTCGAACACATCTCTGGTATGCTCTCAATGGCTGTCCAGCCGGCTTCTTTGACCGGGATGTCAACCTGGTGGTGGACTGTGGCTTGAGTTTCCTTTTATCATCTGAAGCGATCGAGATCGAGAAGCTTCTGCGGGATGCTGGGGCGGACCCTTTTGGGGGGGGGGGGGGGGGGGTGGGGGGGGGGGGGGGGGGGGGTGGGGGGGGGGGGGGGGGGGGGGGGGGGGGAGATTCTGCTTTATATCAACGACAAGGAACTGCAAGATCGTGATGTTGCACCTCCAAGAAAGAAGACCCGAAATAGGTCCCTTCGAGGCAACCTCCTGAGACACACATTGGAACGCCGTGCGCCAGCTCCTGCAAGACAGAAGAAGAAGTCAGCAAACGGAATCGGCTTCCATCGACGTAATCCTTTTCGCACATGTCGTTGATTTACTCGGATGAGATAGATCGAATTCTCAGCTGTTCGACTGTTCCTTCAGCTCAATCCCAACTCATGGCTTTCCACGCACGACTCCTCGTTTCTATCCAAGTCGCCGGGGCTGCTATCCTCCAGGATGCTGGGGAAACATCTCAGTGACTGCACATGTTTTCCTTAGCATTTTGATACATTACCCTATTCACTTTGATGCCCCTACACCAAGACCCCGATTCTTCAACAACACTTATCACCACTTGCCGAACACAGCACACACTCTTCGCTTGCTCGTTCCCGATTGCTCTTACTTTTACAACATGCGGATGTTCTTCTATGGAATTTGCGGCCTACTTGGATTACATGGGTGTGCGTTTATCCATGTTAGGCAAAGCTGTGACATTTCGAGACCACGAGTGGCCTCACCAGTTGTGCACCTGAAGTCTATGGACTGAGTAGGATGTAGCAGCAGAAGTCGACCAAGCCCCTCCTTAGCAAATAGCAAATGAATGAATGATGCCTACCATGGACCTACAAAGCCTCTTGTTTCCAGAAGAATCCTTGTGCTGTCCGAAAAACAACATAGCGCTTCCCTTGATGATGTCTAAGGACTTTTGGCTGATCGTATCTCACAGACACTCATGTTGATTTTGTAGCAGTCCTATCACTAGAACAAAGTACCATGCTTCCACTGTAAGCAAGATGCCCTGGACCGGAATTGAGGTTTAACCTGGTCTGTTTATTCTGCTGAGCTTGACCTCCTTTGTAGTAATAATTAGAGATGCTCTGTACTTTCCCTAACTCTACCTTCATTCCCTCCCCTCTCACCCAAACAAGTCAAGCAAATCATTCAAATACTCCACAACCTCCACATCCCTCCTCAACACTTCATTACTCTTCCCAAAACACCCCGTCTTAGCATACATACTCATCTGCTGCTCGATGAAACTGCGATTTTGAGAATTCTACATGCCAATTAGTCACCCTCATTCTCCATCAATACTGTACATAAAAGCAGACACCCCTGGAAATCTGATGAGAAAGACTGACCTTGCTCCTGCTGGCCCAAAGACCTTGCAACCAGCCCACACCGTCATACACAGCACTGTCAGCTCCCCATCGCCAGACCATCTGTCTTTCTTGAACGACGTGTAAGAATCGCACTGTCGAGGCGAGGAAGTCGTGGTATTCGGTTTTGACTTGGTCGCAATCTACTCCTGACTAGACGGACGGACATTATCAGCTTAGTACAGCAGAACTACTGCATCTGTTTCTGAGATAGTAACATGTTGGGTGGACCGTGAGCTGTTGAGGGGGCGAAGAGGGAGAAGAAGGCTTACGAGATATTCCGAATGATCTGGAGGTGGTGTGATGGTGAGTGGTTTCTCCAATTCGATGAGTATGTCTGTACAGAGCATTCGTAGAGCTGCTGCTACTGTCTGTCATGATCATATTAGCATTCTTTACATAGCATCCAAGGGCTGGCTGCCGAGGAAACAAAACAATTCTTCCACACGGAAGGAAACAGCGAAAGCAGAACGAAACATATCAGAACAGAACACTGCAAAGCCGCTTGGATGCACTCGAAGGAAACCAGCCCTGTAATCTCATCCTGCGCTTCAAAGTAGAAACATTTCCATCCCATCCATACCGGGTATTCAACAATCGCCCGCCTTTCCATCCGATCTTCATGCTCATTCATCCTTAAAGCACATCCAGATCCAGATCCAGATCCTGCATTCATGTCCTTGCAATTCCAAACACGGCGGACATGCCACTATCCCCCACGATATTTCTTGTGCTACTAGTATCTCAACCAACACCCGCTTCCAGGTACCCATCCCCTTTCGAGCTTCTCTCTCCCCGCCTCACTCCGAATACATGAATCCCAAGAAAGAAAAGAAAAACAATCAAGTTAAATCCAAGACGACTTCAAAAACCAAAAGCAAAAAGAACTCACATCCTCAATCTCCCCCTCATCCTCATCCTCATCCTCATCCCCATCCCCTCCTCCCCCACCAATCTCCCTCTCCTTCTCACGCGCCCCCATATCCAACACAGCCTGACCTACCCCTCCACCTCCCCTCCTAGTTCCACCCACAACCACATCCACACCCACGCCCACCCTCCCCATCTCCTCTATCCTACCACGATACCCATCCGTCGCATCCGTAAGATTACGGATCGTCTGCAGCGTAACAAGAGCCTCTCCCACACCCAGCAAAAGCATCCACAACCCTATCCACATCCACATCCACATCCCGATGGTACTTGCACGGTAGCAGTGCAGAGACGTGAGGAGCTTCATCTTGTGCTGTGGTGGCTAGGAGCCAATCATGTGAGACGTTAAACGTGGGTCGCTAGGTAGCTTATCCCAACCTCGCTCTGGACTTGAGCTCGATGTTGATATTGATATGTTTGGTATATTCAAGGTGATAGATAGGTGAGGAGGAGGCGTTGCGTTGATTTGGGAGCTTTGACTTAATGGATTGTTTGATGGGAATTGATGGAGTAGAGCTTTGGTGCTGGTAGGATGAATAGGACAGGATGGGTCGGTTGATGAGGCTCGGCTGTGACACCACCCACTTGCGGTCTTGTTCATTCGTGTTCACTTCGTTCCTTCGTGGCAGCCTATTCTGAACCAATCATCTCCATCCAATACATTACAGGCATGTAGATCGAAGTAGAGACGTTGATTGTGCTGCCAATTCTGATGTTTCCGATGTCACCAAAATTCTACATTTTAAATTTCCAGAGTTCTTACGATCTTATTCACACATAGGACGAATGTCACAAGGCACATGTCTTGAATATCATAGTCGCTTTATTCGCTACCCTCCATGAGTCTATACCGTAGACTAGCCTCATATCAACGAGCTAGCAGAAGACTTGGTAGTGGCAACCACCGCTCTTCAGCAGATAAGAAAGCCCGTCAGCGATTCTCCCGCCATCTCTCATCTCATGATCCCCTTCATCATCGCTCGACCAGCCCGTCATCCTACACCGTGCATATCCTCCTCCCCATCCGTAGAGCACATGCAACGTCATCTCGCACCCTGCGCCGCAGCAAAGAAAAGAGCCATCACCGAGTGAAGCGCTCAAGCAGCAGGGTTGAGTTTCTCCTTGGTCGCCATTAAAAAAAAAGAGTAAGGGAATCATAGAGTCAAACAGAAAACAGGTAGGCAGTGTACTCTTAACAAATCGGAAAGGAAAATAGAAACTCCCTGTCCTTTGCGATTGCAACGAAAACCAGTGTTGTAATGGAAAGCAAATAGACACAAAGAAGCAAAGAAGCAGGTATAGCTGGCCACCAGAGAAACCATCTCCCCCACTCAGTATTATGGTATCCAGTTCGAAGGAAGGCGACCAAAAGCGGTATGAGTTGTAGGTATGATCGTTCGCGTGAGCCAGTTGGTATAATAGACCGCCGTATTTTGTGATATCAACGCCGTGTGCCCAATCGAGAAAGTCCCCGGATGCTGATGGTATTTAGATAAGACCGCAAAGACGAAGGTTCTCTTGGATGATGATGTCTAAAAGATGTTAGCAAAAGTTGTGGTAATTGCAGAAACGTTAACTTACCATTGACGGCAGCCATGACGAAGCGGATTTGGGTGGTGTCAGTGGCACAGGTGAAATGGGTATAGATCTGCTTGGTCTCGTGTTGGTTCAAGCTGACGAATCTGTTCAGAATGTAATCGCAGGCCAGCGAGTAGTCATCTCCTCCTTCGTAGTCAGGGAAGTAGTTCTTCATTGGACTGATTGGGAGCTTCTCCTTGAAACGATCTATCTTGTTGAGGAAGAGAATGATCGAAGTCTTGATGAACCACCGGGAATTGCAAATCGAGTCGAACAGAGTAAGCGCTTCTTGCATACGGTTGACGGTCTCGTCCTCGAAGAGCAATTGATCGTATTCGGAAATGGCGACCAAGAAGAGAATGGTTGTGACATTCTCGAAGCAGTGAATCCACTTCTTTCGCTCTGATCGCTGCCCGCCAACGTCGAACATGCGGTAAGTAAGGTCGCCAATGATGAAGGTCGTTTCCGTGATACCAGTGGTCTTGACACGCGATCGGAGAACGTCCTGGTCATCTGGCATGTAGTCGGGGAGAGAAATTCGATCGATGTTGTTGAAGTAGCTGGAAAGTTGGTTAGAGTCCAGATCTAAGGAAAAGAAAGCCTTTGTACCCGCCCAGGACGTACGCGCAACACTTGCGATGGAAATGGATGGAAATCAAAAGGGATACTTACTACTCAGCAGAATCGTTCAACTGATACTCGCGGGATCGCTTGAAGCACTCCTGCACACCGATATCTCTCCACAGGGCAGAAATAGCATTGCCGACCTCAGGGGGAAGATTGTCTCCTTCGATCTGAGCTGGTTGCATGAAGATAGTCTGGACGTGGTACTCGGTTCTCTGGTCGTCGAGGGGAAGCTCAAGTTGTTCCATGGCCTCGAGAATAACGCGCATAGATTGAACGGTATTGCTGAAAATAATCTCCTTGAAAGATTCCCGCTCATCGCGTGAGTAGCCTCCCTCGTGGATCAACTTCATCTGCTTCAAGATCGTAGACTTTCCCGACTCTCCAGCTCCTATATGATTATCAGCGACGCGCAATTGGCCAAAAATTCGAGGATCACCGACCTAGAAGAAGCATCTTGATCTCATTGCGCTGCATCATCTTGTCCCTCTTGAGTTGATTCTCGATCTCCTCATTGCGGGCCTTGCCCTCCTTCTCCTCTGTGCTCATACCGCAACCCATCTTGGCTAGTGTGTGCTTCTCGAAAGCTCGTAGTAAGGGGGTATAGTTGTTTAATCTTGACTTGTTGGTCAAGACTCGAAGGTGACTAGCAGAAGTCGCAGTCTGCTCGAAGATTTGTTAGCGAGCGTCTCACTTTCCAACGGCAGCTGAAGTGCAAGTTCGAGGACAGCAGAGACCAGCAATGCCTGCCTGTCTGCGATAGATGCTGTGTCTACATTGACGGCCTTGACATTGATGCGAATGCGCACTGCCCATTGATGGAGGTAGCTGTAAGGTTTACGGGGGAAGGTTCGCTGTTTCGTCGGCGGTGATCCTCAGCTTTGGCGAGAGTTTGTGTTCTCGGCAGTTGGAGGAAAGGAAAGGAGATCGAGATCGAACGTACCTGTGGACAATGGACTCGAGACTGGCGGAAGTCCCAGGAACAGAGCGCGAAACTGCGATTGAAAGCGTCGTCGAGATGCTCGCGATGGTGTTGATGGAGTGGTATGTCTGAGAGGAACAAGTTCGGGAGAAGCACTGCAGTGTTCGAAGGGGAGAAGTTCAACTAGGCCGGCGGAGGTTGGGTGCTCGAAAGGGGAGTAGCGCCAAATTAGCGCGTGAATTGTGGGGGCTACAGGTATTGGTGCTGTGCTCGGCTCCGATGAATGATGGATCCTCCTGTCTGGGTGTCGATTGTTCCTGGCTGGAATGCTCCACACCTAAAGTTCCTGCGTGCTTCTTGATATTTCACCGTTCGAGATATAACTGACTTCTTATCTTGTTCACAAGGCACAAAATGAAGAGTCGTTGATTGATGTGTGCCGGGTATGAGAATAGATATGCAATCGATGGCTGAAATGATCTACAAAAGCAACGGCACGTCAAAGAAATGAGAAATCTGGCGTCAGTCTGGGCCGGATGGCTGGAAGATGGCGACCCTTTCCCCTTGCCCTCACCAGCGCAACACAACAGGACAGAGCAAGCAGAATGCACTGTAACCCATCTAGCAGTGTTGCGCCTCACTGTTCTCCCAGCCAACTACCGTCTGTCGTCCAGGATGCAATGTTGAAAGGCGTATCAGATCTCCGATACCTGGTTCATTGTTGAACTTTAAATGTCCGTGAGTGGTCAGCAGCCTGGTAAAAGGGGAGCGTTTCAGTCAAGGAGAGCCAGGAGCCGGCATCAGATCAAAAACGGCTTTGTCTGTCTATCAAGACTCCAAGACACACATCACATCAGTGGCAATTGGTGACTGACAGGGACACCCGTGAACTGATCCAGACTCTCTATAACTGACCCAGAGTCTATCTTGTTGCGCTACGATTGTGTCTACAAGCTGGCGGAGGTCACGTCCGAGTCCTTTCCAGCGCAGTGATTTCTACACTGTAGCAATCAGTAGATATTTGGCATTTCTGATGGTATCAAATCTCACTGCTGATTTAATCTCAGCGCTGCATCCTGCAGCAATATTCCCGAGCATCATCAAAATTCAGGCTCATATTCCCAAGTCGGACTGGCTGCGGATAGAGCCCTGTCCAATAGCGCAAGCAATAAAGAGTACCTACCCATTACCTGCATATAAAATTGAAGACTTCAAACCAGGGCCTTCACCCCCCTCCTTGAAATTTTATACCTGTACCTGAGTATCAACAGATACACCACTATGCAGGACATTCCAACGAAATGAAGAGATCGACATGAGCCGTTGGTTGTGTTGTTCTGCAGCAGATGTTCAAGGTTTCTGATCGTCCGCCTTGTCTTTCGTTGTTCACTCAATCTACTGGCTCGCTCGAGCCCCTTCCTCGGCTTGCATGAGCTTCGTGAAACAGAACTGCAGTCATCTGCAGAAACCCCATGTCCAGGGATGGGATCGTGACTTTGTAATTAAGCACAGCCAATTATCGCATCATCACCGAGCGTGACTTTTTGTGCGCCCATGGGGAGTGGATATATTAATTACACCTCAAGCTTATCTATAATAACTGCCTGCAATTTTGCTGAATCTTGCTGATATGTGTCTGCCTTTCTATGAAAAGTCGACCCCTTTATGATTTTCAAGATAAACTTCCAACCGGTAGCAACCCGCACTAACAGCCCCCCTTTTCTTCACCAAGCAGGCAAGCAAACAAGCGAGCCTCACCATCACCCTTCCAGAAACGTTCCATCCCATCATCCTTTCCCCAAACTCGCCACAATCCATCATCCATCACCCTCCCATGTTTCACTTCCACCTCCCTATATCAAGCAATCTATAACCCAAATCCAAGTAATCAAACTAATCAAAAACTCGCCTACGCCATGTGAGCTCAGTGGGTAGCCACTAAAAGTCAAAAAAGGGGGTGGGTCCCCTCATAAACTTTGCTCACCTTTCCTTGCCATGTTCTTTCTTCCCTCCCGCATGTTCCACTATACCTCCTAATTTCCTTCTAGAACAATTTCTTTCCCGTGAGGTCCGCTTGTTTGACCTCGTTGGGACAACCTTGATATCCCTGCGCTATCAGAGGTCAGAAAAAGAAAGACATGTTTTGCGAGGTTGCGTTGCGTTGCGTGCGGTGATCAGGTCATCTCATCTCATCTCATCTGAGATCGATCCGATTAACAGGTGTTCTTTGATTGCTGATCGATTTGAGCCAGGGTGGGAAATCGCCCTGTTGTACTTGGTAAGATTATGAATACAACATCATCACTTTTTCAAGGCGCTTTATCTGCTTCGCAAAGCTCCATGTAGTGTAAGCAAGCAAAGCAACAAGTTTGTCATTTTCTTTGGAACAGTGGGCACTGAGCAGAAAGGAATACAAGCGTGCTGGCAGTGGCAGTTCGTATACGCAGTGTAACCACGGCTGCAATTACCGCATTTGGAGTACAAGCGTACAGAAAAAGTCCTGTGCTCGAGTTGAGATGTTGGAATGGGATGTGCGCAATTTTTGATTGAGTGGTATGCAGCTTCCCATGTGTACATGTGTCATTTGGGTTCCTGGGATTGTATCATCATGAGAGGGGAGAAATATCGAGATATACAGGGTTCGCTGTTGATAAATGTATTGCGTCAGTGCATTTCTTCAATATTTATTTTAAATTGGAGACATGGTTGGTGTAGATGATTTTAATGTCGTTATTGGATCTCCAAACCAAGCAACGATTTTCGGAGCTATATTTGTTCAACTCAACCTCAACTCAAAGGTCATGGCTCCTTTGAGGCTACCATAGAAGTTGAAGTTGAACCTGGGTAGAGGTCGATTGTTCATGGTCGTTCTCTTCCTCTCATATAATAGTCAGGCAATATATCTGTATCATGTTATCGCTTTGCTCTCCCTCAGAGCTAAGCTTTGGCTCTCATCGCCGTCCATCTCTATGTGTATTTCCTAATCCAAACTGCTGGCAAGTGAGTATTGTTGGGAGTGTCAATATCTGGGGAGTTTTTCCCCCATGAGCCTTCTCCGATTGGAATTGTACCCTCATTCGCCAATGGCCATGTTGTTCGTGACTTCCTCTCCAGCAGCAAACCTACACGTAGACTTATTCATCAATCCATTCCCAAACTTGGGAAGTGCCCTCGCCCATTGCTCCTTCCAAATGTCCAGAGCACATGTTTACAAATTGCCTACCTGGCGATAAACTTCGATTTCTCATCTAGCCAGCTACATCTCTCATTTTTATCCTCTCCACTCCCTACAAACGTCATCACCTACCACTGACTACCTAATATCAACCACGGCGATTTCTCACACTACCACTCACCCAACTCCTGCCTTTTCATCCACAAAAATGTCCGCTTATCACCACCACTCGCCTCTCAACCCTTTCAAACCCCAACCCAAAACACCCACCTTCCACTCGCGCATCAATCGACACTCGCTGAACTCAGATACCCCACCCAGCACCACTGATCCGCACCACCACCTCACACCCTCCGAACTCTTGGTCCTCATCTTCGCACTCGGCGCCCTCTTCGCCCTTGTCTCCTGGCTCGTCTGGATCATGGTGGAGTTCTGCATCACGTTCGTTCGCGAGAAGGTCGACGATATGGATATCGGGAAGATGATGCGCCAGGACATAGAGGGTATTGAAGAGGCTCCAGAGAGGGTTGTTGAAGATGGCGTGGCGGCGGGGAAGAATGTGCTCAGCGGCTTGGATGAGATTAAGGAGAAGATCTTTGAGAGTCGGGGGAGAAGGGAAGGGGGTGCAGCGGACGATGTTGGGAAGAGTGGATGTGGACGTGGGGGTAAGAGGGAGGACTGTGAGGAGGGGAGACGATTGCTGGATGCTGCTGAGAGATACGGATATGGCATGTTTGAAGGGAGGGAGGGGTATGGGTATCATGAGGGGATGGTGTGTCCGTCGAGCTCGGGACAGGATAGAATGAAGTATTCGGATGGGACGAGTGAGAGTAGTGGTTGTGTTGGACCGTTGCATGGTCATAGGGAGGGCTGTGTGGGTGAGTGTGGCTTTCAGACCAGAAGACGTAGCCGGGAGTCGTAAAAATGAGAGAAGCGCTTTCGAGAACACATGGATTACGGATCGAGAGGAGTAGGAAACTGAAGCCAGAAGCTGGGAATCGAGAATGAAAAGGATGCCAGTGTTATGAGAGGGTAAAGATAGGCGTATGTCAAGGTAGCAGCTTGGTACCTTGCCTACAAAATATGGAAACTTCAATCTCGACTACAGTGAGTGTGAAGCAGGGCCATCGCGTAAGATTCCTGTTCAACGCAAAATGGTGGGCCCTTATTCAGGCCATATATAATGTTGACATTCGTTTGGCCTCTTCTCTTCCACCTGAGATTTTGAAGCCCCGTGACTGACAAGACAGTTTGAGGTTATGGCTGCCCAGACGACAATTAGACCACTTGGTCTAGAAGCAGAAGAAAGAGGAAACTCAGAAGAGACATAAAAAGTGAGAAATTGAAAGAAGTACGGGAACGACGACCATCTTAATACCATATGCCAGAAGATAGCTCAACTCCATCTCTCACCACTCGAACCCGACAAGGCAAACAGCATCGATAGAACCAGATGCATTAACTCTGCCCAAGCAAAGAGCCTTTTGTACAATCATACACTTCCATCACCGAGCCCATCATGTAGCTGTCCTGCCTTCTATCGTGCCATCCCCTCAAATCGGTCCATTCCTCATGGTCGTTGAACTCTAACACCCTCCTTGCCCGTCCTCAAAAAGCTGCCATTGCACTCCTCATAAGCTCTACCAGCACCGAAACCCAAACCGACAAATGCAGGCCACGCTCTCCGCTTGAAAAGGAGTACTGAGAAGACGACGCCGAAGGAGAGACCGAGAGAAGAGCGGATGAGGAGGGAGGAGAGGCAGCGATCCCACTGTGATTTACATTAGCACGCTCCCATCTATATTCCAGCGCAAATAGTTTCTCCAATCCCGAACGTCTTCTGGCAGGAGTAACACAAGGGCAACCAACCTTCTCGTTCAAAAGGGTCTCGGAAACAGGCTTGCTTGGGCGCGCAACAGCCGCGGGAGGAGGAATTGACGTCTCAGGCATGATTCAATGATCCTATGTTCTTCTCAGCACAAATAAAAAGGTCTGAACCAAGCAATTGACCTACCACGAAATCTTCTTGAGCTGTAAAGTAGGGTGGTTGAAGCTGTGTTGTCTATTTTGACGTCTCGAGCTCCAACCCGGTTCCTGACGATTCTTGGGTTGCGGTGAGGGAAGCACCTGAATCAGGAATGGTGCGAGTTTTTCTGCCGGTGGGTGATGCAAAAAAGTTTGGGAGCTGCAGATGATGTGAGGGGAAGTAGGACTTGCGCTTCAAGTTTGATTATGGTATGTTCAGTTTAGTGATATTTATTGGAAGGACGGAATAGCTGATTGTCTTTTACAGACGTCCAAATCCCGGGCCGCGCAAGAACAACTTGCGCTGTTGGAGAAGGAAGCCGCACCATTCGAGGACCAACTTGTCGAAGCTGCGAAATTTATTGGGCTTGGTTTGGATACGGTCTGCCAGCATGCGGAAGATGAAATTGTTGGGAGAGAGGGAGAAAGAGCCGTTCTGTATCATGGCAGGGAGGAATGGCTTTTGAGGTGGCTATTGAAAAGACTACAAGCTCCAAAAGATGAAATACCAAGGTTGGTAAGGACATTTCTGAACAATCACAGTTGCTGATTTTCCCAGGAAAACACCTCAATCATGGAGATTACTGTGCTATCTACTACGAAGTATCCCTGTGCCGAATGCTGCACGAATCCTAGTCGAACGACAGTTCCTAATGATCATACGGCGAAGTCTGGAAGAAGCACAGAAGACTGCAAGCAACAATGCACAGCCCAGATCAAATTCCGAGTCCAGCACAACAGAGCAGGAGACTATGAAAATATCCAAGAAGAGAAGAAGGTCTGGGGAGCTTGTGACGAAGTCAAGCAGCTCCGCGAGTAGCGTATTGTCAAGTCTATTGGACGCAATATTCTCCACATTGAACTGTGTCGTGCAGAACACGAAGGCGCCATCACACACCGGCGATCAAGAACGAACTTCGGCCTTTTCGGCGGAGTATATGAAGACAGTAATAAGGACGACGGCTGAAGAAGCGGCTTCTATATTGGGACTGTGGCTTTCGCTATGCCATACTGCTCTTCCGCAGAACAGAAACCTCGTATCTGTTGAACAGTGGCTATCTCCATTCATTGAAGTATGGAAGTCGCATATCACAGAGGACACGCCTTATCTACAGTTCTCACTTCATACTACACGTCCTCTGTTGAATCTCCTCCGATCTTCCAAAGATCAGCATTTCCCAGCCCCCTGGCTCGAGCAGTTGGAGATCTTGGTGGCGCGCAATATCGTAATACCAGCGAAAGCCGATACATCACCAATGGAGACCTTGACGAAGGCGTCTGTACTACAAAATACGGGCAATGCTCCGATATTGTTTGACATAGCCATTCGGTCAGTTCACCCAACTGGATCAGCGAGAAGACGGAAAACATCAGATGAGAAGTTCTTACAGGCCATTTTTGGTTCTTTGAAAGCTTCGATGTCTAATGTAAAGGAAGACAATGGAAAGCAGATATGCACAATGTTGCAATTGGCAATCAACCACAAGCTCGGTAAGTCGTGCTAGAGTTATGATGACCAGAATTCCCTCGGGTACATGTACTGACCGTAATAGAACTTGAGCTTTCTGTTTTGCGAGAAATCACCTCTGAGAGTAACATGGCAGATTGGGACCTTCTAGCTACTGTTATCGAGCTAGATGCGAATGTTTTCCTTCTAGGCGAAGGCAAAGTCCTACTTGACCAACTTCTGGAAGCCATAACCAAGGCCTCATTGTCTCAGACGTGGTCAGAAATCTACGAGAAAGTAGTCTCGACAGTTCTAGTACCGCTCATGCGAGCATTCGCCAAAGCCCGCGACCTCTCAGGCTTCATAAGGCACTGGTTTTCGCAGCTAGTTGCGTACGAGACGCTTCGAGATGGCGCTGATATGGCTCTATTCGGGGCATGGGAAGACGAAGCTCTACAGAATGAACTTCAGAAGCTGATGGAGCCGTCATTAAACGTATCACAGATTGCCAAGATCCTTGACTGGCTATCCGAAGAAGTTTCAGAACATCCGAATGCTGTTTGCGTCATTCTTGAGGCTATTGCTGGATCGGTGTCTGGAGAAGAGCAGGTCGTTGATGCTATCAACTCGCGCTTGTACCACATTATGTTTGACGTAAACGCGGCCGATAAGCTCAGTTCGAGGTACAGATGGCGGTCATGGAAGATCATCTCACATACTTTGAGCTGGATCGAGATGGGAGATTTGCACAAGCTCGCTTCACTTTGGGAAAACCAAGCAAAGCCCTTCGATTCACTGTCAGGCTTCTCCAAATCCGAGAGCATTCTCAAGTGCAAGCCAAAAGAGAAACGAGGTCTGGAGTCTCTCGAGATCTTCAAGTTTGCCTGTTCAGCGTGGACAGCTGCCACTAAGCAGAGAAGGTCTATCGCTTCACTACAGTCATTGGATGCACCATTTGTCCTAAGGCTTCTGCGAGCTATAGCCAGAGACCTAGACGATATCACACGCGATCTTCAAGCTGACAAGGATCTCGGAGATGAACTTTGTTGCGCGAAACAGAAATCCTTGGAAAGAGGCAAAGGTTGGATGATCTGGGCTCTCACCAGATGTCTGTTTGATGAACACCCGGACGTACTTGTGTAAGCAATACACACTTCTTCTTTATAGCCTGGCTAACTTTTCAGACTATTCATCGAGTCGGAAGAGCAAATATTCGCAAAGATGCTGGAACAGATTTTCTGGATAGCATCGGCAACGTACTCTGAGAACAAGGACACACTCTCTAGCACCTGGCTTCAGAAAAACCCAGAAGCTTTCCAAAACATTTGGAGACTTGCTCTACGTGGGGGGGCTTCGACTTTGAGTACTGACATCCCAGACACTATTGATAATCCAGTCTTCACCAACAGAGCACTCATTAGTAGAGACCCCTTTCTACATGGCCAAATGACAGACTACTGACTTTTCCAGAACTCTTTGTCAAAACAATCTCGGACAATGAATCGAACCTCACCAACCCTCTGATCAAAAGTCCAGGCAATAATGCATTCGCCATCCGTAGTCTGAATGACTTGACTGTTGATGAGATTCCCAAGGAGTTCAGAGGCAGAATCATGTCAAGCTGGTTGCCGGCTGACGAGGGCACAGAAGGTGGCAAAGGGCATTCGTATGGATCAACCGTTCTAAACAACAGTGTTCTCTTTTTGAAGAGGAAGATCATGCGTCGTCCCAAGCTTTATGAGGTAAGCTTCCTGAACTTCCGCAAAGTAGCTTGGATACTGATTTTTAATAGGGCATGAAATTCCAGGAGTTCATCGAATCAGCAGATACTCTTGCTGAGGCAGAAACTTCCAATAGACACCACAATCTTGCATCCCTGAAAGACCTGGCCCGGCTGACACTTTTGTAAGTTTGTGTCCCTCTTTTTCGAAAGTCACTTCTAATATTCTCAGTTCTGCGCTCCAAACGGTCGATCAACCTCGAAGCAGTGCTTATATATCCGATGCTTTCAAGAAGATCCAGAAGAAAGTCAATAAAGCTGCAGAGAAGAAGAAACATCGGATGAATTTCGCGCTCGTCACTGTGTTCGACGCTACTCTCAGTGCTTTTAAGAGCAAATCTGCGGTCTTGAATGACTTAGAAATCATCAAAGCAGATGACTTAGAAGCTCTGATTGCTTCTTTTAAAGACTGCATCCTTTCTCAACTCAAGGGCGTTCTTCGTAGATTTGAGAAGGAAAATGCGAACGACTCTCTGCTGATTTTGAGCATCATTGATGCCCTGTCCGCGCTCGGCGTGGATGAGTCGAAGCTGGCTGGACTTGAAGATGCCGCAAATGCTTTTGTCGCTTCTGTTGGAAAGACGAACGAGTTCTTCGGAGAAAGGCTGCAAACATTCATGGTAATACACGGGCCCAAGTCCAGTGGCCAAATTCCTCCGGCTCAACTGGGCGGGTCCGTTGCTGACATGTACGCTCGGGAGTCGATTATCGCGCGGACAGATGCTGCACTTTCAGGACTGGGGAATGACGAGAAGCTCGAGCTACTTCAACAGCTGTTGGGAGAAGACTCAATCGGGCTCAAGCAGTTAGATACGCTGCTAGCTGCGAGACAGGTCATTATGTCAGTTGAAGGTATATTCCACTCAAGCCTAAAAGTGCTACCACTTCAACTAACATATTCCAGATACCCGGAAGCCTAAGAAAGAGATCCGACCTTTAGACGATTCTGATGACGAAGAGGAGGAAGAAAGCTTTGATCTGACCGAAGCATATACCATTCTCGCCATACATCTTAGACAATGTACCGATGTTGTGCAGTTCAATATCATCAGCGAAACCTTGATGATGATGCTCGAAACTAAGGTAAGTCAATTTCTACAAAGTCAAAATGCCGGTCTAACACCTCATAGCGCCACAACATTTCTCAGTACAACATCGACTCCACGCTCGGAAGCATCACCATTCTCTGCTCTCCCACCAGCCCCAATATTCACCCTATCTACCTGCACCTCTGCTGGCTTATGCAATCTGTGCTGACGCACCAACGCCTGAAGCTGAAAGGCCATTCTCATCTTACTCAACAAACGCTTCAATCCCTTCTCCGCTGCCTCTTCACGCCCCTCCTGCACAGCAACACCAAGACCAATAAATTTGGTTTGCCGCCGCCCTGGCTCGCCCCAACCTCTCACCAGCTGACAGCCACCCACGCCGAAGCGTTCACCAGGCTTGTGCTCTCAATTTGCGACCCTACTGTCTCAGCAGTACAAGGCAACTCCAATACTCTCACATCCGAGAAAGACAAGGCTAAGCGCATCGCTGCGCAGTACATGAAGTTCGTACTGCAGGACTATATTCGTGGCCAGCTGGAGATGAAGATGTTGCCCGAGGTGAGAGAGAAGATGATACCGGGCCTGTATGCAATCTTGAATTGCTTTACGGAGGAGATCAGAGATGCAGTTAGTGCGGAGCTAGATTCAAGCGGCAGAGCAGTTTTTATGAGACTGTATGCCGACTGGAGGAAGTTTGAGAAGCCAAGAGGGTATTAATGACAAACTTGGCACGACATGCACAATGATCACGTTGCAGTCAAATATTTGCATTTTCATCACCATTCTATGACCGTACTTCTTATCTCCCCTGTCCCCAGCCTCGCACACTTAATCACCAAACTCCTCTTCCAATTATCGACCTTCAGATCCACAGTCCTAACCCTCGCACCTTCTGGAATAACCCCATTCTCATCCATACACTCCTCCTCAATCTGCATCTGCCACTCACTTACAGCCGCCATACACAGCGCATCCCACAGTCCCTCCTTACACCTCGTCTTCCTCAACAGCATGATACATTTCCTTCGGATCGTCGGCTCGCGACACCACTTCGCTACCAGGCGCAATGGATTCACGATCCCCATGTCAAACGTATACAAGTCATCCTGTGCGAACAGATGATCGTCTGAGATCTTCTCCGCGAGATCGACGACTGCGCGGTAAGTAGGGAAGAAAGCATCGAGCGGGTAAGAAAACGAGGAGAGTAGCATAACTTGATGAGTTTGTGCTTCGATATACAAAACAGCTGCTGCAGACCAGTCTCTCGTGCCTTCTATCAGGCTTTCGAATAGTGGAGCAAAAGCCTTGAACCACCTTGAAAGCTCATTCACGTAGCCGGAGTACTCTATTCGCAGTTCAGGCGGTGCTGTCGATGGGAGTAACGTTTCTGACTCTGAGTGAATAGTCACTGTGCCTGTCTCAGTGCCGGTGGCGATCCGTGTGGTTCGTGTTGATGATCCGTTTTCCGGCGCGGGATACATGCCTGCTGTTGAGGCAATGAAATGCGATGTGCGGCGTTGAATGAGTTCTAGGTATGATCTTGACTCGGAGATACTTGTAAACCGATCCGGCATATGCTGGACTATTTCTTCGCCCTCGTTCTTCATCTCCATGTGAATCGACGCAGGCCTCGGGTCGATATAATTCATGATCTGTAGATCCATACGGTTGAAGGCGGTAACGAGCTCATCTTCAACAATAGTGTCGGAAAAACTATTGCGCTGGAATGTTGGTGATGCATTGGTTTTGAGGCGTTTATTATTTGAGTCGAGCCAGTCTTTGAAGATCTTGTGGCCACTGACGACATGCGTGAGTGCTGAGAAGTAGTTTCCTTGTATGCATTCGAAGCACACGACAAGAAGACAGGCTATCAGCGCATCATTCAGCCCTTTCTCGCCTGCTACGAGGTTCTCTCGCATCTGTGAGACGGCAATACCGTACTGTGTGAGTGCGAATCGGTAGCGGGGCGTGATGATCATGCCACTATTTGTATATCAGCTATACCATACCTTCAAACTCCGGCCTGAGAAGTAGACAAGAGCAAATGCTTGAGGATGGCTTACCTGGTAGCAAATTTGTCCTCCTGAAATTTCCGACCGCAACCTGAGAGTGCACCAATCGCTATCAAAGCACTGCGGATGAAAGGGGTATCATAAGATGCCTGGGGAAGGAGATTTTTCCAGAGATCAGTTCTGAAAAGGCCGGGAAGCATGTTGCTGGTATTCTTGAGGAAGTGGACAAAGGATTGGTACTGGTCTTGAGAATTGAAAGTTTGAGTTGCGATTGATCGATGGAGAGGTTGTAGTTGTTTCGATTCCAAGCGGTGGGGAGTGGTAGGCGACTCTTTTTTGAGGAGGGGAAGAAGTGGTCGAGATGCTGGATCTGCTATAGGCCGTGGAGCACTCTTAGGTCTCCTGGGACGATACCTGGGAGTAGCATATCTAATTTCATCAGATTCTGCTCCATTCTGGTGTATTCGTTGTTTTTTGTGGGAGAATTGGTGCGGCCTGCCTCTCGAGCTCGAAAGACGAGAGGCATACCAAGCCACCAACAATATACATAGGAAGAATCACACAACGATCACTCACCCGTCACATCTTCCCCAGAACTTGAGACACCTCAGACAAGCTGGCTTGGTCTCATCACATTTGACTCTACGCTCTCTATTCAGTGGATTTGATTAGCAGGTGGTTCTTGTGTTTGCTATCACATGACACAGGAGCATTCCATACTTGCAGGTTTGACATCCAGTCCGTACTTTCGGCTTCCCAGCACGACTTTTCCGCTGAGGCTTGTTTGTCTCGCTCTGAATTTGCTGAGTAGTTGACATTGCGACGACTCACAAATAGGAATATTCGAATCAGGGGCGTAAGCACGAGAGCTGGCACTCGTCGGCCAAGATGTGTCTGAGTGCATGTCACACACACATTTGAAATGTTCCGAATTCAAAAGGGCATAGCAGGAAAGCTAACAAGTTTAGTTTGTCTCCATTATTCGACAAAAAGGGAGCTCTTTTTGGGGAGATTGTGAGGCTCAACCGTCAGCATGTCAGCATCTGACGTCGACCTGGGAAGTGGATGTCTGCACCCCTGTTACTTCACGGACTGCTCAGCTCAAGACCCCACGGAATAGGGCCACCAATCAGATGTTGTCTCCGAACCCGTTGCCAAGGAAAGCCATCCCCCAGCTCAGTTTCCGGATATGCGTTTTCCATGGATGTTTGCAAATTATCGCATGAATTCCAAGTATTTGAGTTAGTCCTTGTCTGGCGTAGTGGCGGGTTGGCTTCCGGGAGGCCCTCCGAGAAGCCAACAAGCGAGCTTGATTTGAGTTACATCAAGCCAACCATTCTTTTGCATCGCAAGTCGTCTAGGATTTACCATGGAAGCGTGTAAGCAGGAAGAATGACGAGATAGACACATTGCAATCTATAAGAACCATCTCGAGAAGATCTCAATACGATTGCGTGACCATCCCAACTCCAACGATTTTTCCAAACCGGAATCATAACAAAGAAACATATCTCTGGCATAGCACGGCTCGCCTCGCATCGCTAACCGTTTGAGACGAACGATTTCGTCCGAACATTAACACATGCCCCGCCCGTTCCCCTCACAAAGTCATCAACCCAACTTGCTTTACAGATCACCGAAAAGTCTAAATGCTGTCATTTTCCAGATGATAATGCGCCGAATGAAAACTGCGATGTGCAACAAAAGCTATTTTTGATCTCAAGAAATCCAAGCTGGGCTTGTGGCTGGAATGGGTTTGCGTCTCGGATGAAATGTCTCGGGGCTGGGTAACTGGTTCAGAGGACCTCGCTAAGCCGGGATAAACAACAACACTCGCGGGGATGCTAGATGCATTTAAATGCCTTGATGATGAACTACCCTCAATTAGTTTACGACAGATCTTCAACGACGTAGCTACATCGAATATTGTCTTCCCGCCCCTGATGATCACCAATCTTCAGTTCCACATCCAAATTAATGCAGTTCTACTACCGACCCAAAATGGGTTCACATGCTTCTCATTCGCATCCCCGCTAACAGCCGACCTGAAAAGTCTCTGAGAAGCACTATTTACGCATATTTTAAAGACAGCTTGACAACCGCAAATGAGCTGATTCCAAGCCCCGCGCATGCGAAGAGCACCAGGGCATTTGATGGGCAGTGATCTAAACGACATCTTCTCAACTACACATAATACTTCATAGCTACGATCTCATTGTCCATAATCATCTCATCACTTTTGTTGGAATGTTATTCACCCATTACAGCCATGATGTCATCAGACTTGCGCTCAAGATACCATCCCTATCAACATCCTCCCTACAAGACCAATCACATACATCCCCAACAACTCCTGCCGATCATAAAGCGGCATCCAGTAGCATGTAATTATTCCCACCCCATTCCACATCCCAGTCGTGATATACAACGAAAACATCACCTTGCAAAACCACTTCATCATCGTTGTAAACGGCACAGGCAGCTCCCAATTACTGACCTTCCAAAACCACTTCCAGCGCCCATTCGGATCCCAATCTGGTCTGTAAGTCGCCAACCACGCCGTACGCACAAACGAGTTCATCCACTCTCGACCCACTCCCGCTTCTTCCAGGAGTAGAGCCCATAGAAGCAGTAGAAGAGCGTGGAAAGGGAGTCTTCGTCACCGAACAAGTAGCGGAGGAGGAGACGTTCAAGATAGCTGATGAAACTGCAGATGAAGCTGCAGATGACTATAAGACGGTCCGAGTACTGCTCTGGGTTTTGAGGGCGGGATATACTTAGATCTTGGGGACCGTGGCTACGGTTGAGGATGAATTTGCCAGTGAGTGGAGCGGCGCTAATCTGGTCTTTTGAGGTTTGTGATTGCGACTCTTCAGAGTCCTTAATTTCATCGGAATATCAATCTTCGCTTTTGATATACGTGAGCGCCAAAGCACAATCGTAGTTTGTGAAGTACTTGTCTCCCGACACCCGGTCGATGATGAATCGGGCGCCGCGCTCTATCAGGGATCTGTCGACCACAATGCACCACAGACCTGTCAAGACATTGTCCTCATTCGCACCTGCATTTTGCAGCGCTTGAACATTATAGTGCTCGACACAGGGTTTGCTGTCCTTCTGACTCGGCAAGGCTAAGCGAAAGCTCTGAGCTCTAGAAGCAGATGAGAGCAGGTAGAATGGCAGTGGCTGGTATCCCTTCTTGGTCTCAAACGTGAACCCCAGAGGCCCTAGCTTGAGGCTAAGGTTCCCTTCAAATTTTTCTTTCGCAATCTCGCGGGGTATCCACGCATCGACCTTGCATGAACCAAGCCTGGCGCACTTCGAAAACAACAACTCGGCAGGAAGAGACTCGAGACTGTAGTATAGTTGTTTTAAACGTGCCTCAGCGGTCTTCTGTTGGGATATGGCGTTGGCGTTCAGACACGACATATTCATGAGAATAAGCGGGATATCCTCTGCTTGAGTGTTTGTCCGTGATTGCAAAGCATGATGTGCCTTGACAAATCTAGCAGCTCGACCAGCCTAGATACGTTAGCGAGATGCGCTGATGGTAGTGCAACAATACCAATAGGTGTTCGAGCATAGTTTCGGTACTCTTCAACGTGCAAAGTCTGCTTCATGTGCACGTATATCTGAGATCTCACAGTCTCTCGCAATGGTTCACCATCTCCTCGCACTCGCTTATCTACTTTGGCTTCCATCTCAGCCCCGTGATTCCCCGGCAGCATATTCCTCAGATCTCGTCTGACGTCCTTCGGAATCCAGCGAATAAACATATCCCGCCAGGTATCCCAAGAAAGATTGCCATCGTCGCAATGTGGCCATAGTGTCTTGAGATATGCGAAAGAACCATTGAGCGGGAAAATGATATGTCCTGAAAGTATGCCTTCCTGCAGGGTCCAGGCTCGTCCCATCCAGTTTGAAGCGTAGATACTGGTAATTACGTCTAATAGATGCTCGTCTGATGGAGCATAATAGGTAGGTCGTCCGCCATGCGCAAGAGAAGCAGGCTGGCGTCCTCCGTCCAGAGCTTGCAATGCCTTGTCAAAGACGAGGGTATGTCGCGCTGCTGGGTAGATAAGATTCATTGAATCGATGGCTTGGTTACGTAGGTCCGCATGTTCGGGTGCTTGTGGTATACAGAAACTATCTAGCCAAAAGTATTGGTATGTGCGGCTAGGTGGTTCAATTTCTCCAGTCAAGGGCGTGGTATTCTGCCAATCGAGGAGCCAGCCTTCAAGACCCCATTGATCCATGTCGTTCGGTATGGTGGAGATGATTTCCTCGAGGTAATTCAGTTGGCATTTAGGGAGTGCGTTTTGCGAAGAGCCAAATTGTCGATCCGCCCAGACGTGAGAAATCGCAATATAGATCGCGCCTGGCGTGTATGGCACTACTTCCAGAAGCGTCTTTTCTGTCTCTGACCAGGTGACTCTCACTAACGGAATGCCTCCAGTGACTATTATCCGATTTACATGCTCGATGGGAACTGGGATATCTTCGCATAAGCAGTCGACGGTACGATGTAGTGGATCGGACAAGCTGCTCGAGACTTGACAGCGATTGGAGTCACATCTCGAGTGATCCTCAATACTGCCACGAGGTGGATCAAACGATGAGAGGAAGTACATTGCTGGGTAGAAGAGAGGTGTGGACTCGAACAGATTCAGCCTCTTCTCGCACCATCCATTATCAATCATCCTCCGCATAAGGAATCTCGTTGTCAAGGACAGCGTGGGAAGGGCTTGCGTGATCTTGATCTTGTAATGATCTAAGGCGTGTGCAGCAACATAAATAAGCATGTGCACCGAAAGCAGGACCTTTGCGATGATGCTGTTCTCATCATCGACTTCCAAGCACAGAAGATCCATAGCCACGGCGGCAAATTTCGCGCTTTCGAATTTCTTTCTCAAAGCGTTACTCTGCGCCTCGAAACTCTCGGCTGACAATTCTCTATCCAACCGCTGCCACCGAGCTTTCAGCTTTTCTAGATACCATTCAGGAATGCGAGCGTCGATGGATTTCTCGGCAGATCCATCCTTCGAGAACGTCACAAAGTCTTCATGCTTGATCTTTGGCCCAGAACTTCAGATGCCAAGCCAAAGAACAACAATGACTGGATGACTGACGCAAACGCGCGAGCAAATGAGGACCTGGCTGCTGCATCATTATCTTCGAGATGAACATCTTTGTGCGAGATCATGTGTTGGATCTCATCGGTCAACGCGGTCGTGAAGTCTGAGAGACCTAGTTGTCTTCCCACGGAATCCTGGGTTCTTGCGATCAGAGGTACTCGTACCGGCTCGAGGCTGGAGCCTCGCGGATATGGACAACAGAACATGTTGACGGGAAGGCCCAGTCCATATGACACTGGCGCATATGTGAAAGATGCAAACAATAGTGGCACAATTTAAGAGTGGTTGCGGGCATGTATTGGCCACTGCTGGTGTCCTAGACCTGCCACAGCCAGATTGGGAACGCTGCACCTGTAAAGCTAGATTGTTGATAGCTGGCCGAAGCATGCCAGGAATGGAAGTTTCCAGCTGTAGGCAGCCGTATCTCATAAATCGTTCCACGAAGTTGATTCGCCGCCCCGCTTTTGCAAGACAATGTTCATACAGTGTTACCCCCAGTATGATTGTCTAGGGCGCTTTTATAACATTTACTGCTTGATGTTTCTTTCCTGTTCATTAAACTCGCACAACCAATTAAGTCACCCCCTTCTTGAAATAATATGTTTTAATTAGGTCTAATCATTCTTCTCAGGAAGAGCAGCAAGTGTCACAAGATCAAGCTAGACAATCAAACCGGGGGGTGCACTGTATATTTACACTCTCTTGAACATAAAGTACCTACAATTTGTCTCATTACAAGGTGCATTCCGGCACGCAGTGATAATGTCAGAGTCGAAATTGCATATTGGTGTAGAATTGAGGCTCTGGTGCTGCACAGAATGATAGACGATGCTGACCCAGTCTAAGAAATACGCATTCTTAATATATCGTGTACCGTCGTCTGTCAGGCGACCTGACAACCTCCTACTTCGAACAGCTAAACGTTATTCGCCTATCATCGTTTCAAGGCCACATGTACTATGCGGTTCAAAGGACATCGAATAATTTCATAGCGATGAAAGGGGTACCTGTCTGCCAGTTCTCGTCATATTGTTAATGTTTTCGCTCGAAGATCAAACTGCACAGATGATGGTACAAAAAGTCAAAGTCAATAAGCTCCAATGGGTTGGGAAAAGTGTTAGAATTTGTGTGATATGGGTTGAAAGCAGTTGAGAAACAGAATATTCGTCAGACTTATCCTCCCAAGCGAATTTGCATTCTCTATACTCGTCTAACGATCAAGCCTCTCGGACTCTATTCGCACGAGCCGGTCTCTCTACATACCAGGACGATCATCCCGCTGGTCCCCCTTGTCAACGCTGAATTGAAGGACGTATGCCGCCATCTGCCGTGCGATGTAGCATTTGAAGTCATCTATCGTGTACTGAAGTTATGCACTTACAGGCATATCTCTTGGAGACTCACTTCTCAGGGTTCCGTTGCTTAGGGTTTCGCTGCTTGGAGATCCAGCGATTATAGTTCCGTTGCTCAGAGTTCCACTGCTTGGGGTTCCGACTGGAGTGGATACTGCTGGTGTATCATCAGATCCGGACGGAGTCATTGGTCTCTGGTGCTCTGGGGTTATTGGGGGCTCTGGTGAGTAGTGGTAAACAGCTGACAGAATTTCGATAGCGCGCCATGGCTGATCATCTGTTGCAGATGGCCTGACTGGAAGACTGCTTCCCGAAGAGCGCTGCTGTGAAGTCAATTCTGGATACTTGAAAGTGACAGCTGGTTCGGACGGACCACCTCCCTCCATATTCGGCAGCGAGCGTGATACTGGAGTTACAGCCCGCCACTCTGAAACGCCATCATGGGGGCCAATCTCTCCCTGGCTAGAGCGTGATTCTTGGAAAGGCTCATACCCTGCCGACGTTGGTACCGGCCGCAATCTTCTCAAACTTCGCGGATCAACAGGACCTCTGAAATGGGCAGCGAATTGACGTTCAGCAATATCGATGACTTCTTTAACGTTATCATAGCCGTTGTCGTAAAGGTAGCTGCAGAAATCTTGGCGATTGATCGTGTCCAGACCGCCGCTCCATGGACCTGGAGGACAAGGCAGTCGCTCTCGATTAGTGCAGGTAATTAGTGTATTCCATGGTGCATTGGGAAAGGTAGTGGGGTCGAACTCAGCTTGTTGAGATGGACCCGGGGGACCAGCTCGTGTCTCCAATCAGCCTCCTCAAGAATATTGCGTCGGCGCAAGGTTCCACTGCTGCTATCGTTCTTAATCATGGTTGCGTGGATCGAAAGATGATGATCTAAATTTGTGAAGATGCTAACCCACGACAACAATGCTAGTTAGAGGCAATTTATACACGTTGAGTTGTACTGTTTGAAACCAAGGGACAAGGTCACAAAGCAGATTCGTGACTGTTTTGATCATTTGATAAGCGAGAAATAAACAACAAAGCATTATTTTCGATCTCCAATTCCGAGAACCGATGCCTTGATCCCGAGCACAAAGACAAGAATTTGCTAACAAAGACACAACGTTTCAATCCCCTTGATCGGCTCATCATGTACAGTATTGAGGGACTTGTAGAAACACGATACTCGGTAAGATCTTCTTTGGGAACTTGAGAAGCGCACGTGGCTCCGACCATCCTTGAACGCAAGCCGCTTACAAGCTCAATTTACAATTTCCGTCAGAGGATGATTTGCGTTTAAACTTAAGATTTTCCTACAACTGATGCAAAGCCTTGGCGCAGTGCTTGTAATTTTGTCCACGGAGCTTGGCTTCTCCTTTTCAACAACAGCGCAGACACGGAGAAAAGCTATTCAGACAAATTTTATTGATAGGTACTCTTGTGAAATTCTGAACGCACTATGCATCCGGGAAAACGAGACAGCGAGTGCAGACTAAGCATGGCTGAGTCGCCAGCAGTCATGTGTCATGTAATGGCAAGCTTGTACGACTGAAAGGAGCAGTTTGGACAGAAAGACATCAAAGTGACACAGGTAAACTGAAACAAAAAGTTCAGCTTGACCATGGATTCGCATCGCTGTGCCGTGCCAGATTACCTCTGGAAACGGCTCGCCTAAAACTGTTGATGCGACAGGCCTCGCCATGGAGCCCGATATGGTCGAATTGCTCTCGACTGCAAACTCTTGCCAGATTTTTATTTCATCGTGCTTTAATTTAACGAGATAGTGAGCTCGTCATGCCGAGCTTCAAAAATTGTCCATAGCTCGCAGGGCGTATTCCAGGGGCAACACGTTTCCATCCTCGGCTCATGCCCGAAATGTGGAGGAAAGTTCCGAGATCGTCAACACCAGCGAGACGAACAGAGACCATCTCGGCAGGCCCGCACCGCTAAATGAACAACGTCATTGAGTAAAGCTGTAAACGAGGAATTAAGAAAGAGCTGTTAGTACCTCAACTGTGCTTTGTTCCTCATCTAAAGCCTGTGAACCATACGTCTTTCTGCGTTCCTTCGTGATGTTGTCAATCAAACTCTTCGCCCTTCTCGTGGCGAGCACTCTTGCTGCCGCATCCCCGATCGTAACCCGCGATGCAGGTACCGATCTCCTCATAACCGATTTGTTGCGTCTCGACCGTGCCATCAGAACCATCACATACGCTGCAGGCAATTACACTGGTGGCGCAGAGGGATACAGGGCAATCCGTGAATCTTTCTCGGAGACGAACCGAACAAATCGCATCGCATACTACGATGCTATGACCATCAAGCCCCGTAGGTCCTTCTCTCATTTTCCACATGATGCCATTTCTGACAGCAATAGAAAATGTACAAGAATCCAACGTAATCATCGCCGTCGTTTCGGATCCCATCACACCGGATATCAAAGACGCCGTGAACGCCCTCATCGCAAAGAAATCGTTGATCGACGCTGCTGGTTTCTCGAAAGAGACAGCTGATGGACTCAACTTGATCTCGTATGACCATGATACTTTGAGTCTGGTTGCGGTGGCACCGAAGTTGTCTCCGGTCACCATCCCAGCCGCGGCAGTCCCTGTCTTGGCTATTGACTTGACTGTATGTGAATGTCTCTTTGCTCGCCTTTCGAGCTTCTCAAGATCTCTTTCATGACATCTTCAAACTTGTTAACGATACACTTCTAATATTTATGCAGTGGAGACAGGGCGTGCTGGCTTTTGGAGGAGTTCCATTGGCGCCACTTACTATGGGAGGTTTGTCAGGCGAAAATGGAAGGATTTCAGTAGGAGAGCAGGGGGGAAAGAGCGATGAACTTAATTACCAGGAAAATACTGTATAAATGGTGACTTGGTAATTTTTGAATTTGTTGTCAGCATACATTCTAAGCCGGCTCGCTATCGGCATAGACGGAGATATTCTCGGAGGCGTCTAGGGGAGTCCTGAGTATCCATAGTACTGTAACATCATAGGAAAAGGCAAGAAAAATTTGGAGAAATTGCAAATTTTGAACTATAAAGATTCTTGAAATGAAACTCGTTCAGGCTTGATATGGCTCAACTCACCAGTCACCATATACCCCCCCCCCCCCCCCCCCAAAAAGTACAGCCGGACTCGACCAACGTTGAGCTGAAAATAATTTCGTGCCAAAGCACCAGTAAATCAAAGCGAGAGTGGACCAGGGGCTCATAAGTAAGTAATGTTCTTGCTTCGCGCGTGTAGCGATACCATTTTGTGCCATCCCGGGGATGTCGGGCATGTTGACCAAGATTGCCGAATGTCTACAATGAGGGGTCACTCCCTAGTCACTTCAATTACAAGCTAGATTATCAGCCTATTCTGTTCCAAGAACATCAATCCGGGGCTGGCGGGGAAATCACAAATTCGGTCCCTGCAGTTGTCCAATTGGAGCGGCTCGGCTCGCAGATCCAGTGAAAGATGGGGTAAAGATCGAAAATGGGGGAATAACGTGAGCTCGAGCTCCGTACATGGAAATCTTCGGCACATCTTCGGCAACCCATCTGCAAGTCTGGCGGTCTTGGATTACTTGGATTGAGCACTATGCATATATTCCACTAATCAGGGAACTTGTAGGTGGACATGGTCGGGGAAATCAGATTCCTAGATGAACTAGTCTGAAGTCCGGGCATGAGGTGAGCGAGAGGGGAAACTCCACTGTTTGGAAGAACGTTACATTGAGATGGGATATATATATATATCAGGGTAATTGGCTATACATGTGTCTCTTCCTAATTTCACGATATTCAACTCAAAGTCAATTACAGTCATGTTTTTACGGTCTGTTGTGGCGGCGGCTGTTAGCCTCGCTAGCCTGGCTACAGCTTCAAACAAAACAACAAAGTTGTCAGCTGGTAAATTCTATTTCCACTCAGATTTTTTTGGAATCACAGGACTAATGCCGTTGCAGAAACGCATAGTTTGTTTGACTTCTCAATGTCCATCAATGATGCAAGATTCGATGAGACTTACAAGATGATTTGGTCTGATGACAACGGCCCATGGTCTGTCCGCTTCACTGCATGGTACACCGCAGGATTATTGTATCGAAACCAGGGCAATGATGTGGAAAATGCGAAGGGAGCTTTGAGAGCAATGTGAGCCTGATGAGTATAGCACACAGTAAGAAAAGACCACTCATGAACAGACAGTCTGGCCACTCAAATGACCGAGAACTTCACATCGCCATGGTATGGCGACTTCAAACTTTCACCTGATGGTAAGTGCAGCATAGGACCTCCTTCTTGAAGAAATTCTAAAAGACCGCAGAGCCTATCCCACAAGCAACCCTCTACGAACCACAAATCTACGTGCGTGCTTCCTCCTCTCCCTTCTGTTTCAAGCCACAAAAACTAAAACACTAACCCCCCAAACAGGGCACTTACGACCCCAACTGGCGCGAATTCATCGGCACCCAACTCGTCCAAGTCGTCGAAGAGTTCCCCCACCTCCTCGGTCCAGAACTCATCTCCTCCATCGAAACAGCCATGACCCACGCCGCCGTCGGAGCAATGCGCCGCAACGGCACCGCACCAGACAACCTCGTCCTCGCCTACTCCAACCCAGGCTACATGCGAGCCCTCAACGTAGCCTGGATCGGGTCTCGTCTACAAAACCAAACATTCATCGATTTCGGCAACTCTCAAGCTACTGCGCTGTATCAACTATTCACCAAGAACGGCGCTGACACGATGGGCGAGTACAACGCTCCGAACTACTACGGTATGGATTTCTGGGCTCTAGGCGCTATGGCGAAATATGGACCTGAGAGCTCGAGGGTCAGAGAACATGCTCCTGAGATCATGGCGAAGATGTGGGAGGATATCTCGGATCATTATAATCCGTACTTGGGAAATATGGTAGGGCCGTATGATAGGGCGTATACAAGGGATATGACGGTTCATGATGCCATTTTGTCGTTGTATTTCTGGGGGATCTTTGGGTATGGGAGGTTGAGTGTGCCGCCGAAGGGAGAGCTGGATTTGAGGTATGATGGGACGCAGGGAGCGGCAATTGCGTTGATCATGGATGAGGTGAACGGAGCGATGTCTGATGACGCGAGACAGAAGTTGTTGGGCAGTTTTGAAAGCGGGGAGCAGAAGGAGAGGTCGTTGAAGAGGACGATATACTATGATTTGGAGACGGAGGATAACAGGACGACGACAGCGTGGCTGAGTAAGAAGTTGATGATTGGAGGCCAACAGCTTGCTGAGACCGTGGATCGTGGCAAGCAATTTGTGCCTGCGATTGCGCACTGGGCGGCTGATCCGGAGCACAAACCGTTCCCGCTGAATGGGTACTTCAGCTTGTACCCGACGGCTACGACTATCACTGCAATCGCTGAGAAACAGAAACTGACGATCAGCTACCCGAACACGACGCAGCCAGGGACGGACTCGTTCCAATTCATGCTTTCGGGTATCCCGCCGCCTTGGAGCTTGGCTGGAAATGTGGTCGATGGATTCACAAACGTGCCGTGTTTGGACGTCAACGTCACTGCAACAGGACTACAGGAACTACCTACTGTGTATGGGTCATCGATCTACGGGTCATACTACTATAACATTACGTATGTGGTTCCGTCGAACTTTACTGGCACGCCAGTAGTTTCGCTCGATTTGGCGTACACTTGCTGAGCTGGCTGGAAAATGGGAATTAGAGTAAGAGCATAATCTATAAACAGCTTCATCAAGCTCTCCCGATTTTTGGAAATGTTGTTTGACATTTGGGGTTTTCTTGATCAGTGCGAGAAGAAAGCGGTAAGGTTGAATCCTGTCTTCTGTTTACTCGCCCGGCCCTAACCGAGCCCCTGAAATACCAGTCCTTGGAAGAACTCGCTCGTAATTTGACCAGTGGTCACATCCCCAACGCCTACTCGTTGGATACATATCCATGTATGTATGTTCAGTCAATCTGAAGAATTGAATGGCATCCACAAATCCCTGTGAAGTCCCACCCGTTTCGGGTTCAGTACTCAATGGTGTCGACAGCAGGGCTTCCTTCTCACGTGCGAAAAGCATAAAGAGTAATGTAGACGATGATAACAGATTTTAGTCTGAATGTAGACAAGAGGATTTAAAACACACTATACCATTCTATTAAAAGGATCGACTGCGAAAGGCTGGGTATTTACAAAATCATATTTCTGAGCACCCGCCTTGCAACAGCCTTCCTGCAGTCAATTAATGTATCAATTGCCGCTTCGTCTGTAATGCTCATGATTAGGTAAATCATGTTGATCTCGGCGCTTTGGGGATTTGGCCGAGGATCTGCTGCTACGCCGCTGTTCCCGGGGCATGATGACAATTTGGTGCCCTGGTGAGCGTTGTCTAAAATGCTGGTATGGCCGCTGGGCCCTCTGAGGATGTGGCGATTCTCGCTCTATCATCAAAAGCTGTCCCATATAGTGAGAAGCCATTGGCTGCTAGAAATGCTCGGCTGTAACATTGGCTGCTGTCCCATATAATGATTACCCATTGTTTGCGGTCCCATGAGTTGCTGTAAGCTTGGCTGTCGGCCCATTTGTTGATGTACCATGAAAGGTTGTCTCATATAATGATCACCCATCATCTGCTGACCCATTTGGTGCTGAACTAGTTGTTACTGTATTGGGTGATGACTCGGCTGTCTCTGAGACTGACAGTAATCATTCAAGTCTTGAAGGTTTCGCTGGAAATTTGCTAGAAGTCCCGCGTCTCTATCAAGACCAGGTGAGCTCTGATGTCCCTTTGTCGTTGGAGTTTGGAACGTGGTAGCTCCACCATCTGCAGTATCTACGGGAACTCCGGTAATTGGTCCTCGAGAATTGCCTGTCAAAGATTACCTTGATTGAGACGGTGTCATATATAGGCCTCTGAATCCCCTAGAATTACCTGTCGACAGCTGCTCTACGTACTGTGTTTGCATTAGAAAAGCTGCTGGTAGCATTGTCGTCGGGCTTAATAAGTCACTTTGTGCTTCAGTACGCGCTTCGGTTGTTGGTCGATCTGATCCCACGGCGACAGCATCTTCATCGGTCAGGGAATCATGTTCCTCGCTTAACGACCCAGAACTTTCTTCTTCATCGTCCACCGGATTACTTTCTCACTGGACGACTCAGAATCGTAATCTCCACCGGACGGCAAAATATGTTCCTGGCCTGACGACTCGGAACAATCCTCTTCACTTGCCGGCGGATCTTGTTGCTTACCTGACGAGTCAAAATCACGTTCGTCGAGCGTGTAATAGCCTATTCGACCTGAAGAAAGAGAAGCGATGTCTTGATCGACCAGCGAATCATCAATCTGATCCAGATCCCACTCAACTTCTGTTGCATGTCTTAGCCTCCATTGCCGGAAGTTATGGATCACTTTTCGGGTAATGGAGGTTCGTCAATGAATCTTGTACTTCGGCGAGTTCTGATCAGGGTGGTATGATCCAGGTGGATGTAATCGCTTCCGATAAGCGTGATCCGGCTGCGTTCGTGTCGCGGGAGGTTCCCTAGATGATGATCCAGATCGAGGTTTATCTCTGGAATTTTGTCGAGGAAAGGCATCAACAAGCCCATATGTGGTTTATGCTCGCCAATCTGCGGGCAGAAGACCTGATCAGCATTCATTTCAATATATTTTGATAGCGTTGAAGTCATGCTGCTTTCCTCGTAGATGTGCTTGAAACTTAGGATCTTGTGGCAAAATTGATCCCGGAACTTCCTCCATATTCTTCGGGCCCTTGCTTCTTCGACTGGGTTCGTAGAGCAGAGGAATGCAAGAAGCTTGATGTAGGATTGTCTGTGTCCCCTGCTGCGAATCTCCTGATACCTTTCTTCTGTGCCTTGTATTGTTGTCATTATGGATATTTGTGACGATAGTCAACGATGGGTTTGCTGTGGAGAGAATGTGAAGTGCAAAACTTGGAGGTAAACATTGAGGGCAATGCGCATGACATGAATCTTCCTGACGCAACTTCCCCGAATTTGGAAGTCGCCATCGAGGGCACATCAACACCTTCCTTCTCTATCACTGAGGAACAGATACCTCACATGGCATGAAAATCATTAGAAAAAGGAATCTTGAGAGACAGCTACTGTTGCGGTAACGTGCCCAGTACTCGCAATCAATCATCGTGGTCGTAATTCTGAGAAGATAGAAGCATACGTCGCCCCGGCAGCATTTGAGCTGCCCTCGCCACATCACGCTTCTTGACATCTTTGTCCATCTGGCCCCAGGTCCGAGAAAATGTGGCGTCTGGGCCGAAGCTTGCACAATAGAGACCCCATCCTGGCTCATCCTGGCCCCTTGGCTGAGTGGTATTTCTCGCCCGCCATTCGGGTTTGGCAATCTATTTACAATAAGCGAAGATGAGGGCGTCTATTGTAAACAAAGGAAACAGTCGACTCAAATCGGCGTTCCGATACAGGGACTAAGGAGAAAAGGTAGATATGTCTCAGCAAATATGAGGTTTTGTTTTTCTAGGTAAGAAATGCGATTGTTGTTTGATGGAAAATAATGAGCTGGGCTGGGCAACGCTTTTGGTTAATTGGTAACTTGGACGCGATCTATCCAGGTATGGTTGTACTGAGAGGAAGCGCAGGGTTGACTGAACAATAAGTCGACAGTAAATGTAATTGAGGACCTCTCGAGAAGATGTGTTGTGCAATGTATTGTAGTATTTACTTGAAATCTATACAGTATCATGAGGTAGAACTTTAGAATTCTGAACAAGCATTTCCTGATCAATGACTTTGATACATTATTTGTTCTCCAATCAATCTTGGCGTGAACAGGGACAGCATACAACTCAACCTTGTCTTTGTCACGGGAAGCTAGTGACGGGTGGGGAGAAAGATTTGGTTACTCTGATTTGCTGTGCCTCAGCCCTAGCCTTGGCAACAATTCATCATTGGCCGGGTTAAACTGTAAAACGGAGTTCTTGCTCAGCCTGGTAGGAGAGGCTGTGCCTCACAACCTGGGATGAAACCAAAAGGATTCGCCTATTGGTGGTATTCGACATGGATTTTTACGCAAAATATGTCCTTGGTATAAATCTGCTCGCTTCCTGTATGCGCTTTCGTACGTATGGGCCAATGGATTGATACATGCCAAGTACCAAGCTCGATATGCAAGCACAGAAGAGGATGTGATCCTCAAAGTACAACCAGGCACCCAGCGTTACCCGAAATGACCCCCCGTGAGCCTGTTGAACTGCAGTCGCTCGTCGTCTGCTCTGCCAGCTTTCTAATGGTTCACTAGGTTTTTCGCCGGCTCCTTTAATTGAAGCTGCTGGAATATGCTGAATGCGACAAGTCGATGATAGCCCGATAGCCCAATATGTCGAAATCAGACTCCTTCGATAATTATTTCTTTACTTCCAACCTGACCGATTATGTCTGTCCCGGGTTTGGATCCGCCAAATGCCCACCTCCGCAAGCGTGCGCTCGCGATTCCAGGACGGGCTCGACCTACTGTTGCGATACAAAGAATCCGAACTCACCTAATCAGGGACGGGTGTGTTGGAGCATTGGGAGGGATTGCAAGAGTGATGGAAGTACGAAGGAGTGTGGTGATGGGAATAGTGTCTTCTGCTGTCTGAATAACACGTTTGTCTTCCGTCTCATATGCTCGTAACATCGGCCAAAAAACCAGCCAGTGTATAAGTATAGCATCTAATATTGAGCGTTGGTAGTGAGGTCTGCACTCGGAATAAAGGACAGACGAATAATTGTTGGAATACGGCCCACGATACACTGGCGGACATCAGTCGGTCGGTATTGAACGACACATACCTATCACTGAGCTCCTCGAGACCATCGTTGAGTTCCTGGACCTTCAGTCCAGCTTCGTTGCTAGCTGCGACTCAGATATCTTCGAGTTCGACGACTTCAAGCACCCCATCTTCAAGTTCAACTACACCACCAGCCGTTAGCGCAACAGTGACCGATTCACCAACACCTACCCCATCTTCAGACTCAGGCTCTTCGGGAATATCAGGTGGTGCGATTGGAGGGATCGTCGTTGGCGTTGTAGCTGTTCTTGCGTTGGTAGCAGGTTTTGGCTTTTACTACTCGAGGAGGCGGAACAGACAGAAGAGGGTCGAGATGCCGGCAGAACCTGCACCACCTGTGTATAAAGATGATGGGGCAGTCAAAGTGGAGCTGTCTTCGCAGCCGCGTCCACAAGAGCTCAGTGCGGACCCGCAGGTGGCAGAGTTGGAGGCTGGTAGATGAGGTATGAGATTGCGGGTGGGGGCAGCAGTGGTCGTTGAATCCCGGACCGCATGTCAGGAATGAGATATCGATTTCTCAGCTTTGGCGGCATTGGGAGTGGTTGGAGTACCATCGGAATATTTCATGAAAGGAGGAACGATGAAGAAGAAGTTACGATTCAATCCGGCACACAATGCTAGAGGTAAGAATTGGGGCTGAGGCGGATACTGTATTGAGAAGTAGTGGTCTGAGCGTGGCTACAAGACTCTGACAGATAGTGACTTCTCTAGTACGAAATCTTAAACAGGTTGCAAACGAAAATAAGCATCAAGAAGAACTAGAGGCAGATAAAGACAAGAAAGACCCTCTTCTATCGATTCGCTCATGCTCTCACCGCCGTACGGCAGAAGTGCACGTACAAGCGACCCTGTGCTGAATATTTCACTCCACTGTCAACGCCACCACATCCTTCCAGCCTCACTCCTCACTCGCTCTTCCAGCACGGCACTTGCACATCTGCCGCAGATGCCAACTGTCACTCACTTGGCATCAGGATCCCAAACATCCTGTCTCTTTTGTCTCGCGACTTCGTTGGCAGAAGAGCTCAGCTGGAGTAAGACACCTCCTGTCTCTGCTTCTGGCTTTGGTCTGCCATCTCAGCCGCCTCCGACCAGACCAGCCAGCATCGTGACCTGGTGACGGGCTTGCAGCAAGCAAGGAACAAAGTAGACTTTGGATGGCCTGTGTAAGGTGGATATCAGAGCCCTATGATGACACTCGCCACCCAGAACCCAAAGCTCAGAACACGAGGAGAGTTGTTGATCCTGCGTTTCAAAATATGTAGATTTCGTATCCAAATTCTCTGTCGATAAGGTAGGAAGAAAACTTCCAGCCTTTCAGAGCAAGGGACGTCAGACAATTTGTTACGTGCTCGACTTGTACCATTTGTATGGTTCGATACCACGACTGCGCCTCTTTCTCGTTTCCAAAGATTCTCGATTCGTAGATAAGAATATGCAAAGCTGATCCTCGATCTCTGCATCACATGGAGAACTCACCACGTCCCCTATGGTTCGCCTCCATGTAAGTATTCCATGGGGTGGTATTTTACATCGGGAAGCGGCTTTCAGTGTGGGTGTGGCTCAATCTAAGAGGCTCGAGAAGATACCTACCGTAGCCAACGGAGGTGTTGAGGAGGCGGCGATTTTCGGGGAGAAGATGGCATTTCATGATTGGTGAAAATGCATAAATCTATTTTGGGAATAAGAGGGGACTGCATAAGTTCTTGATGCCCCGCCTCACCTGTGCACGCTAAGTGCTGATCGGGACCGCACAGAGTTTGGCTTGCAATCCCGAAGGTTTGCATGCAGAACGAATGCAGTGAGGGTCTGGTCTGGATGTTTGTGGTGCTTTTTCCGTTTGCGTATTTTCGTGAAGGAGCTTTGGTTGACTTTTGCTTGGGGTGGACTATGTGTTTTGTTTCGTCTGAGGAGCTCTGGCATGGATGAACTGACAGCTTGGAACGGAGAGCTTCGAAGTCAGTGCAGAATCAAGCCCAGAATGACGTCGATATCGTGTTCTCAATCGATAAGCTTTTCTCGGCTGATGGAAAGGCGAGCAGGGATGTGGCGGTGGTTCGTGCTGGGTTGAGCTTCTTGGAGTCGGGAAATCGGAACGGTTGCGTGGTCTTGGCTTTGGGAAAGTTGCGAAGTGGGGAGGAGAGGGAGGAATAGTTTTCGTGTTGACGAAAGTATGAGGCTATTACGAATTGACTTCGTTGAGGTGTGGTGATGAATAAGTTCGAGCATGTGAGACAGGACAGCACGAATGCGTGTTCGCTGCTGCGTGTGTAAGCTTTGATGCTGAGGTGGGGTGAGAGGACAGGGATTTAATCAGGTGGCTGGGAGACATGTTCAACCTCTGGAACCACTAGGTAGGAAAAGTCAAAACACCACTGCAAAAATGAATTGATAGGCAAGACTGCACTCAATTGAATGTACATATGTTCTCATGAACAGATAAGCTCGGGACATCGGCTGTAGATGTTTGATTAATTGGAAAACATGTGGTCGATCAGTAGAAAATACACCACTTTCCAAATGCCATCCAAGATCCTCGAAGACTTGGCTGCATATCGATGACTTGCGATGCACATCCGGGACCAGGGCCCATCCACAAAAAATGCAAGAAACCTAGAAGTAAGCGAAGCAAAATCGACTTGGGGAAGAGCGAGAGCCATACCATAGAATAATAGCGTATCTTGTGCGGCGACAGCGTCCCGACTAGTATCGGGGTTTCTGGGATCTCCTCATCCAATTGTATAGTTTCATACGTACGATGAGCAGAGACGGGAGAATACTAGAAAGTCATAAGTTCCACTTGGACGTGTTTATCTTGCGTGAAGTGTTTCCAACTTTCTCGTATTCTTTTCTCCTTCTCCTTCTTCTCCTCTCATCGTCACAGTCGTTTCGTTTCCATATAAAACACCCACAAACGCTCAGTCACTGTTTCTACCAGAGACATCCCACCACTCGATTGGCTCTGACCACCACCTTCGTTTCTCGATATAAAGTGCGATACCGGTATCAAGGGCGAACTTGAATCAGCACCCCACTCAACCCATTCGCTTGCCAGGTAGTCTGTCAGTGTCAGCCGGAAAAGGACAATACGAAGGGAGAGTGAAAGACCAAAAAGGGCGACATCAGATCACACCGCTATTACTTCTTCGTCATATCTGGACACATTTGAGGGAAGGGAAATATACTTGGCTATCTGGTATGTGCAGGGTTTTGTTTACTATTGGTGTTCTCGTCGTCATACGATCCTCACCTCTTCCCTCCTCTCCTCTCCTCTTCTTTTCACGTTCTCAGACCGCAGTGTGAGCAGTGAGTTGGCTGGTTGGGTGTGGCTGCAGGGATCTGTCTGCGGGAGATCCCTGTCGCAGCCCGTATCCTGACTGGGGTGCTTGCTGCTTGGTGGGTTCGGTTCTTGCCTCCCTCACGACGTTTCTTGGTCGGAGTCTTGGGCTCGCCTACCTTTTCCTTTCCAGCCCGCCAGCCTCGCCGCCTCTCCACTTCACTACTCCAGCTAGGCAAGAGCAAAGGCAAGGGCAAACAAAGCCATTATTCTCTGGCCTTTCTCTGCCTTGGAGAGCTATTTCCTCGTGCAGAGCAGAGCAGAGCTTCTCTTCTCCTCTTCTTTGCATCTGCACATCCACCCACCACCCATTACAACTCTCCCCAACCCAACCCAACCAGTCCAATTGACTTGACTGGCCTTGCCCGGTCTGCTGTTGCCAGTGTCTCTCTCTCGCTCGGGACAATTGGCTCGGATTGGTCGTCATCAATTGTTATCCCATCGGGTTGTCCGTCACCGTCAGACCATCCACCTCATTCGTTCATTGCCTTTCAGCTGTAACAGCTTTGCATACACCGACCCTCTCTGCCACTCACTCACGATAATCCGGTGTCCAAGATCTTGGCTACAATGGATCCAGCTAATGCTTCGAGACAAGACCCAGAGAAGGCTGCATATACTCTCTCCTTCCCCTCCGCTGAGGCTCAAACTCCCAAGCCAAAATCCTCTAAGATGTTACGATTTCGCCAGGCAACCTTCATGCTACTCGCGGTGGCTATTATTGCCTTCACCGTAGCATCTGCCACTGGAAGGTCTGATAATCGAATTGCTCGGATTTCGATATCATCTGCGGACAGACAGCGCTTCCAGGAGCTCCTGGATTCAGTCGACCCTTCGGCTCTTCACAATGTTCTGCATGCAGCAGAGGACAAGTATCGACATGGTATCTTCAAGGAGGATCGGACCGCGATGGAGGTAGTTCATGAGGAGAATGCAGAGGTTGCTACAAGTTTGGTTGAGCTGGCGAAGAGACAGGCTGGAAACAACACAACTACAACTGTGGAGACGACCTCAAATAGTGTTGTGGATCCTACTACCACGGCTCCAGGTACCACAAGCGAAACCCCAACTGTTGATCCTACAACCTCAGAGACAACTCAGGCTCCTACTCCGACAACTACGCCAACAATTGCTCCAACTGTTGAACGAACCCCCACTACATCTGACACTCCGACGACACCTCCTACAGTCCAACCTACGACCCAGCCCACGACGCAACAACCTACGACCCCGACCACACAACAGCCAACTACGCAGGCACCGACAACAGTAGCTCCTACGCCGTCAACATCGGCAGGACAGTCAACAAATGGTACGTTTCATGGTGGCCCCGCTGCTTATCCCTTTGCCCCTCCGCTCTCTACTCCTTCGTATGCGAGCCACGTACAGAACAGCAGTTCCGTGCCTCCGACGACTTCACCTTCCTTTGCGCGGTATGTCCTATTCCAAAACGTGAGCAACTCGAGTACTAGTACGGCATCTCCGAGTTTCACCTATGTGCTTCCGGTCCTGACGCCGATTCCAACATCGACGATTCAGAACAAGACCACGGTTCCTACACTCTCCTTTTCGGCGTATTCTCCGCCAGTCACTCCTTCTTATCCTTCAGTTCAGAATACCTCAGTTGTCTTTGAAACCTCTATTTCTTACAATTCTTCTTCCTTGCCGATTCCTATCACTTCTTTGGCTCCTTGTATTACGGTTCAAAGCGAGACGATTGTCTCCAGTTCTACTCGCGACGTTGCGGTTCCTACTATTTCTCTGGTCTGGGTCTCCTACGGCGCGATGCAGAATAATAGCCTGGTGTCCAATTCGTCTGCGATTCCGGTTCCTTACGGTCCGGTTCAGAACGATTCTTCCATGCCATCCGATACCGTTTCTCCTAATTGCACGTCGTCGAGTTCTTCAAGTTCTACAATTGCTATGTCATCTCCTTCAGGTTACTTTTTTAACAATTCTATTTCAGGCGCGTCTCCTACTCCCTCCTCTACCGCGGGCTCTCCTACTCCTTCGTCGAATCCTCCCTCTACTTCATTTTCGTCAACACGCGGAGGTGCTACTTCTTCTGCTGTTATCACTCAATCATCAGTATCAACGAGAAGACAGTCCTCTAACGTGCCAACAGTCAGATCATCATCTACTCTAGCTACGGAAGCCAGCACAGACGACAGTCCAACAACCACTTCCGCACGTTCAGTTACTCAACAAACCATCTTTACAACTACCTTGGCCAACGGTGCAGTCGAAACTGTCACCTCGATTACTGTCGTGGCAGGACAGGCTGATCAGACAGATGGATCGCCGGCCAGAACCAGCACTGCTAAAGGCAGCTTGCAGACGAACGGGGCCTCATTCAAGACTGTGGGAATGGGTGGGCTTCTAGGAGCGTTGGGAATGGCGGTTGCTGGCACTTTATAATCAACGAACAGTCAGCAAGAGGCTGTAAACATGGAAAGGGGTGGTTGCATATTTGATTTTACAAGCATTGATTGGTGCATTTGCATAGCGTGGCGTACTCGGGAAACGGAAAATACCAACTAACGACTCTCCTTAATTACCACAAAAGACGAGTTTACGGCCTGCGTTTGGGAAGAGTCTGTCAGTACATGGCGCGGACGAAATTCCTAGGCTCGGGTTCGATTAGACTGGATGATAAATGGCTTTTCAAGCTGGGACGACGCTTGGATATTCCACGTGGAGTTGCATGTCCTATGCTTGTATTGGCGGGTGGCGGTGGTAATACGGAATGTATGATACTGTCCTTAAAGGGACTGAGAGTCTGACGACTTGGTACACATGGTCCTCCCAAACATAATGGAGGGATGGATTGATTAGAGAAATGAACATCCATCAGTACACAGCAATCTCGATTCTTCTTGTCCAGTGAGCCCATGCGACGTTTGAGAGTTTTCGTTGGTTGGGCGTATAAACCCACTGAGAGCTCAGATTTGAACTTCGGGTTCATCTTGCCTCTGTCTCTAATTAGATATCAAGTCTGATCGGGACATTCATGAGATGGAAGGACGGATAATGTGCGTGTAGTCCGGGTGCACATACAGGCGAATTTTGAGCTTACTACTACATAAAATAAGACAGAACCATCCAGATATTTCCCGGACAAAATAGTTGACATCGAGAGTTCCGACCTAGGACGTTTAGAGGTTTCATTCGCTTCCGAATAGGGGCAAGCCAACCAAGGAAGTGAGCCGTCCACATCAACCTCAAGTACCGACACGCAACGCAACACCACAAACTTCTCACTGACGCTCGAGACCGAAATCCGTGTCCGACATCTCCACAAACTCCCACCTCTGTTTTCGAATTTACTATAAGATAAATCCCTACCCCCTTCGGCCTTTCGCTCCTATACCTCTCCGACGCCTCGAAGTCCCCCTCTGTTCCGTCCACATCACCCCGCATCCCCGCGAACGAAACCTCGCTCATACCGTCCACTTCGATACATCTCGTCCACCACCGAACACCCCGCGATAGAACAATGTGGACAATTTCTCAAGCGTCACTTATTAGAGGCTTGCGGGAGATCTCGTGTTGGTATATAAACGTGCTGGACCCCTTTTCAAGTGAAGAAATGAGATGAGAAACTGACTTGTAAATTTGTTGTGTTGATTGATCACGAGAGAGATCGTCCCTCTACGTACGCATTAACTTACTTATTCCGATCTCTTCAAATTTGGGATTCTCTACCTCTTAGCTCTAGCTTGAGATACTTGATTGTATATTCCTGTTCGATTAACCAGATACAATATACCCCCATACCTTCTCGAAAATGGATCGTCTCAACCAACCCCCCTCCACCACAACCCCCTACCTCCTCCCCTCCTTCTCCGGCGAACTCTGGACGATCCCCACCTCCAACAGCGTGATGCGTCTGCTCGTCACCGGCAAAGAAACAGCCAACGCGTTCGCGGTAGTAAGTACGGGCGGAACGTACGATAAGCCGATTGGGTTTCATTTTCATAGGGAGGCACATGATGTGTTTTTGTGCTTGAGGGGGAGCATCAATGTTTGGGCGGATGATAAGGCGAGGACGCTTGGGGAGGGGGATTTTGCTAGTGTGCCGCCGGTGAGTTTGATTGATATTTTCTTGTTTGTCATTTTTGGGCTTTGAGTTGGGTTTCGAAAAGGGGCTTTCGTGGGTTGGGGAGAAGCGGATTTGTGTTTTTGTGTTTTGGCTTTGTGTATATTTGATTTGGGGATTGAGAGACTATCGAGATAGGCAGAGCTGAGAGTGAAGAGGCTTGAGATGGATGAATGGCTTTCTCTCAAGGTGTTTCTGCCTCTGCTCGTCTGTCAGAAAACCCCAGCTCTTCCGCATAAGCGAGTCAACAGACAAACAAAACCCCCTCCCAAATATATTTTTCACACTTCAAACTATCATAGCCGCACCACTAACATCCCACCTCCCAGAACACAATCCACCAATACCAAATAGCCTCCTCGCACACCGAATTCCTCGGTCTCATCATCCCCGGCGGCTGGGAAGAATTCTTCCGCTTCATCGGCGAGCCGTACTCAGGCCCCTTATTCCCCACAACCGACAAGCGCAACCCCTTCGAAGTCCTCATCCCCAAACTCATCGCCGCAACCGAGAAATTCGACATGGTGCCCGTGCGCGAAAAGGCGCATTTCGATCCTCAACCCTGGGATCCCGCTACGGATGAAAAGCTACCGGGTGTGTGTGAACTAGGTGGGTATTTTTTGAAGGGAGGGAAGGGGGAGAGGTGGCTTGCGGGAGGGAGTGTGGTTAGACCGTTGGCGACGAGGAGGGAGACGGAGGGGAAGTTTAGTATTTATGAGATGTTGGGGTCGGCGTTGCATGGTGAGAAGTCGGGGGTGCCGACGCTGAGGTTTGAGAGTACGCATCATGCGCTGTTTGTTGTGGATGGGAGTTTGACGCTTGAGGTTGATGGGAAGAAGTCGGTTGCGACGGCGAATGAGACGGTGTTTGTGCCGGCGGGGTCGAGTTGGAAGGTTGAGGCTGAGAGTAGGTATGCGAGGTGGTATGTCTTCGCGAATGGTGGGGGATTAGGGGAGGTTTTGACGGGGGTGGGGGAGAAGTATGAACAGCCTGGTGTGCCGGATGAGGCTGGTGCGGCGGTTGATGCTGCAAAGGTCAAGGGATTGGAGAGCGAGTTGGGATTTGTTGTTGTATAGGCGAGATGTAGTGGCTAATTTCTGAGGATCGGACATCTATCTTGAAAGAGCTGGAACATTGGGAGGATGATATTGAAGAATTTCTGATTTTGGAATTGGATATGTAGAAGCCCAGGAAGGTAACTAGAGAGAAACTGTGCATATTTACAGGCTAGTGTTCATGTTTACATCAAATGGGAATCTTGATGAAGCTTTCATCCCTATGAAACTGCCAAACCTACGTGTGCGTAATACCTTTGACTGATTGAGAGGTACTGGATATTTAAATGAACCTCGATTCTCGCTTACGCTCTACCAACAAGCCTTGGCAATAAACCCACAAATACTGTGCTTAGAACAAAAGCAGAACACAGCAAAGTCAGTGGGCCGGAAAGATGATATTAAAAGAGCAACATGTTAATGAGAGAACGAAGGAGACAGCAAGCTTAGCAAAAGAGCAAAAGAAGGGAGACACATATAATTCTGACAATTGAAACGGCCTTCTTATCATTCACCACCTGGTTCCTCATTATCTGCATCATCGCATACGCAACCATTAACATTTCATCTATCTTCTGCCTCTTCTCAAACACGACAAATATTTTAATCTTCCCACTCCTCAACCTACCATCCACTACAACCTGACGTACAAATTCTCGAATCGTCTCCGAATATTGCAGCGCGAAAGCCGGATCCTGATTCTCCCGTTGAAAATATACTTACTTAATGCGGTATCATTAATCCGTTCCTAAACCAGCGCCCGCCCTCTACATGCCCTAAGACCTGACACCAATCTTACACTGAACTCCTACCATTCTCTGGCAGAGCAATGGGAGGAACACAGCGAGGTGATCACTTCAGTGATGGTGGTAAATGCAAGAGTCTACTTGACGTGGAGGTTACAACAGCGACCATAGACTATCGTGTATGGCGTCTTACGGCCGGTATAATCCATTTAGTGGTATATTGCTACGTAGCTGACATTTGGGCTGGAGATGGGCGAGGCTAGGGAAGGGAGCATGAGGTCTTGAGTGGGCTGGACAAGATTGTGCTGTGTCTTAGGCTGGAAGTTGTGGGGAATCTTATGCGGTGACTTGAAGTGGTGGTTGTTGGCCTGGGTGCTTGTTGGGGAGGAAGTGTGACCGTGGGAAGGGCTAAAGCCTGGTCGAGTGAATGGTAAACATCTGGACTTAGGCGTATAGATGAGGCTTAGTGGATGCGTTTATGCCATCGAACTGGACTCTTTCGATCACATGTATCACTTGAGAGAAGGGAGAGAAGAATACCAAGTTGGTTTACTGCTTTCATTTCATTGCGTCCATCATCTCCTCCAGTGTCTAATCTAACAGAAGAAAGTAGTTGTGACCCGAAGAAACGAAAGAAGGTACTCTTACAGATATTATTCTTCGTTCGGGAATCAAGCGGAAAACAAATGTGAACGCGGTATTCTGTACTTGCCAATAGCATGATATGACTTTCTCTTGTGTGCGGGGTACTTGCTTGGGATCTTGTAACTTCCTCTTCCTTCTGAAACAATCCTGCACAGCAGGTAACTCGAGAGTTTGAGAAGGCAAAGCTTGAAGACATTAATTTGAGAAGAGGTCTTCATGAGAGTGGGAAGCTTGAAAACAGAGAGGCTTTGAATGCATATGAAATGTAATGGACTCAGTCGAGCCCTTGACAAACGTGTGGGAAGACAAGAGGGAGATCCTCAGCCGGACAAACCAGGTATGCAATCCTTGTAACATATCTCCTTGAATCAGGTTCCAGTGGCGACATATGGATGCCATGCGTTCGTCGAAGTAGGATCTATGCCAGACCCGGTCAGTAAACAACAACAAGAAACCTGACGGAATGGAAGGCTGTGGTCAGGACTTCTTTGAGGCCTTGTCCTCAAGTGTCAATTGCCAGCGTTGGCGCAAGCAATATGTCTTGTAGACCAGCTCTGGGGCAACCCACTCAGTACCTGCATCCTTCATCTTTTGCTTGAGCTCTTCGAAGTGAGACTTGGCATCGTCGATATGTTCCTCAATATTAGACTGGTAGCCATAGACATCATGACGTCCACTGATGTCACCACTCTTGCAGTACTTGCAATGGTCAAAGTGCTCCAAAGGGAGGGTAATAATGACATTCTTCAGAGCTGGGAAGCGAGTTACGAAGGTGCGAGCATTGGGGGTACCATCGTGGACTCTTTGTAGCTCCGTGTGGTGGCGGTAGAAAATGTAAACCAGACTATTGATGCGGGCAATGTCATGTTGGAAGCCAATGCGATCAACAAATCGGTATCTCATCTCGTTGTGAGTGGCATTCATTTGCATTGTGAAGGAAAGATAGTCCAACTCGAAGTTGAACAACAAACCTGGGTTCGAGGCAGTCTTAAAGATGTGCTTGTAGCGTTTGAGGGCGAAGTGACGGGTCTCTCGGTTGATGGCATGGAGAACTAGCTTGTTGTCGGAAGTACTGCGGAACTTGAATCGTTCGGCTTTGGGCGAGGGCTTGTTTGAGTCCTTGTAGTCGTCGTCAAAAGAATCGGAAGAGTCGTTGTCGAGGCTGTTATACTTTGACTGGATCGTGGTAGTGGTATTATTGGCGAGATTGGAGGCATTATACTTGGCATCTTGAATGGCTTGAGAGCGGGCTTCGGCTTCGGTCTTGGACAAGAATATGACTTCGATAGTACGGGGAACTGGTACGACAGACAGTGTATCAGCAATTTGTTTACAACGGCATAATGAAAGAGGGGAACGAGATATTGTTCATGTCCCCTCCATGAGTGTCTTTATACATACCGAGGAGATGAGAATAGACCATTTCACGCAACTCGAGAGGAAGCTTGCGCATGAATCTCGGACGAAACTTGGTGTTAAGGATGACCTTGGCTTTCTTCGAGGGGGGAACGTAGGACCTGTTGGGATTATCAATACAAGTCACATAGTGGGGCCAGAAGTCGGCATACCTAGTTGTTGGCGGCATGGTATCCGGTCCGAACCGTGACTAGGATTTGCTTCCGAGCCTGTCAATAGGTCAGCTAGATCCAAGCGAGCGTGGTTGACGAGTCAGGAGTCACACACCTTGGCAGTGTTGCTGAGCTTAGCCTCTAATGGCCGGAAGTCGACTTGTTGACTTAGAGGTGATTGGATGGAGATACGCGAAGGTAAATTCAACGTGTGATCCGCGCACAATAGGATCGATCTTGACAATAGCAAGATTCAGCGGCGCGCGCAACAACACCAAGAGATAGGCGAGGTACTTACGCAATGTGAGACAGTTGCCTCGAGTAAACACTGGAGTCGAGGATGGTATGGACCGTTATCTTTGATCGAGGTCAAGGATTTCGGTGTTGTTGTTTGGAAGAAGAAGGAAGCTCAGTCAAGATTGAGCGGACGCGCTTTTTGTATTTCTCGCTTAGCAAGTTTGTTTACCCCTGGGCTAGCGCGACTGGAAATTGTGTCGTGACTGCCTGATTTTCTAGTCTATGGCACGGGAAAAGCTAGGAATTGGTAATTGAAGAGTAGTGAATCGATGTTCCTGCCTTGCGAGAGTTCCTATGGCAGTTTAAGACGGAGGCTGAAGTCTTGTTCCGTGCTCTCCCGCCATTACAAGCCTCGTTAAACGAGGCATCAAGATACCTTGTGTGGATATTGTGCAATCAGGATGGGTGATCTCATCATTGATATTCGTAAGAACTGTAGCTACGGCAAGTGGGCCACATACTGGGCTACAGGGCATGTAAAGGTCGTGAAGGATAGTCAATAGACGCATCAAATCCAGTAGACATTCGGAACAAAGGATCCAGGCATGATTACTCCTTCGATAGACTGGAAGCATGGGAGAGAATGTTGAAGAAGTCTATAGAGGTAATGCTTAGTACTTTCATTAGAGTCTGTGAAAAGGTCAACCAAAACCCTCATCAAATCTTCGTCCTCAATTAATTGCCCCCGTGCTCGAACAAAGACCTTGAAAATGAATATTAATCATAAGTGTTCAAAATCTCATCATCTCCTACCAAGAGAAATTGTTACAGCCAAAGAGAGTTGTACTACCAGGCAAGGAAAGTCATTGAGTCGAGCCTCCTTCAGAACTGGATGACAAAGTCGGCGGACGTTGGATATCGCCATCGAGGACTGAGGCCCCCAATATGAGATATATCAGGCTCTTCCACCAACAAAATCATCGACCACATGTTTCCCCACGCGTTTGGATATGGTTGCTTCCCCTGAGTTATCCTGTCAGGTTCTCATCCACGTATCGGGAGGCGAAGTTATGTTTATCACTCCGCGACCTGTTTCATGACCTTCAAAGACATTGAATACAGCTTCAAGGCCCTTGAACTCTTCGACTCGTAGTTTCTGAGATGGTTTCGGCGAGATTCTCTCTGGAGTTTTCCTTTTTTCCAGGGCGAACGTATCAGAGATCGAGTTGATCTCTTCACAGGAAGAACCTCTTGCTGCTCAGGTATTGCCAGGTGTCTCGTGGAGTCCTGTCTCAGGTCTCCCAGCAGCTTGTCAAAATCTTTCTTCCCCATCAATGCCCAGGTTACCGGATCCCCCAAGCCCGTTATCTTTTCCAACACGCTGTTGATCGACTCAGAAAATGATATCTTTTGTGACACTCCGTGCTCGATTTTCTGAATGACTTGAAGCTCAACATGAGGGGACGGTCGGTTGTATCTGCTTTCCAAATGATCTACGTCGCGCAACTTCGACTGTATACTCTCGAACGTGGACATGATTAGCTTCCGTAACATCGGCTCATCAAGTCGTCTGTCGTATCCGCCAGGTCTCCCATAACCCCAAGTTATCCGCCATAGCACCAGCTGTAGCTTTAGGTTGCTGAACTGCCTTTCATTATCCGCATAGTCTTCTTTGAAACGATAAGCACTGACGATCATGCCCAACAGCCGAACGGGTGCTGTGAAGACGCCTGGAGCACCGGCAAGTCCGACAACGCCGGCAGCCAGCTCCATCGCTTCAGCGACTAGGTTTCAGGAGAGTTAGCTGATACCTCATTGGTCATATTGAAGCTTTAAGGATAAGACCCGACTCCAAATACTCTTGGAACGATCAAAGAAGTAAAATTGGACCACTAGTGGACTCCATCAGCACGTACCAAGAAGCTGAGCTTGGTTCAGTTGACCAATTTGGGCAGAAAGCAGTACATGACACTCCCAGTATATCGTTTGGCTATTCGGAAAAGACGTCACGCGTGGCAAGCTTGCTGTGGGTAGCCGGGCCCAAAATTCGGAAGGTGTACTTGGGTCGGCGGTAAATCTTGACGACGATCTTTCGAGTCTTTGAGACAAAACAATTCAGTCTCGATCCATGCCAACCAAAAGAGAAGTGGGACTGCTCTTTAAGGGCTACCGCCAGTGCTCAAATCATAAAGCCACCTACCTCATTCTCATATGACCAGAAAATAGGCAAAGCATACAAGGAGGCTGGGTTCCAGCAAGCTCGGGTATGACAGACCTCCTCCTTTCGCGAGAGGCCCGACTTCTCGAAAGCCGCGCAAGCATCACGGCTTCAGTACCCGTTCTGGAAGCTGAGAAGGTCAGTGGCGCAGGGCTCAGCTAGCAGGCGATATGTATCCCCGTTCTAGACCGTATCGCCACGTTGTGGTGACATTCGTCTTACGGTCGTGTTTCAAGTCCTGGCCTGACCTGACCGGCTTGAGGCAACCAGCCCCATCGGCCCTATCATCAATGACGATACGGTCGAATGCAGTGGCTTAGATGGCTTAGAAGGTGATGCTGTAATGGCTGAGAAAGCTCAAGGAGGAGATCGAGCCTTGAGAAGGCCGAGCCTTTCGAGCTTTGCACAGGGATGAGTTCAGCTTCACGTCCTGAAAAGTAACCTTACTTCATTTCCTGGTATCTACTACACATGTCACCTATTTCACGACCTTGTTCCATAATACAACCAATCCCCATCCATTGGATCTCATCTTTTCTGACGCCCAAACCTGAACGCCATAAATGCCTCACCCTCCCTTTCGTGTCTGCACCTCGATCTACCCCTATTATGAGCTGTCCACACTGCCAAGCACATCCCGAATACCCTTCAACTCCGCCACGATCTTCATTTCCAAAGTGCTGACCGTCTTCCCTGCGCTCTTGGCCTTCTGCACCTCTTCTACCTCCCGCTCGCCCATTGGTAAGATGCGGGCCCTCAAAAGAGAACTTGACCCTGGTTGAAGCCAGAACATCACGTTTTCTAACACGCCGGCTGCATCCCATTTGACGCCCGGGATGTCCATTGTAGAGACCAAGGCTTCTCTGAAACCAGTAAGGATATACACAAGCAATGACATTGAGTGAACCTCAGAGCAGATAGTGGCGGTGATATACTTCGTCTGCCCCTTTGGAATGATGCGATCTGTTTCCGGGGCGTCGAAGGCTTGCTCGCTATGTGCGAGCATGAGAGGGAACTGATTCAAAAATTGGGCGACTTCGATAGCAATGGACGACTGGACTGCGTCGAGGAGATTGAGAAGTAATGGTAATATACCACGAGCCCAGATGCTATAACACCGTTGAAGTCCAGCAGTTTCCGCGAAGGGGCTTACGCCAGGCCGTCGGAAGTATGCTGTGATTCCGGCCGAGTAAATCTGGCTGAGAATGCCACTGGCGGCTAATTGTTCCGCCATTGGAGGTATACTTGAGAGCTCCAGGAGGAAAAGAATGCTCAGCTCTCCATAGATTGGGTCACCATCTATGGTGAGTGTTTCGGCCCACGAGAAGAGCTTGACGGCTAGAAGTGGAGCTGAGCTGTTGACCATCATTACCACAATCTGTCCGTGGTTAAGCTCAATGCCCGGAATGCGAAGACATGATTGCAGGATACCCGTGATGAGCGCAAGGTCTTCCGGTGAAGAGTCCGCTGGAGAATCATGGATGGAAGTAGCAAGCTCACGGAGACCTTTCGCAACCACATGTTCCAAGATGCTGAGTATAGTCGGGATAGCTGCAGACTGACTGGCTCGAATTGATGCCCGCAGGTTCTCACTTTCAGTCGGCGCCTCGGCATGGACACGTATGGCAAGGAAGAGCAGCTTGAGTAGTGACCTGTAGTAGAAAATATCTTCATCAAGGAGTGGTTTGTCGAAGGATCCTCGAAGATTCTCAATGGTCTTCCACACAGTAGGCAACAGTCTCTGCATGTCAGGGATTGACGACTTTGCTTGGACCAAACGTTGACCTAATACAAGGGCTAAATCTGCCCGCGTTTGAGATAAGGTGGAGAAGATCTCTTCAGGGGGTTGACTCTGTCCATTTGCTATTAGGCAGTTGGTAACAACTGCCGACAGCAATGTTTGTACCTCAGGCTCAGTAGCAGTGTTGCTACTCAGCTCAATGGAAAGAAACTTCCAGCTGTGAAAGAGAGCCTGGATCAAGTTAGCAACTGGCCGCAACAAAGACCACCGAGACTCTTACAATTTGGGCATCGACGAGCGACAGGTTCACGTTAGCTCTGTGGACATCGTCCCGAAGCCCATTAGCTTTTGTGCCAAACCAGCCCTGGTCAACCGATAACATTAGGTCGGCAAGCAAGGTATCGTAAAAGTATTCAGTGCCAAGTTGCCGCCTTCCCAAGGGCGTCCGCTTCAGATCGCCGATAGTGGATCCCGGATATTTTGCTTCGAAATTCCTCTTCAAATGGCTGTGGAGAGACTGCTTGTAGTCTGGGACTGCCGCAGCAAATCTCTTAAAGTACGAGAGATTCGTGATCAAAGGCTTCAGCTGCACAGGAGTCCCCGTCTGGCGTGAGTGAAAGAGATGCATTGCCAAAATCTCGGCAACATATGCTGAAATGCGAGTCTGGTAGCAGTCCTCTATGAGACCATCTATACTGTCTTTTGATTGTCCGAGTGGCTTCAGCCTTCCCACAAAGTCCTGCATCGAATCGATGAAATCTTTATACTGTGGTGAATTGTAGACTGTCCAGGGCCAATAGTTTTGAGCTAGCGCGACAAATTCGAGCATTGCAAGTGATGCGGGCTTTGGTAGCTCGTTGATGTTGGAGAGCGCATCGAGCGCTGTGGAGAGAAGCGGTTTGTCCAAAGCTACCAGATCCTTCGCACCAGACTTCACCTTCATAGCATCTCTTGGAGTTTTTCCAGTGAGCAGGTAATTAGCGAACCATTGTTGACGGCTACTCATGACCATTGATAAGAAATGCCATATTGTGGCGAGATTATCTTGCCTTGACAATGGTTTATCAAGATCTGCAAGGCAATGGAGGAAATTTCTGGCGGTATGTGGTCCGAGGTGTCCAAGAAGAGAAGGTGGCTCAGAAGCCTCATCACTAGAAGCAGTGACAATCAGAGCCTCGAAAAGACCAACCACTTTGGTCTTATATGTGTCGTGAGCCGCATACAAGCGCGCAATCAGGGACGAAGACTTGAAAATTTGTGACTCAAGCTGAGACGGTAGCAGCCCAAGCATTGTTTTGACTTGTAGAAGTGTTTGTGAGAGTGAGAGAATAGAGCCAACGTGACCGGTCCAGAGGTCGACAAGGTTTGGAGATACAGTGGTTTCTGGGGTCTCCAAGCCATCAAAGTACGAACGCAAGAGCGGTTGGAATCGCAGCGTACCAGCTGAAGCCGATAGGAAGCTTTCGATGATATGCGATGCACCGAGCATCAAGCCTTCCATGATTTTAGTCCGCCTTTCACCTTGAATTTCTCCATTCTGCCCTGCCATTGGCGAGAAAGGGACTAAAGCTCTTTCAAGGCTGATTTCATCATGGCCTTCTGCGGGATCGAGCTCCACTGGCGCCTCAATTCCAAAAGTGTAATTCAGTATCTTGTCGAATGAGGTTCCGATAATCTTGCCTATTCTTCGGCGATCATCTTGCGAATTGTACTTCCACGTTCGTGAGCTCTCCAAGACCTCGACCAAGTACCTAGCGAATGAGGAAATGATCTTCGATGCTGTACTTTCTGGAATGCCAGTAGATACATCGTGAAACGACTGGTGAAGGCTACTCGTAAGTCTGGCTTTGTTCCGCGAGGTGTTGCTGCTTCTCCTTTTGATTGCATTGACGGCGAGATCCTCAACCAGGGATTCGAATAAGTGACAGCAAGATACGAGAAGGTCATATTTTCCGGAAAGAAGTTCAACACCTTCAACAATGACTGGTAATTTCCCACCACCTCGACCCAAATCAAGAAGGCCGCTGTGAGTGAGAAGCGGCCACACCCGTGCAGGATAGAGCGGAAGCAGTGCGTGAATGAAGTGTACGCAACTGACAAGGATGTCCAATGGTACGTCAGCTCCAGAGCTCGCGGATTGATTATGCAATTCTTCTTGGAAGATGTCGAATATAACGCCAATGATATCCCGATCATGGCTCAAGCCCGAGCTCGTTTTTTCAACAATATCCGTGGCTGCCTCGAATGATGGCAAGGCGGACTTGGCAGGAGAAATGAGCATTGCAAATAATTCAATGATCTCGCTCACAGAGTCGCGATCAGCGGGCTGTCCGGTAGTGGCATCAACAAGATCACTCGCTGCAAGAAAGGTCTCAAGCAGCTTACCCAGATATGCGAATCCAGAGTACTGATGATACCAATATGCTACCTTGGGATCTGACTCTGAAACGATCCGTCCAATTGTCCCAGCAGGTATAAAGAAGTCCGTGTTCTGAGTAACTAGCGATGAAGATTGGCTCGATAGACTTCTTAAAGTATATGAACGGGGAACAAATAGATGAATTCCCTTGGTAAGCCTTATGCTGTTAGTGTTTTCCTCTTCCTGCGTAGTTTCATAATCAACGAAGTTCGGTGGTAGAGCATATGTGAAGAACGGCATGACGTCGAGGATTTCTGTGATTGCTTTTGGGTTATAAATTTCGGCGTCGATCTCTGGAACAGTTTCCGTCTTTGGGTTGTTGCCTTTTGGCTCTTCCTTTGGTGTCGATGAGCGATAGGCCAGGGCTCTAAGCAGCTCAAGGAATGGCATCGACTCGAAAGGGAATCTCCAGACGGCATTCTGCAAAAGTACACCCTTTAGAGTTTCATCTTTCCAGAACTTCGCTACTGGATCAACACATTCAAAAATGTGGTCTGAATTATGGATGTCCCAATAGTCTTGACCGCTTGTCAAGGCCGCGACAGAAGCACCCACGATTTCCGCGTTATAGCCGACTCGCGTACTGTACCGAATGAGATTCAGAATACACCCACGCATTTCTGCACCGACGAAGTTCGAGAAAACCGCATTCGTGGTGTTCCCTAGTCGTGAGGCGAGCGATGAAAGAACATCAAAAACCTGACACGAATCTATAGCACTGCGAGCAAGATAGTCGATAACGTCTTCTTCGACAATATCATTTATCTGCTCCAATGCTTCTTTGTATGGATCAGAGCCTAGTGTATGATTCGTATCGACGGATGATGCTCGATCGTCTGGAGCATACTCTGCTGTTTCTAGGGCAAGCATGCGATCGGTCATGGTTTGGAGAATTATACTCCAGGCGAGGATTGCAGGGCTTGCAGTATGTAAGCGATTATCTGCAGCTTGAATTAAGATGTTCGTAACATCAATCATCGTCTGGGCGTTATGCACGTAGACTTCGCGTCCTGGTGCATTGAGTCCTACTTCTGATATCTTCGGGTTGCTCAGATATGCCACAGCGTCGTCGAGTCTGAATATCGATAAGGAGAGAAGGCCTGAAATGGACTGTAAAGCAGTGAACAGAATCTGGGATGACTGATCATCCTAAGTGATGTATTAGCACTGTTGACAAATCAATAGGGCCATACCAACCAGTTCAAAGCTGTTAAAAAAGCTGTAGTCTTGCTGAAGGTGAAACCAAGCCATGATAGTCTCTGATGAGCAAGGCTCATGGCAGTAATTCTGCAAGAACTGCCACATGAGTTCCATCGAATGTATTGCCTCGGTAATCTGGCTCCGCATCCAGTCGATTTCAACATCTTCTCTCCCGCCATCCTCACTGAACCAGCCACTTCCAGCTGTGAGATTCTTCATGTTTGTAGTGATAGCTCCAATGCACCGCTTCAGGATTACGTCGGGACCAGGGAAGTTGTCTGCATTTAGTTTGGCGGTGAAAGCGCCTATTCCGAAGGTCTGTAGCCAACCTGGCGTAATGGCAAATCCTGCAGAATTGGCTGTCGTCTCGTCTGGAAGAAGATAGCTCAGAAATACTTGGTGGAAGATTCGTTCAGAGCACTTCAAAAGGTATCTCCTCTCAGAAAGATAAGTCCTGAGTATGCGCTTGCGCCGGCTCTCTTGTAGACCGTATTCTTTTTGTGTCTGCTGCGGTTCTGCTCCTTGTGACATCAATCCGACGGGAATCGAACTGGAGTATCTGCTATTACCTGCAGCATCCCGTATACTTGCCAATTCTTCCTCGGAGAATGGCCCTAGTAACTGAGTAGCTGCCCGCGACTGGCACTCCTCAACTACTATCCGCAGCGCAGAGACTTCGTTGATGTTTGCAGCCTTGCTAAGCCATAGCGCATCCTCCTTGATTTCCTTGATGTCGTACTGCGCATTCGAGGAGGGGGTGACATTGATCGCGGAGGTTTTCGTCTCGAATGCATTTTTGGTTTCCGCAGATGGCGGAGGGTAGGCAGCGTAGGGGTTTTCGAGAAGCTCTGAAACCTTCTCGATGGTCAAGAAACTCTCGATAAAGGTCTTGTGGGCACTTCCAAGGTCCACTCTGCTTGTCACAGCAGAAAATACCGACTTCCAGGAGCTAGCATTTCGAATTAGAAGCTTTCCAGGAAAGAAAACACAGCAGTCAACTTACACCAGGAGCTCCTCACCACTAAGACATTTGTCCAAGGGAGGAAAATAGCTGGGCGCGAGAATCGGTGCCATTGCTGCCCAGCTCTGCTGCAAGCCAGATTGTGTGTCGCTGTTTGGCGTGGAGCAGGAATAGCTCTGCAGCAAGGCAAGGCGCGAGGCTCTGGCTTTGATATTATTTGGCTGCTGGTTTGACGCGCCGATTGTATAAGTACGCTAGACCGTTAATGGTTGGTCTTACAAGCGGGATTAGCGGCCGCTATTATTTTCAGCGGACAATCACCACCGTCCGCCGCCGCTCTCTGGCTTCTGGATACAATAGTAAGAGTCACACAACACACAATACACAACACAACGGAGCAGTGGAAGTTTAATAAGCAATGCTTCAATGAGTCCGGAGCTGGAGATGTGACATTTGGCAACAACTTCGTCTTTCAATCTTCAGATTTCCCAACCTCAATTCATCGCACTCACTCATTCACCCCACCAAGATGCCAGCTCTCGACTTAATCGACCACTCTCCTCAGCAGCCAGAAGCATCCCCGCCTCTTGCGAATGCTTCAAATGTCGTCCTGATCGACAACTTCGATTCTTTCTCGTGGAACATCTACCAATATCTCGTCCTAGAAGGCGCTACTGTCAACGTCTACCGAAATGATGCTATCACTGTTGACGAGCTGGCGCGCTTAAAGCCGACTCAATTGGTGATCAGTCCTGGGCCAGGTCATCCCAAGACGGACTCTGGCGTTAGTAGAGATGCTATCAAGCACTTTGCAGGCAAGATACCCATCTTGGGAGTTTGCATGGGACAGTGAGTTATTCGATTGAGGGGCAATCAGATTGGTCACTGATACTTTGAAGGCAATGCATGATTGATCTGTGGGGAGGCGACGTAAGCTATGCCGGGGAGATTTTGCACGGAAAGACATCACCACTGCGACACGATTCGAAAGGAGTATATGCCACCCTCCCCCAAGATCTTCCAGTAACACGATACCACTCGCTAGCCGGTACACATCCAACCCTTCCAGAATGCCTCGAAGTATCATCTTGGATAGGAGCAGGTCCAGACGGAGACAAAGGGGTCATAATGGGGATTCGACACAAGGAATACGTAGTCGAAGGTGTTCAATATCACCCAGAGAGTATCCTGACAGAGAAGGGTCGGGTCATGCTCAAAAACTTTTTACAGATGCGCGGTGGGACCTGGGCGGAAAACAATCGATTGCAGAAGGAGGCAGCTGAATCAAGAAAAGCGATCAAAAATGGAGCGAACGGGGCAAAGAAAGAGAACATCCTGACCAAAATCTTCGCACACCGGAAAGCAGCTGTGGCATTGCAGAAGGAGATTCCATCTCAAAGACCGACGGACCTTCAAGCAGCCTACGACTTAAATATTGCTCCTCCTCTTGTGCCTTTTGTTAGCCGTCTTCGAAAGTCTCCGTTCCCTCTCTCACTGATGGCTGAGATTAAAAGAGCATCTCCCTCAAAAGGCATCATTTCCATGGCAACGTGTGCTCCTGCACAGGCTGTGACCTATGCTTTAGCAGGTGCTAGTGTCATTTCAGTCTTAACAGAACCTGAATGGTTCAAAGGTAGCATTGATGATTTGCGTGCTGTTCGTCAAGCTCTGGAGGGAATGCCAAATAGGCCCGCTGTCCTGCGCAAGGAGTTTATATTTGAGGAGTACCAAATCTTGGAAGCCCGGCTTGCGGGCGCGGATACAGTTCTTCTTATTGTCAAGATGTTGGACGAAGCTACTCTGACACGACTGTACCGTTACTCACAGTCGCTTGGCATGGAGCCTTTAGTTGAAGTCAATACACCCGAGGAAACAGTCATTGCTGTTAAGCTTGGCTCGAAAGTCATCGGTGTCAACAACCGCAATCTTACTAATTTCGAAGTGGATCTCGACACTACCAGTCGACTGCTTGATCAAGTTCCAAAGGAGACGATTGTCTGCGCTTTGAGCGGCATTTCTGGACCTGGAGATGTCGAGGCGTACCAGAAGAATGGTGTCGGTGCCGTTCTCGTTGGCGAGGCGCTGATGCGGGCAGCTGATACTGCTAAGTTCATCCGGGAGCTTCTCGGTGGTTCAGAACCAATTTTGAAGTCATCACCGGGATCTCTTCTTGTGAAAATTTGCGGTACGCGGAAAGCCGAAACAGCAATTGAGGCTATCAAAGCAGGTGCAGACTTGATTGGCATGATTCTGGTGCCCGGAAGAGGCAGACATGTGCCATATAAAGATGCCATCGCCATATCGAAAGCTGTGCATGAAACACGCGTCACCACTGGGAGTGTGGTCAGTAACCGTATTGGCAGTCAGGCAACTGACTTTTTCGCCAATGCAGCATCGAATATTTCGAGCCATCGAGCCTTGCTTGTCGGTGTTTTCCAGAATCAGCCTTTAGAGGAGATCCTGGAGCTACAGAAGGCATACGAGCTCGACATTGTCCAACTCCACGGGCAAGAGCCAGTCGAATGGGCAAACCTAATTCCAGTACCAGTCATTCGAGTTTTCAATCCTACACAGCCTGGAATCGGTAAACGAGGTTATCACACCGTTCCACTACTTGATTCTTTGACCGGTGGTTCGGGCAAGACGCTTGATTTGACCCAAGTCTCGGACGTCCTTGCGAAAGATCCGGGACTGAGAATCATGCTTGCTGGTGGTCTGAATGCGGATAATGTTGCGGATGCTGTCCGGGCAGTTGGTGATTATAGCGATAGGATCATTGGTGTCGATACTGCCAGTGGCGTTGAGGAAAATGGTGTGCAGAGCGTTGAGAAGATTCAAGCGTTTATCAAGGCAGCCAAGAGTGTCCGGTAGAAGGCTTTGTTGGTATTGAACCGTTATCTACAATTTTCTGCATTCGTTCTCATGTGATATGCCATCTTTGTTGACTCTCGCTTCTCATTTTTCTTGGCGCTTCATAAATCAGTAGCTGTGCACACTTTAATGGAGCCCAAGCAAGTGCAGTCGTTATTCCCTATGGATCTGCTTGAGAACACTAGATAGCCTATCGACGATGGAAGAATTCTGTCTTTGCAAGCCCACCATTTTGGAGCCATTTTCTCTGTCACTGCCGCCAAGCGACCAGCCTTGAAATCATAGAGCAACATATTTCATTCTTTAGACGCTGTGAAGCCACTCTTGGAAGGTCCAATGATATTTTGTCTACAGGTACTAGTATTAGAGTGTTTGCTGAGTTACCTGGCTGGCACGCAAGTGTGAAAATGTAGGCTGCATTGCCCATCAGCCAATGATTCGGGTTCTGCATTGAGGTCCTTCGACCTCTGCACCCTCACTTGGGAAAGTGTTCGGTATTCACCTGCAGCTTCGAATTATCAATCACAATAGAGAATTACGTGCTCTTTCCTACTGTTTCCGCAAAATTTGCCGACGACGACCATAAAACTCCCCCATTATCTTCCCAAAGCTCCCGGAAGCAACGTCAACATCCGCTGCAGCGTTGATCTTCAACAACCCTACAACTGGCAACTAAAAGACTTGCAATGCAACTGGAAGCCTTTCCACCAATCCCATACGAAGACGAAGACGACTATTCCTGGCACAACTTACGCATCTCCATCACAGTAGACTCTTCCAGTCATCACCCAACAACCTCCGAGTAAGTTAAGCTTCCTCACAACAGGCCCACATCTCTATATATTCAAAATGCACTGGAGGCTTCACCAAATGCCGAGGTCATCCCTTGACAGGCAACTGTCGTCTTCCGAACTTTGGGCTCTTCACTTCTGAGAGCTGTTTGTACTTGCCTTGCAAACTCGGCTGGTTGATGCTACCCCGCCAAGCTCAAGGCTAGACATTGCACCCCTCATACCACGCCCTCACTTTCCAGCTCATCTAGCACTCAGGTTCGCGACTCACTTGGGTCTTCACACCTCGCCTAGCTTTGTTTGGGACATCGTCCATGCATTTTCACACACATATCTTGTCTACTTCTATCCCTTCAGCATATAAATTCCCACACATCACTTGAAGTATCTTTCCAAACTCTTCTATCAGTAACATAATCTCGAATTTCCAGTCCTCGAGATCATTCATTCAGGTCCACTTCCCACACAGAGCCATTTGGCTACTTTCAGAAAACATCACATGTACTGTGAATGTTGATCACCCTCGGACTCTACACTTATCTTCTACGTCTACGAGTTGGGCATTTTTCACAAGAAAACAAGAACTGACATCAAACACAGTCTCCCATCAACAACCACCATGGCACGTGCCAAAGCTCCGTACCGAAAGCCCTACACCGCAGGATCTAAGAAGGTCGCTACAAATCCCATTACTACACGTAAAGCCACCACCAACAGCCGACCAATGAAGCAAATTTTCAAAGGCCTTACCATATCAGCCGCAGGCACATTCAAAGGTGTTCGCGAAGATATCAGCCATGAGCAATTAGCAAAGTGGATCAGGGCCCATGGAGGAGCATTCGAAAGTAAGGTCACCGATGATACTACGCACCTCATATGTTCTATCGAGGAGTTCAAGAAGAAGACCGACCAAGGTATGTCTCTATATCCATAGAATTGGTTATGATATACTTACCTGATCCAGTACGAAAAGCACAGCGATCTAGCGGAAGTCGTTGTCACATCGTTACATTCGATTGGGTTGAAGACTGTCTCCTCGGACCCAAGAATTCCAAGAGACTTCTGAAAGAGAGAGCCTACACCCTCGATCGAACACTCCACAATCTCACCAAAGGTATCAAAGTCAATAAGGCGGACTTGAGAAAGAGATTTGACGAGAATGCCCGAATTGCTCACGAGCTCTCCACCAGCAGTACGTACCCAGATGATCTTGCCCTTCCCGTTTCCATCTCGTAGTCCTTGATTCAGTATTCTGACTACTTCACAGACATGTACCATATCTACTACGAAGATGGCTTCGAGTACAAAGTCATCCTCTCCCGAATCCGCCTCGATGGGAAAACAATGATCGAGAAGTACACCCTCTATGTAAGTTCTTTTTACAGCTCTCTCCAAATCCTCAATCTATTCCTTGACAATGATATCTCTAACACCAAACCCAGCTCTTCGAATCCAACGCCGTATTCCCCCGCCTCTACATGTTCGGCGCCAAATACTCACGCTCCCACCGTCCCCTCACATTCTATCGTCAAGACTGCCGTCCTATGGACTTCCACACCGCATTTGGCTGCTTCAAGAAATTCTTCAGGGAGCGATCTGGTATCGATTGGGACGAGAGACTCGAGCGAATCATACCAAAGAAGATCGAGAATGGAAAGGTTGTTGAACATAATTTCTTCAAGTACTTGCCTCCACCTCAGGGTCGACCATTGGGCTTACTGCCGTACGGATATGTGAGGCCCGAGGATAGGGTCGTTGAGGTTGTGAATTATAGCAATGACGGAGATGCGGATGAGGTGGGCTATGATACAGACAGCGAGGTTGGCGACGATGGAAGTGATGGCTGCGATGAGATGTCTGACGAGGACGGCGGAAGTGATACTTCGATTACAGACTGTGGCTCCATCTCTGGTTCCGGATCGCGATCGAGTCAACGTTCCACGAGTTCAGGTGTCATCTCAATCTCGTCGAGCGAGCATGACTTCTATGATCGTGAGCCCAGCTCAGCTTCAGATTCGAGCGAGATTGCAATTCGGGATTCTCCGACGGCTGGCGGAAGAATTGGCGCTTTCGGTGGCTACGATACCGGTAGTGCTATTGAGATCTCTAGTGAGAGTGAGGAGAGCGATGGTTAGAGAGATAACTAGTATTGAGATCCTTTTTCCTGCCACATGCCCGGACTTGCATTGCGGTGCCTCGATTATAATGATTGGCCGAACTCAGGGGGTTCTGCGCTTGGAGTTCGTTATGACTTAAGAAGTTCGCTTTTTCCGCTTCGGCGTTCAATATTCAACATGATCGACCTGGGAGGGGAAGAGACACTAAGAAACCGTCAGGGTGTGCCTTTTCAACACTGCACGCCGGAGAGCAAGACAAGGAGGTCGTATGCGTACGGGTCTTTCTCAAGATCATGTTACACGGGAGATCTTTCAACAAGTTCACAAAATACAAAACTTACATCATTTACAGGAACAGCAAGTGCCTCGCAGGTCAGAGAGGGGCGGCTCATTTGTCAACAAAAGCTGCATAGCTTCAGCGCACCTGGCGCAGCCAGGAGCTAGTCAACATTTCCATAGTTCAATACGAGAATTTTCCAAAGACGTAGTAACATTGCTGAATCGCTGGCTGAAGAGGGTATGACTGGTATCAAAAAATGCAAACTCATAACGTGCGTTCTGTCGGTCATCGGAAATCCACCTATCCATCCATCTTCTTACCCGCGCCGGACTCCATATCCAATATCCAATGTCTTCCATCTGTTCTAATACATACATTCTGCAACACAAGTATTCCTGCCCCTCCAGTCTAGTAGATCAGAATCTGAGCTTAGGCATAACAAAGACGATCAAAATTGCAAGGACCATCAACCCCGCTATCCAAGCATACATCAGCATGCGCCCCCACCAGCCTTTGCCCTCTGTCATCGTCCTCAGATATCCCATCCTCCGCTGTGCAGCTTCCAATCCCAACTCGTTCTTGTCAAGACCAGTCGTCGCACTATCTAGAACACTCTTCTCTTCTTCCAATGAGGTGGCAAATGCCCGTGAGGACTCCTTCAGCGCAGATGCCATCGCTAGTAGCGATCCTGTAAGTTGTTCTTGTTCGGTTCGATTGTGTGTGAGCATGGCTTCTGTGGTAGCGGTTGAGATGCCGGTGCTGGTCGATGCTGGGGTCAGGAGTTCGGCGCGGATTTGCGCTTCTTTGGTGCGGGCGCGAAGTGTAGAGGGAGGTTCGAGCTCAGGTTCTACTGTTGGAGGGGGAGGCCGGGCTTGTGGCTGTGGCTGTGCTTGTATTGGCGGTACGAATGGAGGTGGAGTGGTTTCTATCGGAGAGAAGGATGTAGAGGTTGGGTCTGCAGCGTCTGCGTGGGAATCTGTTTCTTCTGAGGGTGTGTCTTCGCCCAGGAGATCTTCCCCTTCGGATGAGTCGTCCTCTCTAGACTCGAAATCACCAAGCTAGTTTGCATTAGAAACTTTGCAGAAAGTTGGCAGAAAGGAAGTATCCAGATGTAGCTCACCTCATTCATCTCATCCAGTCTTTCACTAAGTCGCTGGAGCATCTCTCGTTTCTGCACCAAATCCGCTTGCAATTCATGTTTCCGTGATTGTACTTTGATAGTCTGCGCATCTTGCTCAAGCCGTACGAGTAAAGTCCGGGCATATTCTATGTTCTAGTCTCCAGTATTAGACTTTCCATTCTAAAGTCCGAATGTAGTTGCTCACGGTTCCAACTTTCTCCCGTTCCAGGCTGGTCCTCAACCTGGACTCTGTCGCAGGATCTGGGCTTATGAGGGTCTGTTGGAGTCGCGCAAGTAATCTGGTAAGATTTATGCCGGTCAAATCGGGGGCGTTGGCAGAAGATAGGCGAGCCATGACTATTGTCGTTGTTATTTGGAGGGGGTTCGGACATGAAGTTTGGATGTCGGCCTTGCCAGATCATGCAGGTGGCCTGGTAAGGCTGCCAAGCCGCTTGATTGTTTCAAGTCTAGCGTCACTGACTCCCCTTGTCAATCTCGCTTGGTTGTGAACCTTCTCTCTTGACTGTCAGAATGGACTCGCTACCTTCAATCTTGTTGATTTCTGATGATCCCCTCACACCATTTCGGCCGCGGCAACGAAGGACTAGTTCAACAAGACCTCTAGAACCCTGGCTCATAAACAAAGTGCGGCGTGGCTTCAAATCAGTCGCTTCACGAACAGTACGAAGTTGACAGAAGTTCAGACAACAGCGATAGGTGTTGCAAGCCGCTGGTCGACGTGTTCTTCATAAACTGCCTCCCCATGGATACGAAACTCGATAGTCCACGGTTACGATGTCTAATAGCCAATAATTGACTGTTTTGATGGGTGCTCACGCTTGTCTTTTTCCAGCCATGTCAGCAACCTGCATTGGAGGGTCTACCTGATTTAGCCAGTCACTCGCGATTCCCTGATTCGTCGCCTTCAGACTTCGCATCTCTTAGTGAAGAAAACCGAAATACGTTGATGCTGCAATCATACTGTGACTGGTGCACCTAGACTGTCTAGAATTGACAGGACTCGCTGCAACTTGCTGACCGGTTTTAAAACCTTTAAACTCCGGTGACCCATTGGCAACCTGCTTATGGCTCGCCGGAATATATAAGTATCTGGTGGGCGACTTCTGAAATATGAATGTCTCTACAATCAAATCTTTTCTTCCTCTGAGATCACGCAATATTTTTTTAAACAACACAATACTTTGTGTCCTTGATGGCGTCAAGAACATTTCCTGAGGCGTTTAGCACTACTGTCCTCGTCTCTGGCGGCACAGGTTTCGTCGCAACACATCTCATCCTCCAACTCCTCACAGCCGGCTACAAAGTCCGCACCACAGCCCGTAACATTTCCTCCTCCTCTTCCCTCCTTCAGGCGCTCCAGAAAGCCAAGTTGGCTCCAGAAGTGCTCTCCCATCTCTCATTCTTCGAGACCGACTTAACCAAAGACGAAGGCTGGACCAGAGCTATTCAAGGATGCACCTACATCCACCACGTCGCATCACCTTTCCCCGCGGGAGTTCCCAAGACAGACGATGAACTCATCCTGCCGGCCCGAGAAGGCACACTTCGAGTCCTCCGAGCAGCCAGAGAAGCAGGCGTCAAGCGTGTGATCATGACAAGTTCCTTCGCAGCTATAGGATACGGACACCCGCCTCAATCAGAACCATTCACAGAAACATCCTGGTCCGATCTCAGCAGCAAGCCAGCCCTACCCGCGTACCACAAGAGCAAAACGCTCGCCGAACGCGCAGCTTGGGATTTCATCTCATCTCACGATTCCGAGACCGAGGCACAGGGTAAACAGAACCTCGAACTCACTGTCCTCAACCCAGTCGGCATCTTTGGTCCTATCCTCAGTGCAAAGGTCAATTCTTCTGTTCAAATCATCCAAAACCTACTCGATGGGTCCATGCCAGCCTGTCCACAGATCTACTTCGGGATCGTAGACGTGCGTGATCTTGCAGCACTGCATATCTGCGCTATGCTTGATCCTGCGGCTAAGAATGAAAGGTTCATTGCTGTCAGCGATGCTGGTGCTGTGTCGTTGATTAGTATTGCCAGAATGATCAGAGAGGGGAGACCAGACGGTAATTTGGCGACGAAGGTTCCGACGAAAGAGGACATGGGGACTTTGGTACCGCTGTTGGGAGACGTGAAGAACGCGAGTAATGACAAAGCGAAGAGTGTGCTGGGGTGGAAGCCAAGGACGATCGAGGAGACCATTCTGGACACAGTTGATAGTCTAGTGAAGTTTGGAGGTGTGTGAGTATTGATAATGGCTTTCTATCCCGTGTTGTTCATGAGAATAATCTATCTATTATGTTCTTCAAAGCCTCCAACGACACCTAAAATTTCTGGCATTCTTCCATCCCTAAGCTTCCTCGAGCATCTTCAACATCTCCTGAAATCCCCTCTTCGCATCTTCACCTTCCTTCTCCCAAGTCCCTTCTGGGAGGTCCATCTGCTCTCCCTTGAACGCCTGGCCCGTAGCCTCCTTACTCGGGAACGTCAACGCCGACATCTCCTTCACAACCTTCATCTTGAATCCACCTTCTAATACGATCCTCAATTGCGCCGCTGCATGGTTTCCTCCATGTCCTCCATAGCTAACAATCATAGCTGGCTTGCCTTTCCATTCGTTGTACAAATAGTCAAGTGCGTTCTTGAGAGAGGCTGGATATCCCCAGTTGTATTGCGGCGTGATAAAGATGAATGCGCTGTGTGATGTAATCAGTTCGGACCAGGCTTGAGTATGAGTGTGAGCGTAGTCGTTGCTTGAGGTTATCTTGGCAGGGATGCCGGGTTCGTCGAACAGTGGTAGTGTATTAATGGAGAGGTCGATAATGGAGAGTTCTGTGTTGGGTGAGAGGAGGGGCGTGAGCATTTCGGTTATGAAAGTGACGATTTGGGGACAGACTCGTGGCGACCGAGTTGAGCCGAGGATGACGCCGATTTTGTGAAGCTTTGGCGACATGATAATGGATATCTTGGTTGATGCTTTCGGTCTTTGAATTTGGAAGACTATCTGCGACTGTAGACAAACAGAGTTGTGGAAGTCCGGTATTGGTTCTAAATCGTTAAGAGCAAAGTTTGTGTTGTTGTTAAGTATTGTCATGAGTCAAGAACCTTAGAAGAGGAATTGACGACTCCAATAAATACGTGGGATGGCTGGATCTGTGACGCCTGGAAAGTACAATCGAAACGATCAAATAATTTTCAATCTCTGATTAAATCAAACACTGCCGCATTCCTGCTGATTTATATCAGTAGCTCAGCACATGTTCTGGAAAGCCAGACGGTCCGTCCTCAATCGTTGAATTCTAGCTCCAAAATCTGCTGTACCTAAAATCCAGCGACGGGTGTCAAGCTGCGCGCCAGCCAATGAGGTTGGTTCCGCATCCTCGCTTGTTTCTGATCCAAGCGGCCAGAAGCCGACTTTCGATGGCAATCCCTAACCAATCACATTCAGCGAAGCGCATCTTATTGCCATCAATGCAAAATAGATTTTCAAATTGCCTGCTGTTCTAGCTGAGACTTGCGTTGCATTCGGTGCTCGGGACTTAAAGATCTTGAAAGCCTGGTAAAGCTTGATCCGGAACCTGTGCACTGGTCCGGAGAGTCCGCGGGGCGACATACTTGTCGCAAGATGTGACCTTTTTCGATACTAAAGACATAGAATACTCGTTGTTGTATTTCGGTGTCTCGGTATTTCGTTGGATTGTTTCAGGTCGAGTGATTACGTCTCCGATGCTTCCTCCTGTATAAAGCTGGGTGCTCATACCCTTCATGGGAGCAAGTGCAGCTAGCTATTCGAACGTCGTGTAATAAACACAAACATCGTCTCCCGTCTCAGAAAAATACTTTTAATCGAAACGAATCTTCCACGAAAGCCTACTTTTTAGCACGAAATATGGCAATGTCTCCAAGAATAGCCATCATCGGAGCTGGTCCAGGCGGTCTCACGCTCGCTCGCATCTTGCAGAAGAACGATATGCCATGCACCATCTTCGAACTCGATGAAAGCCGCCACAGTCGTGAACAAGGTGGCATCGTAGATCTCCATGCCAACAGCGGTCAGCGCGCTCTCAAAGAAGCTGGTCTCTTAGAGGATTTCCAAAAGCACTCTCTCCCAGGAGCCGAAGCCATGAAACTGGTCAAATTTGATGGAACAGTTTGCTGGGATGAGAATGATATGAATGGATCGGAAGTCAGTCAGGACCGAGATCGACCTGAAATCGACCGGTCTCAATTGAGAGAAATCCTTCTCGACTCCGTGGATCCAGGTTCCTTGCGATGGGGAAAGAAACTTCTTCGAGTCGAGGAGAAGAATTCGAAGTATGACCTGCATTTGGCGGATGGCGTGGAAGAAGGGTTTGACTTAGTAGTTGGAGCAGATGGAGCATGGTCGAAAGTCAGACCATTGGTCACGGACCAAATGCCAGAGTATGCAGGCGTGACAGCCGTCGAGTTGAAGGCGCAACGTGTCAGCACCAAGAAGCAGTGGCTGTCCAAATATGTCGGCAGTGGATCTTTGTTCATGATGGATGAAGGTCGATTGATCGTTGCTCAGCAAAACGGCAACGATAAAATCCGAGTCTACGCAGGAGTCCGCCAACCAGTCACTTGGGCGAAGGAGTGCGGCATCGACTGGGAACGGCATGATACGGCACGGAAGGACCTGGCAGACCGGTACTTTGGTGATTGCCACCAGGATTTGAAGCGGATCATCTCTGATGAGACTCCGGATGGATTGATTTGTCGGCCACTTTGGATGCTTCCCGTTGGATTCAAGTGGGATCATCGACCAGGGGTGACTCTTTTGGGGGATGCGGCCCATTTGATGACTCCATTCGCAGGAGTAGGAGTCAATCTTGCGCTGGCTGATGCTCTGGATCTGGCGACGGCGTTATTGAAGCGAAAAGATGAGTTCCGGGGCGACCTGCAAGGAGCCTTGAGCGAGGCCGTAAACGACTACGAAGAGCCAATGTTTGAGCGTGCGAAGGAGAATATGGAGAAGACGTGGCAGGGAACCATAGGTCATTTCAGCGCCGGAGGAATAGACCGGCGTGTCACCCGATTGCGAAAAAGAGCGAAACAAATTGAGGAGATGAAACGTGCCAGCGTGAAATAAGGGGCTGATTGATAACTGTACGCAAAGATGCTTTGCTGGATATTTCACTGGGTTTGAGCTCTGATTGGTTATTTGCAGTCCTTTGTGAGCGGAAGAGTATAACTCACCTTTTGATTTCAGTCGTATACTTTGATCTCGTCAATTACGAACATTCCATGTGATCCGGCCCTGATTTAAGTGTGTCTCGAAGGGATTGAAAGTTCGATCATGCTTTCTTCCAATCTAAAGGCTCGTCGAGAAATCCTATTGACTGGTTGTGCCTCAAGCCAAATCCTAGCGGCTTAGCCGCAAATTGGCACTCACGGTGAACGTAATTGAAAGCGTAAATAAGCCTCTGGCGCCAGACTTCGCCGACATGTGCATCTCCCAGCAATATCGTTGCTTGGATTTGTTGACATGGATCCGACATCGGAGGCTGTTCAGACCTTGATCGTGTTTGAATCAGGATGTCCAAGGCTTTTTGGACCATTAAAAGAGCCTTGTGAGAGACACAATCGTTTATTCCAGCCATCAAGTCTGGATATTGAATGATATCAGTCGTTCGACCGGAGCTGTCCATGAGGAGCAACGGCTCGGCCTCTACTTCTAGCCAGGATCTGATTTCGAGCGACATTCGATGGAATCTGGCGACAATACCATCAATATCTTGGTCTAAGTGAGTTCCAGACGATGCGTTCAGAGCCACGGCAGAGCTTATCAAGGCTGGTAAGTCCACCAGAATACCAATCAACCGTGTTCTCGATTTCAGACTTAGTGACTGCTGGTTCTGAAAAGGCCATACTGGCTTTCGGAATAGAAGATCTCGCCATTCTGGAGAGCTCACGAAAGACGTCTGTCTGAATCTGATCGAATGTCCGAACTAGCAAACGAAGGAAGCCATTAGCTTCGTACAGCATCTGACGCTTGTGAGATACTTACAATAAAGCCTACTTGACTTTCCAGCATCGCATGATCAAACTCATTGTTGTAGCTCTGAATACCACGGGATTCTAGCAGATGAATAGTGCCAAGTAGTAACTGGCTCCATTCCCCCCTGTCGAAATTAACGACAAGCTATAATGGTCAGCCATGAACCCGAATGGCAGGATTTTGACTCACTTCGCAAAGCTGCAAAATAATGGATGCACACAAGGTCTCAGATTCCATCCGCAGCTTGCTAGCATCAAGGCAAGTCCGCAGGGAGGCAATGGCCTTAGCATACTTCCCGTAGATACCTTTGGATATCTCATGTGGGGCTGGAACTGCTTTCGAGTAAATAGAGCAGATGCATTCGACTGCATCGTCAAGAGCAGCATTTCGTCCCAACCGCGCCGGAATGAATTGGAAGAAAGATCCTACAAGTCGAAGAGGGAAAAGTTTCCCCACCACATTACTGTCGAGGGAGTAAACAAATACAGAACCGAGCGGGTTTGTGTTGAAGTATCGTGGTACGGAGGATGTTGTCCAAGCCATGAAGTGCTCGTTAGGAAATGTGCTGAGTACTTTTCTATGATCCTTCGCAGGCAAAACATCTATTACGTACTTGTTTTCGGCGTAGTGCTCCTGCAGTCGAGGAGCCTCGTCGACAAATTTCCACTGTGTTTGATAGCCTGGACATTTCCAGCCACTTCGGATACACTGAGTACAGTGTGGTCTTCTTTCATCGCACTATCCGGCTAGGTCAGTTCCTTTCGTTGAAACAAGTGATTGAAAGGAATATGAAAATTGGAAGGTTTCCTCACCAACCTTTTTCTTCCGCTTTTTGCAAGTGTCGCATCGATTGCTGGTGGGAATGCCAACCATCTCAAGTTCCCGAGTCTATGCTTTGTGACTTAAACTTCGAGTATGCCTCAAGGCGAATATCTAGATCTAGGCTTCACACAGTTGTTTTTTAAATTGATCATCTGCAATGTACCTCGAGTACTGTGGTTTCGCTGGACATCGGCGACATTCATAATCCGAGCTCAGCTCATGCCAAGTTGTGCCACAGGGCACGTGTGACGGGACCTGCGCCAAGTCACAAGAACTTGGGCACAATCAACAGGTAGTGAATCGCTGCGTCCAATTCTCCAGCCGAAGCGTTGGGCGTCTTGGGGAAATGCTTCGAGTGATGTTTAAGGAGTTCACACTTTGCCCCACGTTGAGATGCAGGTGCCTGGCTTCAAGCTTGAAGTGGATCTCGGGAGAATCAGAAGCTTGTTTTCGCCAAGGCTTTCGGCGATAGGTTGACCACTTTCGAAAATCTGATTTCCTCCGATAAAATATGGCATGATACCTAAAGCACAAGGAAAGTCTAAGAAATACTCATATTATTGATTCAAAACATCGATTTCGCCAAGATGTATCCGATGTCTGCTCCAGATTATTTATAGGTGGTCAGGTATCGCAAAGAAATATTTCGTCAGGTTACAATTGATGTAAAAAGGTCTCCCAAAATTTTATGATACTCATCTGAACATGTCCCTGGATATTTCAGAGGTCCAGAAGTTCCATAGACAGCCTGTATTCTTCGATTGAAGTATTCTCGCCTTATCCACTGGAAACAAGAGGGCGACTAAGAAACTCTAATCTAGCTGCTAGTTTGGACGATGATGACGTTGCTGACACGTCGCTGATAACTTCTCCGAAGTTGACCGAACAAGTAAAGGTTTCTGCGATTTACGCCATCTGGCGATAATGAGGAAATAGAAGATCATTAATCATCCAAACATAAAGGGGGAAGTCAACCCCGCAACTGCTTAGCGAGATAACCGACGACTACAATACAAATACCCGGCATCCACCTCTTCTGTTCCACTAGAGACCCCGCAGAGTAAATAGAACACAAGATTTTCACCGACAGAAACAGGCATGCCATTCTACGACGTTCAGCACTCACTCCCCCTTGATCCTTCTCAACGGTCCTCCCTCGCTAAAGAGCTCACCACTCTCCACGCAACCGCATTCAATGCACCTACCATCTTTGTCAACGTCAAGTTCACACCTAACGCTCAAGATGAAGGCTATTTTGTAGGTGGCGAGCACAGACCTAGCACGAACCGGATATTTGTGCACGTGAGATCCGGGAAAGGGCGAGGTGATGAAGCCTTCGCGAAGCTAGCTGCGAATGTGGAGGAAGTGTGGAAGAGGGTCGTGGGGAGAGGAGAAGGGGATGCTGGAGCAGGGAATCTAAAGGTTTTGCACGCGGTGTTTATTGTGCCGGGTATCACCGTTAGAGAACAGGGGTTTGCAATTCCACTGGTAAGTCTCTTTTATGTCCTGTGAGTTCGAGCGGTAGATGCTGACTTTCAAGAAGAGAGCCGATGCCGGAGAGGATGAAATGAAAACATTGACGGCAGATCTCGACGCGAGACCAGAGTTGATGAAGTAGGATGCTTTGAAATTGGTGGCTCTTGTAATCACTTTCGTACAATGGTAGCCCCGGACAGAGCAGTGGAATACTGATTCTAACTCACTCAGAACTTGCAAAATTCATCTGGAATTTTGTTTATTTCGTGGAAGTGGGAAAAAAAGTAGCTATTGAGAAATGCTTGATCTGAACAACACAATAACTTTGCATGGTACTGAATATAATAAAGACAGCGAGTGGTGGGCCAAAGGAAATAATCTATCGAAGGCAAAAAGACCAATTTTTTCGACATCAATCCACCCTCTATTTTTTTCAAAAGTTTGAACAGTAGCTCCACACTGAGCAGCGACTACAGGCAATCAAGCCTCGTGCTTCTGCCTTACATGTCTGACCATATCCCTCACACGAAACCAACCATTCGTGCCAACTCGATCACACCCTGGGTGGGAGCATTGGAATGGAGATGGATGATCTTTCCTCAGATGATTTTTGAGGAGTTTCTCCGTCTCAAAGGCGTTCGGACCGACTTTATCGCAGCCCTCAAAGTCGCAAGGGTATGCAGAGGGACTGCCTTGGACAGGCTCGTCAAGGCCGATATGGTGATAATTACGAACATGCTGACGGAGATGATCCTTCCTCTTAAATCCGTTAGAGCCTCTGTATCTATGTCACTTTGAATCAGCAAAGATTCTCCCATGATCTACCAAGCTGATAATCAGATCACGGAGCAGACTTACTTGCGACAGTAAATACAAGGGTGTCTGGGTGCAGATGTCTGGTGAGCAAGTTGGTGGCGGATAAGCTCACCAAATCTTGTGAAATTCGAGTCGCAATCGATGTTCTGACAGGTATATGCGGCATGCAGAGACTTGCCCGCGTGATGGTCCAATTGTGAAGTACTCGTGAATCCTAGTCCACATTGATCGCAGTACACTGTAACAGCCGAATGGTCGGGAGATTCAGTCTGCGAGCATTTCTTCTCTGGCAAGTCGATGCCCCAAATTTGGCCCGCTGCCCGTCGCAAATATCCAATGCGCCATCACAAGTTGCACAGGTTGTTCTGGGGTATACTAGTACGGGTACAATGCTGAGAATATTATTAGTATTGCATCATGAGACCACAAATAATTACCTTACTTTGTTTTCTCATCTGATCCCACGCCCACGCGAGCAAGAGGGTCGTCAACTCCAACTGCTGAATGTCCCTTGGGAGATACGAGGGCACCAAAGTCGCTCTCAAGAGGTCGATGTGCTGTGATATCAAGGGTAGTCGAATCCCCAGCGCCATCTGCTCCTGGTGCTGCCACCGCCGTGGCTGGATTGAGACAGTCCGTTTTGGCAGAACGCATCAAAGGCCTTTTTGTGTGAGCTTCTTAAAAAGAATAAAAGTCTCACCAGCCAGGCTGGTCGTTTTGTTGCAGCCTATCATTCCAAGCCACAATCTCATCCAAGGACCACATTCGTTCACTCATATCGTGGCTGGCAAGGGTCAGTGACAGTCCCACCATGATAGGAACGGGAGAGACTCACGGTCCGATGAAGAAATTCTGAAAGCGGCGTCGCGAATCGTCGAGAAGTGTAGAGTTCCAAGATAAAATCTGGTGAAAAGTGGTGAGTACAAGCATTGGGCGGAGCCAGAATCATATGCTGTTGATCTGACAAGGGACGCTGCTTTAGCGATGCATTGCAGGTCTTAGATTCTGGGGTGGGACAAAAGAGGGCATTGACGGCTCGTCCGCCTTACTTTTTGTGATGGTGATTCGGCCGCGAGCTGGGGGCTGGGAGCCGAGCAACAGCACAGAAAAAGGGCTTCCACGAGTCTTCGCGCTGCACGGCTCTGCCTTGCCGTAAAGGGCATGGATATCCAGCCAATCTGCCAGAATCTATTTTTGGAACGAACGATCGGTTACAGTAAAGAGAAGGTGACGTTGGTACTTCGCGTAAATCAGCCGATGTCAATATTTGCAGCGTCTGGGTGCGCAAACGAAAGAGTAAAAGCGGATGTATCTTGCGGGCAAGGCACTGGCTAGACAACTGTGGTAGAAACGAATCTGATAAATTCTTGTATTGTCGCTTGTTTCGTGTCATCGTAAACTATCCCTATCCATTTTGCAACTGCTTTGAGAGACAGCCATTCCCAACTTGTCATCGCCGCCATTCTAGACTTGCCAATCCCAAGACCGACTCGCAAACAACCTAATGCATGACAACAGCCACATGGTCATCCATATAAGCACTGATGTCTCCCAGGAATGCAGCAGCAAGAATCGACACGAAACCGAAGGCAATACTAGTGTAGTACACGTAAGGATATGCATGAGCGTAAGATACCCGGCCAGCCAACACGATGTCATTCCAGATCGTGACATTGCCGTCTACACCAGGCAAGTACAAGATCTTATCGATCAAGGAGGCGCCAGTTAGTTCAGCAGCGGCCTTGATGGTCTCTCCTGAGAAGATATTGTTTTCAACTGTAGAGAATCAGTGATGTTCTTTCAACACACCGAGAAAGAAGTGTATAAAGGATTACTGACCGCATGCTGTAGCAATGTTGAACTTCAGAGCTGGGACAAACTTATTATAGAAGACGTTGTAGTAAGTCGTATACCCGATGGCACCTCCAATGACTCTGATGGCCAATGTAAGAGCCGCGATGGTTGCGATGAGATCGTCGGGACAGATAATAGTCGTAATGATAGATGCTGGGACAACGATTCCACCGATCCCAAGCCCAGCTACGACAAGAATTCCATACACGGCATTCAAGTTGTCGAGTCGGGCAGCGGCAAGAGCTCCACACCCAGCAGTCATCATGATACTAGAGCCAATCATCAAGGCTCGATTGTGACCACGGAGTACTGACAACATCCACAACACGATACAAGCGCCGGCGAGGATGGAGAATCCGATTGGCATACCCCTGATTCCTACACCAACTGGGTCATGTCCATAGACATTGAAAGCTTGTGTGGGCCAGAAGAGCAAGACCGAAAAGAAGTTCGCTCCCGAGATAAACGTGATGACAAGGGTGAGAGCTAGTACGCGAGGCTCTTTCCTGAGACGAGAAGGGAACATGGGGTACTTGGCACCGTAAACTTCCCAGAAGCAGAAAGCGACAAGGAGAGCAGCCCCGAGGAGAAGAGGGACAAGGGTATGTACTGATGACCACTTGTATTGATATCCGCCCCAGAGAAGGCCAGCGATGAAGAGAATCATGCCTGAGATGGACAGGAAGCCGCCAACGAAATCGATTTGAGCGATGACCTCTTTGCGGCTGAGCCCAGTAGAATTCACACGTGGAGGAGGGTGGTAGAAGACAAATGTCATCGCTACGCCGATGCTGTGAAAGGAGGAATCAGCGGGCTCCACGGAACTCGGCAACATGATTTCAGGATGTGCTTACAATGCCCACACCCCACAAAGAATCCCAATATAGCGCCATGAACCGTGATAAGCAATCAATTGTGCCCAGAGAACGGAAGGGCACTTCGTAAGGTTAGCCGACGTCTGGAAAGGTGGGGTTCAGTAACATACGAATGGAAGGATGGTAAAGATCAGGACAGCAACATATTTACCGCGCTTTCTTGTCGGCGCAAGCTCAGAGGTAGCAGCTAAAGCCGTCAATTCGTTGATGCCAGCACCAACGCCTGCCAAAGCCATGCCGGCTAAGAGATATCAGCTTTTCCTGGACCTCTAACAATCTTGTTGTGCTGACTTACCGATGAAGATGTTCATGGACTGCGCCGTGGAACAGACAATCATTCCGATGACAATAAACATGCCGCCTGCAATTGCAACCCATCGTCGGCCGATGAGATCAGACAGAGCACCAACAAAGGGGCACACAGCAGCAAGAGCTAGCAGATTTGCCAACACAAACCATACCCAGCGATCGACTCCTCCCAGGTCGCCGTAAATATATGGCGGGACACCACCTGTGTACTGTTAGCAGCGTCCGACTTTCGTTGGAAAGATGTGACTGACCAAATAGATACACAGGGATCTGAGATCCAGTCCATAGGAACGCCATGGCTACCAAGGACATCATACGGCTGAAGGTCATCGAAGGTTCATGATCATGGTCTTCACCGTCACCATAGGTTCTCAGCCCATCTTTCTCATAGTAATGGTCATTTCCTGGTACTCTCGAGACCGTTCTCACGGCCTCAATGTGATGGTTGGAGTCAATCTCCTTGTCTGTTGACCCCATCGGGGATGGCGTGGCGTTGTGATTCATTTTGCTGTACTTGCCAAAATGACAGCAGTGTCTTTGCAACGACGCTTAGGAGTACGCCAATAGTCGAAATGATAAAGGGATGGCCAAGGGAGAGGGATACATATACATGTTTTCGCTCTCTAGCCAGACGGCAGCCGCTCACGAGCGGAGACTTCCCAAGATGTGCGGGTGCCACTGGGGCCATCCAGACGCGCGGGCATGCTCGTAGATCTTGAGACAATCAAGCCTTTTCGGGTTACTAGTCTAAATTCGCCTGGGAGAAGTGACTATCAGAAAGGACTTGACAGATATTTCAGATGGAGGGGTCGAACGATGGACCAAGACTAGGACTTCCTTGTGGAATCGGGGTGTTAACTTGGCTCATTCAGGAACAAACTCCGGTAACTTGAGTGAGATCGCCGACACGCCGAGGGATTTTGAGGTGTTCCAAATCTTCGAAGCATTTTGGTTGTGGGGAATCCTTGTCCAGCGCCGTGAGGGGTAGCCTCCTAGGCCGTGTTTTCTCGCCACTTGTAGTGTGGTCTACGTGATAGATCCCGCCACAGTCCATTCAGACAGCCAGTATCGAGTCTCGACACTTGGGAGCTTCCACAAACTCAAGCTAATGTCGCCTAGAAATTCAAGACATGGTCCAGAATGCTTCAATCCGTTCCAGATTCGACGCTTGTCAACGGCAGATGATCGTCGTGAAGAACATCCCATCCATCTGGTCCGTAGAGTCCTATCATACTCCTCCATGTCGGGTGCTACTCATTGCGCAAGCAGTGCTTCAACTTCAGGTGGAGCTGCTTAGTGCTTCATCAATGTGCACTTTGTTGGCCGCAAAATCTGAAGTCGAATAAGCCGAGCTTTCTACAAACTTGGAGTGCGCGATCAAATGAGAGGCGAAGATCGATCGTCTCGTCGGTAGAATACAAGGAGATATCTGATCCATCATGCTGTTTGGCCGAGGGGAATTTCGTGCAGGAGGTTTGGGGCGGCTTGCGGCCAACAGCTAGAACGCGGGGAAGTAGGCGAATGAGAGTTCATCAGAACAATGATTTCGTAACCATGCAAACCATATTCGATGAGCTATTATAGGACGATTCAGAAACTTCTCCCCCTTTTGGGCGATGCACAGAACCTGTCAGCCTGACAGCCTGAGAAGATATGATAGGTGCATCGCAGAGCAATAAACTAAAACTATGTACAGTCTGTCCCTTTCAGACTTCCGGAAACCGCGAAAGGAACTGTCCAATCGCCTCTTTGAGTTCGTAGAGCATAACGTAGGCAGTCTTCACATTCCGACAGCGTTGTCCCATTCAGCTCGGGAATTTCCGAGGTCATCGTTGGTCGTGAATCTACCTGCGCCAAAAGGTCTTGCAGCCACAGTCAAACTTTTCGGTGCGGGCTCGGACGCCGAGGTATTCTTCCCTCATTGTACTTTTGCTGTCTGATAAGTGATAACGAAGTGGCCGGCTGTGGCTTCTAGAAGTCCGCCAAGTCTACGTTGAGAGATGCTAGAATTGTGGCAAACAACGTGAAAAGAATAGAGAGTAACAAATCATGGAGTCTAACAAGAGAGACACTGCTAACATAACTCGCCGCATCTTTACAAGTTAACCGGAGCATGGGGCAAAAAGGACAGAGTCGTGACTGCTTCTCTACATCCTGATATTCATCAACAGACTGTTGTTTGCCACAGATTCTACCAATTAAGCTTGAGGGACTGAATTTTCCTTGCTGTTTGCAGCAGTATTTGTGGTACGTATCAAGACCATGGAACATAACTGGCCAGTCCAAATTCTCGATGTTAAAACCCCAGGGAAACACCTTGAAATAATACTCGCCAGAGAAACTGTTCTAGGAAGACTTCCCTGGTATTCCACAATGCCGGTTGTGGCTAGGATATGGTAGATGGGCGCTAGGTGCAAATCTCGCGTTACTGCACAAGCAAGGAAAGTCAACAACGAAGATACACGCAGAAGTGACAAGTAAACAAATGAAACGTATGGAGGGCAAGTACTGGTTGTTAGACTATTTCTGCTCCTGCAGACTCTGCCCCGTCAAGATCCGAAAGATGACCCCAGACCTGCGCCACTCAAAACCTTCGCATCATGCGGAAATACGCATTGCCATCTAACATCATCAACCTCGTTTCCTCCGGCTTCAACTCGGTGTTTCATCCCATCATCAACGTAAATCCTCTCGTCACTCGGTGTGAGCCATTCATCAATCATAATTTCCGAGCAATTGTGGATGCTAGTTTATAGCATGTGTTCGTGTCCATTCTTTTGCCGTTGCAATAGCTGCAGGCTCGTCCTCCTTCCATCTCTTCGCAACATCTGGTGCGAGTGGATCATCGGGGTTTGGCGCGCCGAGCAGAGCTTGAATCGAGAGCAGGATTGTTCGGATTTGGAGAGCTGGGGACCAGTTGCCTGAGACAACATGTTAGCCTTGCGAAACAAAATTCTCTTTCGAAAGAAGGAACGAGCGTAGACGTACTCTTGAGCACATCAAGGCAGATACGGCCAAGCTTGTCGATGTTTGGATGGTAGATCTTGGTGAGGAATCGAATCTTTGGTGGAGTCATAGGGTAGTCATCTGGCAGAAAAAGCTCTAGCTTGAAGATTCCACCTGCTCCAAGTCAATAAATATCGTCAAGTTTACAGCGTTCTAGAGCTTATCTGACCTTCATACGGAGACTGAGTAGGACCGTGTATCGAGACATCGAAATACCGGAGGTTATCTTCATGAGGGACTGCACTGATGCCTGGAACTCTACAAAACAAGCGTTCAGTATGCGTATCAAGTAGGCAACGATTTCTTTGTACTCACGGCTCTGCCATCAATCTCTCGGTCTCCTTGATGATTCGTTTTGGCAAAGCCATGATGTCGGGAGTCTGCCGCGCTGCGGGCTTCAAGTGCAGTATAATGATCGAAGCAGCGATACAAGCAGACAATATCTGGCTTTGGGAGGGTGCAGATGTTGTGGATTTGAATATTGAAAGCGGGCACGTCGGAGAGAGTGAGGTTGATCAGCCTTGGTGGGGGTGGGGCAAAAGTTTGAGAGGTTATCGCAGTTACAGCAAAGGGGTCGTAGAGCCTTTTTATGCTCGAAAAGGCTTCGAGGCGTGCTGTGCGCCAGGGAAATCTAGTGAATATTGATGTGGTTTCGTTTCAGTCGTGAATGTTTATATTCTTCCTCACCAGCCCCAAATGGTCTTCGCCGTAGATTTCAGGAGGACGGCAACATAGAAGTTCCGCCCGTCTTGGCTAGACCCAAAGAGGGGATGAGCTCAAAGGCCTCGGCCACGAAGCCACAAGAGAGCTGCTACAACTTCGCAATGCAATATTCTACACACTGGACTTGAGTTGCTCGGTATTCACATGTCTACGTCGAATTTGTTGACGTGATGCCCACTATGTATAGCGGCAACTCGCATATGCTTAATTAAGGTAAATTCTACGACCATCAATCATATCGCCTGCCCTCGCAAGCTCCCGAGGACGATGCGCAGCCTTCCAAAGCACTATAATGGATGAGTCGAGGAAGGGGAAGACTATCAAGTCGGCCTTTGATAGCACTACTTTTGAGGCGGATTTGTCGATTCATGTGGAGCGCAAGGTTGGATCCGCTACGATCTCCCCATCTGGTCGAGACGTTGCGCTTGCGTCGTAAGAACTATACAAGTATCTCTGATAGTAAATCACGTCTGACATGCTTGCAGAACCGATGGCCTCGATATCATCGACCTCGACCACCCTCTAAACCCTCCTCGTCATCTGCGCCATGGACTTCCTTGGCTTGTCGCAGACGTGCAGTGGTCCCCTTTCGCTGCGCGAGAGAATTGGGTTGTTAGTACGGCAAATCAGAAGGCGCTGGTATGGAACTTGAATATGCCAGAAGACTCCTCCCAAGGGGCCATCGAGCATACACTTCATGGGCATACGAGGGCGATTACCGACATCAACTTCTCGGCACATCATCCGGACATGCTGGCAACTTGTGCAGTGGACGGCTACGTACATTGCTGGGACTTGCGCCGACCAAGACAGCCAGTCCTTACTTTCTGTGATTGGTTTGCTGGCGCAACGCAGGTCAAATACAATCGGCAAGACTCGCACGTCCTTGCATCTTCCCATGATCGATGGCTAAGGATATGGGATGATCGTAAGGGAGCTGCGCCAATGAGATCTATCAATGCCCACGAGTCAAAAATCTATGGTGTTGATTGGAATCGAACGCGATCCACAGGTATCGTAACTTGCTCTTTGGACAAAAGCATAAAATTTTGGGATTATTCGAACGACATTGACGAGCCAGAGCGCATCATCAGAACAGACTTTCCTGTTTGGCGAGCTCGTCACACACCATTTGGATGGGGCGTTCTGGCTATGCCGCAGGACACTCCTGGGAACCTTCATCTATACGATCGTCGCTTAGGAGGTGGAGACCAGGATGCATTCTCACAAGCAGTGACAACTTTCCCTGGACACGGAAACTCCAAGGTCAAAGAGTTTCTTTGGAGGAGTCGAGGCAATATCACAGATGACGGCATCGACAACCGAGAATTTCAGCTGGTGTCATGGGGAGAGGACAACCAATTGAGACTTCAGCATGTAGATCCAGAAACGCTCAAAGGGGTCGGCTTCATCAAAGGTACGCAAGTGAGGAAGAAGCTCAACGTCACTCGCAAAGGTGCCGTATACAAGACGTTTCGTACAGTAGAAACTACTTCGGCGGAAAAGCGAGCTGCAACAATCACAGGACCCCGGCCTGGAAGTTCTGGGCTGAAGATCAGTGCGTTGAGTGCTGGAATGAAGAAGCTTAATTTGCCTCATTCTTCCAGGACTAACTTAATTTTGCGGGCGCCTGCCATGAAAGGCAAAGAAAAAGTGAGCAAACAAGACGACCAAAATCAGAAACAAATTGGTTGGATGAGTGGCATCAAGTTCACAGCAAAGAGTGAAAATGCTACATCTCAAAAACGGCCCACTTCAAGACGTCTGTCCCTTCTCAACCCCGAATTTGAAGAGGATGGAGATTGGGACCAACCAGAAACGCTGCATGACGAGATCATTCGTATTCACGATCAATTGCCAAAGATCACCTTCGAAGATGTTAACATGGACAAGCGAACCGTCGTAGCCTCGATGAATGGACCATGGGGTGATGACGGTAATGCAATCTACATCAAGGTGACCATAATTTTTCCGGAGCAATACCCTGAGTCAAAGGCACCAAGCTTTACGTTGGGAAAGACATCTTTGATGCCAGATGATGTGTACGCCAAGCTTAAGAGAGAAGTGCATCAAATTGCGGCTGGGTTTATTTCACGGAAGCAGGGTTGTTTGGACGCAGCTCTGTGCTACCTCCTTGGTGAAGTCGATCTTGAGACCAGCACGACATTCTTTAAGGATGTCGGCGATCTGGACGATGACATGGACGCCCTTGCCGACGAAAGTTCTAGTGACGATGACGACGATGATATTCCTGCTGTAGTAGCATCTCAGGAGATTGGGCCGAGTGCAACAGGAAGCTCAAATGTGCCAAGGAATACAAATGCCAATGTTCCCCTACCGCGACTGTGCGGAGCTCGCTTCTCTGCAAATGGCAAGCTGGTGTGCTTCTTCCCTCCTAAGGAAGACAAAGTCAAGTCGCTCTTGGAGACTCTGGTTGCAAAGAATAATGCACGTTCGAAGGGTGACCCAGTCTTTGAGACCTTTGGCCGTCTGAACAACAACACTTCACCTGTTCCCCGTATCAAAGCAATGTCGCTCGCTTCCGAGAGTAAGACTGACTCTGATGCGTCTGACGATTCCGATGAGTCTTCCTCAAGCGACTCAGATTCTTCTCATTTCCGTATCCCTAGATTTCCGATGTCAGACTATTTTCGAAGATCTGGAAGGCGACTATATCGAAGGGGATCCCCAACCATTCTTTCTCAAAGGTCCAGTGCTGCTGGAACTGGGACAAACACTGGCACCGGGACTGGTACTGGGCTAGGGAGAGCAAGATCGTCGAAGCCTAGAAACATAGTTGCTTTGCACGACATCAACTATCTGCTGCCATCCAGGCCGGAGCTCGCTGAAGATTATGCCATATTTGGGGAAGGACCTGAAGTATGCGAACAGAATGCCGAGGCTGCCGAAAGGCATGGCTACAAAGATTTGGCAGATGTCTGGAGATATGCTGCAATGCTCCTCCATAATGAAGTTCCTCTTGAAGTATTAGACCAGACACATCGGCGGGAACCAATACTTGTCATTGCAAAAGATGCTGTCAGACGAAATCGTAGCAACAGCGGCTCTGACAGCGGCCTCGACTTGTCTTACGATTTTCGAAAACGACGAAACAGTCTATCTGGTAGAGTCAAATGGGGAACCAATCCACTTGCAAAACAGCTGATTAGTGATCTCTTGGATCATTTTGAGCGTCTTGCAGACGTTCAGATGTTGGCAATGCTATCTTGTGTATTTAGCGAACCAATTGCCAAAGATGCAGCGTCACATGCTGAGCTCTACATGACACAACCTCAAACGCCAATATCCATGAAAACGCCCGCCTTCTCGCTCGACTACTTCCCGACCGATGCCGCTGCTTGGAGCATGTATCAGAAAACCCCCATCAACTCTGTGGTGTCGACTCCGAAATTCTCTCATACTCCATCTGGTCTATACGGCTCGGTGGGATCTTCGAATGGCGCTTGGGGGAGTGATCCTGCCTCAACGTCCTACTCATGTGGGGAAACGCCACCCTTGAGATCGAATCGTGCAAGTTCCGAGTTTCTCAATCAACAGACGCAGAGTCTCTCAACGTCTCCAGACAATCCTCGCAGCTTTCGTCGAGCCAACTCTGGCATTGCCCATAGTTTTGCTGCAAGCTTCTCTAGGCCGTTCGCCATAACAGCTTCGTCTTCGCCTCCAAATCCTCCGCCGAGTCGGAAGCGTCCAAGCCCAGTAGAGAATATGTTAAATTCACTGGCTCCAAGCACGATTACATGGGGAAATACAACAGTGCTTGGAAGTGTCAAAGAACAAACCAACACTGAGAGATCCTCGTATTCTGACGATGAGAGCACCAAAGATGATTGGAAGCCGTCAGTCTGTACGGGCATCAGCCTCACCATGGAGAACCAAAACGCTTTCGATGATGAGGGCTGTATGAGCACTCCTCTATTGGACGTCAGTCATGCTGCTTTGTACGCTAGCTACCGAAGAACATATGCAGAGCTCCTTTACATCTGGGGGCATCCTTTAGCGCGTCTGGAGATCCTGAAATTCAACGGCCTCAAAGACTATTTCACTGAGCACGAGATTCCAGAGAAATCTTTCGCTGCTTCAATTCTTTCGAATGATACTCATACCTTGAGTCACGACCCATCGCCTCCATCTCCAATCATACTAGGCAAGAAGGATCACCATTTACAATTACCTCCATCGCCGTTTTCCGACCAAGGACTTGATGTCACAGGCTACTGCCTAAAGCACGACACTCGCCTTGAACCTCTCATTGGCAGTAATCTTGGAGGCGCCGTTGGCCGTTGTGAGAAGTGTAAGACAACACAACGTCAGTTACGCTGTACCATTTGCATGGAGCCAATCAGTGCATTGTTCGCACCCTGCCTCTCGTGTGGATGTGCAACACACGAAGACTGTTTATCGGAGTATCATGCATCTGGTAACACGATGTGTCCTGGTGGGTGCGACTGCGATTGTGGAAGTAAAGCCAGCGCTGGAGTAGTTGAGGGCTGGGAAGTCATGATGGATGCCATTGAGAGGCTGAGAAATCTAGACAAACATGCCTCGAAGGGCATGAAGGATCATCAGGACCTTGAAGATTGGGATGTTGAGGTTAACGCGGACTGGGAAGCACATATCCCCAGTGGGGGCTTAGGAAGAGGATACTCGACACTGAGCAAGAGGCTTACCCAAGTGAGGAGTGGCGACTGGGGTATGTCGGCCGTGAAGAAAAGGCCGAGCAGTCTCAGGAACGAGAACCTTTGACATTGAATTGCATTTGCTGCGGAGCGTGGACATGGATCGGTGTTTGGTATGATGTATCAGGTTTCAGGTGGGATGGCAATAGCCTTCAAGGCATGTATGTATTTATTAGTGTAATGTCTTGAATAACAAAGAAGCTATAGCAGCCTTTCCACGGCACTTAGCTCTCTCTCAATATCCTATTGGGCCCTCAGACCCCAGACTACGATCAAGGTCGATCCACATACCAACAAACCAAGTCTCTCAACCTCTCCACCAGAATCTCGCCATCATTTTCCTTGTCCTTCGCCAACGCATAGTCCTTCTTCAGCAACTCTCCCTCCCTCGCCCCAACTTTCGCAATAGTCTTCATCGATCCGATGTTTTCTGTGTCGATCCTCGCAACGAGCGACTTGATATGCGAACGCTCTTTCAAATCCCAAAAGATACCATTCTTTCCTACGAACGCCTGCAAAGCCTCTGTCATGTACCCCTTGCCCCAGAAATCAACATGTAGCATGTACACCATTTCTGTGCCATCTCCTACTGTTCCCAGCAGGCCGATCATTCTCGGGGACTGAGCTCCAGTTTCAACTCTTGATGCTGGTTTGAGATCCGGACTGGCACGTAGCAAAATGGCGTATTTGTCGATTTTGGGATTCACTGATGTGAGCGACTTTTGCATGAACACCCTCGATTGTTCGATCGTTTCCATTGGAGAATGTTGTCTGTGCATCTGTAAGATATCGAGAAATTGTTTGGATGTGCGAGAGCTTACGACCATATCATTGATTCTTTCGAAGACCACAGGATATGAAAATCATGGAGGTGCTTGTCACAGATTCGTTCTAGCCACAGATGTGGGGTTTCTGCATCGTACACCATGTCTGTAGAATTTTCGATGAGGGACTGAAACCCGTTTTGAAAAGGAAATATAAATAAAGATATACTTGGTTGTAGGGAAGGAGTCATATGCAGCAGGTTGTCTGCCGAACGCCGCAGTTCGCAGGCATGCGGAGTTCCACCTTCCAATAGCAAAGGAGCTTATCTAGATATTCGTTTGTGTACCTACACACCACGTGAGAATTTATCTTCTAAGGCTCCTTCTCTTTTGGGACCAGTCACGGTTCTCATTCTTGAGACTTGTCCAGTAGAAAAAGCGAGGGCTGAATCGAAACCTGAACCATATGCAGCTCTTCAGACTTCTCCTCTGGTGACAGGTCGCTCCAGGTAAAAGTATTGCAAATCACTCTTGACTTCTCCTCCAAGGCATGCCCTCGCATAAATTTCTTTCTTGTACTCGCCCTTCACAAATCCATGCTTGACCAGAATCCGTGTACTCGCAAGGTTCTCCGGATCAGCTGCAGCAATAAGTCGATCGTATTTCTGGCTTACTTCAGGCAAGTTAGCGTGACTGGGCGAAAAACCCAACGACCGACAAGACGAGTTCACGACAATATCAGTAACAATATTTGGGTTCTTATTACCTTGCAAAGCCCACCACATCTCAAGGAACATAGTCAGAGCCTCAGACATAAACCCTTTCCCCCAAAAGTCGGGATGGATTCGGTAGCCGAGTTCTGCTTCCCGCACAATTCCCACCACACCAATCATCTTGGGCTTCTCATCTTCCTTGAGTCCCTTTAGCATGATAGCCCATCGCTGGTTCCATGGCTTGTCAGGAGTCGGACGGTGATTGCGCATGTTTTCGAGTGACTCGGAAATGCTGGTAGTTGGCTTTCTCATGCTATTTACTTTCGGTAAGTTGCTTGGCACCAGTCCCTGAATACATTTACAGACTTACGACCATCTCATAGATAGTTCATTGCTCATGAGTAAGTGATAGCTCTCCAGATGCTCTTCGATATCCAGTGGCTGAAGGCCGAGCCGGCTGGACTCTGCTGCAAAGACGGCCATGGTGTGGAAGTCGCAAGGGGAAAGGAAGGGGTTTAGAGAAACATAATCACGTCTAAATACAATTCTATGAAGTATGGGACCGAGTGGCTTAGGCAGGCTCGATGGACTCAACCAGGTGAGCATGACTCAACGTCACGTGGATATAAGCAGTTGGCCCAGTGAGGCAGTTCCCACCGTAAAAGTGGGATGAGGAACAAAGAGGCCGATGATATGACAGGAAAAATGTAATTACACGACGTGGAAGCCCAAAGAGGGTGTTCAATTCATGCCTTCGGCCTCTCCACCTCCCAGATTATGGCCGACCTCCACTAAGTCCGGAGGATTAGTACATGTCCTGAAATGATGTGTTGAATTTGAATGCGTCGTAAGAGGACTTCCTCCTCCAAGAATGTGACTTACCTCCATAACTCCGGTCTCTGGGTTCGGCGCCTCGAAAGCTTTCTCGATGACTTCCTTCCTCTTGAAGCCAGCTTTCTCTAATACCCTTTGACTTGGAATATTCGCTGCTTCCGTCCCAGCACTCAATTTCCCCTTTTGCACCCTTCCTATGGAGCATATCAGCCATCTGCTACCCGAATGTGACATGCATGTTGCTTGATAGACATACTCTCGCTATGCCAGTAATGGTTCACCAGCAACTTTAAGGCTTCAGGAGCATAGCCCTTCCCCCAGTGTTCGGGGAGAACTCCATAGCCAATCTCTCCTGCCTCGCCATCTTCAGAGAGGCGGAGGACACCCATTGCGCCAACGAAAGTTGCTGGCTCCGAGCCAGAAGGTCGCAACATTATGGCATACATTTCCATCCATGGCTGCTCGTCTGATGCAGTGCGGGATAACAATAATGCCTTGGTACCCTCAAGGTCTGCAGGAGGAGCTCGGCTTCTAAGAACTAGTTAGATCAAGTCCGACTTCTGTCCGTGATAAATGGAGTATGGAAATGAAGGACTTACGACCATCGCAATATGTTCTTATCTGTACTTAAAGAGTGGTATCCCATTAAATGATCCTCGATTGTCAATGGTTGTAGCCATAATCGCTCAGATTGAGCAGTGTACTTCGACATGGTGTAGCGTAGCTGCTAGTACGAGGAGATGTAAAGTAGATTGAAGATCGATCATAAGCTTTCCGGCCAAGCCAGTATATATGCTTGGTCGGTGTTCGAATCGTTATTAAGGCAACTGCATAATTTGCCTCCTGAATCTCACCGCAAGTATCCCGAACTCCGAGTTTTTATGTTTGCGGCTTCCATGAGTCACGACAGAAAAGGGAGAGGTTTTCCTGTTCCTCGGTTGCATACAGGCATCCGCCCGAGCAGAAAGAGGAAGGTGGACATGTTAGACAACGTCAAAAGATGCGAGATTGAGCCTCTGGAAATCACAAAAGACGATCCGCAGTGCCAGGCAGCCGCAATCGAGGTCTTTGATGTGTCACGTGACCCTGATTTGGGTTGAAATCGGTCGTCCGGGTCTCACAATCTTAGAGCGAATGCTTGGGGAGAACAGAAAGGCGCTGTATGATTTTGTACAAGCAAGCAACCCTAGACTACCACAAATATCGCCATGTTCATGCTGGCAGCCGTGACATGGCCCAAGAGTCCTCAGAATCCCCCAAATCATTGCTCCATGCCTTCTCCCATGTCCCAAGTCCTCCACTGCTGTGATTGCAATTCCTTTATTCGACCTTGTCCTCGAATGTCTCTCCGGCGACCAAATCTGGGATGTCATCATCATCATCGTCGTCGTCCTTCTTGTCATCACCACCCTCGGCCTTCTGCATGGATTGGTAGCTCTCAGCTAACTTTCGGAGAGAGGCAAGGGAGTCCGGGCCGAGCTGGTTGAGGATACCGGGGACGAGTTCAGTGAGTTCCTTGTCTTCACCGTTTCCGTAGATGGCGAAAGTGTTGGATGGAACAGCGGCGTGGACTGCGAGGGGCGATGTTAGCATTATGTGCAACTTCATTTCCCAGTCGGTCCCAATTCAATATGCCCAGCTCGGTGTTGGATCTGGAGCCTTACCTTTAGGGGCAGCAAAGTGGATGACGTTTCCATCAGACTTGAACATGTTGACCTCCTCAATGGCTTGGATAGGTTGTACGTTCAGCTTCTTGAGCGCTGTCTGGAGCTTCTTGTCGTCGACACCGCCGGTCTTATGAACCTTCTTGACCTTTCTTCTTGGGGTACCCTTTCCTCTGTTGTCCTCTTGTCAGCATCAATGTATCCCAAGTCTCCATCCTGCGCATCCCAATTGTATCTTTCGTGCTCGTTTCGGTGTAAGGAGAATATAACATACCCTGCATTGGCAAGTTAGCATTTAATCAACAAAAGGCGGAGCTCTGGGCTCCTTAAGCCGCAGATGCATTGCAGAGCCGCAGAAGCTCAGCAGAATCCCTTCAAGCTACACATACCAATTCGTACCGACTGCTGCATCTTCTTCAACTTTTCCATATCCATGATTGCGGTAGTAAGACCTTCGTCACGGATCGCGGGTATTTAGGTGAGGGACGTTGAGGAGACCGATTTGTTAGCTATCCGGGGCTTTTGTCAGCAGATTTTCTCCTTCGCCCAGTCGAGAAGCTCCTTTGGCAGCTTGCGCAGGTGGTCGAGGTACGTACAGGTGATGATGTCGAGATGTTCCTGGGATTGCAGTCTCTCGAGGGATCACGATGGGTTTGTGCGCACCACCGACGGTGAAAATTCGTGGAAGTTAGCCGAGTGTGGGGAAAATTCACCATCAACTTCAACCTCACCTCAACTTTGAATGATTCGAAATCTATCACTCGTCGCAACAACAACGATTGTAGATGAGGATTGTCATATCCAATAAGTGGCAATTCAGGGCTTTCATCTCTTCTGTGGCTTTTGCTCAATTTCTCCTTGTGGCTCGAATTCTACGTACAGCTTCAATTCTCTCTGCTCTCCCTCTCTCCGAGCTGGCGAGGCTGATGAAGTTCTACAGACGACGGACCCATGCTACTTTCAGGCTGCCTTTCAATGTCACATATCAAGTTGTTCCAGGAAGATGGCACCGGCATGTAGGAAATTGATCGTCCTAAAGGACTAACCGCCGCGGTCCAGTCACTTCCAGTACCCAATTGTCCAATTATCTCCTCGATCTTCTTGCTCCAGCAGATTGCCTTTCTCTTCCCCTGATCTCGCTGGTTTAGTTTACAAGTTCTTGTTTTCCATGCTTCACTTTTACAGCTTTCTGAGTCGCTAAATTATTTTGAAATTCATCAAATGCTCAATCAATCATCCAGCAATGCTTCCAAGGAGGGCCTACGAAAAAGGTATGGAAGTCGCAGAACCTGTCATTGCCACTTGACCATTCAAGGATGTCACGAGTTTGTAGCAATTTCTGGCACAGCTCGACAGCAGGGCTCATGGCTGCTGTTGCTTCAAACGTCTAATTTGAATTCTGGAGAGCTTCCAAGAATACTCGGCGGGTTAGTGAGAGATACCGTACAACTTCAGCTCCAGTCGTATTGAATAATATCTTAGGCGAAGTCTAAGGTCAAAGTTACTTTCAGGGATGGTTACGTCGTGACAGAGCAAAGTTCTGGAAATTGATTGTCTATCGGAAGGACGTCCCAACATCGCAACCAAGCTGCCAAGATGGTAACTAGATCAAGTCTCAGCATGCCGTAAAATACATCTTCTCTGAACGCACATCTTCAGCAGTCCAGGGCATCTAAGTTACCTAGGTATTTGCCATTTTCCTCGCGTCCGATTTTCGCACGTGATAATGCATTCACGTGATTGCACCAAACTGGTTCTCTTGGCATAAATATTGCTCAGAACCCTTCCTCCGTTCTTCTGCTAGTGAATCCAGTCCAGTCTGGTCATCAGTGTAGTCACTTTGAGTAGCTACTCTTGCCAATCTTGTCGCCGGAATTACTACCACTGATCACTGAGACTACTACCACCTGGATTCGTGAAAATTTCGAGCTTACATTCATTACACTCTTTACGCGTTCAGCCTGCCTCACCTTATGCAGCTATTTGGGTGAGAAGTTGCCATCATGTCAGATGCGCGAGGACTCAAGACGACGAGGCTCGGAGAGGAGCGTGGATGCTTATAGTGTATGCTTGATTAGATCTGTTAGTGTAGCGCGGTCGTGAATACAAAGAATTGTCGGTCATAATCCTAAGAAATACTAGATGTCTTGGTAACAAAGTACTGACTAACACATGATGATCTGACATTTGGGTTCCAGGGCTTCTAGGTCGTAAAGTTCATATGGGGTACGTGAACGGCGAAGTTGAGACTAAAGCAAGCCAGGCTAACATCGCTGGCATCGCTAGCAGCTTCCCAGAAATCGCCTGTATCCAAACACTGTGCTATGAAAAAATTTGTTCACTTTACTAAGACCTTGATTAACTTTCTTCTTGGTCTCGGCGTTCAACCGTGCTGCAAAGTCCAAAGAGCCCACTCACCCTGCACATTCTGCATTTCCCCGCAAATGGCATACGTTTATCTCCAGAATAGCGTATTCCGTATGGTGCCAGGGCCTATATGACTTTGGTAAGAGAAAGACTCTGGTCATTTTGTGGCCTCAATGACTCCCGTCTGATGAACCATTGGGGCGAGAGAATCTGCTGAATTGTCGTGGCTACGGTGGCTTGAGAAGTTGAGGGGCGTTTCACATCTATTTATGACTTACCGTCGAAGGGGTGTCACACTACTAGAGACGATTCTGCTCTTTAAGGATGTAGAGCATTCACAAACATGAGACCTTGACAAGTCCGACCAGAAATATGGCAGACTTGACCTTTGCCAGTCGGAGCGCTGTGAAAAGGGCCTTCCTTATCAAAAGCATTCTTGCCGCCCGTGGCGACAACATCCAGCTACCCGCGAGGCCAAAGTTTTCAACTCCCAAGTTCTCTCAATCCCAGAAATGCCACCTTCAGACCTCAAACTGAAGCTGAAACCGATCCTCCGCCACCGTCCTAGACCGAAATGCGTGCGATTCCTCGCAAAAACGATCAACTTGGAAACAGGGTCGGTGGCACCGGTAGTTACGAAAACAGCAAAACCTTCCCATCAGGCGACCAATAAGACGAGTGACACAAGATCTTCGACTGAGAGGAGCGTTGTCAAAACGACCGGGACATCAAGAGAAAGTTCGAGGTCGAGATCTCGGTCGCCATACAAGAGAGCCAGTTCTCCATATCCTGGCCAAATTTCGTCTGCTTCGACACAAACGCTGCAAGAACATCTCAAGAAGCCTGGACCAAGACCAGTTGCCCAAGCCACGACTTCCAAACCGCGTATCCGAAATCAGTCTTCAAGCCCGACAAAGAGCGATTCCCAGAAACGAGATGCGGCGCCTCTGCATCGTTCCTGGGAGATATTAACTTCTAGAGGAAGATCGAAATAACTACGTCCAAACAGAGGTAGGCCTCCAGTCGCATTGCCTGCTACATCAATGCCAAAGAAGTCCGCATCACGGCACCAGGCAACGACAGTAACCAGCAAAATGTCATCGAGTCGCACTCCCAGGTCAAGATCAAGATCGAGACCAGAGATACTTACACCGACACCCGCGCCGCTTCCTTTGCGATACAGCATCCCTGATACAAATTACACAAAAGGACGTTCTCCAGCATATGGACTGGTCCCCAGCGTCTGCGCCACTTCCGAATCCTGTTCGAAGGCAGAGAAGGCCTATGTCACGATCCAGATCTCGCCCAAGAGCACATACTCCCAAGCCAGGAGGTCATGAAATGGTAAGGGAGATCAAATACAGGATTATCGACAAAAAGACTGGGCAGGCGAAGGTAGTGAGGGGCGAGAAGGAATGAGTCAGTTGAGGTTGGAGAGCATGGAACAAAGCTGCCCCTGAGACAGAAGCGAGAATGAAATACCGAACTACAAATGATGTTCCTTTTCTATCATTCCACACAATTTTAAGTGAGTGAAAACATCCTATCTGCTCAGTCGACGAGAGCCGATCCCTGAAGGAGGTTCGAAAGCTTGAACGCTCTCCGCCAATAATTAAGCGAGGTAAACAATCAAAGAGTGATGCGAACATGGTTTCCATGAATGAGTACTTCGGCCAGGTTGAAGTAGCTCAGGAGTCTTAAAATTGCGCTACCGATAAATCGACTCGGAGATGATTTAATTTCTGGAGTGTTGAATTTCATTTCTGGAATTTCAGAGCGAGAAGTTTAGAGATTTCACCAGCGACCTCGATTCCGAACGCAGCCTCCAACGACCAATGAAGCTCAATGATCCTACAAAAAGAATGACAAATGCATCTAGATCTACAGCATCAAAGTCTGGGTTGTATCTTCGATCACTGTCGTTCAACACCTGTGTGGCCTGAGTCCGAAAATCCGTCGGACTGTGACTTATCATCTTCATTTTCTCTGCCTTGCGACAGCCGAGGAGCATCATCCATCACCCTTTCATACCATTATTTTGCCTCAATCCTTAAAAGAAACACAGTGAATGATTAAACATTCTCCAAAGACTATAAACTGAAATACATGAACTAGATAGTCGCCCGATTTCAAAGCTGAGTTGAATCTTTATTCTTTATCACAGGCAGGCTTCTCCATCTTCAAAAGAACTCCGGATATATCCTCAGACATCCTGCCAATTTCTATTTGATCTAGATCTAAATGGGGCGGCCGGAATCCTTTATCGAATAAAGATCTCAGCAGAATATGTTCAAGCTCATCATTAGGTTATAATCAGAGAACAAGTAAGTTTTCGCAATAAAACCATCTCTTCCTTGTTCTTGAAGGAACAAGTACCTCATCCTCTGTTCTAAGATAGATTTGCCAGCGTAGGACTCGCAGAAGTTCAACACCATCGTCAGAAGTGTCTTCCCCGTCTTTATCATGGAGTAAAGCATCAAGCACTTAAATAAAGCATTACTTCTATAGACTCTAAATCTACAATATTGGTATATCAATTCTCAAATCAGCATCGAGAACACCAAGTTCCCGATACCACTGGCATCAAAGTCCAGCGCTGCTCCTCAACCTCACTCACATGCTGAACACCGACGGCCACTCTGAAGTCCCAACCCTACAGTACCTCTCCATTTCCCCCGACCACCTCAAAGCCCAACCTCGCTCCCGACTCTTCTCCTCTCCCAATCCTCACTTCATCGCGTCGCCCCAACTCCCTCTTCCCTCTTCCCTCCTCCCGTCCTCCAAGTCCGGAGTACCCCGATCCGGCCACGGAACGAACCCAGCCTTCCTCATCCCACCGCAACACAACGCAACGCCGCGCCGCAAACGCTACATCCAAACCAGCGAGCTGTAGCCCGTAGCCCGTAGCTGAGAGCAGCTGAGACGGAAAAAAGCTGAAGCCCGAAGTCGTCAAGGTAAAGGCCAAGCATCTACACTATTAGAATCGTTACACCAGGAGGTCCAAGGGGCTGCTCGATCGGGGCGGTTTCCACTCCCTTGCTTCCTCGCTTCCAGTGTGTAGCGCTGAACGGTTTATGGCGGTAGCGCACGATTGATTATTGAGCAAAAAAAAAAGGGAAGGGAACATGGGGAGATGGGGAGATGGGAAGATGGGAGGACTCCGATTCGTTAGCTCGCATAGCTCACTCTGTTCGATTCGCTACGGATATCTTCGCCGGGTGTACTGTACAGTAGTATAGGTGTGATGGATGTGAAGAGATCGGGGCTGAATGGTGTGATGGCGAAATCTATTGGGATTTTGTGGAAGAGACTGTGTTTAGTGCGGGGTAGAGAGCTGAGTGACAGGATGATGAGGGCTTTCTGGGATCTTGGAGCTTGCTTGACAGGGTCGGCGATGCCGGTAGTAGGTGGGATGAGTAGAGGGGTACGGGACGTGCGTTGAAGAAGGGATAGTGGTTAATCACGAGCTAGATCGAGCGATCGAGATCTGGAGGGCTCGTTGACAGTGCCAGCATGCTGGGATTTGATATCCATCAATATCTACTAGGATGGGGAGGGAACTTGAAATCGGCTATCAGCTTTCTGGAAAAACGGAGCCACAAGTCACTACACTGGTCATGGACCCAGCACTGGTCTATTAGATTCACATCGTCATATCACCTCGCCATGAGTGCGAATCGACCAACTTTGAGTTTCCCAGGCTACCTGATCCTTTCAGGGATTACAGTGTTGACATCGCTGAAGCGGTCACTTAGTTCACCTAATTCATGCAGGGTGCACGATAATTCTAACTTCAGCATACCGAGAAAGCAACAGACCTCGAAAGATGGTCGCAGCAGAATAGCCCATGACTCTCTCGAGTTGTGATCCATCAAAGTCGTCACCAACAAGCCCGCTGATCCAATCGAAAGCACATTGGCACCACTATCACCTAGATACCAATGAAGACTAGCAGCATTCCTCACGAAGATTTTCCAGTCAACCGACCGCTCACCCACAGATGGCCCGAATGCGTTCCGCAAGGCGAATGCCACCGGTCCTTCCCTTTCCTTCCCCTCCCTTCCCTTCACTCCAGTGACTCCACCGAGCCCACTCCCCTTCCCTCTCTTTTTCACAACCCAAAAAGTATGCTGGAAACGCGCAAACTCACAGACGAACAAACGAGTAAACGAACTGCCAATGAACCACGAAGCAAGCCCGAAAGGACCCTATCACATTCCTCGCTACCAGTGCACTCCAATGGATTCCAGCACGCTCAGACATCTCGCACTCACAAACCCCTCCAGTTCGACTGACTGTTCGGGAAAGGGAGAGAATATCCCGTCCGCAAACGGCGCCCCTCTCAGGCTCTCACATGTCAAGATGTATCCACATACGATGGCGAAGGGCGAGGGCCGCACCTGAGCATCCGCATCCACATCGATCCGCAAGCCAAGTTCCCGAACCACTTCAGAAAACGGGAAAGGAAAGGTGTGACTGAAGCTGCCAGATCGAGTAGAGCAGTCTAGGCCTTCTCGCTATGATGAAGCTCGACTCAGCCAACAGCGCTGAACGCAAACAGACTGGAATCGATCGACATGGGATGCCTGCCGAAAGATTCAGTGTCCAAGACAATCCATTCCAATCGATCACACACTTCCACCAATACTGACTGACTAAATTCACTAGGAATTCTTACCATCTACGGAAAGTAATGCAATGCAATGCGGTGCGGAACAGCGGGAAGGAGACACAAACGCAAATAGTCATGCAGGGACGACTTCTCTCCGTAGCAGAAAACCACTCCTCAATTAACTAACCGATTCTGAACAAGCGAGAACACCAACTCCACAAGTCAACAGAAGAAGCATCACCATTGACTGAATGCAGCGATGACGATAACTCCATCGCAATATCTACTACCCAGACGCCCTGCGCTTCCCTTATGTGATCAAATGCCGCATTTAATCATGAGTTTCCTCGATCTGAAGTGTCTAATAGGTTGAAAAGTCCGACTAGTAGCTCTTGCCCAGTGGGAACTATGCCCTGGAATGGTTAAGGTTTGCAAAATCTGCGCCGCGCAGAGTAGGATCGAACTCGAAGAAGAAAGACAGAAAATAGGCCAAAGAAATTGTACGTCTAGTCTCAGGACTATCTGATTACATGATGGTAAGACAACTGTAGCATCACTCGACTCGTACGAGCCACCAATACCGACGGCCACGTTTCTCTCCAAAGAGGGAGAGGTGTAGGTAGTGAGTGCCAGTCAAGCCTGGAATGGACCGCAATTAATTGGAGAGAGCGCAGGTGCCAAAAGATATTCAACTATGACAGTCTGACGGGAACCGCAACGGGTAATTTACCGCGACGGAGCGAGAAGAGACCCTCCTGTACCGGATATCGAGACGACAGGAGCCGAGCCGATATGATCTGAAGGGTTTGTTTTGCTGATTTCATGCTTGTTAAGTGATATAGCAGCAGCCATTCAGTTCCTTCATGAAGCAGCGTGATGGGATTTTCAGTTGAAACGCTAGGGTACGAAACGAGATCGAGATAAAGGAATTGCAATTCTGGTGAGAAGGAAGGCAGGATTGCTTAGGACTTATTTAGATAGATCAAGTCGGAGCAAATCTCCCACTCCTCCATTCAAGCTTCACTTGAAGTAATGTACTGGCCGGCATCTTGGTCGATTGAACCTAATCGATGCCCCCAAACAAGACGCCTCCAACAATACTGCCTGTTCGGTAACTATTCAATGTGGACAACTATCCACCCTTTTACCACCAGCCACACCGCTTCTCTCCAAGATCAACAAACGCGCGAACAGTGCAAAACCAACTAGGTCGACATTTGCGGTATGTTCAAGTGTTTACTTCCAGGTCAAGACCTGCTCGTGCCATCCGACCTCAACTTTGGGTCTATATCCACAATAGCTTCGAAAATTTCTATCCAAATACACTCCAGCCCGTTATTGAAGAAGTAGAAAAGATCAACGCTGCATAATCGAGCAAGAGAAGAATCCCACTTGCAAGTGTGCGGCCCGCCAGCGCACCATCCCGCACCGCATCCCAACGATGAAGAAGATGAAAAAATCGCCGAAGCCGTAATACGACGCTCCAAGACCGCGATAACCGCCATCATGTTGCATTCTGCAAGTGGAATTGAAGAAAACGATATATCGCAATTCAAATCAAAAGAACAGACAGAATATAGGCAAAAATCAGACCAAGCGGGAAAAATGCACACTAAGTAATCAACATGCGAAGCGAAAATCTGACAACCAACCATTCGTACATACCTGGGTAGTCTGACGTCTTAAGACGAACCACATATTGATTTTTGCGCCACGGGCCATACGCCGCTATGCGTACTACCCATCCATCGGGATCTGCCGAATAATCGGTTCTGCACATTCAAAGGAGCTTGAAGATCAACGTGGCAGGGCTGCCGAGGAGGAGAAAGAAGACCACAAACGAACAATCGACCGATTTGAGCCGAAGTAAGAGGATGGGGGATGAGCATCGAGAATCAGAGCAGATGGAAAGCGCAGAGACCGCTGTTTCCGATACCATGCATGCATATAAACATGCATGTATGCAAGTATATATCAAATTCCTGCAAGCAGTGACGAGGCGACGAATGAGGTGGGTACCAGGTGGATATCATATGATCAAATTCGTACCGAGCGCTGCAGACATGCCGTACGTACTGGGTATGCAATGCGGTCCGTTTGTGCAGCGCATCGCAGGGCGTTTGCGCCCGTCTACGTATCTGTATGTACGTTCCTTCATGGCAGACCTGTCAGTGAGTGAAGCCGCATTTGCCTATCGATGCATCCCGACCACCTAAATCGGTCGGTCCAGATCGAGTTTGAGGATGTGGGTATGGGTAGCACGGAAGGGAAGGCTAGCCAGCGGGCATAACCGTATGGAGAGGTGGGGTTGATAAAGTATATGCATGCAAGCTCTGCCACGTTCCTACTCTTGATTCAACCTGCAGATTTCGATGCTCAGGCGGCCGAGTAGGAGTCCCCTTTAACAGGGCAAATCTGGCGACAACTGTTGAGCTGTGCGATGGACGTACTCGGCAAGATACTTTTCTCGATATTGATGCATTGAACTTTCGGCATCTAGTGATGCACGCACGTACGAACGCACGACAGGACAGGCCAAATAATGCGAGAATAGAGAGAGCGATAGACGCGGGACGGCTCCAGAGTTGAAAATCAGTGGTAACTCTTCTTCGGCCTGGCTGACGATGCGGGTTGTCTCCGTCTCTACGGCCGATTTCCATAGGGCGAGTGACGCCGTTTGGCAGCCCGAGCCGGCTGCGGGTTTGAGGCCCAGGAGCGAAGATTCAACAAAATTGTTGTAATGGTGGTCAGCGCTATGATCTGGGTGAGCAAGAACCAGGGAACCCAAGCCGTGAGTCTCTTGAGTGTTGGAAGTTTTTTCTCAATACTCGATCGGGTCAGCAGGCCGATCGTGGCTCCTGGATTGCCTTTCGCCTCCGTGGATGATGTTTGACCTTACACTGTGGTCGATTACGGGGTTGCATTCGGAAGGAGCCTGTTTTCAGATCAACTCTCTACCATTGCTGTTTTCGCTGCGGTGCAGGAAACTATTGGCGAACATGTCTGCTTTTGGGTCTTGCTGCTGCTATGGCACCGAAGTCTCCAGTGTTCCAAAAATGACCATTTGTGTGGGCTCCATACGGAAGATTTTAATGCTGGCCTGGCCGTCCCGCTGCTGGCAATCTGGGTAGTCGATAAGAATCACGATAAACGAGCTGTGAGAAAGGTGGTGTGACGAGATGTGATCCTGTGGAGTGGCGGGGTGTGTTACCTCTGAGAGGGTACTCCCGCGACTCAACTCGAATTGAGTTATCGTTTCGTTGAGCCACGACCGCATTCTGTAAGCTGCAAGCAGCAAAGCTCCGATGCAGTTGCAAGGAAGAGATTTTGTATACGTACGGAGTACAGCCGGATAGCGTCTAAATCTGGATGTCTTTCCTGACTCTTGACCAAATGTGTAATCATGACACTGCAGACGCAAGCTTATCCCATCCCTCGAGCACAGGTTGGGTAGGGCATGCTGTCCTTGTCGTGGGATGGTAGGAAGAAAACAGGAGGTGAAGAGGATTCAAGCGGTGAAGCTTCCCCTCAATTCCTAAAAGGACGAGGTACATATACATCTCGCATTTACAACGCAACCCCGCCGTTAGCGACAGGATCTAGGCTATTCCGACTCACCGTCTATGTGATCAAGCCGTCATCCGTCAAGAAGTGTTCGGATTTCTCACCAGTCCGCGTCGAACTTTGTCGCTCATCGTTCATCGTCAGCTGTACTATAAATATGACAGCGGCACACAGAGCCGAGAGTAGCAAAGTAGAGATGGCCGTCTGTTACAGGCATCGGCCTGTCTGAAATCTCGTGAATCGTGACTCACGATAGAATGACGATTGAGAGACGAACCCGATGAAGTGTCATCGACTCGTCGGCCATGAGGTGTATTCTCCATCCATAGCTGTTCGTTCTCCAAGACTGCCTTCCGTCCAGTCAAGGAAGTCTTGAAGTCTCGAAGTCTCGTCCTCTGCTCTTGGAAGGTGGATGCAAGCGAGCTCTCAGCTTAGCAGTGAAGTGAGCACAGGTGTTTTTACTCCATATAGGCTTCATGCTCCAGGCTTTACAGGCTTGCGTCCCTGCGTCACAGCGCGCCCTAGCCAAGAACTCAGGTCTCACTCAGGGCTCAGGGCTCAGGGCTTTGGGCTTTGAGGGTTGCGCGATTTCACTGCTCGGCCCGCTGCAGGACAGAACGGCTAGGCAGGTAAGGTGGTAGTTTGTGTTCCCCCAGCGAAGCCTAACCATCCGACTTCCAGAATGGCGTGCCCGCTATTGGCAGGGCTGCACCCTGTGCTTGTCCTTCAGGATGTCACTCAATGCTGTGCTGCGCTGTACTGCATCGCACCGCACCGCACCGCACCGCACCCACATCTTCATCCACCATCGTGACTTGAGGAACAAGATCCTTCCTATGCCTAGGTATATCTTCTTCTACCCTTTGTTCCCTTATCCCCAGCTCCAGCCAGAGACCAGCGGCCCGGCCAAACGTTCGCTACAGCCTAACCGCCAGGGCATTTCCCAGGACTTTCGGCCTTCGAAACCTTCCAGAAAACTCCGTAACAGCGGCCTGGTCGTAAAGGATATCCCTGGGCCGGGCTGAGCGATCGGCAGGGCTGTAGCAAGGATGATGGGGCCCGACAGGCAAAGTCGGTCAAAAGCTTGGCAGTGATGTCCAGCTGAAAGGGCATCGTGTTCTTTGGTGGAGGCGACCACAGGACCGCTAGCCTGAACCTCATCGCGATTGCATTTCGCTGGAACACTTCATTGGTATGCTGTCTGCGATCCACTAACCTGAGCTGTCTAGGGTTCCCTGCTGGCGTGCCGTAGCAGAAGCAAGTCAGACAGACAGAAAGACGATACAGCTGGCCTGGCTGGTCAGTCATCATCCCAGCCCAGGTCCTTGTCGTGCATCCTTGTCCTAGTCGACGAGCCACCGCAGCCGTGCCCGAGGTGCATAGCTTGGGCTGCCTGGCTCGCGCCGCTCTTGCGGTGCGGGCGGGAATGCAGCGATTGCAGTAGAGACACGGACTAGAGCGGATAGTCGCATGAGCTATCGGTCACTTGACTTCTGGAAGTGGTTTAGCAATTGAGGGCGGTGTGACAGGGAAACAGCCAGCCAGCCAGCGCTGCCCTTGCCTTGCCTTTTTATGGAGATCAGGTTGGAGAGATGGATCTGTGAGGCAGAGGCAGCGTCTTGCCCGACGTGTTGGACATGCAGGATGTGTTGTCAAGTCGACAGAGCCGGTAAGGGTGCAAGGGGTCACTAAATGTTGGTAAATGGAGCCCTGTGGTTCGCTGTCCCAGGACACCATATCATGGGAATTATCCCGTTCTGGAACATGAAGCTTAAAGCAGGTCAAATATGACTGGTCCCGACAGTTCGTCTTGGGCCACATCTGGGTTTTCGGCCGAAGCTACAGATAGATAGTATCAATTTCAAATGAATATCTGCACATCGCCAAAAGGAAATTCTCGTCTCGAGGCTGGCGCGAGCCAAGCTTGGGGAAACAGCTATCTGTTGTCGATCCTCGCTGCAGCTGCTCTGTGTTTTTTTTGTGATGCTCGCACCCTGAACGCTGCGACAAAACACAAGTCTGTAGCATTCATCGAGGTGCATGTCTCTAGCTCTCCTCGCCCTCATGGGAACACTTCCTGTCCAGTAGCTCTCGCGTACCCTGCCTATTGTAACATTCCATGAGGCCCTCGCAAGTCATTGATGTGTTGTTTCGGTCCGAATTACTTCTCTTAGAAGCTATCACAATTACCAAATTGCAAATAGATCGGAAACGTAGGTGACCAGTCTTCTGGCATGCCAGCAAACGTAATAATTATGATGCACATGTCTCGGGAAAGCCCTTCGAGGCGCTCCCGGCAATCTGGTGCTCCCCCACGTGTGAGGAATGAAGGCGCTTCCCGAGACTCATAATACAATGAGGAATGGAATGTCTTGAGAATAATGGCCGACGAATAATGAAATGAATACGACCCTCTGTGTCTTCTGTTTCAGCCTGCCTTTTTGTTTTCACTCTTCCGCCAACAGCGGCTAAGTGTGCGTTCTTCGATGGTGAGACCCATGAACCTGGATCGGAATGATCATCTCGGGTCGTGCCACTGCCTTCTGCCCGGCCCGTCCGCTATGGGGACGCACTATCATTTTAGCCGTCCGCACAAAGAGCACTTGTTACTCTTGTCCTCATCCTCCTTACTCTGCCGAACACTGTTGCCAATTGCGACAGCAGGAATGCCAGTCGCCTAGAGCTTTATCTCTTTGTTCTGTGGGCAACGAAGCGCGGTCGCTGGTTGAGCAACTTTGTCTTGCACACAGGCTCTGGGCCATCAAATGGAAAACGCTACCTTCTTGGTTCAATTGTTGGTGTGATGTTGGTGTCTCGTATGACAAGCTCTCTATGGATTGGCTTCAAGGAGAACGTGGGTTGGGTGGATAATTGGGAGCACCACACCTGCACAAGCTACGGGAGTTCCGCTCCCTCCCGCCTGTGGTGATCCCTCCAGTTGCTTCTTCTTCCGTGTCAGCTTCATTTGGTATCGTTCGCAAGCTCGGCCATGTTGCACATGTTGTAGATAACACTCTGCTGAGCAATAAATAGATCTTTCGTAATACGCCGGCGTGAGAAGGAATCTCAACGTGATCTCTGAGGAGTCAGGCTTACATGATGGGCTCATATAGCATCAGGGGCCTCTATCATGACCCGGGAAGATTGCAGGGGAGAGTGGCGACTTTGACCGGGCCGTAGAGATGGAAAGGTGCGCATCATTCGGCAGGTCAGAAGTCGCCGTATCCGGTGGGGGATCACTTCTCATCCCGTCCCATCCATCTCGAAGATGGACAGCTTGGGCCACTCGTTTGCCTGTTCACGCGCTGATGAAGTTCGCTAATCATGGTAACGGCTGCCAGCTGTGCGTTAGAGACTTGGACTGCGTCTGTCAAGGCTGTCAGCTGCAGCATCGTACTGGCCGGCTCCGGGTTTGTTAGTAGCTGCCAATAGTGAAAGATAGCAACAATAGTTGTCCCAGGAAGCGCTCCATGGGCCACACTCGCCGCCAGGCTGCATGAAGTAGACTGACTGCCACCACCGAGCTGGAATGTCCGATTATTGAAGAGGTTAGAAGAAGAAGCGCGCGTGGCACTAACAAAAGGAGAAGCAACGCTGTGCGCGCGCCTGTGCTCCACAATCAAGACGGGCGGCCTCACGGAGCGGGCCATGGTCCAGCGGCGCGGATCTGGATCTGAGGTTGATTGGATTTGGGCGATAGCGTGGGTGTGGATGGTCAAAGCCAGCCCAGCCCAGGCCAGCCATGGAGGTACAGCAGAAGACGGTGGGCGGAGGGAGAACTTTGAACATGTATGGGCATGGCAAAGCATGGCGCGGCTCGCATCAAGATGGAGATTGAAAAGCTGCCCTTTTTGGAAAAGAAACCGAGCGAAGACAGCGAGACGAACCGCGGAAAGAACCGTCCCTAGCTGGGCAAGGTTAACAAACTGTAAAATTCCATCATGTCATGGCAGCTGAACTAATGCAGCAAGGTACGAAAACTCGCAGATATATGTCACCTCATCTAGAAGGAGAGAGAGGGTCGATAACGAATATGAGGAAGGAGACAAGAAACAATCGAGAATTTGAGCATGGTCGGTCATGTGTTCAACTGTATGCTACTGCAAATGGAGTAAGTGATAGATTACCTACCTAAACTCGCCTCCCTCGAGACCACTCCGACTGAGCGCCAGCCATTGCTTTCCAAACTAGGTAGCTCAACACTGTGTAGAGTTTGGGCGCTTCTTGAGTCTAATAGACCTACTGCAGCCTTGCCTTGCATTGCCTTGCCCTATCCTTGCGTCAACGAGATGCGTTGGCTTCTGTTTGCTCGCTTTGCTCTGTTCTTCTCATAGTTTAGAATTTTGAGCCTCCCTCCTTCCTCTCCCTCAGGATGGTCTATAATATGACAAGGCCCTGTCCTGGACCTTCCCTCCTATTCATCATTCATCCGCATCCAGATGTTGAGTGTGATATGCCCTCGAACCTTGTATCTTTTCCTATTTCCTTGTGAACACCGCTGGCACATACTCAGCAATTACGACAACTCGTTATCCGCTAGGGTCAATCCAAGAGCTCACAAGATCTTGTTTCTTATGAAAACGGCCATTTTCTCCGGCTCTGCTCGGTTGGACTGCGCCCATTCAGTTGTCACTTACTTGCGCCTCTGTCATATCACGCTTCTGGACCAGCCAGTCACTGTCTCGTAACCCACTCGTCACTCACTGAGCTGAGCTTCCTGAGTCGCGCGCGACTCCACACACATATCCTACTCCGGAGTACTTTAGACTCACCCTCAAGCGAGTAAGCTCACCATACTGAATCCTGGAGGCGCCTACCTATCGACTTGTGTGAGGTCACCAGCACCGCAAGCGGCGAAGTCTCACCTGTCGACGGCATTGTCGAGTCGCACGGTTGCCCTCCGTTTGCTTGCCACCAGGTGCCTTTACTAGCGAGCGATTAAAGGCCGAGCGCACTGTCTGACTTGGAACCTAGACCCTGTAACCTGATCCGGCTGCAGGAAGAGACGCCTTGGGCCGGATTTACAGCACTCATTGGCTGAGTTTCGGTTTCCAGGGACAGGCCTGTCTGAGATCAGCAGCATCACACAGGGATTCCACAAGCCGTCGATATCCCTAGCAGGGTTGTACTTTTGGGTCGCGTGGAGGAAGAACTCTCTGAGACTCTAAGCTCTTTTGTGGGTAGCGTTGGAGGTCCCCACCCCAAGGCCTAACAACCTACCTACTTACGAAGTCCGGAAAGGAGAGACACAGACGAGGACGACGATCTGGACGAACGCAGGCAGGCAGGCAGGCAGGCAAGCAAGCAAGCAAGCAAGACCCGAGAGTTCAGTTCATCGATCACAGGCAGGGCCATTATTATTCTGATCCTTATCCTTATCATCATCCTCCTGTTGATTTCGCTTCCCACGTCCTCGCCTAAACATCACCTCACATCACATCCGGCTAACTGCCCAAATACGATCCGATCCCCTCCCATCCCATCCCATCCCATCCCATCCCATCCCATCCCATCCCATCCCATTCTTTCCGTTATTATCTCCAACATCCCCCTCGATACTTGCTTTACTATCCACAACCAAGCAAGGCCAAAACCGTCTCAATTCTCCACCATCTCTGTCGCCACCCACCCAACCAAATCAAGTTCCTCAATTGGAAGTTCGAACCCGCCATCCAGATCCCAAGGACAGTTGTGGAATTTTGGTGGAGTTGCTGCCAGCGCGTGGCATCCCGGTCGGTGTTGGACTTCCAGGCAACTTCTGTCCTCTCATTGATCAGGCACTCCAATCGCCCATTCGCGGAAGCTTGCCATCCCAGACACCCGTGGCCTACCAAATCGCTGCATTTTACGAAATAGTTTGCCATCGTTTGTTGGTTTCCTGGAAACATCCTTCTTTCTTTTCGATCCTCGAAGCCCCATAGGTTCGTCGCTGGCTGGCAAAAATAATTACTCCCTTCTTCGGCCCCAATATAATCAATCATACAACCAGTCGCTCTTGCAGCCGAACCGCATTTTAGCACCATCTCATCGCAAGTCATCCTATCCTATCCCATCCATCCCCGGAAGTACCAACACGGCTGGCTGCACCACACTATCGCCGCTGCACCACACTTACGCCGCCGCCTCTTCTTCTCTACCTAGACACGGCATCGCGCAGCATAGTCTTCGCCAACGCTCCCTATCATCCTATCCTTATCCTTTCCTGACAGACCGACGGACGGTACGGTTCGTACCCTTACATTGCGGAGCAGTTCAAGCAGCTCTATCGGCTTCCGGTAGCGTAAGAACATCTTACCATCAAGGACAGAACCTAGAAGCAGGCTTGATATCCCTCGTTCTCGCTCTCTCTCTCTCTCTCCCCTTTTCAGCTCCGGGTATTCAACAGCTTTCAGCTCCTTCGGTTTTCCTTGCTGGAAGTGCACAGCGGCAATATATTCCAGGTCGGTCCAACACTTCAGTCACACTCCTCCTCTCCTCTCCTCTTCTTCCTCTGCCTTCTTCGGACGGCTATTCATCTGCGCAGAGCGGCCCGTGATGCGTTGCTGCTGACCGAGGCTGACCTCACAGAGCAGTGTAGTGACGCCTACCTACGGAACAAAGCCATTCTTCCATTCCTGTTCCAGACGCACGCACGCGCGCACGGCCTCAGCATCGATCATTCCCTCCCCTAGCCTGGCTACCGTACCCTACCAGCATCCAGCAACCCTACCTGCCTCCCAACCGACCGACACCGACCCTCTGTACCCTGTCCCGTTGAAGAATTTTAGAATAAGCAAGGAACCCGAGGCGCAGGGGACCCAGAGACGACAGCATCACACATCTGCAGCATCAAGCAGCAGCAGCACCTCCACCACTACACGACACCAAGGACAAACGCCCCGTGTCAGATTCCCACAGCCCACACCGAGTTTCGGACCACCCCTCATCCCTCCACACCCCCCTGAGGAACTGAAGAATACCCTGCGTGCCCCTGCCTTACTTCCCGTACCATCTCACAAAACCAAATCGACCCCAAATCCCAAGTCTCATCACATCACATCACTCACACACCTTTTCCCTTCCGTCCTTCAATCTGTCATCACATTCTCTCGTCATCCCTAAACCTCGACCCGCGACTAACACTTTTCCTCCCTCCCGACCTCGAACCTCTTCAAATATACGAAAGTTGCCCTGCGCATTTTATCCCCCACCCGATCGCGAATCCCACCCATCGCCGAATTGGCTGGCCTACTGGTTGTTCTCATTCGTTTCCAGCTCCACCGTGGAAAAGCGCCCGCATCGCATCGTACCGCATCGCAGCACATTACCCGCAGCTCGCCTCTTGGGTCGCAGAACAGAGACCGCCTAGTCATCCATTTGGGCCCGGTCCCAAGGATTAAAGAACGGACTATTGCTGCGACAGAAACATCGTCTTCGATTACAACCTGGAACTCTCGTTTTGTGCGACAGGAGATACTTGAGAACTGGAGGGATTGCATCTCCGGCTGAACTAGAAGTGGGAGGACTTGCGCACTTGCGACAAGTGACATTGCACACCAGGATTTGACTTGTGGACTCGCCAGGAAGACTGTGGCGACACTTGCGCAAGGAAACACAAGGACCAAATCACCCCCAACGTTCATTTGATTTCGAAATCAGGAGAATTGTGAACAGGGAAACTCCGACAGAACTCCACCCAACATTTCAGAAAGGGAAGAGTGATTGGACTGCGAAATTCGCACCAAAGCACCACTTGGACAGGTGTGAACGGCTCAATTGCAACCCCTAGCTATTTCTGGGCCGTACTGCTGAGTGTCTGGGACCGAAAACCTGGTACTCAACTGCCATTCGCCATCGCACTGGTCCCGAGTACCCCGCTAAGAAATCCCTTCACGGATCAAGGAGGGGCAAAGCCAACTCGAGTTCAGCCCACCAGTGACTGAGGTACGTCGCCCCAATCCACTGCCACTGCCACTGCCACTGCACCGCAAAGCACATTTTAGTACAGCACAGCGTAGCACAAGAACATCTGCTATTTGTGACTGTGACCCCCTTCTTCAACTCGTGCACAGCGTTTACTTTGCTGGTTGTGTGGTGGTCAGACCCAGATTCGATCGGCCACGAAAAGTCAATTCTGACATCTGTGAATAGGTCAAGTCTTCTGCAGAACATCAAGTCTATTCTCTCTGTCGCTTTCACCGCAAATCGCGCAGCCCGATTCAATCAGTGAATTCGCTCTTTCGTCATACATACGAGAAGCTGGAAGCGAGCGTGTTCAAACCGAACGAATCTATAAACAGCTCAAACGTCAGAGTGTTAGTCGGAGTCTTCCAGCATCCAGGCCGCCTTCTTCATCGTGCAGCTTTTGGGCCCGATCTCTCTGCGTCTACTATTCTGCGCTGCATATTCCACCTGCAACCTTAACTGCGACCGCGGGAAAGGGAAGGCACGACACGGCCCTTCGTCAGGACATTAATCCCAGTGCGGCAGCCGGACTCGCGCTACCAGAGCCTCCTAAAGAACAAACCGCGCCGTCCGAACACCAAAATCCCCTGACGGACCACCAACCAAGCAAGTCTTACTCAGGCGCGCTGCCTGGATTTGTCGGACCGTTGCCCCCCACTACACCCTTACCCTCACCCTCATCCTCACTTTCACCCCTACTTCCTTATTCTCTACCAAACATATCGAAGTACACCCCGAGTCTCGAGCTCGTCGACATCTTTTGCCCTTTTAATCTGACTGACTCTGAAGAGCGTTCATCTCTCTTCAAAGTCGTCTCGCCCAACCCATATTCCAGATCCCCGCAAACCGTCACCGTGGCGATCTACCACTCCGAAATGTCGTACCAAGATCAGAGCGGTTACCCACCGCCTCGAGAGCAGGAATCGCAATATCCACCTCCCCCAGGCGAAGAAGATGATCGCGCAAGAGGAGCGTACCATCAACGAGGCGCTTCAAGCGGAGGCAGCGTAAACCTCCCTTCCATCTCTTCCTACGACCACTATGGCGCACCTCCCCCTAATGGATACCCTGCCGATCCTCGTGGATACCAACAAGACCCCTACCGAGCTCCTCCTGGACAATACAGAGATGACAGAGGTTATCCACAGGACTACGGCAGAGGTGGTGCGCAAAACATGGCATTTACCCAATCTGCCCCTAGACAGAGAACGGCAATCGCATGCAGATATTGCAGGAGAAGAAAGGTAAGCTTATAATCATCTGCTATTTTTCTCATTGTGCAGCATCCTTAAAACTACACCCTCCGCCCAGTTCTTTACTCAGGCCATCTAGAATCTCGCTCTGTGGTATCTGGACTAACAATTTTTAGATTCGTTGTTCAGGTTTCGACCAGAATCCCGAGGGGCGTTGCTCAAATTGCCAACGTTTCCAACAAGAATGTATCTTCACACCTGTATCCTCTCAAGCTCAAGCTTTCGTTCCAGCACATGCCGTCTACCCCGGTATGCGAAATATGGGTGTTGGACCTGATGGAAGGCCCCGACCGATGATGTACCCACAAGGAACCCAGCTGTTTGGAGCGCATGGCCAGCCTTTAGGCCCGATTCCTCCACAGCAAAGCTCTCCTTACGAATACCCCGCACCATCACCCACTGGTTCTTACGGGTCTTTCTCTGAAGACCGTAACTCCCAACCTCCGCACGACCAATCTCGAAAACGCCCACAACAAGATCCCCATCCATCAATCCTCCCTCCTCCGATCCCAGGTCAACCATATCCCCGTGCCGACAGTGCCAACCGTCGTCAGGCCGTAGAGGACGACTTGCGCCTGCCTCCTGTCACCCCCACAGGTACAACGGCAGCAAACTACTCTCCTGGATCTTCCACCTCTTCGCAATCAGGTCTTCAACCACCACAGCAGTCTGGTCTTCCTTCAATGTCACGAACACCTCCCCCACGTTCAAGCCCTGGTGAGGGATCTAGAAGTGATCCAATGAGCTTAGGGAACATCATGGAGCGACGACCAGATACAGAAATCGACAGGGGAATGTTAGGCCGGTTAGATCGAAAGGCAAAATAATAACAACGAGTTGAGGATGTTCTCTGGCAGTCTTACAATATCAACCATGGAAATCAGTGCCACGCTGTTTCTAAAACAAGCAGCGCTGCGCTGCGATTTCCTCAGGATCCTGGTCTCTTCTGGGAACTAGGCCATCTCTCGACTTTCAAGGAAGTCATGGTGAAATATGGACAATCTGCATTTCAAGGTGCTCGACGAGCCAGGGACATCGCATTTGGAGGCGGGCTGGCCTGTACTCTTATTTCCTTCTCGTTTGTGATTTTATTTTCTTAGGGATTCGCACGGTACTGGCTCTGGAAGGAAATACGGTCAGCAAGGAGTAAAAGAACTAGATAGGACCCGCCTCACGGCAAAACATAGGTGTTCGGTGGAGTTATTTGCTCTTTTTTTTTTTCTTTCGCTTCGCAACCAGCTTATTTTCTTTCCTTTTTTCTCGCTTGCGTTGATTTTTTTCAGGGAGGCAGCTCTGCTTGCCAGGGGGTTATATCACTGGGCGGGTTGGCTGTGACCCAAAATGGCCGGGCTTTTGCATACAGGAGGTTCGCATGTGCACATGTGCCAATGTGCCAGGTGTGCGCAAAGAGGGTGGCTCCTGTGAGATTAGCCTGGCACATTGGGAGACAGGTGCATAAGGTACACAAACACACTACTTAATACAGATGCATGGATTTGACAGAAAACCCATCGATGTTTATTTCTGATCGAGAGTTTTGACTTGTGACTCAGGCAACAATAGCCGCACTGATCAACTAATCCTTGGAAGGGGCGTAAATCCTGAACTCCCGAGACATCCTAGAGTCAAGCTGAGAAACGTCTTGGACTCGAGAACAAGAGAGGATTCAAAAGTATCTCGGGCAGGATCCCCGATCCCGCATCAAACATATTCAAGACAAGTCCACGAAAATGATTCAAATTCCTCATTCCGTCCACCCGAGCCCCATGAACTTCGAATGCAAAATTCAAGACATTTCCAAACGATCCGGTCCACAGACATAAACACAAACAAAACAAATCATAACCGTAGTCTCGCCTCGCATCAAAAGGGGCTCAACCGAACCCATCATATGCACGAATGCCATCTATTGGCTGCCCCAACCCTGGGCCACGTTTTGTACCCCGGGGAAGGATCAATCGCTTGGTGATAAAGGAAGTGATATGATAAGAAGATTAGAGTTCTATAATCCTCTGCGGATGCTGCGGCCCGTACCTATTTATTGCTTGGGCTGCTTGGGTTCGGGCCTGGCATGTAGGTAAATATTCGGAGTGCCAGACACGAGAAAGCCAGAAAGATATATCGTTGCAGTCATCACAGTCGAATTGAGGTTACAGAACTTTCTTCGGATCCGCAAGTTGGGATGATGACGTTTAAGTCTATAACCTAGAGACAATTCATATATCGAGTCCAGCCCATCAAAAATACCCATCCGTCTTAGTAACAATTGTAAGTCGTTACCACACTCTTAATATTTTGTCAATGCCAAGGCTTTTTGAGCCCAACGTTACCCCGCGCCGAAAGCCGGCGTTTCCCCCCACTTACTCAATACAATCCCTGCCCGGACTTAAGATCCATCTGAAGTGAAGTGATGTGATGTTGACGCTTGCTCGGTCATCCACGACGACATCCATTGAGCCTTCTGAACCTCACGACTCTTTCTTTCCCATACCCACAAATTTCGCATGCACCAATCTCCAGTCTACTATCCTGTATCTGTGTATATATCACTGCAGTCAATCACGATTTTGTCCGCTGCTTCCATTGGTATCTTGCATTTGGTTTAATTCGATGCTTCCCCGCCCACAATGGCGAACTTGATTGCGCTCCCAAATGAGATCCTCCACCACATCTTCAAACATGTTGATCCAACCGACCTCGCACATCTCTCCTGCAGCTGCAAGTTTCTAAGCACCAATATCGCAAGCGATGGACAATTATATAAAGCCGTGTACTTCCACATCCTCGTAAGTGCCCCGGGGGCATAGGTTTCAGAGTCTGATGTTAACATTGATAGGATAAACCGCCTCAGGATCAGATTGAAGAAATAGATTATGAAAAACGGATTAAAGATCTAGCAAGATATAGACATATTCTCAACAGTCCTGCGTCTGTAGCAGAGAAGGTATGTCTCCAAAATTCAATATGCTACTGATCGACGTCATTATATACATACTGACACCGCACTCCCCTCCAGGCCAAACACCTCGCATTCATAGCAGACTACACAACGGCTCTCCTCCGCACCGCATCTGGCGCCCACTCCTCCATCAACATCGCCCTCCTCAAATCCCTCATCAGCTCCTCCCGCGCCTCGACCAGCAACCTCGAAGCCTTCCTCTCACAATCCGTAACCTACAACCGCGCCTCCCTCTCCCCCCATTCAGCAACACACTCGCACCAACCTCTCCCCTCATATGCCCTCAGGCAAGCTTCCGCGAAACTACACGTCCTCTACGGCAAGCCCATCCTCCTCCCCCGGCGCACACACTTCAACACGCCCTACCCATATGCCGTATCCATGGTCTACGACCTACGCAACTACACTGAAGCGACGCTATGGGGTCCGTACATGGGTGACGGGCAGGCGACTGCTGATTGGGAGAAGTTGGAGGCGGTGATGCTGGTGCTGGGTCATAACGTGGAGAGTTTCAGGGCGAGTATTGGCGAGCAGATGCTGCCGCGGGGGTTGGTGTGGAAGGAGGGGTGGAGGGGCGCGCAGCCGTATAGTTATAGGAGTGTGGATATTGCTGGGGAGGATAGTGATGATGAGGAGCAGGTTGTGGAGGTTGAGGAAGGGGACGAGGGAGAAGAGGGGGAAGAGAAGGAGAAGGATGTCGTGGAGGACCCGTATAATATTACCGGGACGTGGATGAGGGTAAGAATTACTTTTGCCATTACGAGTTTGTCGCTGGAACATCCAAGCGAGTTCGGATCACAAGACAAGTACTAACATATGGGGCAGGTTGTTTGCTTCCTAGATTTCCACGACCTCTTCGCCTATAACTTCACATCTCCTACCATGCCCGCCGGTACACCTCGTCCAGCTCTCCAAACCACTGAGGCCATCCGACTCATAACCATGGAACTGAAGGCAACACACAGCGAAACACCAGGACCAAACGATGGCCAAGAGCATCCCGTTGTGTACTTCGAAGGTGTGAGCCGTAGTCTGCATTCTGCGTTTGATGCGAATGCGAACTCGAACATCCGGGGAAATGTGAGGATGACGAAAGAGGGCGAGGTCAGGTGGCAGAGTATCAGTGTTTATAACGGGTAAGTCATGAGCTCCAACCCTAAATTCCTTCCTTCCTTTTTATCTCTTGTTTCGCGCTTCAAGAGGGAAACAAAAGATGCTAACATCCCTTCAGAGAAGAACGCTGGCGCAGCGAAGGCATCCAAATCGGCGGCATACAATCCGCACGCGGCGTCCTCGGCCACTGGTTCGACAAGGACCACGATATCCACGGCCCAGCGGGGCCCACAGCATTCTACAAAGTCAGCGACCAGATCAAGAAACGCGGACCGGCTGATGCCGAAGAAGAAGATGAAGAAGACGCAGAGTCGAACTATTGGGAGGTGGAGCTCGAGCATGAGTTGGAGGATGGGGACGATGAGGAGGTGCAGGCGTTCATTGGGCAGTTGGCGCAGAGTATTGGGTTGCCGCTTAATCATGTGCATGGGCATGGGCATGGGTTGCATTTTCATACGCATACCCATGGACATACGCATGGAAATGGGCACGTTGAGGAGGGAAGTGGTGCGAATGCCGGGAGTGGGTTTGGTGAGGGTGCGGGTACCGGCCAGCAGGAGACGCACCCATGAGGGGTGGCAGCAGTAAGGAAGCAAAAACACACAGTTGCAGATTTATATCCAGATCACGCTGAACATATTAGACATCTAGTGGTAAATGCGGAGGAGAAGGCGGCTTATCTCTGTCGCATTATTTACCATGATTAGAATCAGAGGGGGGCCGCCCTAAAGAGATGGCAGATTTGGGGCAACACGCGAGTTCGTGGTCTTGCGCAGATATGATTTAGTTGCTACTTAATGATCTGTATATATATTCTTCAGTACCTTCTTGTCACCTTCTAATGCTGATAAAGATGTAATTGATGTTAGAATCTAAGCGAGACAAAAGCGCAAGTAAACAACACGCCACTGTGACACAAGAGATTCAACCGAAATGCACGGGCACGAAGCGTATAACGCAGACGCAGGAACCCATTACTCAGCAATCTAATCTATTGGTAGATGATAGCTCCTGCATGCATGCGCTCGCGTTGCTGGTGGATATGTAAGTCGCAAGTCAGCCATGCCACATTTGGAGGAACTTGTCGGCCGGCAAGCATCTGGCTGGATAAGGCCAGGAGCCCTTTACGGAGAAGAAGGTTAAGGCAGAAGTCGTATATGGATTCAGGAAGAAGGACGATGAGGCTACAGGGAATGATGGGATGATGAATTTGCTCTCAATTAGTCTACTTGCTTTTGGGATGAGAATGTTCTCGGTCGTTGACGGGAGAAGGTGGATGATGGTGAGCATCCAGACTATTATGCGAGATGGATGTATCGTTGTGATTGTCATCAAAGTGGAAATCGCATTTGAATTTGGTTGATTGTTGAAAGTGGAATGGGGACTTTGGAAAAGAGAATCGTAGGATGAGATCGTGGGCCAGGAGTCATATGGAAGGAAGCACTTGGCCCAGAACGCATCCGGGATCTGAAAGTCATCTTCGGGTATCATGCTAGAAGAGCTTATGAGGTATTTGCACTACCGGGCCCGAAGTCGGTCTGGTATGATTGCGCATTCTACAGTAGCGCAGCGCTTGAGCTGTCGATGCGGTGTTTACATACATGAATCTCAAATCGCCCTTTTGATAGAGATTCTCAACAGACAACCCTCGCTTACCAGCTCAAAATCAACAAACAAGCCCCACCACCCAGCAAAACACCACCTGGCTTGAAAGGGGTGAGAGGGAGTCTTAGATTCGTAGAAGATGCAAGAAGGGTTTTGAAGAAAACGCGGTATTTGAGTATGTGAATGGAGTAAGTGATTGGGATGCGGGGGACAAGCAGTCGGTGAATGCGTATCCCAAAAAGGTAGTCAGAACAATGGGTGAAAGGTATATTTCCAACTGGATTCAGCTGAGTGAGGCGGACAGGATAGATATATAGTCCCCATCCCGCCACGTCTAACCTTTAATGCCACTTTGGCCCTGGCCGGATCAGGATTCCGTTCAGTTCAACTCAATAAAGTGCCCAGTGCTCTCCCTCCATCATCGCAAACCGACGGAAAAATGTTTGCATCTTCCGATCTCCAAATGCAAAGCCAGAAGCATGAAGTTGAGAATGTGCTTTTAGATGCTGACCTTAACGCCAATGCCAGTGCCAGTGCCAGTGCCTGAGCCACCTGTCCCATGATGCCCATGACTCATTCCGTGATCCGGTTCCTTTTTCCTCCTATGCTTTCCACGCCGGGAGTATCTATATGGTAATAAAGTGACTTTGCGTGACAGATCCAGTACAAAATAAACATGGCTTACGGTATGGTGATTCCGCTGGGTATCAAATATATACATGAAGAAGGCAGAGCGATAGCAAATAACCAAAACTTTTCTGCAACAAGAGAAGAAATTTTTGCGGAGCCATAAGATATGAAAAACGGCGCTAGGGTGCTGGTCACTGCCGGTAGGTGCCGTTGGTCGGCCCTTTACCCTTTGAGTGGTTTCTGGGTTTTTCTTCGTCATCATGATCATTCTCCTCCTCATCGTCATCATCGTCATCATCATCGTCGCTGTCATCAAAATAGGGGTCGATCGCACCAAGGAGCATTTTCCAGACGTTTCCGGTAGAAGGCTCAGTGTCAACAATGTCCCTGAGTGCGCAAAGATGTCAGCTATTGTATGCGCTTGATAGAAGCAGGAAGAGAAAGCTTACCATTGGGTGTCCGAGCCTTCAATGAATATTTTGTCATCCAGTTTCTCCACTCGTGCTTTGCCTGTAGCGTTGTTTCCGAAGTAGATGAATTGAATACCAACCTGCTTCCGGGAAACCTCCGATTTCAACTCGAGAAGTTTTCTGACGAGGTTTTTGATCGGAGTCTCGGCGTCGCATTTGGGCTGCCAGACCCCATCTGTAAGGATATATAAGGTCAACGGGCGTACATCATTACGTGCCCTTGCCGTAACTCTAGAGCCTGCGCCGTAGACCTCGTGGATCTTCGCCTTGTACTGCTCCAGGATAGAGTTCAATCGAATGCTTATGTCAGACATCCCTGCTGGTTTGGTCTTTTCCAAGTAGGCCACGAGCTTTGAAGAGGTCTTGGACGTTATTGACTTCGAAGACGAATTTGTACACATCAATTCGAGGCCATTGGAATCGTACGGCTTCACCATGTATGCTAGAATGCCTACTAACATGATGACTTCTTCCCAGTGAGGTTTCATCGATGACGTGTTATCGACCAAAAATGCCTAGAGCATGGTTAGTAGTTAGGCATAGAAAAATATGTTGAACATACATGGTCTCTTCTCTCTAAGCGTTGCATAAGATAAGCGTGGGGAAGAGGTTCTGGAGTAGGGCCAAGTCGAATTTTGGAAGACCCGAAACCTAGAGTAGCTTGCGCTTGAGATTGTGCCTTCCAAACACCGGCTTTAGCGACCGACAAATATGGCTTTTCCTGCATTGTTTCCTGCTTTGGTTCGTTGCGTTTAGCTTTAGTGGATTTCTTGAACGAAGCGTTTCTCTTCGATTTTGGTGAAGGTTCTGGCGCCTTTAGAGTCGGAGCTGTCGTTGACGAGTCTTCCTCGGTTGTTGTAGTTGCAGTTGATGACTGTGTCTCCTTTCTCACTCGAGATGGGAGACTGGCGTGAGGATATGAGCTGCCAAAAGTGCCTCCTCTGTATTGCATCTCGTTGTCATCATCCTCTCCGTGCATGTACTTTGATCCTGGTCGGCTTCCCTTATTTGATCTGCTTGGAGTAGTAGCCGGTCGCTGTTGCTGCAGTCTCAAGCTATCGTCATCCTGCTCGGGACTCTCAACAAGGTGATGGGACTGATGAGGACCGTTATATTGATTTTCTGGATTGGAGAACGAAACTTTGGATCGTTGCCAGCTGCCGCCATCGAAGTCTGCAGACGTAGATCTTTGCGTTCGTGTTGATTTTCGACTTGGTAATCTGTCGGGACTGTAGTCTCGGCGACCACCAGGCGCTATCTGAGAATATTGTGACGATGGCTCGCCATGAGTAGAGCTCCTCTGTTGATGATTCCTCGCTGCTTGCATAGCACTTTGGTGTCGAGAAGGGGGCAAGCCTGGCGGAGGCAACTCTGGTGATTCTTGAGCCGTGCTGCTTCTACCTACATGAGCGGCCCGCGTGGCATCCACCACAACAGCGCTAGATCTGAACCTGGACCCGGAGGCCGACGGAGGCGACTCTGGCGACGTTTTGCGAGGACTTCGAATGGATACATCTCCTGAAGAGATGTCTGAGGTGTGCGCAAGGTTCAATTGGTTCAATTGGTCCTTCGCCCTTTGCAGAATGGTGACAGATTTCCCCCAGAGCTGCTGTGCTGAAGCACGGTATCCTGGCACGACTAGCATATCATGTTCGACCAAGGAAAGTACCGCCTTGGTGATAAAATCGGCCTGACGTAGCACTGTGTGGGCCTCGAAATACCATTCATGAACGACTGGGAGCACATCCTGGCCGTCATGAAAGCAATCACTTTCTCTGAACCCATCAATGTGGTTGGTAGCGAGTCTTCGGCTATTACGATACTCCTCTATGCCGTTATATCCATGAGCGATCCATATGGCGGCCTCACTGAACATGCAGCCCAGAGACCAGATATCGACACCCTGCTCAATTTTGATGTTCCCTCGGTCAGTGTAATCATCGCCTCGATAGCATTCAGGAGCCCCTGAATATCTCGTTAGCGCACGCCTGTTCTTAGCTCGGGAGGACTGACCATATGTGCGAGTACCCTGCCTATCATTGGCAAGAGCAATTCCAAGTCCTTCAGTGATTTTGTTGAAATGGCTCAAACCAAGATCGGCAAGCTTGAATTGCCAAGTATACCTTGAGGGCGCTCCGTTGCTACAAACGAGGAGATTGGCAGGTTTAATGTCCTGATGGAAGCTGCGACAATTAGTTGATCTGATTGTTGAAATACAGAAAATAACTGTACCCATGCAGTATTTGTGGGCCATCACTAGCGCCTTTACCACCGACTTCATGAATGCATTTCAAGCCCCAAATAGCCTTGAAGAGACTTTCCCAAAAATTTACTATATCCACGCCTCTCGACGGAGGGCTGTTTTCCGAGAGGTAGTGTTCTAGAGTTCCTTGGTCTGCGTATTCGAGGATGATGTTGAAGGTGTTACCCTGGATAAAGCTCCCGTAAAAGCCGATCAGGCTTGATTCTTGTGACTGCTTAAGTCTTCTGAATGCAGTCACTTCATTTTTGTAATATACCGAGGCGTCTGGGGCAGTGTAAATTTTGAGAGCGTAGGTATTAGCTTGTGGGTCGCTTGAAGACTAAATGTCGTTAGCCGAACTCTAATTCAACTCCTTTCATGGACAATCTTGTCTACATGTCCCTTTTCATTGTGCAACATTGAAACTGCTTACTGATTTCCGTGGATCGAGTCGATTGTACCAAGGGTGTAGCCGAATTCTGTATAGTAATGCGCTTCCACCCCCTGCGATGAGCTCTTTACTAACAATTGGCAGTATACGTTGGTCCTCGAAATGGATATTCATCATCGGATATTTGAACTCTGGCGCGCAATACTTCCATTGCATGTCGCAGAACGCGTGGAAGAAACGTGGATTGTCCGAAACAATCGGAAAGTGCGCCGGTGGTGATTGACCTGGGTCGAATGGAAGCTTCATATCGCTAAGATCCCAAGAGGAGAAGTGCTCCACGAAGGTCCCTCTCCCAAGCTCAACTAAGATACAGAATACGGCAATGTAGTTCTGCAATATGTCATCTGGATCGACGAGTGGCTCTTCTGGATACCAAACTCCTAGCACGAGATCCCTCAGCCTTGTGCCCCCATTCTGTTCGAAATATTCCCGAATCGCCTTGATGGACTGAAATCCGCGCCGCGCGGAGGCGCTATTTGGGTCGACGACGGCATATGATATGTTCTTTCGAAGGAAAGCATGGAAAGCTTGAAGTTCGGGGTTTTCGTCGTGCTGCGTCATCGTGATGGCGGGGTTGCCCCAGCTAAATCGGGCGCAAGGTACGGCGTCTTATCTCGTCCGGTATCTGCTTCTCTTGAATGTGTTGCAGATTCAGTCAGGGCGGACAGGCGCGGTCGCCAGATGATTCGACAAAGTTGAGCCTCTGCAATGTAATGAGATTGCATGTGCGGACGATAGAAGAGATGGCTCTCACGCCAGCCAGCCAGACCAGGCTGGACACAGAGCCGCCCTGTTGCTCTCAACAGCCCTCATTTCCCATTGCTTAGTCATAGAGGGGGAACAGAGAAGGGCAAGGGACGGGACGGAGCAGATAGAGCCTACTCGAGTGCCCTATGAGGATGTGCGATTCCAGCCTCAGTGGGCTGCGGTCCCGCCAATCAACCTACAGTAGTTGATGCTTGATTTGCGGATTGTCCAGGGACGTGGCAGCTGCAATATTCCGAGTTCTCTTCATGGCATTGTTCGTTCATCCGAAACTGTCTATGACCAATTATTTTGATCCTTGGCAAGGCTGAGATCTCAAGTCCGATGCAGGGTTTGAGATGTACGATCCCAATACCTATCACGAAGGCGACAGGTCACGTGCGTCTCCTGCTCTCATTCTTTGACAGATTGTCCGTGGACTCTACGCAACTTGCCAAGTATGTTGTTAAGATAAACATTGATACACGAGGATCTATTGCTATTGTCCTTGTTACCATTTTCGGGCTCCCAATATGAGGAGCTAAACCGCCATCATTCCGGTCCTGCGTTTTCTCTTCACTACTTCCTTTCTGTCTACCCACCAATAGACGCCATACCAAGCTACGAAGACAAGGAAAGTAAGTGGTAATGTTATAGCTAAATACAGCTGTATGGCACCTAGCTGGAATATTTTGCTGGACTTCCCAGCGTTGTCTTTCTCGAACCGAATAATATCCGTGCTCATGATTGTCTGCGGCATTTAATCAGCATTCTGTTTGGAACGGGAGCCATACAAGTGAACCGACATATGTGGTGAGCATTATTGTCAGACTTACTGAAATGAAAGTTCCAGGTAAGAAGAAGAGCGTAACGAGAGTAATGATCCGCATGGAGACTGTCTCCTGCTTTGTCTTTTGAGCAATTATATGCATATCTTTCGTCATGAACTCCATGTTCTCGGTTGATTGTTGGGCTTTTGTCGCCAGAAGCTTGCTTGCTTCTGTGTTACGGTACTCCAGTATTCCATGGAGCTTCTGTAGTCAGTAATATCCAAGTGGTAAGAGTAGAAAACTTACCAGACTCTTTCGGTCGGCAATCAACCTAAGGAGGGTTTTAGTTCTGGACTGCTGCATTCGCAGGTCATTCACAATGCTGGCTAGGCGACTCTTGAAGCGAGAAAAGTCTCCCTGGCTGTCCGCGAGGGGCCATCCAGAATGTATCCGCACTAGTTCGTAATGTTGTTCAAGCTCTGTGAGAACATTCGTGTTTGACTCTAGAATAAGGAGTACCTCATTTGCCTTATCCTCAAGGTGCTGAACCCGTGGCAAATCCCCGAATGAGAAGTCTCCTCCGTAGTCTGGGCCACTGCCAGTGCTCGAGGCCGTGGGGACAACATTGGGTATCCCCGGTGGTGGTGGTGGTGGGGGTGGCCCTGATGGTAGTTCTGGCGGTGCCATTGGTTCCGACTTCTCAAAAATGCTGCTCAGACCGCTATAAACTCTCTTTTCTGGAATCGAGCTTGACATTGAACTCCATGTCAAAGCTTGAGGGGGCTTCTCTGCAAAAGGGCTAGGAACGCTTTCCAAAGGCACGGCTAAAGTTCTTCGAGTTTTCTCTTGCAAACATTCTTCAAGAAAGCTGATGTACCATCTCCAGTCTTCGCCACACCAGTCACAAATCACTAAATGTAATGCCAGCGAGGCAACAAATGCTCTGACTGGATTGTTGAAAATATTTTCTCCACGGAAAGTACGCGATTCAGTCACGGACTCCATTCGTCGCTGCATTAGTTGGTTGCCTTTGACGACCACCCAGGACATGACACCCGTCTCGACGTCGAGGGAGTGGTAAACTGCAGTCTGACGAATAGACCAAGGCCATTGCTGCTGACCAACGGACTCTTCGACTGACTTCAAACTATAGCACATTCTTATCTCTCGGCCTGAGCGACCTAGCTCTGGGATTTGAAGACCTCGGCGGTTGGGGTCTAAGCGAGTCTCATGTCGAAAGCCACTGAAGTGGAAGTCTCGAGCATGTTCCTGTCTACCAAATGGGAAGAGGAAGTCCAAAAATGATGGCATGGCTTGGTGATATGACAGGGCATATACCATCATACTTCGACTCGTGTTCAGCCACTCTCTGGAATTCGGAGCATGGACGAACCTGAAAATATAAGTCTCTTTGCTCGCTGCACTTGATCCAGGGAGACTCACATGAAGCGGCATTTTGGGTCGCGTTTTCCCACCTGGGCGTCTCCAGCTAGGTGGATTTTCAATTCGTTTATTCCTCTGATTCGCTTTCCTCTGAATTCTGCAGTCCCATCAGCATCACCTAGATTGCCTCACAAGCACGACCTACTCGTTGTTGCATCATCATACTCCCACAAGTCAAGGATCGAGTTCAGCTCTCGGCAGAATAGTTGTTCGTCTCGCACATCAAGCCGCCGAACATACGCTTTCAGATTATGCTCATACGTATCGTGATACACCAAGTTCCGCGGGAAGCTCGCAGCCTCGCGGCATGAGCTGACGAACAATTGCTTATCTCCTGCATCTGACATTTAGTTACATCAATTGTTGACCACGAGTTCGGGGTTCCGAGAGTTCAGTAGATGGTTTGAATGGTCAATTGTAGCTTGAATAGATTTGCTGGTTTTATTGTTGAGCTTGAAGCTTCTTAAAAGTAACGCATCTCTCGACGAATACACTGCCACGATCGATAGAACTGAGCCTCCAATCGTGTCACCTGAACCTCGCCCCTGCACCGCCGCGAGTACCCGCCCGATCTCTAGCCGTTAGGCCACCAAAGATTGCCCTGCAGTTTCAATCAAAATTGAACACACATGTCTTCGCCCCTTCGCTCGCCAGATTTCAGTACTGGGTTGGGCTTGGCAATCTTAAACTCAGCAATTCTTGTTTCTCGTTCTAGTCCAGAACAATCAGCAATTGGGACGGCTAGATGGGCAGTTTTCCAGGCGTAAAATACCTCGGCCAAAGGTCTAGGGACCCAAAACGCATAATCATCAGTCATGAACTGCGGCACGACTCCGTCAGCCATTGTCAAACTATTCACCAGCGGAGAGTCTCCGCCGGAATCAGTGGCTTACCGTGACTCTGAAGTCATAATTGCCAAACTTCGATACGAGAAAATCATTGATTATTGTTGAAGTCATTCGATAATGCGAAAAGTAATCCCAGACCCACGGCATGTTGACAATCTGGTTACGGAGGCTCCGCTTTTCAGGCGAGGTAAATATCTTGGGCGAATTGGCCAGTCACGGGTCGGGACGGTATGAGGAAATTGTTTGAGTGAGATACGATGACTTGGCAGTACCGGAGGTGTGGTAAGAATGAACGGGCCAAAATGCGTGAGGGGCGAAGACGATCTGCCTATAAGTAGGCGTTCTTCAGCTTCAGGCTTCGACGAGGCGGCCACGGCAAACAATTTCTGACGTGCTAGGCAGCTCAGCAGGCAGTGAAACCGAGTGCCAGACAATCACACCACCAATGAGGCTTCTGATCTATATTGTTGATGACTCTTCATCCGCTGCAAGGCTGTCTGTGGAACTGGAATGCCCTGCTTGATTGAACAAATCACTGCATCCTCATTCGCAAGAGGCTCTGCGAAGACAACTCTCAACGATGATATGTTCCTGTGTTCTTGATGGGCTCGTTCTTTCTGGTCTTGGTCCGACGTGAATGATGAAGCCCCAATCTGCTATTTGCTTGGGTTGAAGGACCTATACCTTCGAGAAGGGTTACCGTCTGACCGAAATATACGTGACTCTTTGACGACACCCTGCCCGAATAGTAAGAAGCCAGCAAGGCTCACTGGATTGTACATAATGCAATACTTGCGGCGGTAAGGACTCATATTGAATCCTTTGGTTCGGCACTTTTCAGGCTTTAGTCGTTAATTTCAAGCGGCGATGTTTTTTTTTCACAGGGCACTATACTTCTGACTTTGGTAGGCGAGATGTTGATCGGATCACAACTTTCAGCAGGTATAAAGATCGTTTCCAGATAGCCTATCGTTTATCTACAATCAACAGATTTTGATATACAATCCAGATCCAGATCGAATAAGAGATCGAATAAGACACGCATATTAAGAAGTATTCTTTGATCCATTGTGGATTAATTTCTGTAAATCTTGAATAATATTCTTGAACAGGTGGTAGCCTTAAACATCTGTTCTTGAAATCGGATCGATAAGGTAATTTTGCAGAATAAGATACCTTTACGAATATAGATCTTAGTAAGAATCGAAGTCCATCTCAAGAGAACAGACCTACTGATTTCGTTGCTGACTGCTTAGCCGACCGTCGTCTCCTTCCGCGCTGCAGCACATGAACGCCCGATGCTGAGCTCCGTCTCTTGTCACTGCCCCATGTCCCTGTCACCTCTGCTCTGCACAGTATCAAAGTTAGAATTTGCAATCAAGGAAGCACATGGTTGAAGATTGCATAATTAACATTCAAAAAGTTAGGTCTATAGGTATCTATCGTTACAAGCTTATCGCTGTCATATGTACTGTGCTATGCAATTCATGAACAGCCACCAACGCCCCTCCGTCCGTCTTTCCAAATTGTCCATTTTCATAACCCATCAATATTCATAACGTACCAGACAAAGGAAATGCAAGAAAACAAAATCTGCAAATTCTTATCTGATAACTCCCTTCTCCACATCCCTTGGCTCGCCATCAACAAGGATCTCAGGTACATCCTCAGTGACAATCACCGGAGGCGCAGCAGCAACCTGCTTGGTCTCCTCAGTGTGCTGTTCCTCAACCGCGGTCTTCTTGTGCTTCCTGATGCTAGGAGTCTTAGCCCAGACACGAGAGAAGAATCGCTTGACAGCGCGGTAGACAGTGCGGAATGGACCACCGACGTGGTGCGCGATCTTAGCGAACCATGGGTCGGGGAAACATCGGATGAGGACACCCATTGGCAGAGACAGCGAAGCGAGGACAACGCAAATAGCCCATTGAACACCATCAATTCTGGTGATGGAGAAGGCCTGGCCACCGACGAAGATGATGGCGATTTGAGCGCCGACCATGATACAGTTGATGCCGATGAAGAAGTAGTTGCGGTGAATACCAGTGAAGATGTTGAACTTGTTGTCCAGACGACGGTTGTTGAACTCGTTAAAGATCTGCATCCAGACGAAGGTGTTGAAGACCATGGTGGAGAGCTCGAGGTCCTGTTCTTCGTTGTAGCCGAGGATTTGCGCGCCGGCGAAGTAGAGGATGAAGGTAACGGTCAACTGGAAGATGGCTTGACCGATGATCATCTTCCACATGTTCATGGTGATGAGCGGGGCTCTCTTGCCAGCTGGCTTGCGGTCCAGGATCGCGGGAGTAGGAGGATCGGTGGCGAGGGCGAGTGCGGCGAAGGTATCCATGATAAGATTGACCCAGAGAAGTTGTACGGCGGTAAGCACGGATTCCATGTCGGGGTTCGAGACTGCGGACACGAAGGTCAGGAGCACAGCGGTGATGTTGACAGTAAGCTGGAACTGCAAGAACTTCGCCACAGCGTCGTTGACTGCGCGTCCCCACATGAGTGCCTTGACAATCGAGGCGAAGTTATCGTCCATGAGGATAATGGCCGAGGCTTCCTTAGCAACTTCGGTACCGGCAATACCCATGGAGAAACCGACGTCTGCAGCTTTGAGAGCTGGTCCATCGTTGGTACCATCTCCTGTAACAGCGACGGTCTCATCCAGTGATCGGAGCTTTTGTACCAAGATTTGCTTGTCTTGTGGAGAAGAACGAGCAAGGACTGCGAGACGAGGAAGAATCTCGGTCATAGCTTCGTCAGAGAGCTTGCGGAACTCAGGTCCTTCCATGACGATGTCGTTGGCCTCATCAGTAGCGCTGACGATACCGCACTCTCTGGCGATAGCTCGGGCAGTGATGATGTTGTCGCCAGTGACCATGCGGACCTTGACACCTGCAAATTGACACTTAGCCACGGCCTCGGGTACACCTGGTCGGACTGGATCCTGGATACCGACGACACCGCTGAAAACCATGTTGGTGAAGACTTGGTCGAACTCAGCTGCGGATGGATCGGCAGATGTCTGAGTTCCAGCTGGTGGCCAGGATGGGAAATCGCGGTAAGTAAGACCGATCGTACGAAGAGACTTTTGGGCATATGTCTGAATGGTATCGGTGAGGCGCTGCTTTGGTGCTCCAGTAATGTCGGAGATTTCGCCAGTGGTAACATCCGCAACAGAAGAGCAAGCATCCAGAACGATCTCAGAAGCACCCTTGACAAAGAGACGATACTCCTTGCCGTGCCTGATGACTGCACCCATACACTTCTTGTTCGAGTCGAATGGGAACAATTGCACGATCTCAGAGTTGGCGCGCTCATTGGTGAGAGTATCCATGGCGAAGTGATCCTTAGCGAAGTTGAGAAGTGCCATCTCGGTCTTAGATCCGATGAAGGTTGGGACACCATCTTCAACACCTTCAAAGGCGGTCGAGTTGATAGCGATAGACTTGACGATAAGCTCTCTCACTTCCTTGGGAACCTTCTGGGCGAATGCAGCAACGTCACCAGCCTCGAATCGCTCTGGTCCGAAAGTACCTGCGACGACTGACATCTTGTTGGTGGTCAAAGTACCAGTCTTATCGGAGCATACTGTAGTAGCATTTCCCATTACCTCACAAGCCTTCAGGATACGAACAAGGTTGTTCTCCTTGAGCAAACGAGTTGTGGCGAAAGCAAGAGCAAGAGTGACAGCGAGAGGTAGACCTTCTGGCACAGCGACAACGATTACAGTGATGGCGACGATCAAGATATCGGTGAAGGACGATGCCTTCTCGGCTCCAGTGCGGTTGTCACCTGGGAGACTAGCGCAGAATCGAAACAAGAGAACGAAGAAAAGGAGACCGGCGGCACTGCTTCAATTAGCTGATGATTGTAGATGCGGATTTTCTTGCACTTACGCTGATCCGAGTTTGGCAATGGCACCAGCCATCTTGCCGAGCTTGACCTGGAGAGGTGTCTCCTCTGGTTCCGTTCGCATGGACATCATGATCTTACCGAAGCTGGAGTTTACACCAACAGATGTGACAACATAGGTACCAACACCTTCGAGAACCTTTGCGCCGGAGATGATGAATGGGTCGAGATCCTTGTGGTTACTGTGTCCTTGCTCCAAAAGCCGTGATACCTGTGCGCCGCCTGTCTTCTTGAGAGAGTCGGATTCGCCGGTTGCCGACGATTCGTCACACTTGACGTTGTGACCAGTGATGAAAATACCATCGGCAGGAATCATGTCTCCTGGCTCAAGATGAAGTACATCACCAACCAAGATATCGTGAACATTAATGACAAAGGACTTTCCGGAGCGAACAACTTTGACCTCACGATCATCTTTCTGTGTGATGTGTCAGTGCACTTTTCAATAATATGCCGGGCAGGGGTCACAAACCTTCGCATTCAACTTGACAAAAGCTCTCTCCTTCTGCCAATCGTTCAAACTTCCAACAATAACAACGATAACAATTGCAACCACAATTGCCACACCTTCGACCCAATCTACTTTTGTAGAGCCCTCTGCCTCTTGTTTGGCTGCCTCTACAGGGTCCGAAGGTATGGGATGGTCGCGGAAGGTTTCGTAGAGCTGTGAAAAATATCAGTAATTGAAAGATAAAGACATGAAAATATACTTACACCCAGCGCCAAACTGATAACAGCAGCTCCCGTCAACAAAAGCAAGACCTTATCATTGTATGCCCTCCACATAAGCTTCCATAATGGAGTTGCCTTTTTCGTTGGGATAACATTTGCCTTGAAAACTCGGATTCGATCGGAAAATGAACCTGGTTGTCCTCCTGTCGATGTTGATGTTGTTGGAGAGCTCTCGCCCTTTTGATATTGTAACTTTGTGGCGTCTTGAAATGATACCGAACCCTCAAGGTCGCCTTCGTCAATACTCAAACCAGCATTGATATCGGTCCTTAAACCACGCTCAATTCCCGGTAATCCTCCCAAAGCAGTAAAAGCGGCCAAAGATTTCGGATTTAGTAACTTGTTCATCTGTCCAGGGCTGAAGGCGAATTTGTTGTTTTCCACCTCGAAATCTGCTTCGGTCCCAGGGTCTGGATGTAGCGCACTGTCGACATCTCGAAATGTGATACTGGATGTCATACTGGCTCCTCCAGGAGTACTTGGAGGTAATAAAGTTTGAGCGCTTTGCGCACTGAGAAATGATGTATCTGACTTTGCCCGTGGACGTCCTCCAGATATGTCGTCCTCATCATCGTGGGCCTGATCGGTCAGCCTTGTATCACAGCCTTGGCTAAAAGTACTTACGGCCAGGCCACCCGTCTGTATTCTGGGCACTCCTAAAGACATGTTTGTGTTTTGTGATGTTGTCGACAAAGATGAAGAGAGAGTGGGGTGTTCTCAGATGGAGAAATCCCGTCTCGGTTTATATCGGTGAAGACTGTTGTGAATGGAGAAAGAGAAGATGACCTGCGTGGCGGTCTCACACGTATATGGGCAAACGGGGAGCACAGCCTACCTACTAAAGACACCATTGGCCAAGATACAAAATGCCTCATGAGTTTCTTACGAATGCGAGAGGTAGATTCCTCACTGTACTCGCGGAGCGCCTCCGCTCCGTCACACTGTGCCCAGAGAGTGTGAGAGTGGGAAGAGGGGCAAGTCCGCTGCGGGCGACAAAAACCTGCAACACGGGATGGAGTATCTCCAGACCACGCTGAGACTCTTGTCCAACAGCGCGAGGGATAAAGAATGGGCGGCCAAGCAGCGATTTGAAAATCGCAATGAATAAGAACGAGGTTGACAGCCTCGGCGGTGTCTAGAATCTGGATATTCTCGAGATGTTACAGGCTGGCTGGTTTAAGCGAGCTGCCAAGGGGGGGCAGTGCAAGCTCGACTCGAGCTTGGGGCCATAAGCCACCCTTGAAGAGCGCCGGGACGTGATAAAGTTTGCAGACGCCTGTTTCCCTCACTGAACTCTACGAGATCTTGCCCGCGAGGTTTTCGATCGTCGCGCGTCATGACACTCACCAAGACCGCGCCAAGCGCGAAAGCAGAGGGCAACAGGTCGTCTCGACGATACGAAGAATAGGAGAAGAAAACAATGGCAGGCGAGCAGTGAGGCAAACGGACAACGGGATTCTGGTGGAGGCGCTAAAAATCTCGCTTGAGTGTCTTAGCGCCGCTGACATCTTCGGCGTCTCTTGGCTGGTGGGAATTTCCCAAATTCCAAGACTTCCCATTCATCGACCTTCCCCCTTTGTCTGTTCGGTACGAGTGCTTGTTCTTTGCTTGCTGCGGCGAGCATGTGACGATACATTCAATGAAAGTTCTATCATGACTCTCAACTGCGCCTTATGGAGTCGTCGGCTGGCTTCTTTGGAAGCTGTGGCGCACTCAGGCAACCTCCACTCCATAGGAACAAGACCACGTATCACGTGACGAATCGACCAAGAAATTATCACTCGCCACACTTCGCTCAGCCACAGGTGGCTCAGCACCGCCAGACCCATGAGGCTTTCTCCAAGGCCAAATTGTTGACGTCTTCCTTTCGGTGCGGCGGCGAATCCGATGCTGGCTGAGCAGGTTACGAATGTTGCTACTGGTTTCATCTTGGAGCTGATGTTTTTCCCCAAATTCTACCTTGCTACCTGATTCTCTCAGCTGCCTCAAGTGCCGATAACTTTTGCCGTGAGTTCATCGCCCCCAGCAGCCACATGCGAGAGTTTTCTGCTGAAGCAAGGGACAGAAGAACATCATAAAGTATATCAACGTACTTGCTCTGAGAACGAAGTACGACCTCGCTCATTTAGTTGTGGCAAAATCGGCGTGCGTGCTTTGCGAACTTTTCTGATGCTTTGCTATGTCTCATCTTGCAATATGCTTTCGGCACCCGTCAGCAGCTCGCAGAACCCCGAATGCAAATCCTTACGGGATGCCCAATAGGAGAACTCGTTTCCCCATCCCAATAAGACTGTACTCTGGATATATTCCGACAAAGTGGTACAGTATCTTGTGTTCTTACCGCAGGCTTACATCCGCCAGAGTGGAACGAATAGGAGGTTATCGGGTGCCAGATGAGGATTAGCCTGATGTTAGCGGATTGTGGGGAAACCTCCTGGAAACATCCAAACCGTGTACCATTTCCGTCTTTACGTATTACGACTACCGAATTCCTGACTATCTCTGCTACCATTTGTTCGCAGAGGAGCATACAAATGTTGGATCGTATCAAACCCACACAAGGATTGCCCCACATTGCAGCCATTGAACAAACCCACCCCCGCCTGAAGGTCAACAAGAGTTGCCTCCCCGCAGAGCCAAGGCTGAGGATGCAACCCCTCGCCAATGGCAACAATCTAAGTGGACGTCCATTTTAACCGTACGCACAGAGACCAACTCGTCGTCCTATGAGAGTTGATCAGGACTGCCGGGCTACTGGCCGAATGCACAAGTAGCTGTCAGTGTTCTTGGCTATGTGGATGAAATGTCGGCATATATGATCGAGTGTTTCCATACATTTGCTTCGTGATTTCCATTTCTCTGTTGCTCACAAGTGTTCGGATCAGTCCCGGAGATCAAGGAGAAATCTGTGTAGCTTCTGTAGCAATTTCCCGATTTCTCGAATATAAACTCGCAATGCAGGCAATCGACAAGGAAGAAGCACCAGCTGTCAAGATGAGCGAGAAGGTATCTTCGAGCGAGGAAAACCTAGCCGGTATCGAGTGGGATGAGACAGACGAGAAGCGAATCAGACAGCGAATGGACTGGCGAATTGTTCCAACCGTTTTCTGCCTCTATCTTTTGTGTTTCATTGACAGGTAAATAAGTCGAATCTCCGTGCGTTGAACTCAATGCTAATTTTGATATCAATAGAGCAAACGTTGGGTGAGTCAAATCTGCTGGAACGATCTCGGACAATAGCTCATATCGTACGCAGAAATGCCCGTATTCAAGGAATGGGCGTGGACCTAGACCTGATCGGCAATTACCGATTCAATTGGGCGTTAACCATCTTCTACTTTTCGTACATTGTGGTTGAGATCCCATCGAACATTCTCTTGAAGAAGATTGGAGGACGGTAAGTTGAAAATCCGTTGGCCAGCTTTCTATGCTGACAGAAATAGCTATTACCTGCCTGCTCTGGTTATTGCCTTCGGTCTCGTGTCCATGTGCACAGCTTTCATCGATAACTTTAAGGGTCTATACGCTTGTCGATTCTTTCTTGGATTGGCAGAGGGTGGCATGATGCCTGGCATGCAAGTCTCCAACAGCGCATCTATCTGGAATGCAGAATGCTAACTTCCAGCAGTGCCTACTACCTCTCCTGTTTCTACAAACGCAATGAACTCCTCTTCCGCATGGGAATCTACATCACTGGTGCTTCTCTAGCCGGAGCCTTTGGCGGTCTTCTAGCAGCTGGACTGTCCCCAATTCCCTCCTGGGGAGTCGAGGGCCGCAAGATTCACGACTGGCGCAACATCTTCTTCTTCGAAGGCCTGTTTACCCTTGTATTCTCTGGCGTCGGCATGCTCATCCTCCCCTCTACACCCGACAAGTGCAAGTTCCTCACACCGCGGGATCGCTACATCGCACTCGAGCGCATCAACAGAGAGCACAAGGAGTCGGCAAACGAGCCTACAACAAAACACCACGTCAAGCGAGCTATCTTCAACATTAACAATCTCATCTGCGCATTGGGATTCTTCAGCATCAACGTCTCGGTGCAGTCTTTCTCGCTCTTTTTGCCGACCATCCTCGTCAACCTCGGCTGGACTGCTCTCAAGACTCAATTCTACAGTGTACCACCATATTGCGTCGCTTGTCTGTACGCCATCTTCATCGCACGGATGAGCGATGTGTATAAACGACGAGGCATATTCATCGTTGGTGGAACGATTCTCTCCATCGTGGGCTACACCATGCTCGTGACTGTCAAGTCTAACTCGCTTAAATACCTCGCCGTGTAAGACTCCTCGCCCACATCCCTCAAACACGTACTGACAAAGCCAGCTTCTTCGCCTCGGCAGGCGCCTTCCCTCAAGGACCCGCCTTCCTAGCCTGGGGTCTCAACAACGCCGCCGGCTCATCCGTTCGCGCCGTAAGCGGTGGCTTCATCGTCGCTCTCGGCAGCGCAGGAGCTATCATCGCAACCTGGACGTACCTCGAGAAAGACAAGCCAAACTTCTATCGTGGTCACTATATCAATATCGGTGCTCAGGTCGTTGCTTGTTCTCTGGCTTGCATCGGTATCTTTTATAACAAGTGGGAGAATGGGAAGCGAGAGCGTGGTGAGCGAGACCACAGGATTGAAGGGCTTAACGAGCAGGAGAAGATTGCGTTGGGGTATAGGAACCCTGAATTCAGATACCATACGTAAGGTTTGGAGTGGATTGGAAAGGTAAGAATATTTGCAATTTGAGCTTTTTCTAGGTCTTGTCATAGGTCGTCAATGGAAACGTTTTGCCAGAAGAAACACAGTTGTTCGACATCTTGCGCAGAGCCTCAATGGGAACCATGAGACTTAGTAAGTATCACAAGCTTCACTTCATGGAAGGGGGTTCGAAAGATACTTGCTACCAGCAGTGCTACCGTGAGCAGTCATAGTCTCTCACCCTTTTTAAATTAAAGGCGGCCCTCAAACATGGCAGACAGTCAAAACCCAAAGAAAAACGCCACCTCTCGAAGATCTGCAACATACATAAACCCAAGCCATAGCAATATCCACTGATTGCTCAACTGACTTCCTGTCTGGCAATTATTGGATAGCAAAACATCCCCTGTAACGAAGCGAGGGATCTGCCAGATCCCTGAAACTGCTCCCAGAGTGGACACTAATTATCCGGTTCAGGCTCTGCAGTAGCCTGTGCGACAGAATCTTGGTAAACACCAAGACGGATGAACTCCAAAAGAACTTGATAATGATCAATTTTCTCATACTTCAACTGACAGCTGAGGTGGCATTTCACTATTCGCATTTTCACGTTTTCGCGAAGTAAACACTCACACCGAAAGCCATCACCCGAATCTGAAATCTGAGACGAGCAGACTCTTAAGCCAATCGAAACAAGCCTTCGAGGGTATAGGTCAGACAAGACAGACATGGAACTTTTGTATTACGACCCAGCACCGTCATGATGCTACCCAACCACTGGACATATACTTCGCGCGTTCTGGGTGTTGCTGGCATTCTAAGCGTAGGGTATTATGCCATCTTCACATCAGGTCATACATCAAAATGGACTGGTTTCTCGTTGCAGCAAGATGTCCAGCTTGGAGAATTATCTCACTTGTGGAACTCCACACTTGGAGTGAGCTTACCATCGGAAAAAGAAATCTGCAAACCACAAGCTGACAAATCACAGTTTCAAAGGATCTTCGCCATCAACATGCCATCTCGGACTGACAGACGAGATGCAATCAGTCTCGCAGTGGCAGTCAGTGGCATGGATGTAGACTTCATTGAGGGTGTAGGTGGAGACAGCATTCCCGAAGCTGCCCTCCCTCCAGTAGGTAGTTCAGAAAGTGTCAAGTTATCCAAAGGAATAAAAGGGAGTTGGCGATCACACATGAATGCCTTGCATCAGTAAGTTCAGGTTCTCTGACGAGACTAAGATCATTGCCGAACTAATATTTTAACAGAATCGTCCATCAAAACCTCACCAGCGCTCTGATCTTCGAAGACGATGTAGACTGGGACATCCGGCTCCGGTATCAACTCGACACGTTCTCAGCCGCCTCTCGATTTCTCACTAAGAAGCCCGACTCTGAATTGTCAAGATTCCACGTCGAGGCCACCATGAACCCAGAAGATCCAGAGAAGAGCATCCACAACGACTCATCCCCGTATCCAATCTCTTCAGCACTTCATTCTCTGCTCTTGTCCTCCGCAGCTTCGGGACAACCTGACATCTCTCTACCGTACGGTGATCCCGCAAATTGGGATATTCTCTGGTTAGGTCATTGCGGCGCTGGATTTCCAAGGGTACCACCTACGGATGAGATTGAACAGACTGTTCAAAATATCATTCTGACCAACCCGAGCGATCATACAGTCCCGCTGCCGAAGTATCTGAGAGCACATCCTTTCGGGCCTCTAGACGCATTGGCCGCGTCTCATTCACCACACACGCGAGTCTATCATCGTGCTAGTGGCGGAGCACTCTGCACTGTTGCGTATGCAGTCAGTCAGCGTGGTGCAAGAAGATTGTTGCATGAATTTGGAGTCAAGAGATGGAGTCGGATTTGGGATGTGGAGATGGGGGATTGGTGTGCAGGACAGGATGCTCCACCACCAGAAAGTCTTACGCCAGAGAGAAGAGAGATGAGTGAAAAGAACAGATCCAGTAGATCTGAGCGCGTATGTGTGACAGTTCAACCACCGATATTTGCTCATCATCATCCACCCGGAGGAGAAAGTAATATTGGCGGGGTGGGAGGTGGATATGCGAGGACTGTGGAGACGAAATATGTGAGGCTAAGTGTGAGATTAAATTTGGATGCATTACTGAGAGGGGACGGGGAGGATGATCTAGTTGATCAATGGCCTGACTGACGTCCGAATGACTCGGACGGCGTCATTGTACTTACACGTGAATGAAAGTGAAAAATAAAACACTTCGATCCTACAAGCTGGCGCATATCAGTGTTGTCAGCCTGCCATTTCGCAAGTGTATTTTATCTGAGCTGTGCTGAGCTGTAAAAATAGTCGTTTCAGAGTAAAGCATCTGGACCAACAAGTACACGATCGAGTAGGGTTGAAGATGTCATCTTTCAGCTGTAGGATAGTCAAATAAGCGAAAGTCTCTTGGAATTATAATCTTATTGATTTTTATGCTAAGAAACAAAAGCTTATCGAGCATTCATGCTCTGGCTTGGTTTTCGCTTTCCCTACCAGCTTCCTCTCTTACAAATGCAGACCCTCTGTGACTTATATGTTCTTCCACTTCCACCAGAAGCTAACACTATGAGCAGCAAAAACTGATGTTCTGGCTCCCCTTTGATCGTGTCACCTCGCGGAAATTTGAGCATAGCTTCCCAAGGCATAATCAAGGTTCATTGCCATAAGCCCATATTCCTTCGAAAGAATTTTATACGTCTCTACCATCTCCCCATGGATCTCCGAAATGCGACCGTGTGACCTTGCAAGCTCCCTACACACACCGACCGCTTCACCATATTTCTCCAACAATTCTTCATTCTTCTGTGTGAGGATAAAGTATATGGTCTGTAGGTTGCTACATAGCTCGTAATGTCGTCCCATGCTTTCTTGATAGCGCTCATGGAGACGGATGTAGCTGTCGCTGCTTCGTTCGGAAAGCTCGAGGCGTTGTAGGGTCATGCCTCTTCGGGTGTCGATGTTGTTGTGGGTCCCCCAAGTATTGGTGTAAAGTACCGCCGCCATCATGATCCCCAGATAGCTACCGAATACCACTAGAAAGAGAAGTCTGTAGTCGATGATATGCAGCAGCTGCAAGAAAGGCCGTTGAAAATTGGCTGTGGCCAACATCGTGACGACCAATCCGAAGAGACGAATGGATACGGATATTTTTGGGTTGGTACGATGCGGCAATGCTGCATAGAATCAACATGAGCTGCTATCAAAGCTCTTTAATGCAGTTCCCTTCTCAAAACTCCGATTCCGTTGCTCCAGCCTGTCGCTCCTCCGTCGTTGCTTTCTGACGGCTGCGCGGAATGGCAGAAACGTAATTTATGGGAGGGTTCTTTCGTTGAACAATGGATGGTGAACAATAGAGATACTATGCAGATCCAAGCAACAAGAACGAGTTGTCGGATTGGTGGATGGATGAGTTGTTTGCCAAAGATATTCAAGTGTTAAATATGGTATTAGTATGCATAGCCCCTTGGCAAATTTGGAAAGTGCGACCGGCAAGATAACAGCAGCTTCACAGCTTCGCACGTCCCAGAAAAACAAACTATATTTCCTCTCAGAGTATCGTACCCCATATTACACCGATTCGACCTTTTCATTGTGGCCTATTGGTAAAGAGCTTCGAGAAACGCTTCCCATCAGGTCTGAGCCACTAAGCTTGGCGCATCTTGAGAACACAGGCTCGCCGACCGTTCTTTGCTTACATCTTGGACATAGGCAAGCGCTTCGCAAATGCTCCTGACGACGATAACATGGCAGACCCCAGCAGGCTGGTATTACGAAGCAATCTTTTCAGAAAAATTCCGACTGATGAAAATTATTACTTCACTCACGCTGGCTGACACTACCGTTAGAAGATGATGTTCAATCAAAATCCATTCAGGAAAACTCACGGTGTATTCTATACAAGTCTGTTCTACGTTTTTTAAATAGAATGAACAGAATAAAAAATGTGGTGCGTTGTTGAAGCCGAGAACTGTTCGACAGACTTCTCCCGCTTCGACGAACTCCGCTCCGCGTCACGAACTCCCCATCCGAATTCTGCTAGTCGAAAGCAGTGAGACTAAAAGCTGCCTATCCTGATTGTTATGAGTGATGGAGACGCTGCCATGTAACAATTAAGTCGGACGTATGTCGGGGAACCTAAGCGAGCTCTTCCAGAATTTGGTTCGCTTTTATAGGAGCAAGCCATGGAATGCTGAACCGTTCCATGGAACGGCTACAGCAGTCCATATGACAAGAAGGAACATCAAATTATACATAGCGCATTGTGATTTGAACTGAAGCATACTTTATCAGGTATTTAATGCACGTTCGTGTCCCGAGAACCTTTACCCAGTACATCGCACAAACTCTTCACTCGATCCATATATCTTCACTTCTCTCTCACTTCAAGAAAAAATTCATAAAGGTCCAGACACATCTACTTCTCAACCAGTACTCAATCGTCATCATGGCAAATACAGCTACGACCGTCCCTGCCAACATGATGCGGGCAATGCCTTCTGCTCCAAGTGGTCTTCGTGCTTCAGCTCCGGCATTTCAGTACAGTAATGCCGCACCATCCAACCGGATATCCACGCTAGTTGTCGATCAATCCACTTCAGGTACCCGAATTCGAAGAGGTATTGCAAGCAATGGTACCTCCCTACTCAATGTGGCTCAGACTACCCCTGCTGCAATGCCTCACCCTCGAGAAGAACCCGCTGTCGAACAAAAAGACCACGTTCCAACAGGCAGCTCTCAACAACAAGATAACGATACTTCGAGCAGCATGCAAAGCCCGGAGAATGCACATAAGCCCAAGACCAACTCCACCAGTGGACTTTGTACATCCCAACAATACAGGCTTCCCAATAGCACCAGCCCGTTCCATACTCGAGCCTACCATGAATCTACAGAAAGGTACTGGCCAAACGAGCAAATCACATTTACCCCTTCAAGCGCATTCTTTACTGTCGGCATGCTAGCTTGTAGACATATGGCAGACCGCCGAGGAACCACTCTAGAAGAATTGCCTATGCCTTCGGGGAATCAACTTCTCGACATGTACCGCAATGGAGACCTGAGAGCAGCTCGACAGCCAGTCATCTGTACCGATAATGACTGTCCCTGTGGACCCATTGTTAGTGTTTTGCAAGATAAACTCGAACTACAAGAAGAGGAGGTACGCCAACATGAAATTGCACGCGATCAATTCACCAAAAAGCTTGAAGCAATGGACAAAGACCTAGCTGAGTCCAAGCACCGAGAAGCAAACCTCCAAATCGATCTCGATACTATTAAGGGCGAGAGAGATCAAATTGAGAAGCGCAATAATACTCTCCAAACGCGGTGTGATGCTCTCTCCGACGTAAATCAAGAGCTGGAGCGGAAGTTGAAAAGATTCGAGAAACGGGAAGCAGAGGCAAAGGAGGAGCACGATCAGAAGCACAACATTAATCTCCAAAAGCAAAATAATGCTCTTTCAAAGAAGAATCAAGAGCTCACGAAGAAGTTGGAAAGGAACGAGAAACTGCAGGCGAAGGGAAAGGAGAACCAGAATCACAAATGGTGCTTGATAACCAAATGGAGCAATCGGCGAGAAAAGATACATTCTAATATCGTCGACCAACTTGAGAAGGAACTCGATGCCAAAAAGCGGATGCTCATGGAGCAGAGACGCACCATTTGGGCATATGACGACCGATTCGACTCGATTCTTCAGAAATTCCACAGGCTTCCTCCCCAGCTCAAGGCCGCCATGCTGAAGAAAACTCGTATTCGCGAATTCCTGGCAGAAGTAATAGATAAGAATCTACCGCTAGACAAGGATGACAGGTACTCTGAGTGTTCGGCATCTGCAGAGCGCAGGGCTAGTTACCGACGTGGATCCGTTTAGCAGGGAAGCGACAATGACAGAAGATGAATGGGGTGAGCAACATGCCTGCAATGATTAGGAGATGACGGAAGAACAGAAGAGAAAAGAATTGTACAACTGAAAGAGAGTAAGAGAGAAAAAGAGGGAGAGGAATTGAGGGCCCGGGGGAAGGAGGCAGGAGGTTGAGACATCGGAGGGAAGAGGGGAAGAAGGGGGAAGCCGCCTCGGGTCCATTTCATTGCAGTCATTGTACTGCTTGGAGTTTTTTTTGTTTTCATTCTTGTGTTCTTCTGCGTAGATGATTTCGCCGATGTTGCATATAGTATTCCGCCCGAAAGTGCGTGATTACTGAGGTACTAGATGGCATGTTCACAGAGTGGAGTAGTGGCGTTTCTTTGTTGAATGCAGTCCTAATCCAAAGCTTGGTCGAATCTCGTGAACGGACGACGATCTTGTGGCATTAGGGAAAGGGCAATAGCGAGTCGACCCTCAATCCGTGTAACGGGAAGATCTTAGATGCCAGGTCCTTCCAGATACATGGGCACACGAAGTGGACGTTGAGATTTTGATGCGCCCAAATTCGGTGGCCCTCTGTCAGAATCATTCCAGTGCCAGGAACTCCCTCGCATCCACAATTGAAGGTCTTTATTCGGATTTCTTCATGTATATGCATGTCATACGAGTAATTGCAGAACATCAGGAGCACGATTGGTATCCTGCTGGACGAAGTGAACGTGACGAAATTCGGCAAAACCCAATATTCAACAGCAAACAGCGTCTCAGCTGACCTCCCACTGCTATGGTATATTCTTGGGACTGACGCTGGGTAGGGAGCCATCAATGCCCTCTCGTTGAACCCTTGACCAACTTCAAAGCATTCTCCTCCCAACCTGCAGCGCCTCCATTCTCGGCTACTAAGTCATCCACATCAACCTCGCCGAAAGGCAACGTTCTGCGTCTGCCAATCAAAGCTGTGTTGCGAGTACTTGGTATCCGTAGCATTTCTTTCTCGACCTCCCACCCACAGTCTTTGGCGAGTTTAGAGACCCATGCAACGAGAGAGGCATATGCTGAAGAGGAAGAGCCGTCTTTCGGAGGTGGTGCACGGAAGCGAGAACCGCTGAGAGAGTGACTGCAACAGGGTATCATCATGAATGGGCACTCGGATATGTTGGCAAGGAGAGGAGTCCATGGTGTGAGCTCATCGGCGTGATTAGAGACTATAAACGTCCCTTTGGGGAAAATGCCATCGTGAGTACCATGTACTTGGGGATTCCCACTTGCAGATACGCTGAGGTCCTGAATATTGGCCATTGAAGGGGTACTTGGTAGAGAGGATGCATCATTGGAGATGGGACCATCCGTTGACATGGCGTTAGGAGTTGACTGTATTATGGAAGGAATGAGAACTAGTTCTTTCAAGTTCTCTTGGGCTCTGGCACTCCATGATTGCCAAGACTTGCGTCTTCTAGCATCGAATCCCCAGCCCGAATATCCTTCTTCGAGGAGAATGTGGACGAGTAGCCCGTTCCCACACCCAATATCCACAAACCCGGGGGATTCTCCACCCTTGTACATCACAGCCCATAATTCAATGAGAAATGCGGCAATACTGAGATCCTCAAAAACATGCTTCCCAGGGTCTGTAGTTTCAACCCATCTCAGCACGAGGTCCCTTGCGTACTTGGACTTAAGTCGAGCGTAGGTGTTCTGAACTTGCGCTTGAGGTAGGATTACATCATGTTGTACTCTTTTCACATAGCCAGCGGCAGATCCTTGGCCATGCTTGTGAAGTACTGAAAGTAGATGTAATGCTGTCCTCTCTAATTTGGGTGATCGTGGCTCAGACTTGAAGAAAGAATAGTGTATTGCAACTGTCCCTAGCTGAGTCTCGGGATTGAAAGTATGTAGAAATCCTATTCCGTGGACAGCGGGATGATAGAATGGTGATTCTGATGCTGATGAGATATGCGGAAGGTAGACCACAAGGGACAATATCTCTCTCTCATCATTCACTTGCTGGTAGAAGTTGCATGTCTGATCCAAAGGCTTATCGACAAGCACGTTTCTTGGGATCATAGTTCGAACCATAATAGTTTTGAGAGTAAATCCTTTGAATTGCGTGATTCTTGGGGTGATAGTTGACGGTGGCATGACTCCATCTTCGAATGGGCATTCAAGAGATATGTCTGCTCTGAATAGGTGATTCGAATTGATGTTTGGATTCCGTATGAGGTTCAACATAACCTCTCTGAATATTTCTGGAGGAAACGAGCAGTCGTGGGTATAGAGAATTGTCCATATTTCTCCAGAGCTCTCTTCGAGTGTTGGTAGAGTACCAGCAGGGCTCGCATCTGGCGTGAAAGGCATTTTAGACGGGCCTAGAGATCGAGCCAGGCTTATAGCCCCAATGAGAGGCCGATAAGCAATCCTCACAAGACGAGTGTGAACTTGAGCAACCCTCGAGGCGAAGAGGCTGATGCTGTCAGGTGCTCGTCACGTGAATTTTGACCGCTGACAAGGGTGTGCGGGTAGTGCTTCTTTAGCGAATCGACGCCCACACTGCAATTGCGAAAAAGTCGCGGCAAGCTAAGTCTGTTCCACGACAATCAACTCCCATAGACGACTTGGGTATCCGAATCATCAACAACAAAGTCGGCGTACACCAGTCAAAATGCGTACTTACGACGATACCTTCTCCGGCGAGAAGATCTACCCTGGAAAGGTACGACTTCCAAACCCTGCGACGCTTCTCGAGTGGCGACGGACAATTGCTGGCTAGGAACGAGAGGGCACAATAGGATAGAGGGAGAAAAGGCCGATAGAATGAAATGCTGACGGGAATAATTATAGGGCAAGCTCTACGTCCGCGGTGATTCCAAGATCTTCCGCTTCCAGAATGGAAAGACCGAATCCCTCTTCCTCCAACGCAAGAACCCCCGCCGAATTGCCTGGACTGTCCTGTTCCGCAGACAACACAAGAAGGGTATCTCTGAGGTACGAATACTCCTGCGATTCTGGCTGGTATACAAGGAGGGCATCAGGCTGGATATTTGGGGAGATAGGGACATCGGCTAACCATACTCTGAACAACAGGAAGTTGCCAAGAAGCGATCCCGCCGTACCGTCAAGTCGCAACGTGCTATTGTCGGTGCCTCCCTCGATGTGATCAAGGAGCGTCGCAGTCAAAGACCAGAAGCCCGTTCCGCCGCCCGTCAAGCTGCTATCAAGGAGGGCAAGGAGAAGCGAGCTGCTGCCCAGAGCGCAAAGAAGGCTGAGAAGGCGAAGAACGCTGCCGGTGCTGCAAAGGGAAACGCCAGAGTCACAAGCAAGATGGGTGCTAAGGGTGCGCCAAAGAAGATCCAGGCCTCTACTCGTTAAGGGGTGTAGGTTTTCTTTCTGCTGTTTTGTGGTTTGGGTTCGGGGCAGGGTCGCGCATGGATGGCATATGGGCTTTGCGAGGTCTTGCACGATAGCTTCTCAATGCAATAGCGGTTCGTCATGAGCATGGGTTGGATGTACTTGTACATGGGACGTGAAGTGATGGAGTGAGTTTCTGGCCAACCACCGTTTGATATCGTCACGACGGGAGCCTATGGACACGAAATGATCAAGAATCCAAGGATCCAGAATACAGACTCGCCCTCTTTCGATTCGTTCCCCCGTTGAGTTTTGCACAAGCGGATATATGCGCAAGTGCGCAACTACGTCCAATATCGATGGGCCTTTGATGCAGTCTGGTGCAAGAAAGCCTTTGGCATTAGACAAGCTTTGAGCTACACAAAATTTGCAAACAGGTGAAGGACTATAGGTTGCCCAAGATCTCATGTCGAGCATTCGAATGACCAGAGATCTGCGCAAGTGCTCAGGTGCATCTACCAAACGAAGTCCCCGGACCCTTTACACTACTTGAGCTTACTTTGAAGACCAACAGCGTTGCCAAGCTTCATGCATTTGACCTTTCCCTGCTTCTGCAATCGCGGCTTGCGCTTCAGCCATCTCCTCTTCAGTCGGCATATTGACGATGAGCAGGTACATAACATTCTAGCCGCACATAAGTACTTATTTGGGGACGTGGAGGAGGAACTTACACTCTTGATTGCCTTCTTCACAGGCGTGAGAAATCCACCTCTGGCATCTGAGACGACTTGACTTTCACCGCTGCTCCTAGGACTAACCTCGCTGCCACTTCTATGCTCCGCGGATTTGGGCATTTTGCCGTCTTCATCCGATGACACCACGTGAGGCACCAAGGTGCCGGAGTCCTTCTCTTCAAGACGATCGTCATTACCCAGTCGATTGTTTTTGATTTGGCCCTTTTCTACTTCTTTCGGTGGTTGAGAAGAGGTTTGAGTACCGGACTTCCCTCCTGTGAGAAGTGCTCGGAAATTGCCACTTGCTGCTGGATGTGTTGGATCCGCATATCTTGACTTGAAGACTGGCTTGGGTTGACTAAGTGTGCTTTCCGGGTGTTTCGCACCCTGTTGAACTATCAGCAGGTTCCAAGCATACATATACTCAGTGCATTTCACTTACATATTTCGCCACAGCTCTCTTATCGAGATAGCTACCCACAAATTCAGACGCAGACTCCAACGAGTCTTTCTTCTTCTTCGACTTCTCGTCTGTCTTCCCAGCCAGCTCGTCTAGACCAGGAAAGATAAGGGGAGCGGCTTGAGGGATCGAATTCGTTGATCCGTCCGACCGGCGCAAATTCCGCGCCTTCTGAGCGATTTTGTCCTCATAAAGACTTGTACGAGCTCGCGAGACTATTGACGAGATGGCCAGTTCTTCCTCTTCCTTCGACCTATTCTCTGGGTTCAAGGTCATGAGTAGGCAGAACAGGCCTCTAGGCTGGAAGAATTCTGCATTGAACTTCGCCAGCAGATCATTACCTCTGTACAAATCAGTCTCGGGGCCGATGCATCTGTCAAGATAACTGACCTTGTCCTGGTCTGCACACTGGTGGCAGTCTCAATGACGACCATGCACGCTATATCGATAGCCAAGGCTTCTGGAATCGGGAGCGACAATGCAGCAATCGAAACCAGATTGATCGCTTCTAGCCATGGCGATGCTCGTATGCCTTGCTCGAAAGTCTCGAGGAAGTCGAGGAAGGTAACTTGATCTATTCCTGACTGCTCCAGTACTGGTGCGTAGGCTTTGACGAATCCTCTGGATCGGTCTTTCGGTCTCTTCTGCGGCAGGACTTCAAGAATATTAGCGCTGAAAGAATCAAAATCTGGGGAGCAGGATCTCGGGTCCTGAGACAGCGATCCCAAGACATGTCTCTGATCCGAGATTCGGGATCTTTCGCGAAAACAGGTGGGAAAGACTACATACTGACTGGCAGAGGAAGCCTCTCTGTCATTCTAGATGTGGCGTCTTCTTGTTTTGGAGCCGGATTTCTGAGTATGAAAGAGGCTATGATTTTGTTTGTGTCTCGTTCCTTGAGCTCTTTCTTGGTCTTCAATGGGGCCGTAATGGGTGCTACTTTCTCCTGGGCCTCGTCCAGTGCCCATGTCTTGCTGTTGTTGGCCTCGAAATATGGACTTTGTTGCTGACTGGGTGGTCTTAACATTCGAACTGCTTTCCCGATACTTCCTTTATCGGAACTGTATTTTTCAAGCTTCTTTTCCTTATAGCTGCTTGCGCCCTCGGACACAAAACCGATGCCAGCAGCCATGGTCTTGACGATTCCGCTGCCAAATGCATTGACTGTTTCCATTTTCGTGGAGCTGGAGTGATGATAATGTTTGTAGTTTTGCATAAGTATTGAATTTGATTTGTAACGATCGAACACTTGTGCTGGACATCGCTCATAATATATTCTCATCTCATCTCAGCAATGCCTTTACACCTTTCGGCACTGCCATCATGTTGAAGATCTTCTTATTCGATTCGTCACAAATACCATTTCTTGTCTTCTGCCTTTCAAGGTTTTAGCATCGAGCAAACTGTTTTGGGACTGGATTTCTAGGCGCCGAGCATTGGCAGCTTAGCCAAGGTTGAAGCGTAGCAGTCAAAAGCGATCGGCAGCCTTCCTCTCTCATTGGCTCTCGAAAATGCGATTACAGGGTTCCGATTGGCACCGCATAGTTGCAACGATATAAACTCTGTAGGCGCGCAGGTCTTGGAGAGTCACTGCCTCTGTACCGCTTAGACCCACTTACGAACATCTATGGGCTTGAACCGAGCACATACTTCGCAAAGTCAGTGAGCATGCGTAAGCACAAATCATGAAATTTAGCTATCTGTTGAATCACTTCCTCGATACATTGAGTTCAATTTTCCCAGAGCCTTCAGTATTCCTGTAAGTGATCAAGGTGTCGCCCAGGAACTGAAGCTCGCAAATTGGTCTGGAGAGCCGAAACGGACAGCTAGTTTTGGCAAGTCAAAGGGAAGCTTTGGTCTCGAACGCTTCCTGACACACTTAAGAACTCAAATATTTGGTGGAGCATGCGCAGATGTTATCGTGACAAAAGAACGGGTGGCACTGATACGTGGCTATTGAGGTCGCTCGCTTAAATGAAGTGGGTCCGTAGAACATCAACACTCCGGAAGAAGAATCCAACAAAGCAGACCGCGCCATCTTAGTAGAAAAGGAGACGGAAAAAAATTATTTGTCATGAGACAATTCTGGTTTGGGTGATGTGTATTGGACTCCTAGCAGCAACCATTTGTGTCGAACTCAACCCCGAAGGGAAATCGCTTTTGCACCGGGACTTCTAATCGCTTGGAATCTTCAACATCGATCTGGGAAAATGTCAGCATGTTTTTGGAAATCTGTTAGGAGAACCGGGGAACTTCCATCTGTTGAGTTTTTAAGTTGCGAGCACTTAAGCACCTGGCTAACGAAGTGTTGAAGTGCAAAACTGCTAATTTGCAATATAAAGTAGCAAAAATTGATTAGGCGAGGTGGTGGCTGGTGTCTATTTACCAACAACGAAAATTGATTACGGGCGCGCAATGTCGCGCCACAGCGCGTGTGGAAAGAACTGAGAGCCCTCAAAGAATATTTGGAGGTGGTAATCGCTATCTAGCATGAACTGAAATCGTCTTTGGATGTCATGAACAGGTAGCGATTCTATTTCTGGTCCAGGCAGGCAGGCCACGGAGACACTGCACTCTGCAGAAGTCTTTGGGAAAGACATGCCTCCTGAGCTTTGAGCTGGAATGAGTAAATCGAGGTCTGAAATATGCCTCTTTTTATGATTAGAATAAGACCTTCCACCGTTGATCTGACTACAGTATTCCAGATATAAATCATGGTCTTTCAACTCCAGTAGTATAGATGTATATCGGCTACCGGACTTTGCGACTCTATAAGCATATTTGTCGGTGAGGTTTGGCAGAATGTTGTAGCTGATATCATCCGCCGGCGTGAATTTTCGTGTCCGGCAGTCACAGCAAACATCATCAAATTCCCTCTCATATCTTTCAACATCACAAGCATGGCTAAACAACGCCCCAACGTAAGTGAGATCTTGTTCTCCTTTAAGTAGTCGCGTATCTTTGTCTATATTCGTCTATCTTCGCGTCCACATGCAGTCTCAGCTCTGCTGTTATGGTCTGTGACGATGATTTGAGCCCCGTTCGTATCTTATGCACACCTGTCGATGCCTTCCAAATGTTTGTCTGCTGATTATTGTCATTTAAAGTAGCGCAAGAACAGTTCTCGCGAGCATCCGGCCTTCACTCAGGCACAGAGAGATGCATTGCGCATCAAAAAGGGCAGAGGCAGAGGCAAGGGCAAGGGCAAGGGCAAGGGCAAGGGCAAGGGCAAGGGCAAGGGCAAGGGCAAGGGGAAGGAGGATAAGGGGAAGAAGATCGCGGCTGCGGCCAAGAAGTTTGGTAAGTTTACATTTCTCCATGCTATTCAGTATTGTGAATGAAGCATTTCCATTTACCATGTCATCAAATGTTTTCAACATGCTGTGTCAAGACATGAGGGCTGGCTGGACACGAGCCGATGTCTTATGGCTGTCATATATCATGATGATGGGAATGTATCATACTTGTCATGCTAATCTATATCATATGTAGGATAAAAGCGTCGCAACAAGCAGCGCAGGTTTCGGGTTCCTGTCGGCCGCAGGGTCGTCAAGACCTGGCGCCCGGAGCGTTGGGCTGGTGAAGCCGCTTCGCGCCGTCGTACCGAGCGCGCTCAGGATGAAGAGGAGGGGAAGGTGAGGGACTTTGAGTTGACGGGGGATGATGGATGGACGGAAGGTCCTTGAACTTTCTCTGACCTGGAGGATATGGTGGAGACGGATGAGGAGGTGGAGGTGTATGATGTTGTGGAGATGAGTGAGAGTGAGAATGAGGAGGAGGAGGAAGAAGAAGAAGAAGAAGAAGAAGAAGAAGAAGAAGAAGAAGAAGAAGAAGAAGAAGAAGAAGAAGAAGAAGAAGAAGAAGAAGAAGAAGAAGAAGAAGAAGAAGAAGAAGAAGAAGAGGAGGAGGAGGAGGAGGAGGAGGAGGAGGAGGAGGAGATGGATGAGTATGAGGACGAGGATGATGATGAGGAAGAGGGTGAATTTGGTGGTGGCTTTGTGGGGATGCAAATGACGCTCCCAATTAGATAGGGTTTTTGTGTTTTTGTGTGGGGTTTCCTTTTGTTTTGAGTTTCTGAAATTGAGCGAGGAAATGTTGTTGAACAGCACGCCAAACCTAGGGGAACGCTGTCGTGGTTCATCAAAGAGCGAGATACCACTCTCTCTTGTTACATTTGCTTATACCAAGGATTCATCATCACCACAGCTTATAATTCTCCCCACCTAAACATCGCCCAGCTAAAGCTCCCTTCCACCATCGTCCAAAGTCTGATCCCTTTGTCTCCTGCACTCGCCCCAACACCCACATGCACCGGCAATAAGTGATCAAAACTCGGATGCGCCGCCCTAGCATCCTTCCTCTTCAACAACTCGGCCATCATCCCATCTCTCTCCTCCACATCCCCTTCAAACTCTACCGCCTGCCTCAGAGCCTCGTCAAAAGTCGGACCATACCACATCGGCTCGCCCTCGGTTCCAAACTGCATATCTCGCAAATTATGAACCGCCATGCCGGACATGATCAGCACGATCCCTTCACTGCGGAGAGAAGACACAGCACGCCCGAGGGCGATATGCTGGGTCGCTGACTCGGAGGCGAAGAGCGAAACTTGGACTATAGGGACATTTAGAGGGTTAGCGATAGGATCGAAGGCGACTTTGAAAGATGCCCAAACGCCGTGATCAAGGCCGCGGCGAGTTCCCGAGGCGGCGATGTTATGTTTGGTGAGGACTTCGATGACGTGCTGAGCCAGTGGGAAAGAGCCTTCATTAGGGTATGTCTCCTTGTAGTAGTGGTCTGGGAAGCCGTAGAAACTGTTCGCTGTCAGAACAAAATAGACTGACAGGGGAGCATGGGTTAAGCGAGTGGAATAGGGGTCAACAAACTCATAGATCAATTCTGTGGTCTCGAAGATATTGACTTCAACGGCATTTGGCTCGCCTTGCCAATGTGCTGAGAAGACAACGACTGCTTTCGGCTTTACTTTGTGGGTGATTTCTCGGCCGATTTCCTGGAGTTGTGGGTAGACGGGGTGGTCTTTCTCATACATGATGTTTGGCTGAAGCAATCTTAGCGAAGCTCGTTGACCTTGGCAGATTTCCATCCTATGATTGGAAGTACTCGTGTAGAATAGCAAGAATGAGACTTACACCCCCGTGACTGAGGAAATATACAGGTGTTCTACCGGTCGCAGGCATATTCACACGCGCAGGTGTTTTCAAGCTATCATATACTCGTACGTCTCGCGTGGGAGCCGAGCTTGAGAAAACCCTGGTTGAAAAATCTCGCAATGTAGAAGCGATTCGCGTATTAGGGGACAGCAAAATTGCAATTATTACGACTAATAAAGTCGTCACAAGTGTGAGCCAGCGCAATGAAGGAAAAGGCATTGAGGTTAGGACGGTATTGGAATTGCTGTTGGCGGCTGAACGGAGGCGAGGCTGAGATTAAGTTCTTGCAGAGTGTGGGGAATGGTGCGACTAAGGCCACTGATTCGTAAGAGGCGCTGGTAAGCATCAGTCAGCGAATGCTTTGAGCTAATGAGGGGTTTCCATTCTCAGCCTTGTGTGGAATTGTTCCGTTAGTTTTGAATTAGATTTTGAGTCCAGGATACGACTTGTGGTATGATTCTGCAATGCATTTCTAATTCATCTAGACTTTTACTAGGACTTGCCTTTCCGAGTCACCACGTGCGAGATGTTCTTCTGTGGCTTTTTGACCATGTACCATCCGACTACAGCCGTAACCAAAGTTACAAGAAATACCAGCAACATTGTATAATTGTTGTTCATCCCTGATCTCGGTCCTTCAAGTCAGAGAGTAGGCTTGTCTCCAACAGGTGGTATCCTCTCGTTCAAGTATTTCTCGACATCGTCAATCTCTTCTGGCAATGCGGAATGCTCCAATCCCCTGTTCATATCATTAGCATTTGCGTGACTCCAAAGTGCTGAAACTCACTTGTACATCTTCAAGTCTACCTTCCAGCCATTCTTTCCAAGGTAATTAGCAGTCATCTGTCCCCACTCTGGCTTCACCAGAGGATCACTATCCCCATGGCCCATGAAAATAGGAGTCTCCTTATTCGGGTTATCGCTCGGTATGAACTCCTTGAGCTTATTGTGCAACAGCAGATAGCAAGACAGTCCAAAAATGCCACCAAGTTTCGTAGGTGATGTAACACCGGAGAAAATCGACATAGCACCGCCTTGGGAGAAACCACCAAGGACGATACGATTTGAGGGTATTCCGGCCTCGATTTCAGAAGCGATGAGAGTGTGGAAGTAGTCGCGGGACTTGAGGATGCCTTTTTCGTCTTGGCCAGCTTGGAGATCACCGAATTCTACCTAGAGGGCTGTCAGCAAGATGATTTCCACATCATGGATTGGACAGTATGGGCAGTAAACGAACGGTGTCGCGAGGTCTTACAATATCATACCATCCTGGCATCTGCATTCCAAAGTTCTGTAGAAAGTTAGACACTTTCAATGACACGTGGAAGAGAGGGCACATACCACGGTGATGGGGATGGCGGGCGCATTTGGGAATATAAATTTGACTTCGTCGAACTTCTGTCTGCGACGCCAGTTCTCTGCGAGGGAAACCCATCCTGCGCCAGAATCTCCAAGGCCGTGAGCCATAATTACTGTCGCAGTGTGCTTCTTAACCGCGGGGATTATGAGGGAGGTTGGTTTCGACATTGTGGTTGCAGAGTCGTTGTATTCGCTGGATGGAGGAGTTGTTCGGTGCTCCAAGTTAATCCCGAATAGAGAAACTTCGCCAACAAGTTGTTCTGATTGGAAATGAAAGTCAATGCGAATCGTTTGCGAACGGAGGGATCTCGTCAGTTAGTTGATGTCAATTCGAAGATGCGAAGATCAATGCGACTCCCGAGGTTGGGGAGGTCCTGTTGCAGAAAGCTGCAGGGGTTGAGCCTTATCGGGTCCTTGTTTATTTGGATAAGGTTCAGCCAGTCTTCTGACTGCGACCCAGAAACAAGAAACCATCATCCTATCTTTTCCTATCACGAGTCAAGCGCAAGACTGGATTGAGACTTTCTACTTCTCATGACAGCTTCTTTGCTTCCCAGACGCTGCCCTTATACCTCATTACGGAGATAGCTGAAAGCTACCCCTCTATTCCGATCAAATTCTGTAAACAAAACAATCAAGGCACCGACATCTAAGCCGACAGGCGTGGAAAGCCTTCAGAATGTCAACAGACAGCCGACCACCCAGTCCCTCCGCCCTCCCTCCAATCCCATCCTCACCTACCTACTCATACGCCAGCACCGCCAACCCGATACCGAGCTCTTTCAACCTACCTCTTCCCCCACCCCCGCGCTCCCCATACGCCGTACTCACGAAAGCCGACCTCGAAGCCTCGCAAACAGCATACTCAGACCTCCTCTCCTCCGCGAAAGCATACAGACTGGCCCTCGCCGCCCTTTCCGTCTCCGCATCTACATTCGGCTCCGCACTCGAAGCATGCGCGCGATTGAAGGAAGCGCGGAGTGAAGCTATGCCTTCCTCCGCAGCGAACTCGATGTCAAACAGCTTCTCCGCGAAAGGAAACTGCACAGCGGATAGCCTGCTGGCAGCTAGCGGTGTACACCAGCTTGTAGCGAACCACCAACAGATTCTCAGCGAGACAGTGTACAGGAGCTTCGAGGTGCCGCTGCTGCACGAGCTGGATCAGTGGAGGCGGCGCATGGAGGAGGAAGAGGTCGGGTATCAGAGGGAGGCGAAGACGATGAGTAAGGAGATCAGGAAGATGGAGAAGGAAGGGCTGAGGTTGCATAAGCAGCGGAAGAGGGATGTGGGGAAGTTCAGGGAGCATTTGGTGCAGTTGACGGGGAAGCTGGATCAGTTGACGGGCTTGAGTGGTGGGCACAGTAGGGGATTGTTGAGGGATTGCCAGGAGATGAGTAAAGGGATTGTGGAGTGTAGTGCTGGGCTTGTCAGGGCTGAAGTGGATATCTTTGAGGCGCTGGCTAGGAAGGGTTGGAATGGTGGTGGTTTGGATGAATTGTTGGAGAAGGGGAGAGATCTGTTTGCTAATGAGGAGCATGGCGGTGCTGATGCGCATCCCAATCACGGTGCGAAGATTTTCAGCATACTGCCGCAGAACAGGAGTATTCTCGCTACTGAGGATAGCTTGGGTACTGGAGGTATGCCACTCGCGAGGAGTGACAGTCTTGTGGTCGAGGGCATGCCATATCAGAGTCTTGCGGGTGCGGTCTCGGGAGTGAGGGATACAGATGTGACCAGCATATTCTCGGAGAGGGATATGCCCAGTTCGGCGCTGATGAACCGGCCAAGAGGTGTAAGACCATTTTCTCCCACGCCTGGTGAGCGAGTGAGAGATCCGCTTGAAGATTATGGGAAGCCTGCTTTTGAAGAGCCTCAAAAACTCGATGAAGAGTCCGATGCGGACAAGAGAGAAGATAGAGTTGAGTCTGCGTCTGCGAAGACGGTTGTACATGTTACCGAGCCAGAGCATGAGACGGCTGTTGTAGATTCAGAGGACGAGACTGCAAAGTCGAAGGATAAAGAGAAGGAGAGGGAAGAGAGGGAAAGTGAGAGTGGCAGGAGTGGAAGAGAGAGGGAAAGGAGATGGAGTGTTACTGATGATGGCGTTGTGTCTGATTAGTTGTTTGTGCGTGCATAGAATACCCCGAGAAGCATTGAATTGCCAATGCTGCTTAATTGACATTTCACTTTTCTGGACCATAGCGGAGGCAGAATGGGTGGATCTCGTCTTTCATACTGCTCCCTGTCGAACTACCGTGATGTTACATGTTCCGCCATGAAAGAAGCCCTATGTATTTACCCTCCTTCAAAACGCCTTGCTGTAAACATAAATTGAATGGTATAAGCCGCCTCCTTCCTTCAGTTCCACGCAGAGTTGTCCTTGATGATGCCAAGGTATCCACCTATCAGGCTATCAATCCAGGCCATGAACATCCAGTACCAAGTCGCATTCTTGCTGTCAAATTCTCCATGCTCATCTCTTGGCACCTCGGTCCCAAAGATGTCAGAGGTCAACCAGGCGAGCAGAGGAATCATATTCACCAGTTTTCTCTGCCATGATATTTTAGCAGGTAGAGCTTGTTCGACAGGAAGTAGCTGTACACGCTTGGCTGTAGGAATTATTCGGCAGTAGAGCTGGCTGTCCGCTGATTCTTGCTGTGTATGGAGCCCTGTGACTGTGGCAGAAGAGCCTGTCGAAGCGACTGTGCCAGTATCCATGGTTTGTGAAGAGGTATTGGAGCCGGGTGGAGACAGGGAACTTTCACCGCGTCTGACTTCGCGCATAGCCGGTGTTGTGAAGGATCTAGGGAGAGTAGAAGAAGGCCGCCTGGCCGACTGCATATCTAAGCCCGAACTGATACCGACACTTTGCGCTTGAAATTTGCTTCCTCCTGGCGTTCTAGAACTTCCTCCACTGATTGGTACCGGCTCGTCTGCTGTTGGTGGCACTCCACGGTAGAGCTCCGCATATATCAAGTGGCCCATGATGGTTTGTGGTGAAGATTCGATGGCTATTTCCGCCGCTTCTGCAGACTCGAATGTAACCTTGATCCAGTGCTCGCCACCTGCAAACCTGAGAGCCTTTGCCTTCTCCTCCGCGGTCATAGGTTTCCGTCTGAGGGATGCTTGGTCTCTGATGTCGGTCTTGAATCGTCGTTGCTCGATGGGTGCATCCCTTGGGTAGTCCTCGCAAATCCGCCCGGCCAGCCTCTCATATTCTCTAATCACTGCATACTGCTGTGTCGAGTCGAAGCCCCGTAATATAACTTCTGTCGGCTCTTTGTGAGGCTGCTTGGAGAATCGTGACGATGTGCCTACATTTCCGTCGGTCGGTATCAAGGCGCCTGAGCCAATATTTGGCTGGGATATCGAGGAAGTGAGGGATGGTTTGCGCTGAGGAGATTCTATATTCTCAGAAGCCTTTTGGGCAAGAAATGACGAGAAAATCGCATCGGCGGCTGCTAGAGTAGGATCTTCGCGCTTCGCTGCAGGTGTGCCCGTTCTTGATCTCGACCTTCTGGTTGATTTGCCAAAAGAGCCTGTCTCAGGGACTGTTCTGCGTACGCGCGATACAGCAGGAGTGCCATCGGTACTGTAATAATAGTCGTCGTCAGAGATGGAAAAGCTAGGGAAGGCGGGGTTTTGGTGAGCCATCGCGGATGTTGACTGCATACCTGGGGTAGAGCACAGCATAAGGTCTTGTAACGCCATCGTCGCCAACATACAGCTCATCGTCCGGAACGTTGTGCAGAATAAGGGGTGCCATGGCAGCAGCTGAGCTTGAATCCAACTGTGGGATTGGATGTGCTGAGGTCGAAGGAATGTGGAAACAAGGGCTGAAGGCTGAAGGCTGAAGGCTGAATGTCGCTATTCACATCGGGACGGATAAACACGTCCAAATTTCTCTACGCGAAGTCAAGTCTCTCGCTGTAGCAACGCCTGGAAAGGCTTGGCAGAGAGGGGACAAGGATCAGCGGCAGGGGCCTTCTAGCTCTGTCCGCTAACGTCATAGCTTCACCAAAGCTCTTCCGAGCTGGACGACATCTCATCAACTTTCAACTTCAATTGAAGGAACAATCTATCAAAATGTTCAGATTTGTGAGTAAATACGTTTGAAATAATGCTTCAACCATGCTAGAAGCATCTAGACAACATTTGTGCTAATGTTATTATTTGATTAGCATAAAACCAAGGATGTTATTACTCTCTTCCACAAGGCAAGCTCTCCAGCTTCCATGAGAGTCAATAGTCTCTTGAAGCAAGCTTCTGCCAATGCCAGCGAGCATGCCACCGAGGACCAAGCTAGCGACCACTCTGCACAATCGAAGCCAAATCGTGCTGAGTTCGAGCTCGAAGTGACAGAGGAACCTCCGACCCAAGATCAACTCAAGAGCATTCTCGAATACGTCGGAGCCCAGAAAGCGAGCACAATCATCAAGGGAGCGAGGGACGAGGCAGATGCTATGAGGAAGCTGAAAGAGAATTCGGAGAGCTTCCAGACGCCTGTTGTATGTTTCTGACGGTAGATGGGTGTGGGTGTTGCTAATTATTCTGTAGACAGTGGACTGGGCCAATGGGAGAGCTGTTGCGGGAGCCAACGAGTCAGAGATCTTGAAGATGATTGACAGTCTGCCAAAGTAACGGAGTAAGAGATGATGATACCAATATCTTGTAATTGTGCCTACATATAAGGGCTTGCGGAAGTGATTTCAAAAGCAGTCAAACGTGGAAAGGCTGAAAACCTCGCTAATAAGAAAATCTCTTTTTGTAAATGCGTCATTTCAATCTTTGATCAATGCTTTTGTATTTTGAGGGATGAAGGAACTTTCGCAAAACTGGTGGTGTGCTTGAGTACGTGCCGGTGCTCTTTGGCAGATACATTGGTCGTGGATTCTAAGCTTGCAAGTCTTAGCAATGCTTTTCCTCTAACATTTCTGGTAATCCTCCTGCGGATGTGTACCTCTGTGGATTGCATGGATTTCATTATATAAGGTGATCCATGCGAAGTATGTTTGCTCCTCTCGAAGGGTAGTTCGCCCGTAGCAGGCTAAAGAATGGCATTCAGAACTCTGTGTGATCTTCAATGTATGCATGCGCCTATGGTGATTGCGTTTACACTGGAGCATTGTCCTTTGATTCTTTGTACATATTCGCTGTCGCAGAAACTGTGCCTGGTGAAAAGAGTTGAGCATCATGAGGGCTCTGCTTAGTGAGGTGAGATGGTTAGCTTCAAGGGAGTCAATTACCCGTCTGCGACGCATGTGTGCTTGTTCCACATCAGATTCATAGCGGCTCTCTGCTGTGTGTAGGGAACACTGTGTTTGGAAACAAGCAAGATGAGCGTCTCTACAGGACTCCAGCATGCTAAGTCAATACTTGCGAAACGCGCTTTTTTGGAAGACTGCATTCACTCTTTCCTTTCCTGCGAGGACAGGGCTGTCGCGTCTTGAAAGTGAAGTCGTTCAGCTGGCAGAGTAAACAGAAAATTTACTCTAAAGGAAAGAGCCGGTCGTTAGAACGGTTCGCGTCCTTCCCGCCCATCCTCTTCCACTACAAGAGGGACTCCTCGCGATCTCGATAAAACCTCAATTCTCCATTCCGTCGACATCTCGACATCTCCTTCCCACCTCTTCTGCGTTCTTCAACATAGCGCAGACGCTACTTCGCTTTCCTCTTCTAAGTCCCAATACCTTCTGTACACTTGCTTGGTTGCATTCACCATCAATTCGATCTGTTTCGCGATGTCTTTCAATCCTACCCCCCAGAGCGCGGCTGCTCTCACGCCCATCCCCGAGACTGCCCCGACCTTTGTCGCTCCACCACCCATTCCAATCACCACCTCGCCCCTGAAGCAGCTTCGTGCTCCTCCGGTTCCTTTTGGTAGGTCCCCAGCAAGTCTCCCAATCTCGTAAGCAGCTGCTAACCATGCTTGCAGTCCCCCAGTCCGCAGTTCGCATGTCATCGTCATCGCCGCCATCGGACGTGTTGCAGCTGGAATTCTACAATTGCCGTCCCGAAGCTCCAGCACTCTTCTCTACAAAATTTGGAACTCGTGCCAAGCGCAACTTAATCCAGCCATACCCAGCCACGATCATTCGAACGGATCTTCCCGGCGACGTGGATATCAGATCGAACCAGCTTTTGGAGGAGTTCGCAGAGTCTCGTGATATTTTCGAAGTACCTCATAGCTGGTTTATGCTCCATGATTTTTTCGATGGTTATGATATCTGGGTCGAAGGTGCCCAGTTCTGCTATTATGTGATTCATGCCATCTGCCGTAAGTCCTATCCTTCCACTCCTTGCCCATTGAAAGACACGGCTAGTTGTGTCAGGCTGAGTGTTGATAAAAACAATTCTACGTTCGCTCGATGTGAGACTGCGGCCAGGTTCTGACTCCAAGCAGGAAAGAACAACAAACGAATCACCCATGCCCAACGTGTCGAGATTGACACGTTCGCTCATGACTGGGTTTCGGAGCACGGCAATATTGTCATCAATAACCTCAATATCGAGAAGATGACTACGTTGTTCGATGAAGATGACCGTGCTCAATTGGCGGACATGAATGAGACTGAGATCGCAATTTTGAATCGGGGCTTGGACTATCATCGAAAACAATACATGGAATTCATGGCACAGGTACGACGCGCATCAATGGAGGAGGAGCAGCTCTCTCCACAAAACGGTCATCAAATGCAATCCAAGGACGTTCATGCCGCTCCAGGATTCGAAAGCTCGTCTGGTAAGACTCCGGTAGTGCCCCCTACTATGCCTCCATCACACCGAGTTCGTCCGGATTCTGTTACGATGATGCCGAGCGGTGCAGTAGATTTTTATCACGTTGCACGCCCTCGTCCTTTGCAAGGACACCAAGGTACTTATCCTAGTTTCCGCCCTCCAAACGTTTCGAGCTAATATGTTTAGGTCACCAAGTTCAGGGACAAGGTAGTATTAGTAACACTCGTCGCCGGGTCACTCCCAATGGCCATCAAGGATACACCAACGACTACTACAACACGAATGGCTCGACGCGTCAACGGGGCCTCTCGAATGGCTCTCAGGGTGCTCATGGTCGAGACTTCTCCTACAGTTCTTTACGGGGTAGCAACCGCAGATATCCATCGGATATCAGAGGAGGTCGTTCATCTGGAAATACACCTTCAAAGGAACCGATCTATGTCCGCCAAATATCACCTCAAGATGCAGCTCCCGCTTCAGCTGCAAATCGAGTCGTTTCTGATCCAGTACCGATCGTCCCCTTCTACTCTGCAAAGCGCATTGGTAGTGGAAACCGTCAAGCCATGTCTACCCTGGATCATGAGCGAAATTTCCGTAATGCTCATAGTATGACCACCTCACTAACGAAGAATGGGAATCCAAGAACACCACGCCGATATCTATCGGGATCTTCTGCTACTCAGATTCCAAGAATGCAACCAAGTTGTCCACCTGATCGGAACCCATACAGCAACGATGCTAGAATCGGTACCACGCCTGAGCAAGCATACCCTTGGCTGGAGTACCATGAGAATAAAAGCTCCCTCACCATGCACTACAGACCTGGTGGCAGAGATTTTGAGAGCGTCCGCACGCTGCATGTCTCGGGCTTTCATGGGGCTATGTTTCACGATCATTATCTGAAAGGCTTGATGGAGGAATGCGGCAAGGTCATCAGCATCCATTGCCTTCCTCGTGATATAACTCGCGCCTTTGTCACGTAAGTAAACTTGCCAATGATTGGCAACATACACTGACAATTCGCAGATTCGTCGATAGTGTATCCGTACAGCGTGCCATCCTTCGCTTCAATCAAGTGGTTTTGCCTTCTGGCTACAAGCTTAGCGCTGGATTGCCAAACAATATGGATCGGTCACGATCAGGTAGTAACGCAAGCCAAACTTATCGCAGTGGGCACTACAATTCGTCAAGAGACTTCGAGCCTCGCTCCAGACGCCCCTCTCTTCGCAACTCTTCAAATGACTATCATACCGGCACCATGACTCGGCGTCCATCGATCATTCAAAACCCCATTGTGCCTCCGGTTCATTTTATCGATCAGTTGCAATATACAATCACCGGGGTGGTGCAACATAATTCAGCACTGGAGCGCAGCTCACACATTCCCCTCGGAAACATTGAGAATACTCATAATCCTACCAAGGCGGTCAATGGCTCAGTTGGATCTCAGCAGCAAGGTACGGCCCAAGCTGAAAGTTCCAGAAAGGAGAATATCTCGCCGAGCAAGAAGACTGTATTTCAAGAGAATAGGGAGTATCTCTCGCCCAAAAAGAATGCAAGTAATAAGAAGGGTAATCATAAGCATCAGAAGGGATCAAAGCAAAACACGTACGTCATCTTCTTTGTAACACGCACTTTTCAGACTTCTTACCATCCCTAAAGGTCCTGCCGACCCTCACCCGCCGTCACACCTGTCAAACCAAACTCAACTGTTGACCTCAAGGAGGCTGAACAGCTTCAAGTTCCCATCGACCTACCGAAGTTGTCAATTGGCGATGGTGGCCGAACTCTTCCTCGTAATGGTGCCAAGAAAAACAACTTCAAGTCCAAGAATATCCATGATTCGTCCAAGAGTGATGGATCGTTCAGCACCGACGCGAATTCTGATGCAGCTCTGTCACCACTTGAGTCTTTACCGATGTCACGAGACACTTCTTTCAGTGCTGGGTCGGGTCGAAAGAAATCTCAAGATACATCGTCGAAGATCACCAAATCTCAAAGCACAGTCGATATGCCGAGCCTCGCTGGAGCTGTTTCCAGTAAAACCAAGTCCAAGAAGAGCAACAGAAGTCGCGCACAGAAGCAAGCTGCCAGTACAGGGAATGAGCAGGTGCAAATTGCTGTCGAACCCTCGGTCGGAGCCTCTACGGAAATCGAGACAATAGATAAGAAGGATAAGGCAACCGGAATGGGCCACTCAAAGAAGGGCAGCGGCGCATCCATGGCTAGCAACAAATCTTTAAGAAAGGCTGACGTAACGCCTGCCAAAGTCGTCACCAAGCAGCCTCAGACAACCGTATCTCCTTCAGAAGCCAAGCCGGAGGGAAACCTAGAAGTCACCATTTCGAGCACTGTGCCTGTCGATTCGGCCTCTGATGTCTCAGTGGCTCGATCGACTCAGGTCAACGACAATGAATGGCCATCTCTCGCCAAGTCTCCAGTTACCACTTCTGATGCTGAACACCCTCCGCCTCCTGTTATGGGACCTTTGCCCAGCGTTCCTTCGGGTAACAAGAAATCCATTAAGCCCGCCGTTCCTGCCGTGGCTGTTCCGCGTGCTTTTGAGACGCGCATTCAGCAGCCGTAAGTCGTAAGATACCCCGGCTTTTGGAATAAACACCATTTCAATAGCTAATCTACCACAGGCTGCGAGAATATACACTTGGTTTTGATGTCGGCACTGAAGCATGGCCATTTGTGAGGAAATGCAAGGCAAAATAACATGATGATGGAGTCTGGTCTTCTTGGGCTAGATGCATCATAAGTCAGAGATAGTTGATTTTCCACGCATGGATAGTATAATCGGCTTTGGCCAGACGGGTGCCGGGAGACACGTACTGGCATTTCTCTAGTCCAATGAGCTGGGATTTGAAACATAAACATCAATGGAAACGCATGAATGAGATCTTTTTAACAAGCAACGTGTACTTTTGGCACCTTTTGATCGTACAAGTCCATTAGTCTGCACGGGTGCCAGTCCATTTCGGCGTGTTACTTGGGGGAGGAGTCTCAACAACCAGGCGACTCCCAATATTGTCCTACGTGATTATGTTTATGGCACTCGAAAAATTTCCACTTGTAATTCCGTGTCGGATTTATCTTACAGTAATCCGGGATTCGCAAGGGAGGTACAAAGCTTCCATATATCTCAAGTTTCATGCTCGAGGTAGAGAGGGTGGGAAGGACTGGACTCAATCAAGTCCTACAGAATCAGTGGGGCATGTAAACAAATTTCCACTACTTTCTGGTTTGCAGAAGCAAGCTCGAAAACAGTTTCAGAACAGAAAGGACAAAAAGAAATAGCCTGTCCCTCATTGTATTGTTGGCGATGCAGATGAATGAGAAATCGAAAAGGGCAACAACCAAAACAAGTATCAGGTTGATCTAGCCCTGTACGACCGACCTTGCTATGGGAACCAAACGCTGCGACCTGGCGAAGTAGGACTTTCAAGTTCAGAGGATGATTGGACCCTGATAGCGCTACTGTCGTAATAGTTAACCACCACAGATAATGTTAAGCTAGAGGAGCCTAGCTCAATATTTGTAGTCCCCTACTAGGTAGGCGATATATTGCTGCGCTTGAGAGGCGGAAAAATGCTAATGTTGCGTGATGAATTGGATGTGTTTACAGCAGCGCTCGCTTAATTTGTGGGCCGCTAGGATCCACCTGGTTTACTTTGACGGATTGAAGCAATCCGGCACAGTTCAAGTTATCGAAAGGGAAGAGATTCAACGCGAAGAGTGAAAAAACCGTGGTGAATGGCAAAATGAATGCGTGCCTAGTGAAGAACGAAGATATGCCAGTTTAATTGGTAAGTTGAAGCCGCCTGCAGAATTATCCGCGCTTCGCAGTTCAATTCGGATGTGATGAAGATACCATCACCTGTCAATATTCTAGACTAGGCTCCAGGCGATAATTTGAAGATATAAATATACAATAACTCCTCACAAATCTTTTACAATACAACATCGTTCAACACAACCCACCCTCAGACCAATCTTCTCCTTCATTCATAAATTACTTGCAGCTCTCCACAGGTTATTTCGATCCTCTTGGTGCTCGAGAACTTCATTTTGCAACATCGCTTTAGCTCTATTTTTCTGGAGATTCTTTTTCAATAGCTCTTACCTTCAGATCGTCGTCTCTGTCTACACCGGGTCTCATACACAATAACTTCACCTTTAACCCGCATAACGACAAGTATTTTCAAGCACATTTGACCTCAGGCCAACGAAGTCAAGATAAGACTCCTTCTAAAAGCAATACGAGATAAAAATTCGATACCATTTCAACTTACAAGACGCCCTTTGAGATCAGTCGTTCAATGCCTGCGGAAAACCAATCTAGCTGAACAACAATATGGCGCCAACAAATTACTCGAAAGCAGGTCTCCCGGAGACCATTTTTGGGACCTCTTGTCAATCTCATCGGGCTTGGAAGATATCCCATGTCCTCAGCTACTATAAAGTTGATATTCGGAAAGGAGCTAGCAAAGTTGAACTTCTCAGCGCTCTCCAATCCTTTGCTCTCAGTGTCTCAGGAAAAGAGGAGCAGGCGATCAAGACTTGGTTGCAGGCACAAAATGTGACACTTGCTGGACTTGCATCTGCCATTACTGCTGCCAGGGATGCTACCAGTCTCAAAGCTGATCTGATAGTTGGCGATGAGACTAAAAATCCCCCTACCGGAAAGACCAAGCAAGATCCCCATGGAAAGGAGTGCCCAGTCTGTGTTGAAACATTGACAGTTGACTCATTCCCTGATTGCAAGATCACAGCTTCGTGTGCCCACGAGCCAACCTTCTGCAGAGATTGCCTCGAGAGATGTGTCAACGACCGCATCCGTGACCATCCTTGGGCCAAAGTCCATTGCCCGGAGTGCAACAAGGTCGCTTCCTACAATGATGTCCAGGGATTGGCTTCTGAGAAGTTATTTGAGAGGTGGCTTGCTGTCCCTACCACTTAGCCAAGCCCAAGATCTGACATAGTGCTACAGATACCGACGTAATGAAGCCACAGCCGAAATACGCCATCTTCCAAACTTCGTCATGTGTCTCGCCCCCGATTGTGGCTCTGGTCAGGTCCATGAAACCGGTAATGAGCAGAACCCCATGACCTGCACAGCTTGTGGTTTCAAGACTTGCATCACCCACATGCTGCCCCACCATGAAGGTCAGACGTGTGCTGAGTACGATGCTACTCGCCAGGAACAACTCGAGCAAGAGGCTGAAAGTGAGAAGTACCTTGCAGAGAATACCAAAGTCTGTCCCGGACCAGGCTGTGGTATCCATACCGTCAAGGCTGGTAGGGCTTGTAATCACATCACATGTAAGTCTCGTCTGCCATGGTGTGGGCTGATTCTGATGGAAAACTTATAGGCAAGCAATGTCTCTTCGATTACTGCTGGCTTTGCCTTGTTCCTTATGACATGGTCAGACATGTTGGAGGGACTGCTCATGCGAGAGATTGTGAACAGTGGACAGATGAAACCCCGGCTCAGTACAAAGCACGTCGAGCTGCTGAGCGCCGAGGGGACAAGGGAGGGAGAGCGGGGAACCCCTTGAAGCGCAAGCGTAATGAGACTGAGGATGGTCCTGAGGACGAGGAGATTTGATTTCCTCAAAGCTCCCTCAGCCTCATCGATTTACGCCGTTTCATGGGAATGGTAGAATCTACTAGGCAAGTATCATGTACAGGCTTACTTGCGTGCTATGGCACTCCTAAGCTTTCCATTGAGGTTTTCTTTTGCCATCTCAGAGCAGGGCTCTGAATACTTGAAGCGCAGCAAAGAAAGAAAACCGGCACCGATGTCGACGGAACATGCTTTGAACGGGGCATCTGATGGAAGGAAGGTGCATAAATGCTTATCAAAGACTTCTATCCAGATCACAACCATTTCAAATACAAAACAATAGTCATATCAAACGTCTCGCCTTTCCTATTTCATAGACCTTCTTGATCTGCGTGAACTCATGAGAAAATGCACTGCACCAAAATCCTGGGTGGAAAAGGCCATACCAAAGTCTTTTCGTTCTCGCTTGATGTCTATCCGAGGGCTACTATAAATCCTCCTTTCCTTCCTTTGTCGCATCAAAAAGACTCCTCGTCAAGACGTGCAAACTTCAGAAGACACCCAAGCGCAAATTATCAGATAATAAAATAGCGCCGTGCGATCAGTGAAAGCCTGCGTCTCGTGTCTTCCTTTGGCCGCCCATTGTCAGAGCTTAGGTGCATGTCCAGGTGCGCCAAACGCACATCAAAAGCAGCAGTAAAGAAGAAAGAACACCTCGAGTGCTCAGCCACTTCATCGTCTTCTTCTTCTTTCAATATTGGTTCTGGGCGAGTTCTCGTACCTGCGGTGTTGACAGATCCTTGCCAGGGACGATCATCTGCATTTGCCTTGTCGACCACAAGACGCTTCTCAGGTTGGAATTCCGGGGCATCCTTCGTGGCCTCACGTCATGAGAATCCATCACCGCAAATGGTGCCTATGACATCTTGCTGTTAGGGTCTGAGTTCAAGGGCATGATTCCAATCGGTAAAGGTGTACCTACAAATCATGTGGTCACAGTCTTCGTCTTTCTTCACTCGCACTCCACGGTTGGGGCAAGCTTTTGTGGTATTCTTTATGGCAGCCAAACTCTCGCCATGAAAGTCTGAGCACGTAGCGGCATTGTGCTGTCCCTCTCGTCTGCCTTCGTGCCATTTGACATGATGGGTGAAGCAGGTATCGAAGCCACACTTAATACATGTCATCTTGGGATTGTCCTTTCCAGGGAGATGGCTTTGACCGGAATGGCAGCTCGGATTCTCGCACCAGCAAAAATTTCGCATATTTCGCATGTGGAAAGAGACTTGGAGCTCGTTGTAGCTGCAGAATATGTCAGCTCGTGTCGAAACTACTGGCATCTACCGCCTTGAAGCTCTGGGTCGTACTGACTCTGCTAAGATACCTTCAGGAGAATACTTTCGGACAGTCTCGGGCAGGAGAACGGATCTACAGGTTGGGCAGTGCAGGGTGCCCCAATCAGCTTCCTCGTCGCTGAGCTGCGCGTCAATGGCTTGCCTTAAGCAAAGCTCGCATGTGCTGCAATTGTGATCACAATCTGGGGCAAGCTTAATGCGTCTATAACTCGAAGCAGGAAGGTCGTCGAGGCAAGCCTCGCAGGTACGATCGGGCTCGTCTTTGTCTGGTTGCTCCTCTTGAGACTCTGATACAATAAGTAAGCTATTCTTTTTCCATGTCGAAACTCCTGGAAAGGCATAAAATGGAAAAGAACATATGCTTACCTTCGTTTGTCCAAGCATCAATAGCCTTTCTTGTCAACGGAGCTCCACGACACTGAAGTTGCGCGATAGCACACTGTTTCAGAAGAGGAGTGTCGTCTTCTAAATCAGCGAGTCGGACAAGCATAGTTGTGCGATGCTGGCGCGGAATGAGCTTCTTCTTGAACAGAGCTAGGAAGTATCTGAGGAGTGGGATAGTCCATTTGGCTGGTGGCTGACCGAGGATCAACGGAGGTAGAGGTCGAGAAGCTGTCCCCATTTTGGCCATGGTGCCTAGTATTCGCCGGATAAGATGCTGTTGCTTGTCACTGGGAAGTTGCCTTTCCAATTTTTTCCTCGATGGATGATGAAGCTTGAAGACTGATCTCGAACTTTGAGGCTCTTAAGAAGGCGTCCAAAGGACATTTGAGTAGTGCTGAGGCAAGTAGCCTTGTCTGCCGAGCTGTTTTGAGCGAAAGGATAGGCAGCTAATCTGGATTTGGCGATCATGAGATCGCGAATAGCTAAGACCAGGTTGGGAAAATAACTCTCCTGTCTCAAGCACTTTAGGTATGTATGAACCAAGGTCTTATTCAAGTCTCTAGACGCCTGCTACTCGTCTTTCCTGCAGGGGGAAGAGGCTTGGATCTCAAGAATGCCCAAAGCACAAGTAGTAACAGTGGCTGAGAGGGTTCGAAGGCAAGCTGACTCTTTTGAATCGGGTAAAAGCAATGGAATAAGAGAACGCTGAAAGATGGTCAAAGCTCTGAAAGCAAACAAACGAAGAGATCGTGGTAATATTACTTGAGTTTCCAGCTATTCATCTCCTTCTCAAGCTTCTTCCACGCTTCCCTAGCCCGGCGCGCATGAGCTTTGGGCACTTCATCGCCCGCTTCATTCATCGTCCGTGAGAATAGCTCCATGCTCACCCAGCCCTTATATCCCAAACCTTCAATGATCGAGCGCGCCACATCCAAGACAGGGAGATATCCACCTTCTTCGAATGCGAAGAGCCTGGCGTTCCTAGACCAGCTCATCCTTGCTGGTTGGTCTGCTGCATAAAAAGCATGCCCTTCGACTAAGGGGTTGCGCATCTTCTCTGCATCCACGACTTGGATATAAAAGATTTTCTTGACATCGACCTTCTTGATCAATTCTTCCAAAGTCTTTCTCATGTCCTCGTCTGCATTTGGCCTCTTTCCAGAAGCAGCCGCTGGATCTCCATATACTCTTCCAGCAATGTTGTATGTATCAAGACACATGCCAAAATTCGGCCTGTCCACCTTCTCCACGATGTCCCATCCTTTAACCCATGTATCAAAGTATGTACTCCAGCATAGATCCTCGTACGCGAACCTGATGACCGGCGATTCTTGTAGTCCCATATCGGCCACCTTCCGTAAATCACTCACCACTACATCCAGATCCCCAGTAACTTGGTCCTTCCCTAGGAAACTCGCAGGTATCTGTATGATGTCCGTCCCTAGAACCTTCACAATTTTGAACCAGGTCTTCATCTTTTCGATTTTCTTTGCGTGTTCTTCTCGATCGAGCAGACCCTCGTAATGCATAAATGGCTGGAGGCCAATGATCTCGAGTCCCCGTTCATCGCAAAGTTTGCGTAATGTTTTTGCAGCGTGCAGTTGCGCTTCTGGAGAGGGCTCTTCATCTGCAGATATGCCACTCTCTTCACGAGCTAGGTATTCAAGATCTTCGAAGAATATTTCGATGCCAGTAAGGTTGTAGGCTCGGGCTTGGTCCAATTTGTACGGCAGCTTGTGCACCCAGGCTCGGCCCAGGGACATGGAGGATATGGCAGGTTTGTAGGACATCTTTGATGAAGGTATTGCTCTTGATTGTCCCTATATTGTGGTCTTCATGTAGGCCAAAAATTAATGAGAGAAGGAGAGAATGACGTATGAACAACTACTACAGCAGAGAAGCCCAGAGCTTTTGAGGTCCAACATCCCCGCAATTTGAACCTACCGTGATGACCAATTGCATAGAATCCCATGAGCTCTCCGCATGGAGAATATCTTGGAACCTGGAGTTGGTTGGTGCTCGAGGTTGGAGTCGGATAAGGATTCAAAAGAAGCGGGTGAAAATTTTGGCCGTTAGACTTGCCAAGCCCCTTACCAGACGACCCCTCCCATCATCCGCATCTTCGGGACGTTCTCGTGACACGATAAATCATATCCTTGGTATCGAAGAACTTTTCTTATATTACTGCCTTTAAGACCTCAGTTTCTTTCTACTCTCCATTTTCAATTGAACCCACTGGCCAACAAGAATTTGAGGAGATCGTTCAACTTCTACCCCGCCATCTCTGACTCGTCAAATTTAAACCTTGCCTTTGTTTACTCGACCCTGGAAGTCTCACACCAGGCTATCTACTTTGGAAACACTTATAATTGCTTGACTGTCGGTATCCATTCGATAACGGACCTTTAATCGACATGTCTTCTTCGGCGCCAGTCACACCAGATTCTTCACATCTTGAAAGGGTGAACTACCTCTTCGGTCACCCAATCGCTCACTCCCTCTCACCACTCCTTCATCAGACAGTATACGACAATCTGAATCTGAAATGGTCACAATTACCTCTTGACTCAACTGATATCCCTAACTTCCTTCGTCTCACCAAAGATCCTAAGTTCTACGGAGCTTCAGTGACAATGCCTCACAAAGTGGCCATCATCCCTCATTTGGATGAAGTAACGCAAGAGGGCAAGGACATCGGAGCATGCAACACAATTTTCTTCAAGGAGAGAGATGGGAAACGAGTCATGTGCGGTACCAACACGGACTGTTTCGGTGTTCGGGACGCCTTCCTCCAGAATCTCCCCAAAGGGGCCAGCAAAGACTTGTACCGTGGTCGGCCAGGCTTGGTCATCGGAGGCGGAGGTGCTTGTCGGTCTGCCGTGTATGCTCTGCACAAGTGGTTAGGATGTAGCCAAATCTACGTTGTGAATCGCGATGTTTCGGAAGTCGAAGCGGTGCTTTCAGATTGCAAGAAAGCTGGATTTGGAGAGTCTTTGGTGCATGTCAAGACTGTCGAGCAAGCCAAGGCGTTGGCAGCGCCGGGAGCTATCGTGGCATGCATCCCGAACTTCCCACCTAAGACGCCGGAAGAGATTCAAGCGAGGAATGTGATCGAGTGCTTCCTGGGCAAGGAGGAGAAGGGAGCTATCTTGGAAATGTGCTATCACCCCACGCCGTACACAGAGATTGCGGAAGTGAGTGAGAGATTGGGCTGGCAGGTCATTCTGGGTACGGAAGCGATGATTTATCAAGGGTTGGAACAGGATAGGTTGTGGACTGGGAAGGGTCTGACGGAACTGCCTACGAACGAGGTTCACCATGCTATCGCGACTGCTTTGGAAGCTCACAAGAAGCATTAGTCAGGCAGAAGTTGTACTTTTGTATTATCATGCACATATTTAGGCACAATTCCCGTTGGTGTATTCATACAAAAGTTGTTCTATGTCCATCTCATTTCTCCTTTGTCTTCATATGCTCCAAACAATACTCAATCGCAACCTTATACCCAAAAGTCCCCAACCCACATACAACCGCCGCAGCCTTGTCACTCAGCCAGCTCTTCTTCCTGAAATCTTCCCTTGCATGCACATTACTGATATGTACCTCCACAAACGGAATGTCAACTCCCAGCAAAGCATCTCTCAATGCAATACTGTAATGCGTAAACGCTGCCGGATTGATCACTATAGCATCGACACCTTCCGTCCTTGCTTGATGGATCCGGTCGAGGAGGGCGCCTTCCCAGTTCGTCTGGAAGAAGGAGAGTGTTGCGCCCCCTGCGGCAGCTTGTGCTACGGCGCGTGTCTCGATATCAGAGAGCGTATCTGAGCCATAAATTCCTGGCTCGCGGGTTCCGAGGAGGTTGAGATTTGGACCATTGAGGAGGAGGATCTTTTTGGCTGGCATGTTGTTGTTTTTTTGGTTCTTCTTAGGTATCCTAACGAGCTGTTTGTAGCAAGAGAGTTGTTTCTTTTGCCTCGGGAGAAGGGTTTTGGGAAGAGAATGGTCAATTGAAAACGAGACGGTCAATGCAGTCAACGATGGGAACTTATGTGAAAATAGAAAAGTATCTGTTATTGACAGAGATCCGTAGACAACTACATGACTTTTTGCCCAGGAGAATTGTCTTAGCACTTTCTTGGAGGGGTTGAGGTGGGGGAGGGGCAAGACGCGGGTCCGGATGAAGTCTTAAGCGGAAGTTGGGGAAAGTTTTTTGGAGCTCTTGTACCAACGAAAGCCAAGCATAGACATCAATAGCTGCTAGACTTAACTAGGCTGATCGTGTTGTGACTTTTGGTGTCCGATATTTCAGCCATGAATAGTTTACTTTTCAATACGCTGACTTTTAATGTGTTGCTCGCGTTGCTCCAGCATGTCCACTTTTATTTACAGAGGCTTGGGGGCCATCGCTAAAACTTAGCGAGCCCTGAGCAACAGTGTTACTCCCAGTACAATATAAGTTTATTGCGCGCTTATGTAGTATTTGCTACTTTATATTTCCCCTGTTTCTCAAATCTCACAACCGATCAAGTCGTTTCCTTCCTCAAATAATGTTCTACGATTGGATTTAATCATCCTTAACAATAAGAGCAGCAATTGTCGCAAGATCAAGCTGGAGAATCAAACTGGGAGGTGCACGTTTTCAGTGTGACATTCCTAACATAGTGCCTGGTCCCGAAGACCTTGATGACAAGAAATATCGAAATCAAAGATCATGGATCTAGTGTTGCAGGACTTTCTAGAGTATATTTACACTTCTCGTAGCTTCACTAAAGAGCCTCAACTTGCTCACCAGCAATACCCTCCTTCTCCAACTTCGCCTCCTCAACCCTAACATCCAATTCACTCCTTCTCTTGGGAGTCGTCCCTGGTACAAACCATCTAGTGTTGCTGAACAACTCATTCATCTCCTCAAGTGGCAACAATTTGGTCTCAGGCATGAACGCCCAGAAAAATATGGCATTCGTGAAATTGCATATAACAAACAGGAGGAAGTATCTCCAGCTGATGTTCTCGATTGCAGGCGCCGTGATCTGTCCAATCATTGTGTTGAAGGCGAATGAAGTCATGACACCTATTGAAATACCCTTCGAGCGAGTCTTGGTATCGAAGACTTCGGCGGGGATGATCCACGATAGTGAGCCACAGGTGAAGGAGAACGAAACCTGGTAGAACCAGTTCGTGACGATGAACAGCCAGCCAAGAGAGTTCTGGACTGATTCCGATTTGTTTGGGAATTGGGCAATTGTCGCAGTGACGATAATGAAACAGAGGCAATTAATGAAGTTGCCGATGATTAATGGCCAGCGACGTCCAAGTTTGTCGATGAAAAGCACAGTACAGAGCTGGGCAACAACGGAGAGCACGTTGCTGATTGCCTGGTATTTCAACGACTCCGTTGTCCCGATGTTGATTTGCTTGTAGATGTCGGGAGTGAAGTACTGAATTGCCGAAACACCAGTCACTGTGGAGAAATTGAATATTAGTATTGCTCTGTAAATCTGGGGTGATATTTTGTCTGAGAAGGAGTATACAGGCCGTGACCCTTCATCAGGTAACATTTAGATGGCATAAGGAATCGGATAACACTCACTTTGCACCGAAGCCTGTAGAGCCACCACTAAGAAAAGTCGACGGAAGCTAGAACGATCGGTGAATAGATCTCGATAGCCTTTTGCTGCTACTTCGTGTTCATGAGCTATTGCTGATTGGATCTGGAGGTATTCGGCCTGAACCCAAGGATCACTTTCATTCCCGTTGGCATGAAGCCTGGCGAGAGTCTTCAATCCCTCTTGCTCTTTGCCATGGTCGATCAACCATCGAGGCGACTCTGGGAAGAGTAGAATCATGAGCCCTAGAATTCCAGCAGGGATAACTTGAAGACCGAGAGGGATGCGCCATTGTTGGCTATTGTCGTAGTGTAGGTTTGTGCCGTAGACAGTCCATGCTAAATGAAGTCAGTCGAAAGAACGATATACAGCTGCTGAGAATGTCTTACTCGCGACAACAGCTCCGATCCCGAGCATGAGTTGCTGGAGTCCTGTAACTCGACCTCGAATGGAAGGATGCGCAATTTCGGCCTGATACATAGGTACGATCATGACAAGGATACCAACTCCAACACCAGCGATGGCTCGACCAGCGTAGAAGAAAGCCAAATTCTGTCCAGCCGTTTGCAGAGCCCCGCCGAGACAAAAAATGATGGATCCGACTATGATGGCGATTCTGCGACCGAACCAATCACCCAATGGACCAGCTGCTGCTGCACCGAAAAATCCACCTCCCGTAAAGAGGGAGACGACGGCACCTCTATGTCATCTATTAGCAGGATTGAAAAGGTGTCTGGAATTCTACGTACACTTCATTCGCATCTGGATTGAATGCTGCTTTGAACGAAGTCGAGGCCACACTACCTCCGATGACACCAAGATCATAACTATTTATGCGTTAGCAATTATACTCTCTCGCTGTCCCGCTTCGTCTTCATACCCGTAGTTGAAGGACCCCAGAGAGGCGAATACGCCGACCAGAAACTGACAAGAGTAAGCGTCAAGCATTTTGAAGGATGGAACGACATCGTCTTACCTGGTAGGTCTTGGGAGCAATCATGTTTTCCCACTTGATCTTGCAAAGTGAAATTCGTTGCGTAGAAAAGTGAAGTGTAGTCCCTGGAATATGAGAAGAATCTGGGGGGAACCTGGAGAATATATACAGCATATACCGAGGCAGGCGGCTGGGGTACAGACAAGCGGCATCCAACTTAATTCGACGCAATCTTGGGCGCGAGGGGTCCCCGGGGTGATAGCTTCAATCGAAGTCCAGACTTTAAACGCACGAGGAGGATTTTCCGCGATATCGTGATTCCGCCATAATATTTTGGAGATTCGGTCGATCTTAGGCCTTCTTCTCGCATTAGAAGAACCCGAGGCAAAGGTTAGTGGAGCTTGACGTCGGGTAGACTTTCGCATCAAGCTGGTTCGTCCAGGGGTATACAGGCGCTCCAATCAAGAGGCTCACCAGAACTCTTAACGAACCCTTTCTGGGCTCCCCAACCTACCCCGCAATGTTAGTGGAAGCAAGGAAATCACGAGTTACATCAAGAAAAATGCCCAGTAATCAGTCACATACCTGACATCCTGGAATTATTTCATGTTGGGCTTGCAGCAGTTCTCCAAGATTTCTCAGCACGAAAAGAGTAGCAAGCACTGACAAAGGCCAGATTCAGGCGTTAAGAGTACAGTCTGAACGAGGATGCGATGAGTTGATTGGATACTCCTTCAACATAGCTATAAATGGTCCTAATCAACATACTAAATTTCATAACAGGATTTGTCTAGAGTTAAGGAAATCACACCTTCGTCTTCATTCATATTTTTTCGTTCCGATTGAATAGCGATAGACAAGGTTACACATTGAGCCAAGACCTGAATGCGAAAAATTCTCCCAGCTCATCATGGGACTTCAGATGATTGCAATATCAAGTTTGGATCTTTGACTCGCGCGTAGCATTATCTTTGCTACTGGCAAACAACAGCGTTCATTATACCTGCTCGCAACAAATACAGTTCGTCGATGGCCAGAACTTGGATCTCGATCTCCGTGACGGACACTTATATGCCGTGTATTGACATGCGAAGCTTTGGCTACCTGATTTATCAAAAATGTATCGCATCTATAAAAGCTCAGTAAAATGACCCGTTCCGTCTTCGGAAGCATTATTTTCACTTTCATATCGAAGTTGTCTCCGAGCACCATCCTCTTCAAGCACAACGTCCGGCAGAACAAGGTCTCCGCTAGGAAGATCAGCAGGTACCTGATAATGACAAGCAGTAAGCAGACCGCAGAGGACAAGCCCCTTGCCATCTGGGGAAATCGTGGAGAGTTGAGCCTGGTTTCGACGCGTATGATTGGCGCGCGTGAATTTCTGTTTCCCAAGACAGGAGAGCCGAAAACCGAACCTCATATTCCGCGATAACTAAATCCCTGGTTCAATAGTCTACATATGGGTCCAGGCAAAGGGGATAGATTAGCTCGTCATTCTCCATGTAGTGAGAGCACTGACACATTTGCAGATCACTAAATAAGGGGAGTAGGTAGCTGGAGCAGCGGGGAATCCCTGGAATGGCCTCGTTAGCAGATCGATCCATAACTTTTCCCTCGTCAAAGCCCCAGTTTGTAATTGGACTTCCATTTTCTCGGGAACATAAAGTTATACTATAGAGGCTTAAACTCATTGGCAGTCACGCTAAGATAAGTTCATTCTGGTACCTGAGCATGCAGCTGCCTATTCCCCGCATTCCACTCTTGCTGTCAAAGCCCGAGTCATTTCGATCGATCACTTCGTAACCTGCCCTTCTTCCACTTGAGAATAATGTCTAAAAATTGGTTATTCCTAGTTACATTATTTACCTCTACATCCACATAGTCCTGTTCTATACCTCTTCGCAAGTAATTCTAGCAAAGAGCTCGTTTACGGATTCGGGAGATAAATGCCTTCGACGTCTTCCCTTCAACTTGTCAGACTTGGAAGCTGCTAGGCTCGTTTTAATTCCTCTCCCCGGATACCCCGCTTCCCCCAAGAAGGGATTGATAGTCGTTGATCTCTCAGCGGAACGAGCTTTCGGTGGAAAGTATATCGAGCACTGTCACGTCTTCGCCTTTATCCTGCGAGGTGATCTTTTTACTTACATGTCTAGCATGTCCTCCTCCTACCCCTCTCGATCTGCACCTTCATTATTTCCTACGTTACACTCACTTGAAATTCGCAACTGCATCCTGCCCAAGCCCTGGTAACTGGTCAAGGGAGCACGCAATCTATTTTCAGGCCATGTTGCCGGGTAGAGATGTGCCGACTGGTTGCAATCAAGTATGTGACCCTGTTGACCTTCGCAATGATTTAGTATAAATAAAATACAGATCAGCTACTGAGAAAGTTTCATTCGTGCTATGCTGCTCTTAAAGTCTTCCATGACCAAGGTTTAAAAAGTCGACTGCTTATTTATCTTACTCAGTTATTGAATTACTCTATCCACATTTACGACAACAGTCATGATCAAAGCTAGCACCACATTAGCCCTATCTTTGCTGGCAACCCCACTTGTGGTAGCACAGCGTCAGACCTTGACTGTGGCTGCAAGTGGAGGAAATCAGTCAAGCCCGTTATTGTATGGCACTTTATATGAGGTTATTGACCCAAGAGCTCGCAGCCAACCTTTTCCTTGACCTTTTGAATGACAATGTCTAAAATGCTCGGCAGGACATTTACCACTCCGGAGACGGAGGCTTGTATGCGGAGCTCATCCGAAATCGTGCCTTCCAAGGTTCCAGTCAGAATGGTCAAGCAAGCACAGTGAGGACAACTGATTTCTGGCACCCGATTGGAAATGTTCAGTTGAGTGTGGAGCCGTCGAGTCCAGCTCTGTCACCGTCTCTCACATACGATTTACGAATTGATGTTCCTTCAGGTACCACTGGCCCGATCGGCTTCTACAATGATGGTTTCTGGGGGTTCGATGTTGACGCTGCGAAACGCTATGCTGCGAGCTTCAGTATCAAAGGCGCTTACAACGGTGGGGTGACTGTTGGTTTCAACAACACTCTATCAGGGACGCAGCTATCTAAAACCACGATACAAGTCAACTCATCAGATGGGGTTTGGACATCAGTCCATCCTGTCGTCTTTCAACCGTTCTCAACACCGGGCAGTCCCAATAACACGTTTACCTACGTTTTCGATGGTGCTCAACTTGCTGGCAAGAATATTCAGGTCAACTTGCTCAGTGTGTTCAAGCAGACCTACAAAGATCGACCCAATGGAGTGAGAGAGGATCTAGCGGCATCATTTGATGGACTTGAGAGTACCTGGGTTCGCCTTCCGGGTGGGAACAACATGCAAGGTCTCAGCATTGGAAATGAGTGGCATTGGGACCGGACATACGGAGATCTGAAGAACAGGACTGGACACATCGGAACCTGGGGCGACTATCAGACTGACGGATTCGGGGTGCTAGAAATGATGCAGTGGGCCACGGATTCGAATCAAACAATAGTTCTGGGGATATTTGCTGGGCTGCATATTGGTGGCGCTTTAGTCACTGAAGACAATCTTGGCGGTTACGTTGACTCAACCATGAATTATCTTGAGTTCTTGAAGGTAAGTTCGCCTAGCTGAAGTATTATCAAGTGAGCGAAGTCCTAACGAGAGTTTTAGGGAGATACGTCGACCACATGGGGTGCCCGGCGAGCCAATCTTGGGTTTCCAATTCCTTTCAAGATTGACCATATTGAGATCGGCAACGAGGATTACCTCAACGGAGGAACGGAATCATATAACACATATCGCTTCAAGGCCTTCTACGACCGTATTAGGGCAGAATATCCAGGTATCACTCTGATCTCGTCCATTTCTCCTCCTCCCATCTCGGGACCAAACACATGGGCCGACCTCCACTTTTACTACAACCAAGATACCTTTGCCTCTCTCTACGACAGATTTGACAACTCCGATCGCAGCTTGCCTATCGTTGTTGGCGAGTATGCCTGTATTTTCGAATTTTCCAATGGCTACCCAGAAATTGGGGCTCAAACGATGGGTATGGCCTTGGCTGAGGGTATCATGCTGCTTGGAGCCGAGCGTAACTCAGATATTGTCAAGGGTACAGCTTATGGCGCCCTGATAAAACAATACGACGAGATGCCAAGTACTGTTTCTGTCATTAAGCAAACCGCCAATCAGATCCTTCAGACGACAAGTTATTATCTCCAACAGACATTCTCTCGCTACAAAGGTACAGAGACCGTTGCTGTCACCAGCGAATTCGGGTCGGGCATTGGTCCGCTTTACTGGTCTGCCACACGGGCTGGCTCCACGCGATACCTCAAGCTCATCAACTATTATGGCGTGGACAGTGTTGTTGATATCGTATTCGAAGGCCCGTATTCAAGTACCGTCAAGGTCATCACGCTCACAGCGCCGGCTTGCAATTCAACGAACAGCTTGCCTCAGCTCGGTGGTGAGTCGACATCGATTTTGCATTCGGAGCTTGATGAGTCCGACGGCAAATTCACGGTCTCATTTGGAAGTCCGTGTGAACTCAAGGTGGTGATTGCGTGAAGTCCGATGCGAGCGATGTAGTCGTTTTTTCCTCAGGTATGGACTTGAAGCCCGCCCCCGGCGTCGTACTAAATGGTGAACTGCTAGACATATATGAGCTGTGAATCGATGCATCACAAGTGGTGAGGATTATTGAAGGATCGAAACAGGTCAGACGATGCATTTCTTCTGGGGCATATTGGTCAGCAGCGTGGGCCTTCAGTAGCACTTTCCCAGGTAAAACTCGTTTTCTGTGAGAATGGAATAGAATCAACTTGAATCTGTACGTACTTTTACATTCATGAACATATTGGACATCAAGTTCTATACATCTGAGAATACATGTTTCAGAAGTTGATGGCAGTGCTCTCATCTGCTGCCTTTCGTAACACTTTCCAAGCCTCCTCTCGAGGAACAGATTTCCTACCATCTTCGCCCGCACCAGCCCATAGTCTCCACTGTTCTTCGATTTGGTATCCTATAACGTCTGTGCCTTCAACTACTTTCCATGCGTTTTCTCTGCCCATCTTCAATATTCGAGTGTTCCTCGGCTTGAAGCACATATCGAGCAATACTCCCTTCTCTTCCTTCTTCAAAAACGTTTCCAAAATCGCTCTGGCCCTCATTTCATCTTCTGTCTTAGCCTCGAAATCCGGCACTGTCCCAACAATATAGAAGGGAGGTGGCAAGTCATGTGCCATCTCAACTGAAGTGACATGTCGAATCCTCGGCTGTCTTTCTGATCCAGCAGAAGCGTAGGCTTTCGTATCCTCCAGAAGATCATCGACTTCTCTTGCATCTCTGTTCACAACATAGATCTCGCCACATTCAAGCTTGGCAAACAACGCATAAACGGCTGCTCTTGAGGCTTCTCCAGCTCCAATGATCAAAGCCGGCTTTCCTTTCCCTTTATTATCTCCATAGTTCGTTCCTGAAAGTAAACACCCCTTAATACCTCTCCAATCCGTATTGGTGCCCCTGAGCTTCCCTTCTGAGGTAAGGTAGACGTTATTGCAAGCACCTATTTTGCTAACAAGAGGATCTATCTCGTCTAGATATGGAATAATAGCTTTCTTGTATGGCATAGTGACAACGCCACCTGCGAATATCGGCGCTCGGAAGAGAGCTATAAGGTCGTGAATTGTGGGGCATTCTTGGTTGATGAAGGTCCAGGGTAGAGAGAGGGACTTGGCGATGTGGTTATGCATGGGAAGACCGACAGAGTGTGTAACGTTCACGCCGGCGAGGTAGAGGTATTTCTTCTCTGACATGCTGCCCGTTTGAGGGGGCGTTATGACTTCAGTTGCTGTTGAGCTCATTGTGATCGGAGGAGAGAAAGTGGCGCAGTGTGGTGACTAGACCTTGAGACTTATTTCTAACCGAAATAAATATGGCCGACAATATCTTCTGAAGACTGAAGCTTCGTTCTATCCAAAAGATCCTGACAGCCAGTCTTTCATCTGCATCCCCAGCTTTCAAGAGGGCGGATAAACACAATCCCGCTTGCGGACGCGGGGTAAAATCGCGGGGCGTGCTCGTTTAGGCCCTTTTCAAGCCTTATTATTCAGCATTTCGAGAGGTCATCGATCTAAAAGAGATTAGGAATTCGAAGCTGAAAGATACTGGTCTTACAAAGACGCCTTCGTGGAAGGTCTTATGTCCCTCAAAATGCCAACTGATCCACTTACCAACTTCATTTAGGCAAATCTCTGAAAGTGAATTTTGACCGTTCAAGATCTCATGCAGAACTCGCTGACCAGTCTACTGTTTACGTCTTTTTTTCGACGAGATGGAAAATTGAAGTTTCAGTATGCATCCAACTCAAAACAGCAAACAGCGTAAGCTAGCATTAAAACCTCGTTACTGATGCCCGGATTTCGAGTTCAGAACTTAGATCCTACAGATTCGACTGGCTTTTTCGAGTCTTCAATTTGCTGGAACCGCATGCGGATCCACTGCACAGAGTGACTTAGCCGGTACATGGTGCGGTGCTGACAGGAATAAGAAGCAACGGACAGAGTATACATACCTCTCCACAAGAAATCGGCTCATACTTCGCAGGATTGTCCGGACCAACACAATTCGGCAGGACACTGCAGGTCTCGTTCGGATTGAAACCAAAGAAGAACGGCATGGAGTAGCGACCCGAAGTAGTTTTGTTGTAGACCCTGTGGACTGTAGATTTGAAACGGTCGTTTGTCAGACGCATGAAGAAATCTCCAATGTTGACGACGAATGTGCCAGGGATGGGCGGTGCGTTTACCCACTGGCCAGATTTCGTCAGGACCTGCAGACCACCCACAGAGTCTTGCCATAGAAGGGTAAAGCATTGGAGATCGGTGTGAGAGCCTAGTCCAACATCATCATTGGCACTAGCAACCTCATCCTCAGTCAAGCCCGCGTAGTAATTGAAGGCCGAATCACTGCATCTCGCATTAGCATTACCCTTAGATTCGTGGTGTGCTGTACACCAGGAAGCTTTCTCTCACCTTCCGGAGTACGTGGTCACGCTGTCGAAGTAATTCTCAGGAAGCCCAAGACCGATGGCGAAGAGCTTGATAAGGCGGCGTGCCAGTGTAAGATTTTCTTGCCAGTACCCAATGCATTGTTCTCTGAAGTTCGGGATCTGTTCCGTACCTTCCCATATAAAGTCTTCACATTGGAGGCCAGATTTGACATTTTCGGGTATGTAGTCCGAATCTTTGGTCTCGGGGTCATATTTAGGGTCGTAACGCCAGCTGAATTGCTCCATCGTGTCAGGGGATTCTGACGGGGATGAGCGTGTGTTTTGTCGCTTGTGCCAGCCATTGAAGTATTGCGATCGCTCTTTGGAAACCTTCTCTTTCTGGCTTTCGGGTTGTTTGAAGAATGCCTGTGCCTGGCGATATGTGGCTTGAATTAAGTCCCCGCTAATGCCGTGGTCTTTGATGTAGAAGAATCCGGTGTCCTCAGCCTCTTCGACGATTGTTGCTGACAAAGTCGTTCTTGAATCCAAATCACCAAACATGAGTGAAAGGTCGATGATCGGTATCTCGTCTGCGCGGCAATTGCGTGGAGGTGCGTTGGATACTTCACGATACACAGGCCCATGTGCAGTCCGCAACTCCAGCTTGGTGAAGCCCGACGATGACGAAGGTTCAGTGACAGAGAGCGACATAGTAGAGATATGGATCTTCGGGACTTGGTACGATAATGGGGAAGCACACTTTGGACAGATTTTCTGGAGCGGACAGAGGCAGAACGCATACAAATATGTATGCTTGAGCTTTAGATGGATCAGGCCAATCTCAGCGGTGTGATATCTAAACTGGTAGCTGGTGCAGCACACTTGGTAGTAAGGATGAAAGCTGGGTTGGATCTAATGGCGCAGACGCTCCCACTGCTCGATGTGGATCCATAAACAAGACAAGGTTGACGAAGCGAGCCTGACCCCTGCTTCTCGCCCGAACTCGTCCGAAGCCGCATTGCAATCATCTTCATAGTGCGCCCTTAAATGGGCAGACCGGCTAGCTCCGCAATGGTTATCTCGACCTCTTCTTCGCCGCTCTCTACAACGCAAGAACACTTAGATCGTCTCACTTCGGCTGTGTTCCCTAATCAGATGGGATCGTTATGAGGATTCCGGCAGGAGGAGCATAATGGTGCGGTCCGTACGTAATTTGAAAGGAGTCCTTCGTTCTCGCTAGGCGAGTGTCAACACTCATACCGTTTCACGAAATTTGGCCAGCAGATGTGGCTCTCGTGAATAGCTGGTGGAATAACGGCGTAATGAACTTGTGATCCGGACAGTCCTTCCAAAGTGGGGTTCTCGCGGTTGGATTTCTCTTGTGTACTCCTCAATTGTAAATGTTACTTATCAATCTTGTGCCTCTTTTACGACATGATAATGAAAATTGATCCATACGTGAGGCAGCAGATCCACAGCTTCAATGATGGTCCGGTGCGTGACTCACGTGGCTTTTCATCACGTTCTTTGCACCTATTTTGGGGGGTGGTGCCTGATTGGAGCCTGCTATCCCCTGCAAGCCACCTCGCTTCCTGCCGTCTTTGTCTCTTCCTGAGTTTGTACGACAACCTCAGCATTCACATAAAATCTTCTCTTCGTCTCTTGTTCTGAGTATCGGCGACTTCTATTTGCATGCCTCGAATACTTACTTCCTTGAGGAATCCAAGATCTAAAGCAAGAATATCACTCCAAGCGAGAACAGTAACAATGCCAACTCCTCCAACGGGAATGTCCCGCTTCGACCTGCCAGGCTTGAATCTGCCCCTGAACTGGACTCCAAACGAACCGTACAGGAAATATGAGTATGATAACAACCATAACATGCAGACTATAGAGATGCCTGCTCAAGGTCATGGAAAGGGCCTCTTCCCGGTTGCGCTCAATGATGCCGATATATCTGGTGGCTATACACAGTAAGCATTTCAGTTTTATAGAAGGATATTGCTAAATCCACGTCTAGTCTGTATTTGACGACTCTGCGAGAGTTCACAATGCTCCACATCATGAATGCGTTGACGGATAAGCCTGGCTGGGAGGAAAAGGTAGTCACGTGCCATTCGTTTGTTTTCATTGTCGCTGAAGATCTTTTTCTAGGTCTTCGACGATGCCATTGCAGAGAAGTGGAAGACAGAAGCAATGACCGCTCCTGGTCGAGATGTCACGCAGAAGATGGCCAACTGGGTAATTGAGGAACTTCGTTGGAAGGCAAAGAGCTTCAAAGAGACGGGTGCGGTCTCAGTATACAATGGTGATGTTGTCAAATCTGATGTCGCCATTTCCGAGTCCATCAAGAAAGCGCTTCAGGAGCAAGCTCGAAAACTGGAGGATATCCCAGCCATCTACAAGGATTATCATCCCGGTTCGAATGGAAAGGTCCTCGATCTCGTCCATCCCTCTCTGTTCCCCCTGATCTACGGCACTAGTCGAGTACTCAAGGATAGCTTGATAGGTTTGGACAATTGCATTCAAAGCTGCGGAAAGGGAGACATCGTACCTGTTCGAGATGAAGAGGAGACAAAACTTGATCGGAAAGACAGCAGCTCATACGGCTACAGGGAGCAAACACCTCCCTATGGCAAAGACTTCCAGTGGCTCCCCTGCGAGGTCGATATCACAGGCGGTAATGCTAAGTGTGTAGTTCTGTTTTCCGTCTCATTTGGATTTCGCTAACATCACCAGGATCACAAGCTATATCAACAACCTTCATCCGCAGAAGAACAAGGAGCTGTACACCATCATCGAAAGCGTGATCACTCAAACCATTCCGCTTTGGAACATGACTCTGACACCTCTCAAAGAAGGTTACTCTACAAGTTGGAGAATCAAGTACGAACTTGAGTATGAAGTAGATCCAGAGGATATGGCCGAGGAGCTTAAGCCGCAGCAAGAAGAAGGTGAGGATGAAGACGACTATTGGGAAAGACGTGAGGAGTGGGAAAACAACATGCGTCAAGCAAAGCAACCGGAGCCGGAAGAGTTCAAACCGAAAGAGCTCCCACAGATTGTTGACCTCGTGAATGATTATGCTCACCGCGGGCTCCAGGTTATTGTCAAGTAGGTCATGATCACAGAATCTGGAAAAGTGCACGATGACTGACTCCAAGTATTTCAGGCTTGCAAACATTGAACTCACTCCAGAGAATCCGGAGTACGAGGGGGGAACTTGGCATGTTGAAGGACAACTCAACGAGCACATCTGCGCCACAGCCCTATATTATTACGACAACGAGAACATCATGCCCAGCCAACTCGCTTTCCGGCAGCAATCTGATACAGATGAAGCCTCAGAGATGGTAAGTTTCTCCAGTTTCTGACCTCAAATGTTGAAAAATCCTGCAAAAGATACTGATATGTGCTCTACCAGAACTACCCTCAAGGTGTTCACGACTGGTTGACCGAGATCTATGGTTGCGAGAACGACCGAGCTGCTGTGCAGGAAGTTGGTTCGGTTGTATGCTCCGAAGGGCGTCTCCTCACATTCCCGAACATCCTACAGCACCAAGTCCAGCCATTCTCGCTTCAGGATCCCACCAAGCCAGGCCACCGCAAGATTCTCGCGCTGTTTCTGGTAGACCCGGGCATCCGTATTATTAGCACTGCGAACGTGCCCCCTCAACAGAGAGATTGGTGGGTCGAGGAGGTAGATAGACAAGTCGCTGGAAGTGGAAAGGCTTTGGCAAAGCTGAGCAACGAGATGAAAGACAAAATCTTCCAGAGCGTTGACGATTTTCCGATCAGTATGGAGACGGCAAAGGAGTTGAGGTTAAAGTTGATGGAAGAGCGGAAGAAGTATGTCGTGAAGCAGGCTCGAGCCTTTGAGCAAAGAGATTTCAGCTTGTGTGAGCACTGATTGAGTGGCTGTGGACCTAGCGCTTTGTCGTAGAGATGGTACGCAATGGGTTTCCCTTTCTGCTAGATGTGAAGGGGCTAGGAGTTGCTTTTATTGGTTTCAACACATCATAGGATTGATTTGAACAGTTAAGAAACTATTCAAGCTCTTTATTCCAGCTTTTTTGTGGTGTTCAGAGATTGAAAGGGCGGCTTTGTCCGGGATGACTGCGCCCCACATACCGAATCGGGTAACCACGAAGCTTCGCAGATTTCAAGGTCGTAAGATTGATAGGTGCATCCAGAATGCCGAAATAAGCTACCTGGTTGCAATTATGGATTACATACGCCTCATTGCGACTGTCAGCGTGAGTACATATAGCAGGTACTTGGCCGCTTGGCACAAGTATCCTCTCGAGTCCGCAAATGCAGGGTTTCCCAGATATCGAAGAGGAAACAAACATTCAAACAAATCCACTCAAACAAATACATCGACCAAAACCATCCAAACTCTCCAGCTCTCCAATTCTCGTGCAATTCAGAAAGTCAGACATCCACATACCTTCTCGCCTCGACATCCATTCGAGCGCTAAAATCACCAATCAATCCAGACACAGCCCAAGACCTCGAGATGTGTTTATTGTACATGCTCAGTGCACTGCGCAAGAACAAAGATGGGGTATCAGAGGAACCCAATACACGGCCGGCAAGATCATCGCCTCATCGGGGTGAGAGCCCTAGCTCGCGTATGCCTGGGGATCGAGTGTCAAAGTCTCAAGGAAAGAATGGAGGGTCTGGGGGAGGATATGAGGGGAGAAATTGATGAGGTGTAGATGGTGAAGGGCTGGCAAGAATGGTATCAGACGAGATGGAAGGGCATGAATGTGGTCGGATACAAAGAGGGGGTGAGGTAACTGTGGTTGGTTTGACTTTTGGGTCTGCTGGTTCATCGGATATTGCGTGCTTTCGTGTGATTTCTTTTCTTGGTACATTTTAGAAGATGATGAGCTGCGAATCTGACACAAGATTTACGCCATCTCAATTTGAAGAAGCATCTCAGCTTGGCTGGTTCCGCAGAAACGAGAAGGCAACAGCATAGTCCCACTTTCATCCGTTAACGTTCGCCTCGATGTTGACTCCCGGTAGATGTAACCAAATTAGACATTTCTTGTCTGGGTTAACTTCCAGCTGCGCTGAATTGAAAGTCCTTTGTCCTTGTTAGGGCTAGCCAGTACGGTGTCCCAGTGCAGTTCAGGGGTTGTCAAATCTGTGAGACTGCAGGTACCCATTTTGCTCTTCTCCGACATCCAATATGTTTGGGCTTAAATATTAGGTATTATTATCCTTTCTCTTTTGGTTCTGTCTTCAAAGTCAAGTTCTCAAGGGTTTAGACTGGAGCATATTTCATTGTTCTTTTGCTTTTCTGTACTTTTCTCCTCCTGTTTCTCCAGGTCGTGGCTCGCTTATTTCCTACCCCACGCCATACGAGGATTTGCCAAGCACAACACCAGAGCCGTTCTATACTCCCAATCACAGAGATATGCGGCCCAAAGATAAGCCGGTACCTATCTTAAACCTTCCAACGTCGTCTACTCTTAGGATTGACGCACTGGTAGATGATCTCCAAGATGGATGAAAGCACCTCAGGACAACTTGCTTCCCAGATCCTCTCTGGATTTATGCCTTCCATAATGTTTATTCTGACTGTAGCCCTGTTCTTGACACTGATCAACATAAAATCGCTTCCAGTACCCCGGCACGTAAGTATCCTGAAAGAGTCATGTACCTACCGATCCAGAGGACTTTTGTCTGTTTTAAATGCTAATCTAAATCTGCACCAGAGTGGGCAGACCGCCAAGTTGTGGGAGGCTATTGAAGCCCAAAGGAAAGAGGGATTGCGCTTATGTGGCAATATAGTAGGTTTGGAAGAAGGCCTGGGAATTTTTAAGGAGAAAGAGGTGGTTTTTGCAAGCTATTAGATAGTACTGTAATCAGCGTGATCTTGAAATAAGTTCGAAAATATGATCTAGACTCCTGTAAACAATTCATCATTGAAAACTTAGGTAGGTCCACTGCTTCAAAGAATAACATTGTAGACTTCTATACTTTCACAAAGGGATCATCAAAGTACCAGACAGGGTCTCCCGCGGGGTCTAGCTCGCACTGTGTGTACCCGTTTCCCAAGAACTGAAACCGGTTCTTCGTCCAATACGTGATGTCATAATCCTCCCACCTGACATTCTTCATGACTTCAAAGTAATGCAGACGACTGCCAGCCCAGACAGCTGTGACCGGCCCATCCTTCTTGCCCATCTTGAACCAAGAGCTACAAGATGCCGACCAAGCAAGCCTCTTCATCAATTCGTGGGTATAGTTGAAGAATTCCTGGACACAGTCGGGCTTAGGCGTGAAGCATTTGATGTTCTCGGTTTGCATTTTTTCGATCATGGAAAACATGTACCGGGTGTGCCAGTCGAAGATTGGGAGGACAGAGCCATGGCTTACAGGACCGTTGGAGCCAAGAAGTACTATAGAAAAAGTAAGTAGATAGTTTCGCATACAGGAGCATATACACACGGAACAGGTTCGGGAAGTCGGCAGCTGTCACCGCAAGATAAGTCTTCGGCAACTCCCCAAACTCCTCTTTCAAGCTCTTCCCTCCACGCCCGATGACTTCGAATTGCGGAGTGAAGGAAACGTTGAAGCCCGTAGCACAGATGACTACATCGACCTCATGTTCTTGTCCTGTCTCGTCGATAATGCCCTTCTCGGTGAACTTCGCTACGGATGAAGTATTAACTGAGACGTTCTCTTTGGTAAGGGATTGCAGATATCCAGATCCAGGTGTCATTCGACGACAGCCGAGTGCGAAATCGGGAATCATCTTTGAGGTAAGTGTGGAGTCATTGTTGAGTTGCTTGGACATGATGTCTGCCACGAGGTTTCGAGAATTCTTCTGGTCCTGACTTTTATTGTGCATCTGTTGACGTTAGCTCCGAGAGTCGCTTGTAGAAGCGAAAGTGAGGGCAGCTACCATCGTGAAGCGCTTGTTAAGCTCGCCTTCGAGCTCTCGGCAATACTTGTCATAAGCTGCAGGATTGGTATTGAACTCTTTCAGTTGGGCTGGCGAGTCTGGAGTCGTCAGCATGGATTTGAGTCCGGGATGTGTCAGGCATACATTCGAAGTTCGTTCCTCCTGGGCCTGCGAATTTGGCACCAAAACCAGTGGTTACCCACACAGGGGATCGTAAGAAGGGAATCAGTTTACCGACGACTATGAACATGTCAATCAGCAAAAATAACAGTCGATAATGGGATGTCCAGACGAGGGGTCCACATCTAACGCACTCACGTGGCTGTATCTGAGGAACTATTTGAACGGCTGATGAGCCACCACCAATTACAGCTACGGTTTTCCCTTTCAGGTCATACTCGGAATCCCATCTCGCGCTATGCATCAGCTTTCCTTTGAACTCTCGGATGCCAGGTATATCTGGATATTTCCAGGCACTGTTCAAAGTCATTGGATTTAAGACAACAGAAGAGTGTAAGATGACGAACTTAAGGACCCCCGTTCCATTCACTAATACCTCGCATTCGTCCTCGAAGCGAGTTCCATCAGACGAGACTATTGTGAGCTTCCAAACACCTTCCTCTTCTTGCCAGACTGCTTTCTCGACTGCTGTGTTGAATTTGACGTATTTCTCTAGATCATAAGTCGTCGCCACCTCTTTGAAATATCTCCAGATTTCCTCAGAGCCAGAGTAGAAGCTACTCCAGTTGGGATTCCTATGCCACGTGAATTGGCTACCCAACATTAATAAAGCCTACTCAATCGAGTAGGTATGCTTACTAGCTGTGACTTGGGATATCACAAGTACATCCCGGATAGCGATTCTCCAACCAGGTCCCTCCAATGTCGCTGTTCTTCTCATAAATCTGTAGAGTGACATCCTTCAACAACCTCTCTGCTTTGTAGGCAATCTGCAATCCTGTTGCCCCAGCTCCGACACATACTAGTCTGATAGGACGCCTTTGGAACAGAGGCTGTTCGGATATCCGAAAGCCATCAAAATCTTGATTGTACCAAGGATTCTCATGACTTGCGCTGCTGTCAGGGATTGCAGATGGGTCTGGTGCTGCAGAAGACGTCACGATTCGGGATGGAGACATGATGGTTGGTATCAGATATTGATCAAACGACTTCTGTACTTGAAATAGATAGGTCTGTAGATCTGGTATGAAATGGTATCTTGAAAAAGGAATAGCTAGGTACTGTGCTATCAGACGAGGTAGATGATAGTACTTTCGTCACTTATTGCGATGCCAGGCAACTAGCAAGACTTCCTTCTCTTGAATTTCGTTTGCCGTAGCGCCTCGGTATCATAATGTGATATTCCCGGCGTGAGGGTGTACAATATGCATGGCGGGGTTGTCTTCAAACTGATTTAGTGCGGGGTATCCAGTGATGTCGTCTTGGACATTGTCATTGGATGAACCCATAATGAAACTCGGGTATGTCAAGCACTACTTGACACTTCACAGCGTGATTCCTACCTTTGTCGTCCCGGATAGACTTCTTTGACAGCTCGGTATCACTACGAGAAGTGACATGCTCTTGATAGCACTTAGCTTTATTGGCGCTCTGGCATTATTATCATAGAACCCGCGAGAGACTATGGTATGGCCTGGATAGATAGATATTTGCCCAACCTCGATACGGATCATTGTAAGGAGGTAGAAGAGACAGAACCGCAACGCCTCGAGAGACTGTTATGGTTTTGGTGAGAGTATCATCCAAAGCGGCTAGACAATTAAAAAGCATGAAGATCCGATAGCAATGATGTATTCAAGCAAGATATGGTGATGTGTTGATGCTAATCCTACTGTCACAAATCAATAACAACGAAGAATCAATGACGTTGGCGAATTGTGGAATCTGTGGATGATGTTTAGGATTAAGTGAGGTCCAAAAGAATAAATTTGAGGTCCGTGACCAGGATTGCGAGGTTTTGCCGGGATGTTCTTCGACGACATGCAGACAGATTCGCAAACGTTACCACCAATCGCAAAATCCGTCATCCCATCTCCGAATCCCATCTCCACCGCCATGGAGGTTGCCTCCTTTCGGCCATGTTTGCGAATGCTTTCCCATGTCGGGCCGTCAATCAATCCGCTTGGATGAATCGTGCCGAGGTTAGTGTCAGCTCTGGACCAGCGAACGATGATAAAGGGTCCAAGAACAATACAAGTCATGAAAAGCTCCCAAACTCTGGCCAAAAAATCTGCCAGGGATATACATGAGGGTAGCTGCTAATATGATGACTCCTGAAGGGCAGCTCGCTCTGGCGAAGATCAACTCCGAACTGGAAGAGGTTGGTACCCCTCCAATCTGGAGACGACCCCGCTGACAGGCACCGCAGATCCTCAAGAAATCTCCTTATGTTCAAGGCCTGGATGCGAATACCGATCTACCGAAGCTTCGAGCTGTGCTACTGGCAAGGAAAAGGGAATTGACGGCTGCGAACGAGACTGCGGGAGAGGCATCATACGTGGAAGAGGACCGACAAATACCAGTCCGCGACGGAAGCACGATTGCTGTCCGCATACACAAGCCAAAAAGCCCTCCAAAAGATGGGTGTCCCATATTTGTCGTATATCACGGTGGCGGGTTTGTTCTAGGGAACTTAGAAAACGAGACTTTGTTGTGTAGGAAGTTCACAGAGCTTGGCGGTATTGCTGTGAACGTGGACTACAGACTGGCTCCGGAGAACCCATTCCCTACGCCCTGCCATGATGCATATGATGCGCTGAAATGGGTACGTTGCTGTACGATCATTACAAGACGTGGCTAACGAATCTAGACTGCGGCACATTTTGAAGAGCTAGGAGGCAATCCGAAGAAGGGATTTTTGGTCGGAGGCATCAGCGCCGGAGGAAATTTCGGAACCATTGTCACACATCTCTATCGAGATGACAATCTTTCTCCGCCTCTGACGGGAGCATATTTATCGATTCCTGCATGCATACCACCTGGAAATGTGCCGAAGAAATATGAGAGCCTCTATTTGAGTCGGGAGCAAAACAAGCAGGCTCCAGTTCTCAGCCAGGAGACCATAGATCTGTTTGAAAGTAAGAAGTTCTCTATCTCTCTCCTCACGTATTCAAGCTGACATATATATTAGAGCATTACAATGCAGACCCTAATTCAAAGCTTCGAACACCGATGCTCTTCGATTCCCACAAGGACCTTCCACCTACATATTTCCAGATCTGCGGACTAGACCCGTTGCGCGACGAGGCTTTTATATATGAAGAGATATTGAGGGAAGAGAACGACGTTAAGACTTTGGTTGATGTATACCCTGGCCTACCACATGGCTTTTGGAGTTGGTGGACGACGGCCGACTTCAGTGTGAAATTTCAGGATGATTGTGTGAAGGGAATGAAGTGGTTGTTGGAGCAGAGCAAGTGAAAATGCGCAAAAGCACAAAGATTCTGGAACAATAGAACCTCCAGCTTAGTACATGTGCATCGTCTGAATGCGAGAAACCCCATAGGCTTACATGCCTTACATCTCTCGAATATATCCCATAATTTCCCGGTCAGAAGTGACCAGAAATTTGAAATCGGTGCCAATTCCCGGTACCCTCCAAAACTCCAAACGCCATGTTCCCGGCTGTTCCACACCAGTAAAACGATGTCCCCAGCGCATTTCCTTCGGTCTTCTTATCCAGAGCGCACGCAATTCTTCTCGTCAGAACCCAAGATCAAGCAGCTCTTGATCCTGGATGTCCTGCTTGTCCTGCAACAACGGTACCAGTCCCCAGGCTAGCACCAGCCTCTCCCTGCGCCATAGCCTGCGCCTGAGCCATCGCAACCTGCAATGGCACTCTTGATCCCGGACTCGGCGATCGCTTTTCTCCTACACCAGCACCGGCAGGACGAACATTCGGCTCATCATCTGGTATCTCGCCAGCATTTCTTTTATTCTTCCAGAGACCAGTGCACATTCTCCTCCCGTTGATTGCTGAACGCTCTGTCGTGCCAGAGCAGAAAGTGGGGTCGGGGAAAAAGCTCTCGGGTATGTTTGTTGACTTGTGTTGCCGAGCTGATTGGATGTTGGGAATAATTGCTCGCTTCGAGATCTGAGGAATAGGGGATAAAGGCTTGGCAGGTAATGCTTGGCGTTTCTGGGAAGATGTTTTGTTGAGGCATTTGAAATTTATACGAAAAAGTTCGGCATGCTCGGAGCTCGATCGGATGTATGCTTTCGATATGCAAGGCTACGAATCGGGTCTGGTTCCGTGTTGGGAGTGGGTCAAGAATGTTGTGTCTTCTTGCCGAGACATGTCGTGTGTGTTTACACCGACAACCTTTGAGCCATCGAAGCGCTGTTTAAATTAGGCACCTGGCACTTCAGCTCTCTGTTGACTCATTTCCCTGTCATCCATTTCCATAACGGGCTCACTGTCAAGCTCATGTGGTCGTATTGAAGTGGTACCCGGAGCCTCCCACACAGGAGCACCGGGCAGCTCAGCTCAGTCATGTTATCTCCATCTTTGAACTCCTCTGGGGTCTGAGGCTCCTGTACTGGTGCTATATCTTCTCTTCCACCACGTTTCTGTCTTTTCCAATTCCAAATCACCAGTCCAGAAGCCACAAGCAAGCAGCCGACCACAACACCTACAGCAATGCCGATCTTGGAACCTTGGTCGAGTCCCGCAGGTGCAGAGTAATGCGAAGTAGACAGAATGGGTACAATTTTCGGCTTAATACTTGCTTTCGAAAGCCTCTGGGAGATAGAGAAGTTCTGATGCTCGTAATCCACAATGATATACCTAGTTCCGACAATTTAGTCACCTCATTGTCAATTTTGGGAACAGTACTTACGCCTCTTGCAAGAACGTACGTCCAATCGTATACTGGGATTCGTTCATTGCTTGCCGCAGAGGAAAGTAATTCGTCGCATTGGGATATGTTGGGTAGTTGAGCTGGAGATCGAAAGCTGAGTACGGAGATGCGATGTTGAGTGTCTCACCCCCGTATGTTACGTTGCCCAACTTGAAAGTTATCTCGGGCTTCAGCTCTTTCAATCCTGTATGGATCGTTTTGTTGATAATATATCGTCCTGTTGCATTGTCCAGTTGGAGTCCTTCGGATGTGTTAGCTCAGCAACATCCACTTGTGATTGGGTCCCCAAAAAATGGACTTACCAAAAGACCTCTCGAATTTCTCGCACGCCGCTCAGGACGCGGAAGATTTGGGCTGGCGTGCCGACACGAATTACGAATGTTGACCATGAACCATCATTACGTTGAAAGACTGTAATTCTTGACTGGAAAAGTCTTCATAAGCAAAATTGGAGGATCTGCTTTGACGGGAGTCCAATATCGAAGAATTCTCATTTATGATATGTGGTCCAAAGTCTGAAGAGTCGAATATATTTGACCTTCCTGAGATGTAAAAAACTTCAGCCGTCGAGCAGATGACTCTGATACACAGCCTTGAATATATTTGGACCTCCTTGTTTGTATTCCAGACCAAAACATTCGCTAAGCGAGACTGCCAATTCGAGCAGACCCACTATCCCATATCCTTTCCAATCTCCGCTGCGACAAGTCGATAATGGCTGGAAAACGGGCTCAATAATACTATTTCTTGTATACCTTAGGCCGAGATAGTACGTGGTCTGCATGATCTTAACCGCCACGGAAAAAAGACATGGAATACACGCTTCGAGTATCCTTCCGAAAGACTGATCTACCGCACTCGAGCAGTATCATATAGCTCTGCTCGGTGCGAAGTCTCCAGCTCATTGGTTTCAGCCGAGTGCGGTATGTTCCTTCCAAACAACTCATTCACGCCAATTTCTGAAGTGTCCGCTGTAATGGGATATGGGTTGACAGCTTTTTCGGGCACATTGGACGGATCAGATGAAGATTGGGCGTGTATACGCGAGTTTCGCTTCTTTCTCCAGACGAAGTACCCAATGACGAGGATAGACAAGAGTCCGAAAGCTATAGCGAGGACGGCGATGGCGATTGTGGCGCCGTTCGATAATCCGCCAGATTTTGATGTGGTTCCCGTGGGACTTGCTGGAGATCTGTGATGTTTAGCTAATGTCATGTTCTCGGACGCCCTTGAGACACTTACTCGGAGTCTGGACCAGATGTAACAGCCCCGGAGCCTGCGCTGGTTGTCCTCGAACTGAGGATAGAGCTAGAACTGGAGCCAGAGCCAGCAGTGGCAACAGCAGCTTTGGTACTTGTAAATTGCTTGACCTGTACTTGCGTCAGAAAGTGAATTCATATCAGAAGTATAGAATGGGTGCTATCTTACGCTTGCTGCTAGCTTACCTGGTGGTATTGGCAGACTGTTTGACAAACACATCAAACCTGTGCCCCCCTCGGGGTAAATCCCAACGAAGTCGGTTGGACAACAGAACTCTGCAATAGCATGGTAGAGACCCCATGATGAGTCTGCGCATGTAGGGACTATTTTGACGGTTGCGGAGCAATCTGCGTCTGATAGGTAGCAAAATCAGTAAATGAGGCCAGCCTAGGCGAGGTGCTCGTTCCACTGTTCCGGCGTCACCTACCAGTTGGACAGCATATAGCTTCAGTGGGTTTGAAATTATCCTTGTGATCTCCAGCAGAGGAACACGTGTAGCCATTTGGACAGCAACTATCTCCGCAAGACGAAGTGCCTTCGATGCATGGGCTGATTTGAAGACCGTAGCCGCCCCAGGAGACAAGGTCGCGTTCAACAAGCGAGCGCTCCTCAAAGGTACTAATTGCATGCCTCAGGTGGTGCTCGCCAGCGCTCATGTTGAAGAGTGATGGTATTTAACTCGTTAATAGTGAAGTCCAGTGAGAACAGAGCGCGAAGAAAATCCGATGTTTCTTGAAGTGCTGGTTGTTGACTTCTTGGCTCAGCCGCAAATGCAGCTCGTGATATTGCCCAACCGCAAATTGCTGTGCCTCGAAGGCCCAAACGTAGGATTGCCCAGGACATGGCGCCCAGCTTTTTGAGGGGATTCGATCAATATCGGATTCGCTTGAAAGGCTCGAGGATCGAGTCTCACCACTTTCCTGTGAGTGCTGTGGGCTGATTTTCTCTCGACAAACCATGTGAACAACCAACGGCAGATTTGGATCGTAGAGATAAGTGCGCTCATGGCACCCAGCTGGTCCTCTTATGGAGGCTCGCAACACCAAGGAAAGAAACTTGTCTGGAAGGAGTTCAATCAGCTGACTTCGTGACTTAGAGGAGGGGGACCTAAAATTGGCCCCATACATTGTATTTTGATCCGTATACTCAATCAGAATCTTAGGCTAGAATCACTCCAAGGCTTCATCCCCTGGGACGTCTCTACTGTCCTGCACGTGAGTGTGCTTCCTCGAGTCGGATCACGTTTTCTTCTGCGATAATTTCTTGACCCCAACCTTCCCTCACCTCGCCGTACTCGTGCATCTCGAAGCTCTACAATAAGGAGTCGTTCCCAAAGCTTGTTTGACCTCGTCCACTTTCCATCTCTTTCATTCCTGTGGTCTACAACGTGGCTGGTTTTAGATGATGTCAGGACATGCCGAACTGGCCAGAAAAAGCCGTTCGGTGCGGCGAGTTTGAGCCGTATGCAAACTCCCGACGCTGTACTTTCGGCAGCCTTCTCTAGTTTTTCGTTCAGTATCGACGAGTATATAAGACAGGGCTTCCAAGAGGAAAGTGGATATTCATCAGATCTCAGTCAATAGATAGCAGTTCACTTTAACACAAACGATTTCATCCGCTTCAACACCACATTCCCTGGTTTGAATCATATCTTTCTCCCTCCAGCTATAATTTCTTCTTTGTTTCTTTTCATACCAATCTCGTTCCACTCAAGTCACATCCTGACAATGTCTAAACCTACAGTCCTTATCAACGGTGCAGGCATCGCCGGCCCAGTCTGCGCATTCTTCCTCGCTCGCGCTGGCATCAAGACTACCATCATCGAACGTGCTCCCAGCATGCGTTCAACGGGCCAACAGATCGACCTTCGTGGTGCAGGCCTCTCCGTCGTCCAGCGCATGGGACTCGAGTCTGCGATTCGCGAGAGAACGACTAAAGAAGCTGGTTTGGCCTTCGTTGATGAGACGGGGAGACGGCTAGCTGAGTTCCCGGTCAGAGAAGACGGAGGACGCAGCTTCACTAGCGAGATTGAGATTTTGAGGGGGGAGATGGCTGGGGTCTTTTATGAGGCTACGAAAGCTGTCGAAGGGATCGAATATGTCTTTGGGGATCATGTGACGGATATGGTAGAGAAAGAGGGGAAGGTCGAGGTGACACAGGAGAAGGGTGGGAAGAGGGAGTTCGATATCGTTGTTGGCGCTGATGGGCAAGGCTCGAAGACAAGGAGGCTCGCTTTCAAGGATGTAGAGATTCCGATGAAGGCTCTTCATCAGTATGCGGCGTACTTTACCATCCCTTACAAGGACTCGGATCGCAACTTCGCGGAGTGGTACAATACTACGGGCGGAAGAGGCATCTTGCTGCGACCAGACAATGCTGGGTATACGAGGGCATATTTGACTGTGACCCGGGACCCACTGCCTGAGCTGCAAGAGTACTACAAGCTCAACGTGGCAGAGCAAAAGCAGAAGATGCATGAGATGTTCTCAGATGCTGGATGGGAAGCGAAGAGAGTACTTGAAGGCATGGATAGCGCCAAGGATTTTTACATGCAAGAAATCGCTCAAGTCAAGATGCCGAGTTGGTCTCAAGGACGAGTCGTCCTGCTCGGCGACGCAGGTTATTGTCCCTCTCCGATCTCAGGCATGGGAACCAGCTGTGCGATTGTCGGTGCTTACGTTCTTGCTGGGGAGATTGTGAAGCATGGGATGGACTATGAGAAGGCTTTCAAAGGCTACGAGGAGAATCTGAGACCTTACGTCGAGAAGGCACAAAAATTGCCACCTGGTGCGCCAGCGATTGCGAATCCGCAAACAAAATGGGGAATAGCTATTCTACGTGGGTTGGTGGGCTTTGTGAGTTGGAGTGGAGCTACAAAGCTCTTTGACAAGATGTCAAGTCCGCCGGCGCAGGATGATGAGTTGACTGTTTATGACTTTGGGGATAAAAAGTCGCGGGCCTGAAGTCCGGGGCGCACACATTGTAGAGTCACTTGGGTTGGCTGCTTGTGTACAGAGGCTGGGGATGTGGCTAGCTTTGGCCAGTACTGTCGTCTCAAAAGGTACACGATCGCAGCTTCGTCGAGTCGCAACAGTCGAATATCGACAGACGCAGAAAGAGGAATTTTCCTGCCCCCACGTCACCATGTGGGTATTTCTCAGGATGATCATGACCATGAGTTCGCATGGAGAGAAGACAGTTACGGGGAACGCAGAGCAAGAAAAAGATTCTTGCGCAGGTGGCGGCAGGATGTAGAGGAGCTTTTGTTTTAGGGGTGCTGCAGCCTAGAAGGATATAGGAACTCCCCACTGTACAGCACTCATTCTCTATCTTCCAGACCAGTTTTGGCTCTCTCTCTGCCATATTAACATCCCCAAGTACAACCCCGCGCAAGAGTCCGTTGGACTTCTGAACAATCCCTCACCGATATTTGAATCCTTAAGTGAGGTCCACAAATTAAAGTAGTCGTCAAGCCATCGATCTTATTATCATGGGATCGTATTACCAAAAGCCCATAGGGCCTGGAACCGCTGGTCAATTTCGATAGTCGCTGTTTTCGGACTTTAGCTCCAAGCCCAGTCACACGTCACGACTCGCAATACGACCTGCCCGTCACACGACATTACAAATCTTTCAGGTACAGGAACCTGCAGGAACCTGGGCTTTCATGACATTTGTCAAGTGCGGTGCTTTGTACAATCGCCAGAATGCGCGTAAAGGATGTTTCTTCTCAAGACTCGGTATTAGAACGGTCCCGAAATAGTCAGCCAAATCCTCGGTCGGGCCTTGCCGAGTGATCTCGAGACCCTGAAGCGAACAACTTCAGGGGTAGGCGCCACTTACGTCTCATCTCAAGCCCTCTCCAAGACCCGGGACATCCACTCCGCCCGAAGTCCACGAAGGAACAGCGGCACTCGCACTCGCCTTAAACATGGAGGCAGCGCTGAAGTGTGACTGAGACTCTAAAAATACACCAATAAGAAATAATGAGAAGGCGAAGCGTGACTACGCATCCGTTTGCGAACGAGTTGGGTTGGGCATCTGGCTGCGTGACGTTCTTCAGCCTGTACACGCAAGCGAGTCAAGATTCAATTAACACGGCATTAATCTCGTCATTTGCTAGAGTATGGAGGGGAAGAACAGCAAGAATAAGAAGTTGAACAAGTCATGCCCCACCATGGCGATGTTTGCATCCCCGAATATGTTATCAGGATCGTCTACGGATAGCATCGTGGCAGCGGCAGTAACCCGGATCATCCCCTCTGTTTACCCCTTAGGCACGTCCACGCATGGATCAGCTCTCGGTTCTCCAGTAAGAACTTCACAGTGTTGTTTTTCTTCCTGGTCACTTTTTATCTGGGCTGAGACGAACTCCAGGATACGATGCCAGGTTTTGGTTTCATGATACAGAACGGAGAGCAATTGGTGGGTGCGGATTTTGCTTGCGATCGTCGAGCTCTCGTATCAGATGGGGGCAAAACGACAGGGGCGTCGTGGTCTGGATTCGTGGGAGCGGGCGCAGAGGCGTCCAGGCCCCCTTGACTCAGGCTGTTTCCGGGAGGGATGGCCAATGCAGGGTCCCCTTCTGCAGCCTGAGACTCGTCATGGGTCCCACTGGGCGCCATTGGGTGGCCAGGTGGTGTGTGGAGAGATTTGTGTGCATGCTGTGGAAGGGAGGGAAGGTGCATGAGGGAGTTGATATACGGGGTGTGCCTCCGCGAGGAGAACTTTGGATCTCCCTTTCTGAAAACTACTACACGAAACCAACCCATCAGTCCCATATCAACATTCATATCAACCTTTAGCAACTACCGTCAAGAGCAAATCATCAAAACAATCACCTTGCGACTATCATTCCCGAACATCGGTGCAAGTTGCATCGTATCGGATCACGTACACCACTAAGCCAAAAACTCCATGTCAATCACCATGGCTTCACCAACTCCCTCCATCGCAACCATAACTCCCAAGACCCGTCCGCGCCGTCAATCCCGATTCACAGAAGGCTCACCTCTTACTGGCGCCGAACTCGCCCAACAGACATCCGACAATGACTTCCTTCTCACAATCCTCTCGCAAATGGACGAACACGAAAAGCGCAAACAGCGCAGCGAGTCCAACGCTTCGACTGAATCTTTCACATTTTCCGGCCGCAGCAGGAGGGATACAGGATCGTCGCACGGAGGCAGTAGCCCAGTTCAGGGAGAATTTGTCATGAAGGAGCGGGTTGGAAGACGCAGCATCACATTCGGAAGGGGCGGAAGTGAAGACGCGAGGAGAAGTCTTGATGAGAGGCCGAGAGAGTTTGTAGAGAACGTTGAGGAGTTGGCTAGCAAGTTCAAGGGCAGATTGAGGGCTTTGACGGGCGGAAAGGAGAGAAGTGTGAAGCCTTATCCCGGAACGTGAAGAATGGGATCGCTGAGGACAAACACCACGAAACATCATCATTTTCTCTCTAGATTGAGAGCTGCATATAACTGCACGGATTACTACGGTATCAACACCAAAATGGCACGAGAAGCCAGCAGCGCAATTCACGCCCAGGTATTTGGGATTGCATAGGTTCGGGATGGGACAGGCAAAAAGGACAAGCTACCGGCTTTTCGGATCGCGATTACTTCTCTTCAGGATTGAAGCTGTATTATAGAAAATACCTCTAGAAGACACAAAAGTCTCAGGACGGTTTTGTAGCAATAAAACCCCCATCAATATCATTTTCGAATCCCAAGTCCAAAGTCTGATTGACATTCTTGCCACCCCGTCCCTTCCGATCCGGAGCAAGAGGCTCCATCCGAACACATGCGGAGCGTCGTCATTGTACTTCTTGTCCACTCCTCCTCATTGCAGATAAGTAATTTACTCTACACTGAAATACAATTCAACGGCACCCGATAACGTTTTCCTCTGCTTATTATTCAAAAATTGTGGAAAGCATATCCCCACCGCCATGCATGTACAATGACATAATTCCCAAACGGAGAAGTCAAGCCAACCTATCACCAACCGACTGCCTCAACAGGCAATTCCCTTCCACGCAACATCAACATAAATTTCTCGCAGCACAGCATCCCCTCCCTTATTAGCAATCAATATTACAGTTTCATTACTCAGACCGCATTCCTCGCTCGCATCCTCGAGCCTCTAGAAGAAACCTGAAACCTTCTCCCGCAGCCCCATTCGCGACCTATCGGTTTCAACGGCTTTCACATGCGGTGAAGTGAAGTGCTGAAGAGTTGTCATGACTTGACATGAAACGGAATGAAATGGTGGGGTTTAAAGTTTGGCGGGGTTAGAGCATCAGAAATTCAGAGAGGAGGGTGAGAGCGTTTTGCGTGGGTATGTAGCAACTCAATCGGCATCGAAATCGCTTCGAGCTGTTCTGGTAGAACTCGGAGGTCGGATCCGAGGTCGTGAAGTAAGATCGTGAGGTGTGAAGGCTGACAGCATCTATTTCCTTGACTGTATCGGGAGTGATTCATGGTTCAAAACGTCACATGAGCTTCGTCACGTATCCAAGAGTGGCTGAGTCTATATTTTCTTCTCGATATATTCGTATTACTGCTCAACCTTGGAGAGTACGATACGAAAGCTATCTTGCTGACAGTGAATTGCTTATTTCTTTCTTGGCCATTCTCTGATATCAACACTGGCAAGAACAGACGAGACCCTTATTCCCACACTCCTGGTATCCTCCCCGAAGACACTTTGCGCATCAATCTCCTCCAAGGGAGAACCAAAAATCCACGTTGCCATGACGTTCTCCCCGTCACCGCCTAACCATCCATCCCAGCCAGCCCTACAAGAAAATACTCCCATCCATGGTAATGACAACATCTTGTCCATCCCAAGCTTCGTCCCTGAATATTCATCTATAAGAGAATGCATGATATTGCATTTTGAATGTGGAAGGCTGGTCAAGATGCATTTGGCCATTAGGATGGGATGCCCTGACGAGCCGCAAAGCGATGAGTTGGCATGTGGGGTAAGGATTACGATTGCGATCCAGGTCGTGGAGAACCTTGCCTGATATCAGGAATCTGACTGGGATGTGTTGGACTGTGGAAGATGGAATTTTGACAGGCTTTGATGACGCCGGAATCAGTTTGGCAATATCAAGTTTGATTTGTGTTCACGATTTCATGACCTTTGTTTGGGAGCTTGTGGACGCGCTCTGAAACTAAGCGAGGAGCCCCTGGGATTGTCCGTCGCTAGGCGCCAGTTCTTGTTTACTTTTCTTGGACCACTATAGACGAGTATCTCAAAACACGTTCTCCATTTCTGGACGGTTTGATGGTCGGACCGTTATGCTGGAGTACCAGGGCTACCCTGCCGGAATCGACGGATATTCTCTATATCAGATTCTGGTTGCAACTGAAAGAGGAAGCACGCCAAGAGAGTGAGACGGCGAGTAATCATTCGCTAGCCTGATAACTTGAATAGGGGGTCCTACCAATTTTGAGAAATTGACAACCATGGAGATTGTGAAAAATGACATAATATGTAAGAGCCTAGTGGTAGGCTGCTAAATATGTTCTGAACCAGCAAAAAATCTCAAGAGAAGTTCAAATCGATCGTCAAGCGAAGTAGACGAACGCAGACATGATAGCCTAAATAAAAAAAGGCATAGAAAAAGTCCCACAGGCTCTAATGGCATCAATTGCAATGCAGTCTCTGTACACCGATGCTCGAAAATTCCGCCATGTGTGAACACCACCCGATTTGCCTAGACGCCAAGCAGCTATATCCTGAATTCGTTCCATTCGTCAAAACCCAACGCCTGGTCATGCAAGAAGCGAGAAAAAGGTTCGAGCAAACCCAGTAGGAACAAAAAGGGTTCAATGGAATGGCCTAACATGGCCCATGCCAAGTCCAACGATCTCGAATATTATGGGGTTGGTTTCAACTGCTAGCCATCCGATTCCTACACAAATTAGTGGTTATCTGGACATGGACTTAGAGTACTTGCCAGCATAGACAACCAATTTCGTAACAACCTCAACATCATACCTCACACGAGGTTTCTCCAATCGTGAAAACATCTCCTTCTCTTCCAGCTCATTCTGTTGTCCCACTGAGATATCGGCATCGTCGTCGTCTTGCTCGTCATTTACTGCAGGTGGTGTCGCAGGAGTGTAGACGACATGACCCTGGCCCATCATCTGCTCATAAGAACCAACTCTTGACTGAGATGGAGTAGGCAAATTGCCGTTGTTGATACCAAGCGATCCTGAAATTCCAGAAACCTGGGAGACAGCTCCATCTTTGTCAACATTACCACCGACAGCAAAGTAATCCTTGGCTTGTTGTCCCTTCTCTGGGGAACGTGGCGATTGAACTGCTGATGTGATGTCGCTTGAGTTCGTCAAACTGTCTCTTCGCCTCTTCTCTCGATAGGCCAAAGTCTCGTACGCATCAGCAGCAGATTGAGGACCGACAGATACGGCACGACCTCTTCCCGGGTGACGAATCGAGGTCAAGAGACCTGGTAAGTCGGAGACGGATGGCATGACATTGTCAACCTTTAGGCGCGCAGGGATTTTCTGGTACTCTGATGCAGGCATGAAGAACTTTCGAGGCAGAATAAATCCGTATTTCTCAATAGTTCGGAATAGATGAGGAAGACACTTGAGTAGCGTAGGCTTCATCACCTCTCTCCAGGCAAAGATGACCAGAATGCCAATCAGCAATCTGATAATGACCGTGATCCATCCCATATGCTCCAAGCTGAAGGGAACAGTTGCGGGCACTGGGATATCCCATGCCCAATTTCCGGTCGCATAATGCCATCCGCCAAGTTCAATTCCAATCATGACGCCAGCGAAAGAAACACTATCGTCGAAGCACGGGCAGTCGTCTGCAGGTTCGGGATGAATTCGAATCAGGCAAATTATGGCAAGCGCTACAGTCATAGGCGCAACCCAAGTGCTGCTGTGAAGGTACCGGTCGATATCAGCGCCATAAATGCACTCAATGGCAGAAATTCCCGCTCCCATAATGCTTCCTATTATCACGTCTATGAAGCCGTGCATTCCACAGTAGAGTCGGCCGAGGATGATAGAGAACGCATAGGTGTAGCTGAGTATTTCTACTATCAACTTGGTCGATGGCTGCAGTTGACTTTCCGGAGAGTGTATTGTAAATAGACAATATACCGCTACAGAAACGGCATTCGCAGAGTGTGTTGACGGAAAACCATACTCCAAAGCTGCTGACCCAGACATGGTGATTCTGTGAAGAGGCGGGGATAATGGGCGAGGTAGAGACAGCATGTCCTTCAAAAATCCAGTAGAGAAGACCCCAGTCGCAAGTATATGAACCATTCTATATCCGTCAGCCTCCATTCTCTAATTTTTGAAGACAGGCTCACCCTCTTCCTACAGAAGTATGCCCACACCAGAACAGAATAGGTAGAAAGACCATAAAGAACGTATGGGTTCCCAGGTTCGCGGTAATTGCGAAATATGTATCGAGAGCTGGTGAGCGCATCTTATCCTGCATCCACGCCAAGTATGGTGTTTCCCATCTTATCAGAGGCAGTATCTTTTGTCGCAAGTTGTATCTCCATGGTGGAAGTCTGCGCTTGTCTGTGAATGGTCAGTATATTTATCTTGAAGTATGATATCCGCAAGTAAATATGCAAGAGAAGTTCGCCAGCAAGTCTCGATGCGGGGATTGAACGGGCAGGCCACATAAGCCTACTTGCGACAGCGAGGGGGAAAGGACGAAGCAAGGCAGGGAAAGCAACGGCGCAAAGAGAAAGGCTTGTCCAAGGGACATACAGTGATCCAGACTTCTCAAACCCGCATCAATGACATCTTCTGGCGCGGTAATTGCTATCGATGGCGGGGCATCTGGGAACTTCTCGAGCTCTAGGCTGCTCGAGCCTTTTGGAGTCGAGGACATCGTCGTCGCTGCATGTAGGTAGATATTGGACTTGGTCTGCGACACGCTGAATACGCTTGGAAAAGTCAATGGTTTTTATAAAGGAGCGTGGAAGATCGTGGTGTTGACAGATGGATGACCGTTATCCACATCCAGATCCTCGAAACTCAAGACAGACGAAGCCTCGGATGACCCCTGAGCCCGTTGAGAAGTTCCGCGCTCCGTGATTTTAGGTACCTTAGGCTATCAGGCTTCTTGGGGGGCAGCGGGCAGCGGGGCCGTGGAACTCGTGGTAAGGGGGCGCTTGTGGCTGGTGGTTGCTATGCAGCAACACTGTTTACGCTATTTCCTCATCAAGTCAAAGTCATGCTACTTTGGTACACTCAGAAACCTCCAGCAGGTCTCATTCAAAACCTCCCATTCCAATCCCAAGACAATTCACATCATACTCTCTGCATACTATCGGGCATAATTAAAGCCATTGTCGCATTTCTCGGTTCACTACACGCTCAACACGTCATTCGCGTCCGCTCGTCGGATCCAGCAGCCTCGTACAAGTCAATATGTCGGCGCAGTATCAGCAACAAGATTATTACAACAACCGCCGGTCTGATATGTCAGAAAAGTACGACGCACCAAGAAGAAAGCCCACACGTCGTGAACAGAGTGCCAGATCCAGCGAAGGCACAGTCAGTACCATGATGAGCTCTTCCACGGGCAGAGAGTCAGCAGCCACGCATGTTACGGAAGGCCCAGCGTACTCGAAGAAGATTGTAGTTGTTGGAGATGGTGGATGCGGGAAGACTTGTCTGTTGATCAGTTATAGTCAAGGCTATTTTCCAGAGGTATGAGCATTTATCCGTGATCCAATGGCAATACTGATGAATACAGAAATACGTACCTACAGTCTTCGAGAACTACATCACATACCCAACTCACCAGGCAAGCGGCAAGACACTTGAGCTAGCTCTGTGGGATACTGCCGGACAAGAAGAATACGATCGTCTTCGACCTCTTTCATACCCAGAGACCGATTTGTTGTTTGTTTGTTTCGCCATCGATTGTCCCAACTCTTTAGAAAATGTTATGGATAAGGTACGAACCTCGGGCGTATAGAGAGGAGCTTGCTAACATACTTCAGTGGTACCCCGAGGTCCTTCATTTCTGCCCATACACTCCTCTCGTTCTCGTCGGCCTGAAATCAGATCTCCGAACGAAGCGCACCTGTATCGACCTCCTCAAGACCCAAGGATTGACACCAGTCACCCAAGAGCAAGGAATGAACGTAGCACGCAAGATGGGAGCAAGATACATGGAGTGCAGTAGTAAGGAGATGACGGGAGTGGACGAGATCTTCACAGAGGCAATCAACACAGTTGTCGCCAACGATCGGAGTAACCAACAACAACAACAAACATCATCGTCAGGAGGAGGGTCAGGTCCGCAAGTTGGTGGGATCAAAAAGAAGAAGCGGAACTGCCGTTTCCTCTAAACCACGACCTTGTTACGATTTTGATACGACCTACGACTAAACTGCATACATGAAGCAATGCAGAAACAGGCTGGGATATGGATATGGCCGAGCATTGTCTCTCTTCTCTCCCGGACATTGGGTTTCTCTTCCATTTTTTGTCGCTTCTTCTGAGTAATAGGGAACTGGGCCGGCATTGCACAATGGGCTTTCTTATGTATCATGACCTTTTCCTTGTAGAAATAAGACATACATCCATCAAGCTTCTCCTCTTCCTGGGTATCGTGAATTCCAAACGCCTCATATCATATCATTTATCGACCATTTCCTTGCTCACTCAACTCCGTCTCGTCCTCTCCATGTCCATCCTCTCCCTCTTCGCCTTGTCCTTCCGGCTCCGCGTCAGGATCCTTAGCCATCACATTCTCGAATTGCGACCATAGTGCTTCGACAGAACTGAATTCATTTCCGACCTGCACAGCCATCAGCCAATGTCCCAAATCCCCCGCGTATCCCTCAACTCACAGCAATCACACCCTCCAGCGATCGATTCAATTTATTGATATTAGCCAGCACATGCTCGAAGCTCTGCAGTTCTTGTCAGCGCGTCTCCCCAACGTTTCCCCCACAAACAGGAAGACATACTATGCCAATCTCCTTCAGCAGAACCTCCCGCTGCTGCTCGAAGAATGACTTCTCGGGCTGCGCGCTCGTCGAGGATGCAGCTGGCGGCCGGTTTGTGCTGGATGACATTTTAGGTGTTGGTGGGGTTGTTTGGGAAGAAGGAGGGGAACGCGAGGAGACGTGGGTTTCGACGCGCCAAGATTCGCGGAAAGATGGCTTGATTTCTTCTTTTAACGACCTTCCATTTGCCATCAGCCTCACTATTTACAGCTCCTCTTTTGATGACCATCGTACACCAGTGGACCAAGCACGATAGTTGTCTTCGCTATCCAGAAGTGAAATGAAAAAGGAACCGGTTTGGAGGTGTCAATGGCTAGGGAACACGCTGAAAGTGCGGCAATGGGTGACAAAGTAAGGGAAGGACCTGGTGAACTATTACTGTAATCACTTTGTGAATGGGGGATTTGGCTCGCTCAAGTGAGCTATTTCATGCCTACGAACGGGTTCTATCGACGATCACATTTCTTCTCTCACTTTATTTCTTTGGCTATCTTGCTACTTAGTAGTGGTATGTCTATATTATTCTCGTATTCAAATCAACCTAGGTGATAGTGTGTTTAATGTGTCTAGCTTATCTCACCAGACCTACGTTGCCTACTGTAACCTACCTATTTCATCAGTTTCTGGACGATCCTGGACTGCTGTGTAATGGACTTGGCAAGCTCCATGATGCTCTGGGTTCCGAGCAGTTCAAGGACTGGCACCGTAGCCTCTATCTCGCTCGCTATCCAGTTCCGCATCTCCTGTGCGAAAGATATCAGTGACGTGCTCCTCACAATTCATGGGATCTCGGCGGGCACTTACCACTGCTACCAGAGAATCCAAGCCGTAATGGCTCATTGGTCTTGATGAATCTACATCATCTAACGAAAGCATTAGCAGACTCGCCAGCTTCACCCTCAAAGCCTCCAACACATGCCCCTCGGCAATTTCGAGACTTTTCGCACTCCTCAGCATCCCTCGAACATTGAAGGACACAGCGGCTTCTTCTTTCGCTTTACCACCCTTAGCGGCGGACAGGGCCAATCTCCGCACATGCGAAGATTGCGGAGTCTGGTGGCTGGCATGATGAACGTCTCCTCCCGACCATCTTCCCAATCCAAATCCAGTGATCAGATTACCTCCATTCTTACTTTGGAATGGTTGGGCAATGGCTTCCTCGATGATAGCCATGCACTCCGCGGCAGATATATCCTCATATCCCTGGCTTCTCAATTTGCTCTCTAGGATGTCCCGATCAGCTACATATCCGATCTCAGTCACAAGGCCCAAGTCAATGGTTATGGCTGGAAGGCCGAGCTTGTTTCTGTACGTCGAGAAGGCGTCTTGAAAGGAGGAGGCAGCGGAATATGCTGCTTGGGAAGCGTTGCCTATCACACCGACAAAAGATGACACCAGAACAAACAAGTCAAGGTCTGGAAGCAGATCGTGCAGATTCCAGGTTCCGGAGACCTTTGGAGCGAGAGAGGATGTATAGTCTGACAGAGTCATGTTGGAGAAGAGCGCACTGCGCATCACCATGGCGAGGTGGAAAACGCCCATGATTGGAGGAAGATCTTCTTTGATTCTTGAGATGGTGGCAGAGACCTCTTGTTTGTCGCTAACGTCACACTTCAGAGCTAGGACCGTTGCGCCAGTAGCTTGCAAAGAGGTGGTGAGATCTTTAGCCACCGGTGATGTTGCGCCGCTGCGAGAAAGGAAGACCAAATTCTTAGCTCCCGACTCAACGAGTTTGAGGGCAAGAGCACGACCGATTCCTCCCATGCCTCCTACAAGAAGATACGTTGCGTTGCCCTTCAAAGCGGTCTTTGGCGCTTCTCGAGGCATGACCTGGGTTCATCAGTCAAGTTTCACATCGTCACATATCGCGAAAACGACATACCTTTGCCACATTTCCATCCCTGGCAACTACAACCAGCTTACCAATGTGCCTGCCACTTTGCACAGTTCTAAATGCCGACTCCACCTCACCAAGTCCAAAAGCTCGAACCGGGCTCGGAGCCCGCAATTCTCCTTTCTCAATCAATGGCATGTATCCTTCATAAGCTTCAATACTCAATCTCGGTCTTGTCATTTTCATATGCCGAAAGTCCAAACCTGTAAAAGATACATTGTTCTTGAACTTATCTTGCTCAAGCCGAGAATTGACGATGAAATCGCGACGGCCCAACTCGATGAAGCGTCCGAAGGGAGCAATGCATTCCCATGTCACGCGTTGAAGTTCTGAGGAGAGGGAGTTGAAGATTACATCCACGCCGGTGTTGTTGGTGGCGCGCATGATACCGGCCTTGAATGAGGTGTCTCTGCTGTAGAAGATTTGGTCTTCTTGAATGCCGAATTCGCTCATTAAGAAAGTCTTCTTCTCGGTGGTACCAACTGTTGCTAGGATTCGGGCACCGACGTGCTGGCACATCATGATTAGTGCTCTAAGAAGAGTTTAGAATCAGCACCGCTCTTCACGCACACTCTCTGAGGTCTCGAAAAGAAAAGATAGGAGGAATACTCACTGGCCTAGCGCACCAGTAGCTGCATGAATCAGGACTGTGTCTTCTTTGGTCAGTCGGGCAGCTTTAAGGGCGTGGTATGCCGTTCCGTAAGCCACTGGAATGGAAGCTGCTGTTTCAAAGGACATCGTGCCTGGCATCTTGTATGCACTCAATTCGTGGAAACGAGCAAAGGTTGCGAAGGTGCCATCACCAATTGCCATGACTCGATCACCAATCTGGAACTTCTGAATACCCGAGCCTATCTTTGTTACGACGCCGCTACATTCGTACCCTAAAGCTGTGGTTTCGATTTGACCCATGGCCTACACGTTGAGTTAAAAGTGCTCTGTACGGCAAGAAACATAGAAGACAACTCACCATCATGACATCCCGAAAATTGAGAGCCGTTGCCTTGACTTCAATTTCGATATAGTCCTCGGGCAATTCCACCTCCCCTCGCTTGTCATCATCGAAGTAAAATGTGTCCAGCAATCCCAATTGCGCAATTTGCAACCTCAAAGGGCGACCATTCTGAGGTACTTCGGCAATCTCAGGCGACGAGATATCGATTCTCTGCGCAATATGTGTCCCCGAAAGGTCATCCTCCAAATGGCGAGGTATCATTACCACACCTCCCCGCTCTACATATTCAAGCTCTGGATTGTTATGCAAGAACCTTGACTTGTATACTTGAGCTACTCTTGCGGCTTGGGTAGACGGATCTTGGCCATACTCATGAGGATCAAGATCCAGGTGGATGAGTGGTAATCCGGTTTCGATTCTAAGTGTACGAAGGAAGCCGGACACGAGACTCAGGTTTGGATTTGTGGTATCATAACACGCGCCTCTTGTGACCCAAAGTACTCCTTTACTTTCCCTGAACAACTTTTTCGATGCCTCAAGGTTTGATTCGGTCATGTCCTTTAGCATGGAGGTGTCTGTTTCGAGCAGGATACAGATCCGTCCAGCAGGCTGCAAATTTTCGAAATCGACGACATCTGGAGAGGTATCGCCAAGTATCTTGTTTGCAGCCAGCCTCATCGCAATCGTATCTGAAGCAGACTCAACCAGATTTGTTTTCACGATGACCACATCCTCGGACCGGTGAATTTTGGTCACCGCTGTGGCCGATTCAGTATCGCTTGTTTGCTGAATTTCTGCTGCCTCGGATATCATAGTCATTCCTTGGTGCGTCATGACATCGGGTGTATCTGGTACTGCGAGGTCAAGGCCATTAAAGCCTGTATGTCTGAGAATGCTGTCCCATCTTTCTTTCGTCATTAGAGGAGATGCTTGGCGATCCTCCTCCTCGGCCATCCACCCTGAAACCATGTCAGCATTCTCCTCTGCAGAAAAAGTGGTCGTCTATTTTCAATCAGATCCAAAAATCCCAGAATGACTTACAGCCGTCAAATATCCCGAAAATGTTTGTTACTGCCGCCTTCTTGGGGGTCAGCTCGACCAAGACCAAGACGCCACCACTCTTGAGAAGTTTCCTGACGTTAGCCATGGTAGTGTTCATGTTCCTCGTGGCGTGCAGGACATTGGCCGCTATCACCACATCATAGCCACCACTCTCCAAACCCTGCTCTCCGGGATCGTTCTCAATATCCAACTTTTTGAAATTGACTAGATCACCCCACGCGGCTACCTTTTCTTGGAGCTTCTCGAAGAAGCCTGTCGTGATGTCGGTGACATCGTAGGAGATAAAACGTGGTGGATTTAAACTATTCATGCCTCCTAGGGCACTCAGAATTGGGAGTGTTGCTCCTCCGGTCCCAGCTCCAATCTCCAGAACACGAAGATGCGGGTTTTTATGAGCGAGGAGGTCGGTATATATTGCGCATTGCTGATCTGTTGGTTGGTTAGTCTTCATATCTCCTCCGATTCACACAGGGCGTTCGAAGCTGTGATCGTTGACTCGAAGAACTTACTGTTCCGAAGTTAGCAAAATATCGTCAGACTCTGTCGATCCACTTACCATTGAGAAGCCATGCGGGAGTTGTTGGCATAATAACGACCCAAGGCATCATCTTTCAACGTCAAAGCTAGAGGATCGATGTCACCCTCTATGATTCCTTGGAAGTTCTCACCAACGAGGACCGCGAAGTTGCCTTCGTCGCCAGAATTTCGAACTGCCTCTACAACTTTTCTTCGATCATCTTTGCTCTTTCGTCCCCAGTCCGAGATATCGTACATACGCTCAGCATCAGTGACATACTGAGCCATCAATCTCAATGACTGGTAAAGTCTTGCACCTTTAGGTGATAGTTTAGAAATGCTGGATTCCAGGATCTGGTTGACTGCCTCATCTGCCAAGTAATAGACTGCCTCGTCAATTGATGTCAGCTGCTGAGATTCCTGCTCAGATGGCCAAAGACTCTTGCAAAGTTCCGAAAACTGTATCTGTGACATCAAGGACACATCCGGACGAAACTTCGTTCGGTAATATGATTTCCTCACATTCGTACTCTCCTGACTTTGTTGGCCACTTAAGGATGTCATCTGCAGTCCATTAACTTCGACTACAGGCAAGTCAGGATGATCTGGATTGTCGTAGACATCGAGACTGATATCCATTGTTCGCTGGCTGCCGTCTGTAATGCTGCCATAGACGGAGAACTCATGTTCTGGCTCCGATGCCAGTGTTTTGGAAACGAATACGCTTGAAATAGATGTTGGCACTGCCGCAGATTTAAGACTCTTCGGAGAAGCGATTGCGACATGAAATAGTGCATCTAGAAGGGCAGGGTGGATGATGCTCGGGCTCTGGTATTGTTCTGGCATTACCTTTGCAATGTCGGGCTGGAGTACCTTTCCAATTGCACCAACAACCGTCCGACCACTACCCGAGTTTCCGACTCTGGCTTCGACCAGGTTTGCGAACGTTGGGCCATATTCCAGACCTATCTGGGTACACTTGGTGTAAAGTTCGGCGCCTTCGATCAAATGAGTACACTCGATGTCAGCTCCAGCTCTCTTGTGTGCATACTCCGAACGTATAAGGTCTCTTTGCCTTTCACCATCAACAACATTTAGCGAAGCAGGTTGTCGAATCGAGATTTGGCCACGGCAGTGCTCAACCCAGTCTCCCTTGTCTGATGCCGAATAGACAAAGAACTCATCCCAGGTTCCAGAAGACGATTTCGAGCTTTCAGGGCGCGGTTTCATGCAGAACATGACTTCGGCCTCACCTGCTGGCTCTGGAATAACTAGAGCTTGAGAAAGGCTGATCTCGCGGAGCTCGAATCCTTCTACAGCCACATTTGTTTCAACGGCCCGTTGATGGGCAGCCTCAATGGCCATTGATATGTATCCTGCAGCGGGGTAGACAATCAGACCTTGGACTCTGTGATCGCGGAGCCAAGGTAATTCCGAGAGTCTAATCCAGTTTCTGTACCGTGGCTCCAGAGAGTTTGCAAATTTAACCGGCGCTCCTAGAAGATCGTGTCGTGGCCACTTTCTCAGTCGGTAATCTTTATGGGCTCGTGGCTCCGCCCAGTATTTGGTGGCATGGTTCCATACATAACTTGGGAGATTGACCAGGATACGTGGACGCTTATGCTCACCAGGTTGATTTATCGAAGGAATTTTGACAGGATAGCCACGTTCGAATAAACGAGATGCCAGATTCAAAACGGTAGTAGTAGCATCTTCCTGTCTGTTCAGAGCCGAAAGATACCCTACTTTCACCATCGTTGGGTTCGACTTGATGATCTCACGCACAGGACCTGCCAATACTGAATGCGGTCCAATCTCAATAACGACGTCGACAGAAGTGGCATTCTTGCCTCCCTTTGGTGCTTCCTTTTCTGAGGTGCACATTTCCACAAAAGCATTAGAGAAGAGGACCGGGTGGGTCAAATTTTGGACCCAGTAGTCTGAGGTAAATTCTCCTGACAGAAGCCGTTGCCCCGTGACTGAGGAGATCTGTACACAGTCTGTGACTTGCCTTTCCTCTGAATCCAGGATGGAAGTCAATAATGCTGCCTGGTAGTCTTTTGCGAATTGTTGCATGTGCTGAGAGTGATAGGCAACATTAATTGCGAGTTTTCGAATCCATATGTCTTTGGACGAACACAGGTCAACAAGTTCCAGTATTGCAGGTTCGTCCCCTGAGACCGTAAAACTGTTCGGACTATTGTGGCATGCAATAGACGCAGATCCTTTTTGAAGCTGGCTGATCAGATCTAAAGCGTCAGAGTGGGTGGCACGAATCGCCGCCATCGATCCCAGGGCACCATCCTGTTTCTTCGTCCCTACCACCAACCCACGATAGTAGGCGACAGTAACTGCCCCTCTCAGGCTCAGCGATCCAGTGGCATATGCCGCGGCAATCTCACCGCTTGAATGTCCCACGGTAGCTTTCGGGACAATGTTCCAGGATCTCAAAAGGTCAACGAGCGCAATCTGAATGATGGTGCACAGAGGTTGGCTCATAGCTACTTCGTTGACTCGAGTAGATGCCTCACCCTTGCTAAGTTCATCGATGACTGACCAATCTGCCCCAAGAGATCTGATCACCTGGTGGCAAAGATCCAATGACTGCCGAAATTGGCTTTGTTCGAGCAAAGATCGTGCCATGCCATACCATTGAGCACCTTGCCCAGTGAACACGAAGCCGATGCTTGGTATTTTGGTGGATTGTGTTAAGCTTGCATTTCGCAAGCCCGAAATGAGCTCAGATGAAGATGAAGCGAGAATCGACATCTTCCACGGAAGGGTAGATCGATGGTTGCAGAGTGTTTCCGCCAGGCTTGCCATCAACTGATCGTCCACGGTCTGTTCCATCAGATGATTGTGAAGGTTGGTCACATACTCCTTGCCAGATTCTTCATCATTGGCCGAGATCACATAGAGACGGCCTGATCCGATGACTGCAGATGATGAAGTGTCTGAGTCTGAAGCATGATCTGGTGGGCTAGTTGAGTCTGACTTCTCGATGGCCTGCCATGAGGTTTCGCTGGACGAGGTGTCCTCCGGAGAGTCTCCATCAGTGCCTGTGTCACTGTCAATCTGCAGATTTGGCGCTATGGTTGTATGTGCGATACGTGATTTTCGACTTTGAATTGATTGCAAGTATCCAATTGCATCTTCGACAATGACGTGAGCATTTGTGCCGCCATAGCCAAAACTTTGGACAGACGCTCTGAGCACTCCATTCTTACGGTTCCATGGTAGACACTTAGTAGGAACCTGTCTGTCATTAGCAGAGAAATTGTTTCACATCGTGTCGAAATACCTCTAAGTTCCAGTCTTTCAACGGAATTCGTTTATTTGGGGACCGAAAGTCGGAGTTAGGAAGAATTTTTTCTCTTTCTAGCATGAGAATCGTTTTGATCAACCCGGTCACACCGCTCGCGCCTTCCAGATGCCCAACATTTGTCTTCACGGATCCAATTCGAAGGGGGTCGCTTCTCGATTTGCCGAAAGTAGAATATAGAGCGGAAGCCTCAACCGGATCACCGGCCTGTGTTCCCGTTCCATGAGTCTCTACATACGTCGTCTCCATCGGGTCTAGGCCTGCTTGTGCGTAGACCTTCTCTGCCAATGATGCCTGAGCTGCGGCACTTGGGAAGGTAATTCCTGGTGTTTTGCCGTCTTGATTCATGGTGGAATTCCTGATCACTGCACGAATTACGTCTCCATTTTTGAGAGCTTCGTCGAGTGGCTTGAGGATGACACATGATACACCTTCACCTCGTGCGTAGCCATTGGCTCGCTCATCAAAGCTGTGGCATCGTCCATCCGGAGACAGGAAACCAACTGGAGAACCGAATCAATGGATGACTTTCGGAAAGAGACAACGAGGGATTTGCTCACGAGAACTCAACGTTATGAACTGATCTGGATCCAAGAGGCAATTCACACCAGCTACCACTGCAGACTTGCACTCTCCTGCTCGTAGGGATTGACATGCGAGATGAACAGCTACTAGACTAGCAGAACAAGCTGTATCGACTGTGTACGAGGGGCCGGTGAGATTGTAGAAATATGAGAGCCTGTTCGCTAGCATCGAATGTCCTCCTCCTGTCATGTAACTCGGGACATTTAGTCGAAGGCCGAAGTCAGGGAATTTATACTCACTACATAGGAATCGCGTCAGGATCTTCTGTGGTGATGTTCTCCCAGTCTTTGCAGAATGTTCCAATGAAGATACCAGTGTCTCCTCCTGCCACGTCTTCCATGCGAATACCCGCTAGAAGAGTCAGTCACGGATCGCGATAATTAGTACCCAGCCTACCATTCTCGAATGCTTCGTAAGAAGCCTCAAGCAACATTCGCTGCAAGGGATCGAGTGCCTTTCGATAGATCAGTCAACATGCATTAGTCAGAGCTAAATAACCCACATCTGCCTCTGCAACGTTCATGTTAAAGAATGGCGCATCAAAATATGCCAAATCTTCTTTGAGGAAAAATCCGCCTTTAATGTTCGCCTAGCAATTTGAGTCAACTTTATAGTCATATCAGGTCAAAATAGCTAGCTCACTGTTCCATTCCTCCCACCATCTGGGTGATAGAAAGCATTGGCACTGAACCTGTCTGCTGGGAGAGGGGACCAAGCATTCTTTCCTGCAGCACACATATCCCATAGCTTATTCGGGGTTGTTGCTGCTCCTGGGAATCTGCCAGATAGACCGACAACGGCTATCGGCATGACTTCATCCTTCGAGGATGCCATGTTTGTAAGGGGGGTATTGTTTTCAATAGCGATGGGATGTTGTTATCTCAGTTATACACTCATCAGGACAGTGTTGCGTCCAAGTTAAGGTTGTTTCCTTTCAACGCCAACGACAAGACTTGGGCATGGATGCATATATACATCAACTCCAACGCTTTTCCTTGAGTTCCCCAGGTTACAGCAACTGTCTCTCGCTCTCATCATTGGAGCAATTTTCGTGCTTTTACGAGGTACCCTCTTGACCATCATTCCAAGGACGATAAGCTTGGATATCCAATACAAGTTCCCTCTGCCCCCTGATTGCTGACTGCATATCGCGTTCACTTCGAGGAGTCTATTTGCTTGGCGTCAATAGGGCTTAAGCGAGGCCAAAGACAAGCGGGTAAATAGGTAGATCTGCAGCCCTACAAGGTAACAGCGAGGGCAGGTAGCCATTGCTGACAACGATCTTTTGGGGGCGGAGCGCCGTAAGAGTACAGATTGGAGGCTGGTTAGAGACTGCTGAAAGTCACTGCGCTCGTAAACCCGAGGAGGGAGGATTTGTTGGCTGGGATACGAACAAGTGGGGCTATTTGTTGCGCTCCCACAAGGCTGGTGAAGATGATGTATGTACACGGTCTCAGAATATAAAAATTGGCAGGGACCCGAAGTAATCAAAGGATAATACATTTATGTAGGAGAGATGTTGTCTGGTTGAGAATGCGCAGGGGAGGGCCATTGTTTTCTTATCTTCGGAGTTGTGATGATGTTACTCTGACATTGGCTGCAGTACGCTTGACTATTACCCATTTGTCCGAATTCTGATGGAGTTGCAATGTATTCAAGTGGAAGGTCTTTGAACTGAATCATCCGTGTATAGATCATGGTAAAACAACATCAGGTCCTAGAATAATGGTGGATCAGCTAACGAACAAGATTCTTAGAAAGTCAATGACCAACATCAACAGCGACTCCGTTCCAGGCACAACAAGACCGGAGCAAGCTCCATATCATTCAACCCCACCTCCTCTCATGTTCGAGTTCCAATTTTCGATTTCCCATATCCCGTCTTTCTCCCTCCACCAAAAAATTCAGACCCAAACACGCCTTAGCGAAGCCCCTTTCCACGCAAGCCCCTCTTCCCAACCCCAAATCTTAAGCCCCGCCCTGAAATCCCCATCCCACTCTTCCAAATCCCCGTCCTAAACACGGCACGGCAAATCCATCTAGCATACTTCCCAAACCCAAAAGTGACATTACGCATGCGAGCCACGTTTTCGCTACCTCGTAGCAGAACCCACAGTAGCTATGCCATGCGCAAGTGCTTCGTAGGGAGGCAGTAAATGGCTGGGCTAGCGATGGATTGGGATATTGCAACGGGCCAATTGCGGGGCCCAAAGATGTAGGCAAAGACGGTAACTGTAAAGACTTGAGGCTTTCGGGAATAAAATATAAAGCCTCCCGATTGTAGAGTTCCTAGGTCTTTCAAGATGGAAAGTTCATATTTGTTCTTTGTATGGGGTAACTGAGCAGAGTAGAGAAGCAAATTGATGAGACAAGGCTTGATCTTCATTGACGAGACACGTCGTGTGCATCGAAGACCGCATTGTACCATTTTACAACATGCCAAGCCAACTCCATGATGGGCATACGCCATAGAAAGTACCAGCGTACCTCGGCGCTTAGATCCTGGACTGCCCAATCACGAGAATGAGCCACAGCAGGACACTCCCCTACTCGCAGCAGTCTAGGCTTTCTTCCTGTAAGTGAACTACAAAGTAATCCGTCAAATCTCACAGGAGGGAGAGCCGATTTTTTCTTCTTCGGAATTGCTGTATGACTGCAGCGCAGCTGTTGGTTGTGTATGAAAGGTAGGCAGCCAGTCACACAAGAACAAGTCTTCGCCCAGCTTTCTCAGCTGCTCTTCATCCACATATTGGGGAACCCCGCAAACAGATCTCACAAAAGGGAAAAGCATAGAGCTTCTGAAAGAACTGATTTGGTATTATTTTGTCTTCCTACTAGACTATCGTAGACTGTCATCTCATCTCGTCTCATTATCCACTAATACGTACGTCGTACAAGAATGGTCATGTGCTCATGATTATCCAAAATATTCGTCCATCCATCATATACAACCCTCGAAATTGATGGGCTGCCTAGCTGCTTGATTATGTAGAAGCTCCTCCTAAAATGGTGTCCAGTGCTTTTGCTGATCCTGGATATCTCATTCGCTGCCACCCAACATTCGACGCACAAGTCATTATCTCCTCAATTCCATTCCATATTCCGCCGTGGCTGCCTTCTTCAGACGTGGGTATGTTGGTCCCATTCCATATTGCACGCCAAAATCTCCTCACTGCCAGTATGCTTGACATGATTGAAAATCCGTGGCCGGTTCAATGTTGAGCTTTGTCCTCTTGGAAAGACATAGACACAGACCGCGGAAAATCGAAGCATCTGTCGTTGAGAGTTGTGATCTCATAAATTGGTATTGGTAGATTGGACTTCGTCACTCAATTACCATCTTTCGTTGACCGCCCACCATCGTCCATCCCAATGCTCGTAATGCGTCTTTGTCGTTTGCTCGAATTATCGTGCAGGCTGGTAACATTGGATTGTGCGGATCGACGTGTGATGCATCCTTAGCGGCTTGCTCTATTGCATCCATTTCCTCTTTACAGTCCTGTTGATCGAGTGGACATACCACTATTGGTTGCCTCAAAACAATGTCTCTTGCGGCGGACATGTGTGCCTGATTGTGTTAGTGGAAGAAGCTCAATATGAAGAAGATTAAATACCTTGATAATCAGGAAGAACTCAATCTTGTATAAAGTTCCTGTAGTGGTGAACGAGTTGACCCCGTACATCGGGAATGCGGCTTTTCCACGGCGAATAATTCCTTCTGGGTCACGTAATTCTTTGGATGGAAATACAAGACCAAGATTAGTAAAGTATCCAGCCTCGGGCATCCTGACCCCGACAGTTTGTGTATGCTTGGCTATCCGATTGACCTTCTTCGTTGGCTCATCTCCTTCAGGGTTGTATGTAATCTCCTCTTCTATCCCAATGGTAATCTTCTGAATGGTGACCTTCTTTGCCTTGCTCATCCAATCCGGATTTGGTGAAAGTTTTATGTAGACACTGACAGGATCCAAGGGACCGTATGACCACCGGGGTAATGATATGCCCAACGTAACCAAATGATCCGACGTCTTCTCTGCAGCTTCTGGGCGATTGTACATTCCGAATGTCGAAAGCGTATCATATCTCTGTAACGGTACTGGGAATGCGAACTTCTTTTGTTCCTGGCCTTGCTGAACCGTCACTACCAACTCGTAGAATGTCTCTGCCGTTCGACTTGGAAGCTGTAATGAAGCTGGAGGTATCCTTCTATTCGTCTCCTCTCCTCCTCTGCCAAATGGGATGAAAAGTACGAAAGGCAAGTCCATCAGCACCACGCTCTCTGATTCCTTTCCAGCCGGACATCGGAACAACAGTAGCTCTTTCCCTACCACATCTGTAGTTTCCCTCCTGGGCGTTCCTAGATGTTTCTTTGCTATCGACTCGGCAGAAGGATGTATCGTCTCTCGTCTTTGTAAACAGATCCGAACCAGAGATATTGCAACGGGCGCAGAAATGCCAGTGAGGGGTCTGATTTCAACCTTGCCTTCTATGCGAGGCTGAAGATGAGTTCGTTAGCTAATGCACAATTGAAGGCCAAAACAACAAAAGCAAAGCTTACAAGGGTCGCCGAAATCCCGGGATATCCCACGAGGAAGTTGCTATTTGGCGGCCCCGAGACTCTGACAAAGGCAGCCATCTTGTCTCGGGCTCACGCTGGCGCCACAGCGCGGTTTGCGCCAAGTTGATAGCAGAGTCGACGGACCAGGTGTGTTTATCGTAATCTTGAGGGCATATGGGTCGTGATGGTAAGGTTCGGGCTAGGTGGTGCAGAGGGTCGGGTCCGTAATAGCTCGTCGTCACCAATAAGCAAGGCTCAGCCGCCTTGTTGATGCTGTGTTTGGGCGGGCCTGTTATGGGAGCTATCGAGGGGTCGTCGACGTCAAGCGCTTAAGGGTGGCGGGAGAGATGTGATCGTGAGGGAAATGGATTGCATGAGGCTCAACTGGGCCAGACTATCGATTCATTACATGCGGTCGGGTTCTTTGTTGTGTTTGCGCGGCAGAAGATGAGGAGAGGAGAGTCCAGCCAGCTTCCCTGTCGCTTATGCTGGCTGGCTGCCTTGATATGGCTGGCAGGCTGGCACTTCAAATCAGTTCACCGTCAGGCTGTTTCCCGGCACGTCGCCAACAAACTTTAGCGCTGTGACTGCCAGAAGGCGGGGCCGCGGGCTGCTCTGTGTTTACATCTGCGATCCTTCAGCCCTACGACATTCCTTCGACAGACAGCAATGCCACTTTCCAAGCCCGCGCGCACTGTTCAACATGTCCGTCACTCTACACACCAATCTCGGTGATATCAAGGTGGAAGTCTTCTGCGAAAGCGTTCCAAAGACAGCAGAGGTAAGGAAAGCCAGAAGTTCTTTGCGCAAAATCTAACAATCCACAGAACTTTCTTGCTCTTTGCGCCTCGGGATATTACGATGGCTCTGCCTTTCACCGACTCATTCCAAACTTCATGATCCAAACCGGCGCTCCTCCCTCTCTACCTAAGGGAGGTGTATCAATCTGGGAAGAGCCATTCGAAGACGAGATTCGACCAACGTTACGGCACAATGCTCGAGGGATAGTCAGTATGGCGAATAAAGGACCCGGAACGAATGGCAGTCAATTCTTCTTCTGCTTCGATAAGGCGCCGCATTTGGACGGGAAGAACACGGTATTTGGGCATGTTCTGGGAGATGACAGTATGGCGACATTGGCGAAGATGGAGAAGGTTGAGGTGGATAAGAAGAATCGACCGAAGGAGCCGATCAAGATTGAGAGCATCACGATGCATGCGAATCCATTGGCGGGTTGAGAGCTGTATCAAGTTTGGTGATCAAAACTACAAGGATAAGCCAGGAAGAGGGTATACCCCAATCATGGCAGAACGAGTTCATGGCATGCAGATCTGGCTCAAGAAGTTGGGCAACTGGCACATCCAGAACCGTCCGTACGGCCCGTGGAAGGTTCACCAGGGTCCAGAACTATTTGTAGGATAGCAGAAATACCGACGGGTACGCACTGAATCCAAGAACCAACATAAGACGGTAACTCTGCCACTCTATCTTTCACCTGTGTATATACAAGAACACAACTACCGTGGAGTACTATTGATTCCAGTGATTTGGAAGCTGGGGTCGAAAGCTCAAGGGCCATGCTGTAACGGTCTCTGCTGTTGGCATGACGGAAGATCTCTCGTGGGTCACCCTTTGTCGTCCATAGGATATTTTTTACATCCGCTGGCTCGCTGGCTAGCTCTCATCTTCTTTGACGCTTCCTAGAGCCCCTTCCTCCTTAGAAACCAACACCTGGATGCTGACCGTAGCTGAGTCCATAATTTCGAAATTGCTGATAGATACATAATCTTAGTATCAAAGACTCGAAGTCAGATGTGCAGAAGTACCCAATGAACCCGCTCAAATGCCCAAAATAGTAGGTGTGAGAGTATAGACCTCAATCGAGGGATTAACCATATGTACCATTAAACCGGAAATCTGGATTGTCCCTGCTAGTCAGTCAATCTTCCACAACGAGCAGAATAATTGATTCTTTGAATAAATGGTGGTCTCGCATCGTAAAGGTGATTGATATTTCGCCATGCTAGAGTGGTTCTATCCATGGCCAGAATAGCCAGCGTCATGGACTGAACTCACTTTCAGGCAGTGGTCTGTTCAGATTCCGCTATCGTCCATGCATCCTGTAAAGTTTGATTAACTTGTGACTACTCATTGAGATCTGTATAAAGTGCAGCCAGCACAGGAAGCATTGAGCTGCGTTTGCTACGTGTGCTACGTGGGCTTGTCCTACAAAGAACAAAAGCGATCCGCAGTCATTCGTTAGAAGCTTGCTCATCTCTTGTGTTGTGAAGCATGAGTAAGTCACTTAACAAGCCTCTCTTAGTCTGCACGTAACTTACTGGGTCTTGAAGCAGGGCTACAACGAGGGTGATGAATATGCCACTGCAGTAAGGTCAGTAGCAAGACCTACACCTTCATAGACGCCTTTCGCCCTGTATCACACGCAAAGGGAATTTTCTTTGGAGTAGTCAATTGAATTACTACTACCACTTTTCTCATCTCGTTTCTCGCAGAAAACCTATCTACCTCTCAGTATAGAAGCGCCCATGCCCTTTACATGGCTAGTCTCCTAAACCGCCTAGAAGGGGAAAATGCATCATCGAGACTGCTCAACAAGCCTTTCTCATTGAGAGTAAAAGCTATCCCCACGTAAAAACTCATTTCGTCACCGAGAACACCCTCTAGAATAACAAACCACGAACGTCCCCTAGAAGAAAAAGAAGCAAAGAATGACACCAACTAAGTCCAGCGACACGTCACTAGTGTAAGCAGCAAATTAATGCGCTGAGAAAGGCTTGCCCACAACATGGCCGTCTACTTGTCCAAGCGCAAGGCTTCATACTCATCAGGAGTAAGAACTTGCTGGATCTGATCTGGACAGCTGTACACAAATCCTGTCTCCATCATCAACCAATCTCTGGAAGCGAAGGTAGCATACCACGAGATGACTTGCTGTCCTTCCTTATTCATCCACTTCCATCCTTGGTTGTATATGTCCTGCATCGACATACCAGGTTGTAGATCGCCAAGGTAATTTGATACACGAATGACAATAGGTTCGCCTCGGGTAGGAACACCACTATTTGCTTGAGCGGGGCTGGAAAAGACACCCTTATGTTGTTGATTGCTCAGCTTGTAATACGAGTTCGCGGTTCCATAAGGTAACGGTGTCTTGGTATAGTCGATCTGAGCACCATTTTCGTATACTACAACGTCACCCTGCGCCTGGCCGAAGGGATGGACGGATACTTGGGGATTTGTTGATGCTGGAACTGTTCCGGAAGAAAATGACTGGATGCTGGGAGGATCGGCCGACTTCTCGGTCTTGATCAGCTCAGCATCAAGGATTGACTGGTTGGTTGCTTCAACAAGCATAGCTGCTTCTTGTACAGGATGAGTTGGGGCGGCCTCGTGCATGCCTTCCATTGATTGCTTAATACCTGTAGCCAGAGCAGCGTCATTAATGTCATCAAGATCATCCTCGTCGACAGACAGAAGAAGATCACGCGCAAGAGGGGTGAGCCCAAGAAGCTTTGAAATGTCATGAGGATCCTCAAACTCCTCGTCATCGCCGCCTTTTGCATCATCACCACCTGCTGCATCTTCTTGTTGCTCTTGTTCGTACAGTTCGGGATGCTGTTGTCTGTGAAAGGCTTGTTCCGCCTTCAAGATATCCTCTGCCTGCTGAGAGCCGCTGTACTGATATCCCAGGGTCGCATCTCGTCCGTCGCTGGACTTGATCTTGCAGGCTGTGCTCAAGTGATTGCCTCCACACTTTGAACAGGCCTCGAACTTGGGGCAGTAAGTTGTACCCATCAAGTGACCATTGACTTGGCATTCTTTGCAATATGAGGATGGACAGTTCTCGCGGGTGTGATCCGTAGTTTTATGCTCTCGACACCAGGGGCGCTTGCAGTCAATCGTATCATGGTCTTCAACTGCCTTGCAGCGCCTACAGACCTGCGTAGTGCACTCCTTCGTGATGTGTCCTGGCTTCCCACACTTGAAACACGGCATATCAAAACGAGTTGTTACTCCGGGATCCAGACTAGGCATAGGACACTTGTGTTTGGTATGCCCAAGTTCGTAGCAGTTTTCACATAGCTTGGTACCGGCTTCCTTCTCGGGGCAGACATTACCTTCGTGTCTAAGCAGGAGACAAGAGCGACACGGACGAGTATCCTCGATGGTCATGTCTACCAGCAACTTCTGCTTGCGAAACCAGAGGAACGCAGAGTACAACCCCGAAGTAGCGGGATTGCGAAGCATATCCGAGCCGTTTTTCATTGGTGGCTTGTAGCTTCCCGGATTTAAAGAGGTGTTGGTCACAATGTAGATGTAACCGTACTGGAATCGAGAGTTGGCTACGAGATCATCTCGGGCATCTCCGGCGAAGATGGTGTTGACCTTTCCTGGGTTGACTCGGATCATTACACCCTTTCCGAGTCCCTGGACTGTCTGCAGAGTATGGGCAGAGAAGTTGCGATTGCGAATTTCAGCCTCAATGAACGTCTTCATCGGATCAATGACGCCGAGATAAGTGCTCTCGACTGCCACAGTAAATTTCTTCTTGTCGAAGGTAATTTCCTTCTCTGAATGAATCGCACTATTGATGAATCTGAGCAAGCCTTCTACGTACGTCTGCATACCAACGTTTACGGTAGACATCGATCCGTCCTGCTTTGCGGAGTAGGTGTTGCTCAGCTGGAGCATAACAACAGAATTGTCTACTCCAAACAGCTTCTTGAAAATCTTGCGGACAAATTTGACCTCCTGGATATCAGCCTTGTGCTTGCAACCGTCGATAATGGCACCGTTGTAGCTCTGGATGGATAGCCATTTCACGAATCCGGGGTGGTGCATCCTATGCTGTTCCATTAAACTGATGACCTTCATGCCCGCATCCTTGAAAAATTGAAAAGAAGAATACATAGCAAAGTTCACAAATGGAGCTAGCGACTTGTGGTCTGCTGTCTTCATGTAGACCTTCTTCTGCTTTGTATCTGCAGTCAACATCAAGTATTTCAAGCTTTCATGATACTGGCCAGCAAGGCATGGCGTGTACCACGATGGAGATTTGACATCTTCATCCTTGAGGATCATCTCAGGGCTGATTATGGAGGGCAACAGCGGTCGAATGGCCATCGCACAAGTTGTAATGACGATTCTTGCCTCACGGAGGACGGCATCTCGGAGCTTCGAAGTCAGGACGTTGATTTCGGCCCAAGAGTTTTGCTTGTCGTCCGGGTTCGTGCTCTTGTCTCTCAGCTTCTGAGCAAGGCTGATCCAATCGTCATTATCGTACTCCTTCTCCATCTTACGACGCATTGCTTCGTGAAGCGTAAGATCCGAAATGCGTGCATCGAATCGCTTGTCCCCTCGATTCTTTCTTGTCTGATGGCTGGATCCGATGCCGTCAAGGATTCGCATCACTGCAAAGGTTGCGTTCGTATCTGACTCGAAGAACTGGCGAATGTCTGGAGTGATATATTGACCCACAAACTTGTCCTTTTCAGAATCGTACGCATGCATACGAATGATAGAGATTGGTGCCAGTTTAAAATTCTGGACGATCACTTGCAAGATATCTCTCAAACGCAAGCCCATGTCGTTGACACCATCGTTGCTGTCTGTGACCACCAGAGCACTTTGGGATTTAGAGGGGTCTCCTAATGGTCTGAGGCAAAAGGATATGGTGGCTTCCAAAGCCAATGCTGTCTTCGCAGATGCGGGGCAACCTTCCAGAAGTACGATGCCGTGGGCAAAGGAGCTCAATTGACTGTAAGAGTCAAGTTGGTATTTAGTATACCGATTTGAGACGAATCGCTTTGCAGAGGGATGACAAAAATCGAAGAAGTTCGTATTCGGGTACGGCAGGTCGCTGTTGCCAGAGACATAGAGCTCTGCTAGATGGTTGGCAAGGTTGAACTTTGTAGATTCCTCGTCTCTCGGAAGTTCGGCGAAATCGTTCAGAGTTCTGATCACGTCTCGGTGTGTCTGGCCGGAGACAACTTTGGTCAGGGTGACGAGGACACGGTTGCAGTTGCTCGACTTCAAATATTCCTTGAATCGAGCAATGGAGTTCACTCTGGTCTCGGCACATGGAATAACAGTACCGACAGTTGGACCTGGATCCGTGCTGTTCCACAGCGGATCCTTTGGTCGCTGTAGGATGAAGGCGGGTTCTCCATGCGCATTGATGGCAGATGGAGGTAGTACAACAGCGTGCCACTTACGACGAGCAGCCAACTTATCTTCGAGCTGCTGTTCAAGAACCTCCTCATTCTTCTCGGCTCCAGTTTTTTGAGAAGGAAGAATGATCTCGCCAAACCAGTCACCATTGCCTCCGGGCAAGGCTTTTTCAAGAGACTCTTCTCGATGAAGGCCTCTGGGCTGGGATATGAGGTTTTCGGTGGCAACGGGACAGTCCGGGACCTCGATGTCGAACTCTACTTTGTAGACCTCACCCTCCTTCGGATGATCCAAATCAGTCTTGTCCCAGGTGATGCTAGCAACAATCAGCTTAGCCAGGTCATTGTCCGGGGGACATTGCTTCGACTTGGAGCCCGGAACCTCCATACAAGCTGCACTGAAAGTGTGTTGGGAAATCTCAGCAGCATGACCGAGCTCTCGTTGGAACTCATCCTCCGCAGCATAAACCTGTGGGACAAGGAATGACAACATACTCGCGTGGAGCTTGCGCAGCTTCAACACAACGTTTGGAGTGTTAAATCTTGGTCGCTCTGAGGCACTCAAGATGTTACCACTTCTGAGCTGGTGCATGTCTGGGCTGTCCCTCGACCAAGCGTGAAGGGGGTTGGACTTCTTGTCCTTGATGACTCGTCTGGCCATCGACTGCAATGCGATGTCGCCTGTTCCAGGTGTCATTTCAAAGTATGGCATCATAACTTCGAAAGATTGCTCAGTATTTGCAAGTCGCAACTGACGAAGATCATCGCAAAGAGCCTGCAATTGTTGACGACAATTGCTGTCCAGAAGAGGGGGAACAGCTGTGCTGAAGGAACGCGAATTCATAGTCTTGAATTTCAGAAGTGCCTTTGGGAAAGGCTTATCCGACACCCAATCCTCGGGAGCATTGAAGTATTTCGGCAATTCGAAATCGCCAGGCTTCAAAACCTCAAACTCGGTGATAGCTGCAGCGTCTACGTAAATCTCTGTCTTAAAGGTGACGATCTTTTGTGGATTGACAGCAGGGCTTAGATCGCGAAGGGCAACCGCACGGATAACGATCTCGGCCTTCAAGGCGTCCTCTCTTTGGTAAAGAGATATGTGATATGAGGGCGACTTGATAGAATCGTTGTTGGTCAGATTCAATTGGGAAGCAATCGAGTACACGGTTCCGTTGATCGCAATGACACAGCGAGGATCAGCTGTGATCTCGTAAACGAAGACCTTTGCATCGTCTTTGGCTTCTTGCTCTGGTGCCTGCTCCCATGTCAGCGCAGGAGCTGGCTCACCATTTCCGCGTGACCAATCTGGATCAGTGTTGCCACTCTCCCAGAAACTTTGATCAGCTGCTGAATCTGGAGCAACAGTTCTAGACTGAGCAGTCTCCCAATCGGGCTGGGCACCAGACTCCTCCTGGACCTCTGCAGTCATCGAATCACTGCTTGCATCGAGGCCGGTATCGCTATTCTCCTTGGACTGCTCAACTTCGTCGGAGCTGCTTGCCACAGGCTTGGTCTCGTCGTCATTGCTGGCTGAACTGACCTCCTCAGGAAGGGGCAATGTAGCAAGGCCATCACTCGAATGTGAAGAGTAGTCATGATCATTAGCGGGAAGTGGGTCATTGTGGACATGGCCACTAGGAGTAATGTTTACCTGATCACCGTTGGCGGGAAGAGGCTTATCGTGGAGAGCGACCTTGGTAGAAGTGGAGGTCACATCGCGGTTGGCGGAGAGAGAGTCGTTGTTATTGTCGACACCGGGACTAGGAGGGACCTCATGAACGCTGGCGGGAGGAGACTGAGTAGAATCGTCGCGGAACTCAACAGAAGGATTTTCATCAAGGCCATCGGCATAGAGAGTCTTGGTATGACTCAGGCTGAAGTCGGCTACTTGGGGAAGGCCTTGAGAAAGGCTTGTGCAATCAGCATCAGAATGCATCGAATCTGTTGTCACTGTATCAGCAAGGAACTATCAAATCTGGAGTCTTATTTACTATGCATGGCATCTGGGCTGTGCTCTTCACCCTTCAAGCTTGTTTCGGGATCAGACATCGCGGCTGAGGTGACGAGCTCGTCGGGGCGGTCGAGGGGCGTATCTGTTTGCAGATCTGACGATTGAACGCGCGACGATCTATGCGATCGACGAAGATTAGTAACCCAATGACGCATACCGCGAGCGTATTGGGGTACTTGAGGAGCGTCTAGTGGACGTGTTGGTGTTTTGATGTTGCGGTATGTAGAAGAGGGAGGAAGTTGGGAGATTTTCAGATTGGAGTTGTTGTGGGCGGGTGGCTAGCGCGTGAACAAAAACAGAAGAGTTCACCTTCTGAGTAGGATGATTTTTGCACCCGAGCTCCGTTTCTTATGCACAATTGTTACACAAGAATTCGAGTCGCTGCAATGAAGAAAGATCACCGCTAGTTCCTAAAGAAATCCACGCAGGCAGATCGAAATTGGTAGAAAGGCGTTGGCCTTACGCCGTTTTGGGTGTGCCTAAGTCATGGATCAGCCTTGCGAAACTTCAAACCATATGAGCAACGGAGCAAGTAAACTTACCGCACCACAAGCTTAAAGTCCCTGCAGACTCCAGAGACGCTCCGAAATCTTGTACGTGCCAGAAAATTCGAGAACTTTGTAGTTGGAGGGAAGATTGTGCAAGAGTGTGGGAAAGCCTTGCTCAGTGAGGAAGAAAGATTCAACAAAGTAAAGCTCTTGTGTGAATCGGATCGGGATACCCCAGTGTTCTAGGTTCGGCATACACGAATAAGGAAGCTACCAGCCAAGAGCTGCAAACCTGAGTCCCAACTTCCATTGAGATTACTTTTAAGCGGAGCCCTTTCAAACCGTTCACGGCAAGGAACAGACCAGCACATCCTGTCGCATGGGATAATACCCAGTCTTCCTCTATAAATCTCAACAAGCTGCGATCCAGACCAATTCTTGCACTTTGATCAGGATCCTGTTGCTGTACGGTACGGTACAGATCTAGCTTCGTGGAATTTCTACCCTGTCACAAGTCAGACCTAATATTCTTGGCTTGTGAGGAGGTCTTTAGAGTGCATTTACAAGGAAAAAAGTAACAGATTGAAATACATTTTGGTTTATGCCGACCAGAGTGCTACAGCTCTCCTTTTTGCTTTGGTAGTTGTCGGCCGTCAATGTTCTGCATACGACATGTCCCTTCGCGAATGTGTAGTATCCAGTAAGCCAACGAGAGCACGACATCATGTTATTTGCACTAAATGTAGATTCAGTGTTTCTGGGAGCTGGAACCTGCTTCTGCTTCTGCTCATCGCATCGGGTGAGTGATGTCGTCCCAAGGTTGACAGCCCTAGCGGCGATTACATAAGACCCCACGCTAACCTCAACATCACATGACCTACGCATGATATTTCTTGCTGAGATTTCCGGGTTCGGATTTCTTCCTTCTCCAGACGTAATTCAAATCTCGAAATGACGCCCTACTTCGAATCCCGCGTTGGATACGATGCTTGTGCTCTTTCTCCCTCACCCAGTGCTGATATTTGAGGTCTTCTCCAATTCAGTTACGCGTTCTCATACTTTCGTTACATTCCCACCCTCTTTCAGTCCAGTCTTCTCGTGTATGAAGGGCGTTTCATGGCGCAGGTTATTAGGGATAGGTCACCCGCCCGAACGTCTCCCTGTTGTCTGGAAGCCCGCTCGCACTTTGTACTGGATTCTCCTGAGCAAGCCTTTCCCGGGCCCTTCTTTCTGGCATCCAATCCGCTGAAATGCTCGCACCTCCTGCTGTTAGTAGAGAATTGTGTACTCGTAGCAAAGGCTCAAATGTCAGTACTGGTGCCTGCGATTATGTCGGGAACTTTAAAGAGAAGTTGCAACTGATGCTGAGTAGACTGGTCCCATACGCGGACAGAAGCGGCAGTAGCAACATATCCGCCGGCCATTCTGGTTCGGACGCGTCAAGATCAAGACATTATACTTAGGTATGTTGCAATTCGACTCTTTAGGTATGACACAAATGCCTGAATTGTACTCCCGACTGTGACCTGCTAAATATCTCATAGGCTCCTGTGGCAATCGTCCTAAGCTGCCCATATCGGTCCAGCATGCTCGCCTGGTGGGCTCTTTCCCGAATGGGCCGGAACAGGACACTCAGATGTGCCTTCTCTCAGAGACAAGACGACAAGCACGCTACTGTGGCGCCTTCCCACTCAGTAGGTATCTTCCTTTCAATTTCCAATCTCTTCCCTTCCCAATCTCCCGATTTTCTCCTCTCCGTCCTCTCCGTAGGATTATTTCGCAATAGCCACCAGCAGGAGAGTCGTCGCTTGAAGTCCCTTCACCATGGATGCATTGATGCAGCTTGACACCACCAAGCATGCTAAGGGTAAGGAAATTGACCGCGCTTTGATCAGCGGAGACACTGCCCTGTTGGATTCCGTGTTCGACAACATTGACGGTCATCTTGCGAAGGTCTCCACTCACAGATGGCACTCGGAGGCAGCCCGTCTCAAGCAAGATCTTCACCTGAAAGAATTTCGACAGTGGGTGTCTTCTTACCTGCGTCGGAAGAAGAATGACAACAGCGTCCACGAAACTGACGGCTTGTCCGCTTGTAACGACGACAAGCTCTTCAGTAGAGAACCTGGTGTGATGGCCAGCAACCTGAAGATGTGAGTGCAGCTTGTTATCCCAGAGGCGTTTGAATGGTTCACATGCTGAGGAGTTGATAGTTACCTCCTCATCGCCGCGGACCAGCTGAAGAAGCCTGGCACGGACGAGGAAGCATGCATTGCTACTCTGCTTGCTCGTCGCTCTTCAATCATGTTCTGGCTCGACAGACTCTATCCCGGTCATCCAAGCCAAGACACCCTGCTGAAGGAGACCAAAGACACGATCATGTATGCAATGCAGACTTTGGGCTTGCGGAAGGTCGAAAATGGCAGCATGGGGCTCTTCTTTGGCAAGAACGAGATTATGCGGTTAATCGACTTTGATAACGACTACAATCAATACCGCGAGGTCTCTGAGCAGCATCATCTTGCATGGATCTTTGCTTGGGTGTGTGGCATTCGTCCTTCCTCTCTGGGCGACGGTCACTTGACCTGGGTAAGCCTTATTCAAGAGACATGCTGTGCTTCACGAGTCTAATGCTGTCACAGGGAGACATCAGCATCAGCCGTATTTATGATTCTGAAGGGAAATTCAATGCCGGATTTGCTCTTCATATCACGTTCCATTTCCTCAAGGATAAGCACGATTCCATTTCTCGGAGGAGCCTCAAGTTCACCATCTTGAGTCCCCAAGACCCAAAGCTCATCCCGTTCTCGCCTGTGTACCGTCTCCTAGTTATTCTATTCCGAAGAAAGCTTCTGTCAAACTGTCAGACAGTAGAAGATCTCTTGTACGGCGACAAGCACAACTTGACAATTGAGGATTCAGCCCAGTCCCAGGCCATTTTCTTGAAGAGCTCTGAGGTAAAAGGCCTCGACAAGACAGCATCTCCAGCCAAGAGTGGCAGCTTCACGCCGTACCTTACCAGAGTCGCTGATCTCTGTGGTTTTCCAACTGGATCAACTTTATACTCTTGGCGAAACAATTTCGCTACTGAGATGGTGGCACAACATGGCTACGAGGCTGCGGGTACCCTCATGGGACACGTACCGGGATCCGACATAGTGAAAAAGCATTACGAAGACCCGAACGCAAACACGGACTTTTTCGCTCTTGCGAGCGGAGGAGATGAGGATTCCGCCAAGGTCCGCGAATCGAGATCTGTGGCTCTCCAAGTAGCCGAACATGTCATGGACGTTCAGACCAGACGGAAGACGGTCTCGACCTGGGTTGAGATGCAGCCTACAATCATCGAGATGAGAAAGAAAGGCCTACAAAGCGCGTCGTCACCCGAGTTGAAGAGAGAGTTACGGCGTTTGAGAACCCTCGGAAACAAGGCTTTGTCAGAGTACTCGAAGTCTGAGGGGAAGAAACAGCGAACGTCTGACGACTATCTCGCCGCTCTTCGAAAGGCTAACACAAACTCTTCATCGATCTTTGACATGATGCAGGATCAGCTTCAAGATAAATCGAGTGGACCCGCCGATGAGAATCAACAATTCAGGGATCTTGAAGACGAAGAGCTTGGAGAGTCAGATCAGGTTGTTGACGAAGGCACCGGGGATGAAAGTGGAGAAATCCTAGCCCAAGATTTCGCTTCATATGTCGCTTCATTCTTTTATCTCATGGGCATCGGAACAAAGCTATACGACCCCGGTGAAGCTCGTCAGTGTCAGGCTTGTTTAGACGACGACACCGTGTTTGGCGAAGACAAGGTAAGACACCTCTCACCCTTTGGTACACTGTACAAACGTTGACATCTGAGGCAGTATCGGTACTGGAAAACTGCGAGTCTTTATCAGAGGCATGTGAACAGCACTTTCCATAATGGCTTCAGTACATGGAAGCGCCAGATGAACCTCCTGAGATATGGAAAAGACAATTTTCATTGTCCATATGGTTGTGGTCGCACATATGGCACGATTGGACATCTTGTCTCGCACATTGAAAATTGGGTACCAACTTCAAAGAATGACCGTAAAATTGCGGACCTCCACGAATACCGAAAGAAAGACGACGGCTGGTATGAGCCTTTCTGGACACAAGATAATGCCAGCGAAGAACTGCGTATGAAGACACAAGCATATGATGCAGCCCGTCGCAGCCAGGAAGATTTTGACGACCACCATCCTATCTACGCAGACCGGAAAGCCAAGCTACACGAGAAGTTTGCAGGACCAGTACCAGGTTCCCAGGGGCTATCACATGAGTCTCATGGTCAGGTGTCAGGACCCGATGCTAAGAACACGGCGTCCAACAGCAAGTCAATGCCTTCTGGGACCGTCAAACCAAGCCCTAGAAATTCTCAGAAGCAACCTTCATCAAAGGTCCCTGTATCGCAGGCTAAGAAGGGTGAATCTGCGGTAATTGCACTGGAAAGTCCTGGAACCGGTCGGAAGAGGCCTGCAAAGAATGCGAATATCCTCTCGGCTAAGAAACCCTCTTCGTTAGACTCATGGATCACTCGGGGGTGATGGGCCTGAACATGCTTTGATGAAACACACAGTTAACTTTATCCGATAATTTTTCAGTGGCTTCTTGCTTCCGGCGATCTGGAGAGAGGAGCATCTAACAAGATATACATTCTTTGCTGCATTTGCTAATTTTTATGGCGGCGAGTAGTAGATCACTGGCAGATTATTGCATCACTACTGAATCAAGTCAATTAGCTAATCATGCTGGCATTCTAACTTCAGTTGCGATAGTGAATGCCTCCTTATAAATGTACTATCTCTGCGCCGTCTATTGTACATCAAGAGGCGGCCTGAAGGCAAGGCAAGGCTGCTCAGATTCACTAGCCTCGGCTTTTGCTTTCTTTTTGTGCAAGGCTACGTGCGAGGCTGTGTTCACGATTGCGCCTCGTAATCAATCTTCAGTGTTCAATCTCAACTTTCGAATCTCCAATCTCCAACCTCCAACCTCCAGCATCAAACTCCGTCTCAAACTCAACGACCACAACCACCTATTGCGCACGACGGCATGTCGTAGTCTATTGCATTTGAGCAAACTTTGTTTTTCTACCTGCATACTGGCACACACGTCTCTCGCGGGACTTCAAGCTCGTCATAGTACAGCTGTTGCACCTCACCTTCTCTTTCCACGAACTCTGGAACCTCGATCTATTGCCTATAAACAAGAGCAATCGAAGGCTGGGCAAGCCTTCCTCAGCCTCTGGTAAGTTCATGATCTTCACTGTTTGAAGTTTTGGCTCACCATTTGCAGAAATGGCAGGCTCTGTACCGCCCTCTCCCTCCACCAGCGTCGAGCCCGGAGTTACAGCACCTCTACCTACATCTACAGAGCCTCAACTTGAACAGCAAGCTGGGGCTACCACGAATCCTGCGCAGAAGGCATCTACACAGGAAAAGAACGTAGAGCCGAACAAGTCAATTACAGACGGTTCCGCAGCTACATTGACGTCAACACAACCAGCACCAACTACCAACAGACCAGTCACCCGTAGTGCAGTTAAGTCAAGACCGCTCGGCGATGCCTTGGACAGTAGTGACCCATTTACGAATACTTCAGGACTCAAAGGCCCTGTTTCGAACAAGGCATATATGAAGCAAAGCGAAATGGCTCGAATATTCGGCTTGACCACCAAGGAGGCTTACAATGCGTGGCAAAATAGCAAGGAGTTTATGCCATATTACGATAGACTCTTCAAGGATTGGGTCCTTCCCCGCCAACAAAATGAACCAGGCAGACAAGGTCCGCAGCTGCCCGCTGTCCAAAAGGCCATCATTGAAGGCGAGGCCCACGGCGATCGAAAGTATTCTGAAGATTTCGAGTTGCTGGACAAATCAACTTGGGACGAGGTAGACGGCTACGCATACACTCTGTTAAAGCTGGTGCAGGTCAACTCTATGAACCGCAATGGGGCTTTTCGAGGTATCAACATTAGTACTGCTGATATGGAGGCACGGCTTTGGCAAGCTATTCTTCACCAAACGAAATGCCGTACAGATAAGAGAAACCGCGAGAAGAAAGCTGATAAGAAGCAGAAGACAATGGAGATGCTGTACAGAAAGGCCCATCCTGAGGCCGTCGTCAATCCCTTCGCAGACAATGCAAAGACGGAACAGGTGCGAGCTACGACCGAGGTTCTTGCTGCTGGACTTAAGAATCCAGGAAGTGCTTCAAGAAAACGCTCTGTTTCTGGTACGATAAAATCTAGCCCCTTGGATAAGTCTTCTCCCGCCCTGGACAAGCCTACCCCAGGCTCTTCATCGGCTGCTTGGATGAGACAACACAATGCCGACGCACGACGTCGACCCTTGACCTCATCCACCCCCGGACCTCGTCAGTCGAACTCGCAACCCCCGCAAGGCAAACCAGCCGTTGCCACTCCCGATAATCAAGGAAGCCAACCTGTACCTCCAACATCTTCGCCAATTGACAAGATACCTGCCGGCACCGAACGCCGTCCAAACCATGCATATGTTGAAGACGTCGAAGAACCAGAGTTCGAACAGCCCCATATGCATGATTCACCGAGTCTTTTTGCTCCGCAAACATCTGACCCTGAACCTTCGCACGAACCTTCTCCTACACCATCAGGACGAGGCTCTCCCAGCCCATCGCACGACTATTCTTCTGATGAGTTTGTAGATGCTGCCTCCCAGCCCAGTGATGACAATGAGGAACCAATGAGTGATCTGGATCGACTGAGAGCCACTCGTAATCCTGACAACCCATTCGATCGTAGGACCAGATATGGGAAATACCTTACGATTCATGCTGTCGCAAAGAATTTCAATGATCGGCCAGCACTCGAACGTCTCCTGCGACAGCCGCGCGGAGAAACCAGACGAGATTCAGCCGCCTTGACTGCGGATACTCAAATCGCCCACGACGATGAGCTTGACGCTATCATGTCTGACAAGTCAAAGTTCGATCTCACACCTATCACGAAGGGAGAGATTGACGAAATCATGATGCTTGAACAGTTAATGGATAACAAGGACTACCAACCTGGTGATTATCTTGAGTGCTGTAAAAAGCTCGGTATGGATCCAGATCGACCACAGATCGAGGGCATGAAGACTCTTGATGTTCTCAAGTCATGGCAAGTGACAGCACTCCATAAGATGTCCGAGATGTTCGAGGATCCAGAGGCACGAGGAGTACTGTTGGCAGACGCCACTGGTCTCGGCAAAACTTGGGTAATGTTGGCGTTCATCCTGTGGGTAAGTTAGGATAAGCCTTTTCCATCCCTGAACATGTGCTAACAATTCTCAGATGAAGAAGGAGCGTTCTAAGGCCATCAAAACTTTCCACGAACTTACTGCCGCACGCGAGAAAGCCCTAGAGCTATGGAAGGAGCACGATACTATGCAGCAAGAATTACTGGCTTCAGGTATCAGTGAAGAGGAGACTGAGGAGAATCCACACCAAGTGCCTGACCTGCCAAAGGCTATCCCTCCTGCTAAGCCCAAGCTCATCATTCTTCTTCCGGAGCTTATTGAGCAATTCTACGAAGAGGTTCGTGAGTTTGGTGGTGATTTGAAAGTCATCAAGTATCATGGGGATAGCCGAACTGCAAAGAAGGGCAATCGGAAAGGTTTGCTAAAGGACGAACTGTTGAGCAGAGATTCTCCGATTTTCAACCCCCTTGACGAGGCCAATTCAGACACGCTTGTTTTGACATCCCTGGCAACGCTGCGTGCTCGTCATGGGCCGAGTGCATTGAAATCTCACCGCACAGGCGTGCTGGGTTATTCATCGGCGGCTGCAAAAGCTATATATGCTGTACAGGACCGGGATTGGTACCACGACTTGGCCGATAAATTCGACGTCGTTTTTATCGATGAGGCCCACGTCATCAAGAATAACGACACTGCATCGCACGCAACGGTTACTTGGTTACGTGCCAAGTTTTTGGTACTGTCTACTGCATCAGTCTTGCCCAACCGAGTGGAGGACTTTAAGGGCTATATCACCTTTTTCGAGCCAGAAGACGATCTATGGACCCCTGCGAACTTGTCGAAATGGGGCGTAACAGACAAGGTTAACCCATTCACGCTAGCGGACGACCACCCTGCTGCCGTTCTTCGGATGACGAGTCGCGCAGTAGGTTCGTACATTACAGGAGAAGATGCCAATGAGAACAACTCTGGTGCATATCTTCGCAAAATCTGGTCGAAGATCCTCATTCGACGCACATACGCGTCCCGAGACCCAAAGGATCCGACGAAGTTTATTGGCGACAGTGTTGCCTCTCTTACTACCCGCCGGCTTACCTGCAGATTTACTAGGTCTGAAGAAGCCTTGTACCGTGATCTCTCCGAGAATGCCTACAAGAACCTGATCACCGTCCTTCCAGATGGATCTCGTGTTTGGAACCGTAAATACTCTCGTGAATTGATATTGAACTCCACTTGGCTGGGTTGGGCATACATTGGCGATAAGTTCACTGCTTCAACAATCAAGGAATGGAAGGAGAAGGATGATCTGTTGTGGCAGATGATTCGACTTCTTTACAACACCATGACCAAAAATGAGAAAGAACCAGGTTTTGATATGCCAAAGAGAGACGACATTCCTGCCCAACTCGCAATCATCTGTCGCGGCGCGCCAAAAATCAGAGCAACCATTCGGCTACTCTCTGAATTAGTCTTGCTCAAGGAGCGCAAGTTGGTCCTTTGGTCCTCTCTTCCTGCCAACCAGATCCTCTTGCATGCTATACTCCAGGCTGTCGGGATTAAGAATGTTTGCTACAGTTCGGAGATGAACATGCAAGAGAGAGATGCTGCCAAGCAAGCATTCAACAAGGATCCTGATTGTATGGTTTTCGATGGTTCTTACTATGTAGGCTCCTTCGGCCTGAATCTGCAATTCGGCTGCAATCACACGGCGGAATTTGATGGTGCACCAAACATCGGATTGCGCAACCAAGCCCGCGGTAGAACTCGCCGAGTTGGTCAACGTTTCGGAGTTGAGAATTACGAACTCACCAACGTTAATTCATTCCAAAACAGAGTAGTCCTTAATACTCTGTACAAGGCTGTTCCAGGAGCAATGGCGGAGCTGTCAGTTAATATCAAAAACAAGAGCAAGGCTGAGGGCGATGATCTGCCAGAAGTAGAGGACGATTTTGAAGAGAAGGAGCTCAAGATTGACTCTCCCGGTTGGTATCTCATCAACGACGAGCTTATCCAGGCCCCTGACCCTCGACTGGACGGTATTGCTTACAAGTCACCACTCACGCCATACGCTTTCGTCAGAGTCATCTTGGAACTCGCCCGTGGCAAGATCAACAACGCTGATCCTGACTGGACTGAAGAGGATGTGGATTTGAACGTTTTGGACGATCCAGCCCTCGACAACTTTGACTTTGAGATATAGACACACCACTGTGTTACCGCTGTCTCGGCCTCGGGCACGTGCGACTGAGCGAATTCCTATTGATTGATTTTCTTCCTTCCGACTACAAAATACCTTATCTCAAAGCAACGTATTCTTCTATGGTGGTATGTACAAGTCTTTCCCAACCCTGCTGTTCCCTTCTCCAATACTGACATCTTCTCTAGTACCGGTCTACAAAAGCGATTCTTGACTGGAAGGTTTTTTTCCGGCTTTTCTTCCATTACCCCGCCAGACAATCAAACTCTCTACGACCGTCCTGGCGATAGTGGACAATGGCGTTGGCATGGTTGTTTTCCAGGATCTTTTTCTGCTCCTTCGTTGGTTTCAGAGATGTTTATCTGGATTTCTCACAACATTTGTAAGACCTTGTGTATTCCCCACAGAAGCATCTCCCTAACAACCATCAGGCGCAACTCTTTGAAGAGGCCGATTGCAGACCGGAACGTGGTGCAGCGGGTGGAGAGTCAATATGGAATACTTAGCAGCTGCTAGCAGGAAAGAATTTCTGCTTCTGAGCTAGCATTTCCAGACGTAGATTAGGAATCAATACAGAGAACTTGAACTGATTTTACAGCCACGTTAGGCTGATCTCTATTACCAGTGCAAGGTCTGGACCTTTGTTGCTCTCTATGTGACGGCCATTCCCGTTTGAGTTTGAGCGAGAATAAACAACAACCCACTTACGCATACCGACAATTCGCTGCATTACGATTGAACACAAGGCTTTGCGCTCCAGATATACAATACCCTTCATCTGCCTGCGAGCAATTATTTTGCATAAGTCGAGTAAATTGAGCAAAGCTGAGTTGAATACCCTGGCTCCCAAGCCCCAAATCTATCGAGAGAAGGTCGAGAGCCGAAGTAAGTCGGCGCAACTACCATGCCAAACTTATCAGAGGTACTAGAAAGAGAAATAAGAAGAGGTTGACTCAAGTTTTGTTCTGTTCAACGTGAACATCAACCATTTCGTATGGCCAGAATGTGGGAGTAATCGGATTCTTACCTAGCTAAGCGAAAAGTGCATTTGGCCACTCACAGTAAGCTAAGAGAAGGTTGGGAAATGATAACTTCGAGGGAATTGCATAAAGATCTCTCCGTGGTGTCAGGTTGAGATGTGCTCCTTCAGTGCTTGAGGTGTTGCTTGTATCGGACATTTTGAGAAATGTAAACAACTCAACAAGGGCGACTTTGAACAATGTATTCTGATTGAAGGCCTGGACTCAAATCAATATGCCGCTCAGATGAGCAAAATACACAGCTAGTGAGGATTATTCATACTTGTGTACAGGTTATTATCCAAGAATTTCGATGACTCTAGAGCTTCTCGCTTGAGAAACAGAATTCCAGAAACAGGGCTGAATTATGACGAGACTACCTGGTCGAAGAGTTGGAAACTGCGCAGAAAGAATTTATTGGACATTACAATGCACTTTGTAATACTTTTCATTAATTAGTATTGGGCTTGTTGAGCAAGTTTGAACAACAGAACTTAGTCCTACCTTCCATATCCCCTGATTTAATGAGGATGCACCCTTCGTTTAGGGTGCTTTAGCATGCGGGTCACAGCTTAGTGGTTAAACTTAGAGCCTTCTGCTTTTAGATAGCAGTCTCGCTTCCAGGCTGTGCTTACAGGGCCTCCAGGATCGTGCAAAGGATCGCATTTAATAGGATAAGCCAAGAAGGCCGCACCTTGAACAGAGGGTGAAGTACTTACTCATCCCACAACTTAGGTCAACACGCTCTGCTTTTATTATCTCCATTAATTCTTTTCATAAAAAGTGCCTCGGCGGATGCAATCCTGCTTTCATTAGCAGTACCCAAGACTGCTCTTTTGCTAGTTTATGAAGGTTACTCTACTCAGCAAGCCTTGGTGTGTGCTTGCTTCAAAGCCGGGAAATGAGAAGGAGGCAAGCAAAAATGCAAATATCAATAGAAGACACCACAAAGACCGTTGAAGGGTGAAGGCTGTCTAAACCAAAGGGCAGGCTAATAAAGAAGCAGCAGGGTTGGAAGGCTTTTTTCGTTGGAGGAGTGCAGTGCAGGACTCTTTGAGGCCGAGGTTACCGCCAACTACCAAAGGAAAAAATTGACCCCGCAACTGTCAAAATTCCAGGCACTCACTCACAACAGCCACAAATTGACTCGCAACCTGAAAAACAAAAAGAATAATCTTGTATTGAACAAGGCAGGATTCGAACCTGCGCGACGAATCACTGCGGAATTGTTGTAAGATAGCTTTCGCCAACCTAAACACAGCGCCTTACTGAGATTTTCATTAGCTTTTGGACGGCAATGAAGCAACGTTTATTACTCACACCACTCGGCCACTTGTCCCAAATCAGGTGCTTGATAAAGGTTTTTCCTTATTTGACATTCTGTAGCCAATAACAGAATGGCCAGATTCATAGGGTTAGCCCCTGTATCACTCGTTGGTGGATGTGGGGTTGGTGAGTGGGGGGTTCATTCGGGAAGGGGATGACGCTTAGGCGTTGGAAATGACACCCTACTAGTATTATTCGTACCTTCTACAACTGTACCTATGAGCTCAGCATCCCAGACATAAGATCTGGTAACATTAGTATCCAAGGGATAAAACCCCGAGATCAAAATACACGGCAACGAGACACTTGTGAAGGCCTCCATACATGAAACTCCAGCTACTCAAACCAGCACAGGCCAGCGCTCGTTGGACTTGGCAACAGCGAGCAGTTTTCAAATCGTCCACATTCTCAGTGCATTTATAGGATGTAGGCTCTGTTACTATTAGCGATTGTCACAAGTATGGAAATCCTTGTGGTAAGTCACTTGGCCGGATAAACTTTGCAATGCCAGATTATACTTTGCAGTACGAGATTATCTTACCAAGTGCACCCCAAAACTGACTACAGCCCCATGGGTTCCGGCATTACGTGCGAGGTACGGCAGTGATCACAACTCAAACAAATCTTCACAGTCGTAATCTCATCGCATTGTAAATATCTAGAAGTTGATAACGCCAACTGACTCCAAGCTCAAGACTGTCAAACGCCAAACACCGCCATTGCATGTCTCTGCCCAAGCAGTCGCAACTTCAACCAGAAGACCAAATAGTGATTAGTATCCTAGCCTCAAAATGAGTCCCAAGTGCCTTCAATAACTAGGAGATTGCGCGATGAGCTCAGCAATGTCCCCAGGCCATGCCGACTTCCTTGCTTCCGCCATAACCACTATTGTGAATTAGCCATGCCACTTCACAAAAACACCAAGTTGGTATTCTCAAAAAGTAGACGTACCGGCAGGATTTCCACCCAAATGTATAATGCCCCTCTCATCTAGCTTCCTCATTGCATCGATAGTCCAGATCACACAATTATACCCCTCCAGATTCGGATTGCCCTCGCCCTCCACAAATTTACCCAAAATCCTCTCTCTATTCTCCTTGCCAATGGGAACCTCCTTCAGAGCCCTTCTGATCTTTTCCAACTCCTCAGCGTGCGAGCATGGGTCCACGACGCCAATTTCTTGAGCATAGAGAAGTGACTTTGCGGCGCTAGGATTACGTGAAGTCCGTTCCCGAAAACTCCACTTGCCAGACCGAGCGTGCTCTGTGAAGTTGCCTTTAGAGGAGTCGGAGGCTGAATCGTGCTCTACATGAAAGAGAAGGCCTGAGACTGGGTCGTTTGGTGTCGAGGGATTTGTTATGAGAATGCCGCGATGCTGGAAGGTTAGCGAGGTCTCATGGGTGACTTGCAAAGAAGGAGACAAGATCTACATACACAATCATCTACTTTGGGTCTGTTGAAAGTCAGGTAGATCGTGCTGCCTGAAATCTCATTGATTTCTGGAGCCTTGCTTGAAATATCCATTTTGTCGTTGTTGGTTGCAAATGAAAGTTTGGAAGACTGGCCAAGCAGGAAGCTGTATTGAAAGAAGAGTATTGGATCATGTTCAAGCCTGGAGAACATGTTGAAGATATATATAGTAGATCTTTACGTTGTTTCGAGTCCATTCACGGTAGGAAGAGTTGGTATTGATTCAGGAAGAGGCAGACGGACTTACTTATTGATTCAAGCCATCAATGTGACCTCCAACAAGATTTTCCGTCTCCGTCACTTCATAATTAAGCGCTACCAAGGTTAAAGGAGTATTGGAGGAAGGCGATCACCGACATTTGAAGGTGCAGGGGCAGCCTGTATCTACGTAGTCCTGGCCAATACCAGACTGCTGGGTCATCATGTGACCAGGAGAGTCTGTATATTCGCTGGATCGTCTCTCCGGGGAGACCAACACTCACTTCCGTTGTCGCTTTGACCAACAGGCGGTCTGCCTCTCGAGGCTCTCAGATGTTAGAATTTAGAATTTACCTTGATCGGCCTGAATAAAGCCTGTGTGGGGAGTATATGAATCACCAATGTCCAAAAAGGAGTTGGAAGGCGCCGACACTCGAAGTATTGAGCTGATTTAGTAACGCCTCCGTTCCGGATTGCAACCCCCGCCCCCATATGCGTGCGAAGTGCACAACGGGCGTTATCTCTATCGTATTTGCGTCAGCTTGACTGGCTTTTGCCGTACACAGACTCAAATGCGAGATACGCAGCTGAACGCCCACTACGCCCTGTCAACGTCGCATTAACATGTTGAGGCCTGGCGGTAAAGGCTGCATGAAGGTCAAAAAGGACTACGAGCATCGCCTTTGTGGGTACAGATCAGCAATTCGCACTACTTTTGGTGTCAACAGAGAGGCTTCCAAGATGAAAGGACTGGCAGTCTATAGAATCGGTAGATTCGAAGAAAATTGAAGCAATTCGAATTCCGCCGGCTCTCCTGACCCTGGCAAATGAAATACTACACCTTTCAAAATCAAACAGACACTGCTCGCTCCACACTCTTCGACATGGCTTTCTTGTTCTCAATCCATCCACTCGATGTCACAGTATTCGTGGCTCAAGCTCGGTGACCGGAAGAGTATCATACTGTGGTGGAAACGACATCCACCGAGCAAGAATAGAACTCTTGAAATATCTAGCATCGGCCGAGAAGATCCCAAAACGGGCTGTGGTTCATCTATACTTGGCTAGTTCATGGCGCCCAATTCCATGCCTTCGGGATATTGTTGGCTTTCTGGATCTCCTGGGACACCCAGCACCTTGGGCTATCTTCCAAAAGAGGGCAACTGTTCGGTGGGATTTTGCAGTCCTGATCCTTTCTAGTCACGCATGGTCAGAACTGGAAGGGATCCCAAGGTAGAGTAATGTGTTCTCCGTTGGTTTCCAGCAAGAGCCTCCTTTTCAGTCTTTTACGACAACCTCCTCAGGCTCCGAGACAAGTGTGCCGGGTGCCCACCGTGGGTTCGAGGACAACGACATAGCCCCACGTCTTTCAGTAAGACACTGCATCTTCAGAATAACTTGACCAATGAGATAGTGCATTCGAATCATCGAGATCAGATCGAGATCGAGAATCAGGAGGCTTTCATCATACGTGATTTGCCAATATCTTGAGGTGTTTTGAAGACTTAGCTGCGCGGTGATATAGGTAGATCCCAGGGTCTTTGGGTAACGATGGACAACTTTCGATCTGGCTTTGCACACCAGACAGGCTACAGTATTGAAAATGATAACTGACATGCACTGGCCTGTTCATATGGTTATCAAACATGAAGTTCATGAAGGAAAAGCCCAAAAGCAGTTGAAATGCACGATCAACACTAGCCTTTTGAGGGTTTGGGCCTCGAGCGGCCGCACTGCCCCACCTTGTCGCAAGGCTGCGCGCGACTCATAAAAAAGTTCCCAGCGCGATCAACTTCGAGCTCAAGATTAACCTCGAATCACAACGTCACGAAGGATGGCAGACATCGACGAAGACGCAGCCCTTACTGCTGGATACAATCTCCCAGCAGAAGACCACGATCCCGAGGATGAAACCCAAGATTTTCGCTTCCTCGCCTTCCTGAACGCAAAATCCGGTCAGCTTCCAAAACGAGGAGAAAAGGACTTCGAACCACATGGCACAAAGCATCAAGATGGCATATTGGAAGCTAGCAGACAAGCCATGCACGATGCGCTGGCCCATACGAGAATACACACAGACAATAATTATAGTCTTGGGTTCTACTACGGGGAGGAGGGGCTGAGTCGAGATGAAGCTGTTCCCAAGGACTGGACGCAAGACTTGGACGATGACCATTGTGTCGTTTTGGAGACAGTAAAAGGGCCTCTATTCAAAGGAATGGGAAAGTGGACGAAGGGCAAGGCTCGTCCGAGTCTGTGGCTATTACCAGAAGAAGCTCTCTTTCTGGTTGAGCGGGGCAATCTGGATTTATGGTGGCCGGGGCGGTCGTCATTCAGAGGTATCCGTGAAGGACCTTCGAAAATTGAGGAGGAGACCAGCAATAACCCGGACGAGGAAGAGAGAGATGAAGGCGTTCCTATGAGTTTGCAAGCTGCATTCTCAATATTCATTGGGCATGATAATGAGAGAGGCAAAGTAAGCTTGGAGCGATATACAGTGTACGCACATCTCAAACGGATAGGCTATATTGTGTTCAGAGCTCCGGAATGGGATCCAAGCAAGCCAGGCGAGACACCAACCTACGAAAGTATCCCTTGGCAGGAGTCGACAAGCATCTTCAATCGGCTCTTTGGAAGGTTCTTCGCAGAGAAGGAGGTGGGACATTCTGCAAATGGTCCTCTAGTGAAGCCAGGAATGTACCGATCATACAATTCAATCTACAATCAAATCGCCATCATCCCAAGACACAAACCATCTCCAGTACCGACGAACCCTGCACCTGCACCAGAAGATCCCTATCGAGTGGTATTTCTGTTGTGGAAGCCCAGCAGAATCCCCACATTTGCCAAAAGCAACCCTGGTATCCCAGACTTCCGGGTTGCCGTTGTGGATGCACGATCAACTTCTGCACCATCGCTAACGGAGGTTGTCTCTTTACTGGAAAGCACACCGTGGGATCCTCCAAATCCGACACTGCCGGGTTTCAAAGGCCCTGGAAAGCTCTATCAAAGATTGAAGCATGGATGGCGCAATGTGGTCTTGGCGGTCATTGACCAGGGGGTTATTAGCTACTTGCGACTAGGTGAGGTTGCCTTTGGGGAGGAAAAACTGTATGAGCGATTCGATGCGGGAACTAGTCCATGGCGTGGGAAGAATTCGGGTGGTGGACGTGGCAGGGGCGGTGCAAGAGGCAGAGGAAGGGGCAGAGGGAGAGGCAGAGGTAAAGGGCGCAATTAGGCATGTGAAGAAAGGAAAGCGAGGATTAAAAGTGAAATGGAGGTACCGAGAGTCAAAATCACAGGAAGTATGATAGTCGATGCATCCAACCAGGTCATAGCCGACTGCATTAAATCATGTGTGGGAGTGACTGTAAAGTATTATGTCGGGGCTGGAACCTTAGATTAATGAAGCGGGCTTTGCCTCATTTGGGATTTCAAGGCTTGGGGCCGAGCTCTTGAGGTGTCTGTATCGTGTCGGCTACCTGCAGGTTGACAAACAAAAGGCTCACTGGTCCGAATCAAAGCATAATAGCCTGTGCGCAGGGTAGAACAGGGCAAAGCAGAGTCTGATTTGATTTGATTTATCAGGGTTTTTATCGCAAGTACAGTGGTACCGTAGTACCAGTTCTAGTGCTCTGATAAACGGCCATTCATTTCGGTCTCTGCTTCCTTCATTCCGCATTCTCCCTTTTACTCGGAGCTTTATTCACTCAGCTGCATCTGTCACCATACAACTCCGAAGACTCGCTCTCTCTTCTCCTCTCGTCTCACTCTTGAATTCATCCTTGCGACACGACGCTCTTGCAATTGATACGGTAATGTACAACGCTACATGCTCTACTCCGAGACGAAGCCCGGTAGCCACTTAGCGCGGTTTTAAATAACACTTACCTTCCACTCACTCACCTTTCACCTCGCACTTTACTCGCTGAGTCTCGTTCACTTGGCTGGCTGGCTGGCTGGCTGGCTGGCGTGGTGCTTCCTCGCCTCACCTACTTACTTCGCCTCTTCTCCTTTCAACTCATACTCACCTTTCTTACTTCTACAACATCTCCTTCTTCACCAACCATCGGTCAACGCATCGACTACAACTACACTGTATTTTTGAAATTGCATCTGATGCTGATCATGGAGAGTTTGGTTTCGTCAAGCTCGGAGTCGTTGACTAGCAGGAGTACTGAGAGTATGGAGATTGATACTCTGAGTTTAATGGAAAACTCACCGCCAAGGTATGCTCTAGAATCATTTATCCCCCGTTACATTGTGCAATTTACGCCGTTTTCAGCATCGTCGTTAATCATCATCCCTTGCCGTCATCAATTTTATCATCATCCATTTTCTTCAAAATCATTACTTTTTCTATCGCAATCATTTCAGATAGTTCTGAGTGGCGCTACATTCTTCATGTCTTTTTTTTGGCGATTCGTCTTCACCAGTCGCGTCGTCCAACTCTCATGGCGCTTTACATAGCCATTCAGCGACGCGCAACCACCTAAGCGACAGATGGCCTATTCTATTTCCATTACCTTGCATCATCCTTATGGGTCGCTGTACCGCAGCAATTCTTGAGTCTGACGATGCTATCCTATCCTCCTATTGTCATCCATACTTGCCAGTGCATTGCAATGCACTGCCACGTGTTGATTGTTCCTCCTTTTTTCGAGGTGCCGGTTACTTGTCTTGTTACCTAAGCTTTAAATGAAACCTTAAGATTACCAGCTAACCCGCACCCCTCTCAGATCTGACACGCCATTAAACGATGCTGGTGACGATGCACATAACCCGCTCAGCACGGACACCGAAAAGAGTATTATTGTCACCGCTCCTTCAATGGATCTTGCCGACTCACCAATGATGATGAATGGCCATGACGAGGAAGAGGAAGAAATTATCCCGACTTTTCACAAGAGGAAACGCACCTCAACTGTCAATTATGATGATTCTGGATACGGGAAGGTCATGAGAAGCAGTCATAACGATGCACCTGTCAAGCGATCAAAGCCAGGCAAAAATGTTCGTGGAGTCATTATCGGTGTTTGGCGCGACTCGGACCAGCCAGATGACGAGGACAAACATGTAATTTATGGCTTCATCGACATTCATGATAGGCTTCGAACCAGAATATATGGTATGAATCGCCGTGGAGAAGAAGTAGTTGGTAATGCACCAACTGGAGCTGGAGGTTGCTGGGTTACTTTTGAGAGAGTCATCTTCGACAGTCATCTCGCAACCCTATCAGCGGCAGAAGTTAAGGAATACGTTAAGATCCGATCAGAGACGAAACCAGAAACCACCCAAGAAGAACGAGACGAAGCTGACGCCAAGGCCGTATTGAAAGCCAAGGCAGCTGTGGCCGAGCAGGAAGCCGCTTTTCCAGGTGGCAAGCCAGTCGTACATCGCCCCTCTTTAAATCGCCAATCCCTCAGTCGACAATCCCTCCCTCGTCAATCACTTAACAAGACTCCTAGCTTCCAGGCTGTCAATGCTGCTGATCTCCAGACTCCCAAAGCCTCGCCATTCGCCGAGAACAAGCCCCACGGTGTTCTACTCGGTTACTGGTCGGAATCGGACGAACCTCGCATCGAGGACAAGCATGCTGTCTATGGTGTTCTCAGTGAGACTGATTGCTTTCGTGTCAAGGTTCAAAGACTTACGCGCGATGGCCGATATGTTGACGGAAATTTCCCAGTCGGCGCCGGAGCTTTGTGGCTGAGTTACAAGAAAGTAGTCCTCGAACCACACCTCGCATCCCTGAGTCGACCTGAAGTCAAGGAGTATTGTCGGATTCGTCAACGGGAGCAAGAGAATAGAGAGACGGACAAAGAGCGGAAAGCAAACGAATTAAAAGCAGTCCAACAGGCTAAGCTCAATGTTGCTGAGAAGGGCCTGGATACTGCTGCAGATGTTCCTGCTAGCCCAGAGTTGGAAATCCGACACAGTGCTAGATCAGAGAACAGAGTGTCAGCGAGACATCAAGCCGAAGCCGAAGCAGCTGCTGAGCGTGCTCGGAAGGAAAAGGCTGAGGCTAGGGAGCGACAACACGAGAAGACGAGAAAGGAGGTCGCCATGGCCGAGGCAGTGATCCAGGAGAACGCACAAATGGAGCTCAAGAACAACCTGAAGAAGCTCAACAAAGTCTGGGTTGCTCAACAGGCTGCCTTAACCCCAAGAGCTTCTGTCGCACCAGGTTCGGTCGAGATGGTTGACAGCGAGGTCAGATACCACAACGGCATCAAATACGAGAGGAAGCAGAACGGCCCGTTCCAAGGAAAACTTGTCAGCCAAGCTCAGATCTTGAGTATTGACGGAGAGGACTATGTCGAGTACCGTATCTTGACCAAGCCATCATTCTAAAGCGTTAACACCTTTATTGGGTGGTCGCTCATACGTTTTATTTCATTGTGTTCGTTCGCTTTCTTGTAAGGCTCATCATCAGGACAATTTACTGTTGTTTCTGCGCACCCCATGTTCATCGGCGTCATCTGTATCGCAAGCTTTTTTGTTGCGCTTCTTGTTCTTCGCATGGTATATCGAGGAAGGAACTTCGGTCGGGTCAAAATTGCTGTTTCAGTCGTGCGTAGCATAGCATGGTCGGGCTATGGTGACATAGGTTGCACACGTACAGAGATACTCCTTGTGTTAATGCGAGGTTTTTCGTTTATGTAGGATTTAATCAATGAACCTAATCATAGGAGCCTCACTGGCGCGGATTGAAGGATATCTGGATTTTATAAATCACGTGGGACAGGTTCTTCGTGCGTTTGCTTGCCATTGCCTGTTTTCACATATCCAGCTGCAATTGCCTAGGGTCGTTGTCTATACTCATGCCTGATTTCTGAAGTCGTAAAGTGCGCTAGTTCTTAGTCTTGCAAGGTGTAGTGGCGGTCGCGCCTTGTATCTCTCGTCGGGGGCTCTCGCTTCACAACAACGTCAACACGACACCGTCGCGATCTTTCCCCCAAAAGGCGATTCCACCTTCATTGTTTCTCTCCCGTACAACTGCCATAGAGCCTTCATCTGACACTTGAAGCCGCAACCTTTTGGTAGTACATTGCTTTGCTGAAGCTGTTGGCAGCGTGGTATTTTCATGTCCTGACAGAGGAAACACAACGTCAACACAGCACGCACCATCGCGATTCTGACACAGCGCATCCAACTCATCAATTTGCTGAGCATTTCAAAACGCGCTCTTATATCACCGCAAACTGGTAGGTTTCTCTTGTATCCACGTCTACTCCCGAACAAGACACACAATACGTTTACATCACTGTTTGGTGGCATACATCTGCTAACGCCTTATGTTGCCAGACTTGTTTCCTCTCACCTCTGTTCCCGGCTCGCACGTCCTCTGATGCTGTCTACATGAACAACGTCACCATAAAAGAAGAAATTCTCAAGTTGAAGCGTGAGGACGTCGAAGATATTGCAGCGTTTATTTCGCCTCCGAAGGCCTTCATGGATCATCTTCAGTTGTAAGTGCATTGTCTGTCCAATGTCGCGAGGTCATTACAGCACATCAGGAATTGTTTTGCGAGTGCTATGCTAATGACCATTTTTTCATAGGACAAGTACAAAGGCTCCTGAGTCATTTCACACTGGTCTCAGTGGCACATTGGCTCTAGGCGAGAACGTCACTTCAGCCAACGGCTCCAAGGAGATCATCCCGACACGTGTCGCTCAGGATGGACTTGCAGCAGCATCTACAGTAAGCGTGACCATGAATGCTGTTCCACGCAGTGATGGACTGCTTGTTGATTACCGGTTTTTACAGATGGACGACACCGATCTCTATGCTGCTTCCCCGATGCGCCCAGGTAGACCCGAGACTCGAAATAACCTCAAGCGCACTATCGATCATGAGGAGTCTGATGACGGTGGAGACGATGATTATGATGAGGGTGGACCAGTCCGAAGCAGCCAAGAGAAGTCCAAAAGACAGAGACAGGTATACCAAACGTCTCAGGCCCCTAAGGAGAGCAGTGATATCAGAATTGGTCACCACACTACAGAGCCTCTGATTACTGTCTTTGCAAAGCTCAAGAATGAAAGTTCAGGCAAAGTCATGACGCACATATATGCGCGCAAGACACCCATGGTCCTAACGAGTGGAAAATCATGGTCGGATTATGTTCGCAGGAACGGCCAAGTCAACCCTGCAGATGCAACACTAGATTCCAAGTTGTTTGCTAATTACGCAGATGAGCTTCAGTATATGACAAGTGAGCAGAAGCGCAAGGTGATCGCAGAGTATCTACACGGCCTCCCATACGAGGAGCATCCAGCAATCAATGTTGCAGCTCCTACGCCAGTTCCAAGAGTACAAGTCGAGGCACCAATGTATGAGCAACGTCCGCCATTTATCGTTGGCTTCCACAAGAATCACCCAGAAGTACCTGTTCGTGTACAGCTCCGACTTCAGTCCGGGAATCGAGCTCCTGCTTTGCTGTTCAAGCTCAAGGAGGACGAAGTCAAGCAAAACCACCTTCGTCTTCCGAAGCTCTCAGTCTATGATATCAATGTCAGGTTCAACCCCGAATTTGCCAGGCCCACCATGGAAGAGACGAAGGCTGAGATACTGTCCCGATTTGTCGTGCAGGACAATGAAACCGGTAAGCAAGCCGCGTGGCCGTGGATCGATTGTAGCCAGAAACTCTATATACTTCTATACTGATATATATCCAGTGGACGAGGAGATACCTGCTACACCCAGCCAGCATACACCACGTGGAAAACAAAGCAGGGTTCGCAAATCGAGGCCTCATGCAAGCAAGGGCGCACGTGGTCGTTCACGAATCAGGCTTCCAAATGGAACCGCTGATGGCATTGATGAATGTCTAGAGTCACTTCAAAACATTGGCCAAAACTTCCTTACTATGGCATTCGAGCATGGAGAAAAGCTCAAGAAGCGAGATGCTGCTATGGCTGAAAAAGAATCTGCCCTTGCTGAAAAGGAAGCTCTTGTCAAGCATCGAGAACAGAACGTTGACGAGGAAATCGCGGCCGGAGTCGAAACAGCATTGGAGAGAAAGAATGACCTTACAATGGGCTTGCAGACTCGGGTTGAGCAACTCGAAAAGGAAGTCGCGGACAATACCAGAATGCAAGAGCAGATCAAGCACCTCACAGCTCAACTCGAAGAGGCACGCAAGCAATCGAGCAATGCCGCACAGATCTCGGCTCCTGCTCCCAACACCGAAGTATCGAGCTCCCTATTCCTAGACCTCAACGGCATGATGTTCTCCCAGGCCTACACCAAGATTTTAGAAGACAATCCTAATACCGGATGGTTCTGGCAGAATCACACTGATACCATCATGTTCAATGAAGGTCCCCTGCAAGGAAAGAAGTTTGCCCGGAACCAAGTCTTGCAGCCAATCACTGGCATCACTGTCCCTGGTCGGCTGAAAGACACGGCTCTTCGCTGTGGAGGCTTCGAGTACCTACACTATGAGGAGGATGGCATTGCGAAGCTTGTGCAAAATTCCAAGTCCGTCGTACAGCATGAGGGTCAGTACCACGTTCGCTGGACCTATCTGCGTGAGATTCGGGAGTCTGCTATTAAGTTTTGAAGAGGGGGTGAGGACACTGAAAACATCATAAACTCTCTCATTGTGAGGCAAGTTATTCGATTGTCTGAAATGTTCCTGCTACATATGGTTACGAGTTTTCTGTGTTTTGTTTGTCTGGCTTCCTTCTTGAGCTTTTCCTTGCGGGCTTTACTCGCGGGGAATGGACCAAGAAAATTCTCTGAAAGCAAATTTTCCCGTTTTGCGTTCAGCTGCTTCAGCTTCCGCAATCTCTCGGCATTTTATTGCGCTTGTCTCAGGCTGTCCTTCAGTTCCCCACGGATTGGGTATTCTGTGATCCATTATGGATCAGAGGAGGCGTTTCGGCATAAAGCTCACCTAGATACTTCAAGGCAACTGCCCGCTAGAACATCAAATCCCAATCAAAGTCCCAAATGAATTTCGTGAGGTCAATATCCAAACCTTTGTAGAATTAACGTGTTCCACCACTAGTCCACAAATCCTATAGAAGCTACCGGGCTTGGGGAGAAAAAACCTAGACATAGGACACTCTTTTGAATACTGCTGATTGACAATGTGGTCATTGCAACTTCTTGACAATAATTCGGCTGGCTATAACGGGCGGTGTGGATGAGTTGTCATAGAGCTTGGCTGCCCGACTTCCGATACTGTCGCTGCGTCGCGCTCACGCTCGCTTGTATAAACAAAAACAATCCCGACAACTCAATCGCAATCTCAAATCTAGAGCAACACCACGTCTTGAGCTCTCAACACAAACACCCCTCAAATACATCTGTCCTCTCATCTTGACTTCCTTCAAGGTAGCTGTTCTTCTAAATCGTAAGTCATTTCCAGTTCAAAATCCTCCCTTGGAGCTCCACTCGCTATTCAAAGTCTTTGTTGACAAACATGTCAACATCAGGCCGTCGTGACACGCGCCTTGATATCAGCTCAACAGTACGATACTGACTTCACACACAGACCGATATCTGTCGAAACGATCGCCTTTGATGGTAACCTCTCTTACATATCACATCGAGCACGTCACCCTTCACCATGGGGGACTCCGCTTCTAAGAAGCCGTTCAGAATGCCGACACCCAGAGCTCGGTATGTTTCCATGATCCAGATAGCTCTTTTCAAGCCACCTGTACGCAGATCGTAAGACGCGATCACCTCGCCTGCATTCTGAGCTGCGCCTTTGTTTGACGTTTTTATCTAATTGGGCGACATACTGACATGATCTGAACTCCAGGACCGCATCCAATGCCGCAAATCCGACCAGCATTGGCGGAATTCAGGTTAGCACACTGAACAGCACTCGTGACAATGCCCCAGCATCTAAGCCACCAAGCGCGTTGCGTCGTGTTGCCGAATCTGGTGACCTGCGCGGTGCGAATGGCACGTCTACTCCAGAACCAACTGCTAGCTCTCAACCTCCAAAGCCTTTCCAGACTCCTATAACTCCCACGACTCCTAGAAAGACCTCTATTACCCCAAAGCCTACTCTGTCGATAGACAAGCGCCGCCCAACCGAAGCTGCCACGTCTCCACCTGTCAGAAGCCTAACACAGCCGTCCGCGTCCAGAGTTCAAAAGATCGTGACAACTCCCTCAGTACCCATGACTGCTTTAACTGCTTTATATATTCAAAGTACCCCAAAAGCTACCCTATCGTCAGTAAAACGCGGTCCAGAAGTCGCTGTCGCGGGTCTATCCGCCAACAGCCCAACACAAGACACTCCGACCTGTCACAGATCGGTGAGCGGTGTCAAGCGAGCTCTCGAAGCCAAGGATGACGTTGAAGAGTCCGAAGACGAGGGTGGTGATATTCGTACCAGCCAGCGACGAAGAAAGCGCTCGAAGCCCAACGAAGAAGGCGGTCGCTATGCGATCGGATACCACGTCGATGAGCCGTTACTCACCATATACGCCAAGCTAAAGGCCCAATCTCCGTACGAGACCGTCCAGACTGCTATAATCTTTGCAGTCAAGACGCCCGACCTGCCTACATCTGTCACCGATACCCGCTGGAATGAGCTTGTGTACACGAATTCACAAGTTCCTCTGAGAAAGGTCCAACTGAGCAGCAAAGTCCTGTCTAAGCACCCAGACAAGCTTGAGGACATAAGCAATGACCGCAAGCTCACCCTCATCAAGGAGTACCTGTTTGCCAAGAAAAAGCAAGAAGAGTATCCGGATGATGAAGACAACGACGAGGAGGATATGTTGGTCAAGTACTCATATTTTCCTGAGTACTTGGAGGTCGGCCACCATGTGGATGATGATACTGTACCCGTTCAAGCCCATGTCAGACTACATGCAAGTAATGTAACTCCTTGGCTTACGTTCAAGGTGCTCAAAGAGGATGGCAAGAGAAGCAAGATGGATTTCTCTCTTAGCACTGTCAAGGATCTTAGTAAGATCAAATTCAAGCCTGAATTTGAGAGGGCCAGCATCGAGGGCACCAAGATGGAGGTCTTCTCGCGGTTCACTCGGCATGTTGCCGGTCCTGGTGAGTACATCTGTGATCCGCGACTGGCAGAACTGAAGACTTGCTGACGGTAAAATAGACCGAGAAGACTCACGTTCTCCGAAGCCTGTTCATGAAAAGACCTCCACGGCCTCCGCTGATCTTAACCGCGACTTCGACCTCCCAGCTTCGAAGACAATGTCTGATCAGATTAGCAAAACCCAAACCTCTAACGATGAGCCCGAGTCCAAGTCACCAGGCCTCAAGCGAGCCTCTCGCCAACTCACCAAAGTCTCGACAAACGGTGAGGATTTTGAGGCAGGAGACACGATTGTCGTCCATCCTCGTCGTCCAACTCTACCCACTTACAACGCGCTTGCCACGGCTAGCCTGGACATCCAGAAAGCAATGCTATCACTACACGCTGCCGAGGGTGAAATCTCCGAAGCCTACCTCAACTTTAAAGAGGAAAAGAAGCAATTCTCAAAAGATAAATCTGCCATCAACACAAGAGAAGAGGCAGTAAAGCGAAAGGCCAAGGCCAATTCTGAGCTAGAAGGTCGCATTGTTAAGCGCGAATCTGATGTTAAAGAGCTCGAGCTCAAGCTCGCGGCTCGAGAAACCGCGGTCACGAACCTCGAGCGTACAGTAAAGGCCCGAGAAGATGCTATCGGCGCCCTTGAAGTCTATAAAAAGGAGCAAAGCAACGTCACTAAAGAGAGAGAGGACATTGAGGCCGAGAAGCTGAAGCTCGAAGGTCTCCGATCGGATCGAGATGCGGATCTAAGTTCGTTACGCGATATGAGAGCCGCGTGGAAGAAAGAGCAAGAAAGCAGCAAACTAGCCCTAAAGGAACGGGAAGATGCTCTTGCTAAGCTGGAAAATTCCCTTGAGAAGAAGGATCAGAGCGTGAAGAAGAGAGAGGACGATGTCCAGAAGCGAGAGGAGGATTTCAGCGTTAAGCAACAAGATCCCCTGGAGGCTCTATCCAATATGACAGATGATCAAATCCGACATTTCATGCGGCATCATCCGCTTGCCAGGAAACTTATTAAGAATACCATTGCCTCCAAGGTCAAAATCGAGTCGGAGACTTTTGAGGCAGAGCATGCTAAGGAGACGATGAAGCTACTGGACGAGCGAGAGCAGAATCTCAAGCAGCGAGAAGAGGAGTTGAACAAGAGAGAAGCTGCACTCACTTCAGTTCACCCAAGTACACCCATTCGAGTTTCTGTTCCATCCGCCGCTTCACAAGGCACACCTCAACTCCTAGGCCAATTCCGTCTAGTGATTCCCCTCCCGCTCCTCCCAAAGAACTGCTCCTTCGAAGAGCAGTACCGTTTAATTCCCGCAGGCATGCCAAACGCCGGAATGTACATGCGCCAAAGCGGTTCGCGAGAATTGACTCTCGATGGCAAGCTGTTCCGGGCCGAGCGATTCCTCAAGGAATACACACTCAATCAAATCGTCACGAATCCAACGATTGCCGTCGATGGTGTGAAGCTCGATAAGATTACCCAGCACGGAGGTTACGAGTGGGAGAATTATGTTAAGGATGATAAGTTGAAGTTGGTGCAGAGGTTTAGTACGAAGTCGTGTGTGTTTGATAGGTCGCGGGTTTTCGTCTCTTGGTATGTTTATAAGCAGATCGAGGATGTGCCTGATTTTACGATTTGAGAGGAATTGGAGTTGTGTGCATGTTTTGTTGGCGTATGTATGTTGGAGGTTGCATTTTTTTTTTTTTTTTACCGCGGGCGAAAAGAAGCATTGATGTTGGCGGAAGAGCACCCAGTCTAGTCGACCTCGGACCATGTTGTCCTGCGTTCTGTTTATTGGACGACTCGATTCTTCGGTCTTGAGGCTGCTTCAGCTCCATGATTCTGCTGCTTATCATGGACACTATGTCACTAGTCTAGGGGTGACGTCCGTACGAAACTCATATCAGGCACTCGCCAGATATACCCTCTTTAACAAGAAGACTCACCTAAGAACTAGTCCCAGAAACATGCGGTAACCTAGTGAAAACACAACTTTCTATTTTTCTATTTGCTTGACAGAGCAGGGAATCATCCATTGCTCTCCTCGCTCTTCTTGGCCTCTTTGGAATCCTCTTCCTTCTTCTCATCTTCTATCCTCTTCTTCTCGTCACCAATCTCGTCAACGTAGTTCTCCGTCTGCATATCCAGCAAACCGAGATCTTCTTCCTCCTCCTGTGTGCGTTCGTAGTCTTCGGTCTCGATCTGAGGATCGTCTGCTGGTGAACACAGATTCTGCACATAGCTGCTCGCAAGCGGATCTTTCAAAACGACTGTGAACTTGCGCTCTCCTGAGATAGCCTCATTCAACCCATCAAAGAACGATTTCCACGTCGTCTTCTCTTCAGAGGGTAGCGAATCTCCTCCAGCTCCAGAATCATCTCCAACGTCGAAGATCTGCTGGTGCAAGTCATCACGGACTTGTGTTAACAGACCTTCGACGGTCGTGAATCTTCCACCGAGGGTTCCAGGGTTAACAGAGAGGTTCAATTCAGGGCATTCCAAGGCGCAGGATTCGGACTTCAAGATATCGCGTGCGAGATCCGTAGCCCCGTTGACATGTAGAATAATCTTCTTGCCTTTCTCGGGTACTTCACCACCAGTCTTGACCTCATTTGAGCGGTATCCACACTCCTCACATACTGTGCTCATAATGACCACTTGTTTGAAGTGTGGGATTTCAACCATCTTCATATGCGTGACACAGTGTCTGGTACAACCGGGACACGTCGCAGGGAACGAGTAGACTTCATTGGGGATGATATCGTCGGATTCAAAAGATTCTGCAGTAGGTTGACCCGCGGCTGCTGGTTCAAGGGCTTCCTGATCGTTGCCTACTCCAAGACCAAGTGCTTCGTTTTGCTCTGGTGTGCGCGCGTATTCAGTTTTTGACCACTTGCCAACACCATCTTTCTGGTTGGGCTCGATCCAGGAGTTTCCGGCTGGATCGTCGAGTGAGACGCGGAACGGGAAGCTCTCTCCCGCAAGCATCTTCTTGCCCTGCGCAATAATCTCCTCGATCTTGGTATAAACTTCCGGCATCTGCTCCTTTCTCGTAGCTTGTCCAACCTCCAGGTCCTCGAGGATTATGCTGAGAAGTCCCTCAACATTTGTCAACTGCCCTCGGCCAGCGGGGACCTCAATATCTAGCTCGATGAACTTGACCACGCAGGTATCGGATTTGACGACCTGGCGCGCGAAGTCCTCTGACGTGCGAAGTCGCAATTCGTAATGTGAGCCTTTCTGTTGAATTTCGCCCGCAGCTTGGATCTCTGAGTTTTTGAAGTTGCAGTGTGGGCAGAAGAAGGACATGATAATTATTTCGCGGAAGAAGGGTATGCGGGTGAGTAGCAGCCGGGTGATTCCCTATAGTAAGTCAGGACAAGGTTTGTATCGATCAGGTTGGAAGAGACGTACATTCTCTTGGCAGTTCATACACAAGCTCTCGATTTCGTCGACGACCTTGGGCTCATTTTCATCTGGCTTGTCTGTCGACTCTGCGCCATTGGAGGCGGGGTCATTTGTGCCATTCTGGTCGTTGATTGTAAGATTTTCTGCTTTATTGCCAATAGAATCGAAAAAAGTATCGAAGGCTGCGCCATCTGGCTTTGGGTCTTCTGTTGCGTGTGAAGCCATTTTTCTTGTTCTGGTATTGAATATCGAGGTAGCGAGGTGGGATGTCTCGAAGACCGCGGGGTCTTGTATGCTCGGGCCTTAACAAATTTTTGTGGTGATGACAAGGCTGACCAATAATAGTCGGAATGACGTACTTAGCGCAAGGCTGAAGAGAAGGCTTTCGAAAGTAAAGGCTGGGTAAAGATGACCAGAGAAGGAAGTAGTGAAGACGCAAAATTGAGAAATCTTTGCATGCATGCTAAGGACCCGACGAATGCATACTCTGCGTTCTGAGGCCAACGTCGGTAACCTTAAGTCACCTTTCTGATTTGCGACACTCAAGTGCCGTGAGAATTATCTTGGGCAGGGAGTTCCGCACTTTTGCAGCCTTAATTCTTCATTGGAGGCCAATCAATAGCAGTGAATGCCTGAATATTGTTGGGAAGACTGAGCGAGCTCATTGTGCTGTGCTCAGATCTTGCCCTCAAATGAACTGTAGCCGGCATCTGTGATCCCAGTGCCACCCGTGACGGAGGTGGAATGAGAAATGGATCCATGTGTCTCTCGGTCGAACAATGTCCCCCAGAAATTTTGTGACATTAGGAGATGCTGGTCTTTGAGCAAGGAGCTGGGATTTTGGAGGTAATCATGAGGTTCCCCTGGGAAACGTCGTTCTAAAACCATTCAAAGTAGTCGGCCTATACACAAACTCACTCAACTCTTCTTCATGAAGTCGCTCAGATCCAGCCCAAATCCAGCATTGGTAGGCTGTGGCTGGTTTCTTGCCAGGATAGATTCTAGCACACCCTTCTTTCTGGATTTGCGTTTCGCCGGTTTCTGTGATAGCGTGTTTGACTGACTGGCTTGAGACTGCGGTGCTGAAGCTGCCGGGATAGATGTATGGTTTGAAACTTTCCTGTTCCTGCGAGCTGCTTTAGCTATACCCGTAGACATCCGAGTCTTTTTGGAACAGGTTCCGCAGCTGTAAACCATAGCTTTGGGCTGCTTTGTGGCTTCCTTCACTTCGTCACCCTGGCCTTGCTTTCTGCGGATATCGTTCTCCAACGTAGCTTCCCATCCTAGTAGCATTATTGTCCCGCAGGCGCCGCATGCTTTCGTCTTCTGTTCATCGCTGAGGTCAAGTTTCGAGTCAAACATAAGAGCATTGTGCCGGCTCACAAGGTGCCTTGAAGTTATAGGAGAAGTTGTTGCCAATAGATGCGCGGCGCCATGGAGATATCGAAGACGCGCCGATAGTTCTGGTGGTTCCATTGCCATACTTGCAGCTCTGCAGGGTGGATTTCGCTGTCTTCAATGACGCGTTTCGATGCTCAAGTATTGGGAGTGTCGAGAGCTGCTGGCGCAAGCGAGCCCGAAATATTTTGACTTCTCGGCGACAGGAGCTAGTCAGGACCAGTCCAATACCACCTCGGACACAGACTCAACACCGACTACCATTACAGCCCAACCTCCTGCACCTCAATCGCAGAACGAATGGATGCTGTTCGGATCTTTCAAAGGATTGACAATTCGCTATTCTGCTCTTGACCAGAGTTTCAACCCCCACCATGACCCCCGCTTTGGAGGAAGCGCAAGGCTTGCGAATTGCCGTAGAAGGTTGTGTAAGTCTTCAAGCCCCGTACCCCTCTTTCGCACGAGCTAACGTTGCAACAGGGCCACGGTACATTGGACGCCATATACGCATCAGTAGGTACTGCTTGTGAAGCTCGGGGATGGGATGGGGTTGACCTTCTGATCATCGGCGGCGATTTCCAGGTAAGCTCGCAGAATGAGGTCGGCAGAGCTCCACTAACAGCTTCAGTCAGTGCGAAATGCTGCAGACCTTACAGTGATGTCCTGTCCAGTAAAGTACCGCGAGATTGGCGACTTCCATGCATACTACAGCGGTAATACGAAAGCTCCATACCTTACCATCTTCGTAGGAGGAAACCACGAAGCAAGTAGCCATCTTTGGGAGCTATTCTATGGAGGATGGGTTGCACCCAACATCTACTACATGGGAGCAGCAAACGTTGTTCGAGTGGGAGGCGTACGAATTGCTGGTATGTCAGGCATATGGAAAGGATACAACTTCAACAAGACGCATCATGAACGACTACCATACAGCCAAGACGACGTCAAATCCATCTACCACGTGAGAGAAATTGATACCAGAAAATTATTGCAATTAAGAACACAGGTTGATATTGGAATCAGTCATGATTGGCCGAGGGCAATTGAAAAGTCTGGAAATGCAAAGGCCCTATGGAGAGCGAAGCCGGATTTTGAACAAGAATCGAAGGACGGAACGTTGGGCAATCAAGCTGCTACATATGTCATGGATCGTCTGAGACCTCCCTATTGGTTTTCCGCCCACATGCATTGCAAATTCGCAGCTACGAAATTCTATGAGGATGCCCCGAAGCCAATTGAGCCACCCGCTACATCTCCGGCCGTGCCAATTGTACAGCAAACCGTACCGACAGTTGCTCATAATACGGATGAGATTGACCTGGATATGGACGATGAGGACAGCCCAGTCCAGCCGGCAGCAACCAACGGAACATCCCATACGAATCAGGACGAAATATCTTTAGATGATGACGAGCCAAAAACCCATCCTAATGGAACATCAACTGCGAAAAACAAGGACGAAATATCGTTACATGACGAGTCGACTGAGTTACAAAATGAATCCTCCGTACCCGCGGATCTCAGAGCTCAGCTGCCTGCTGCGTTTGCAAGGCCAGCTGTTCCATCAGCTCGTACGCGACCAGGACAACCAACGCCTCCCGACATCACGAACAAAGTTGTTCGATTCCTGGCACTGGACAAATGCTTACCTGGCCGCAAGTTCCTTCAACTTCTGGAAATCCCACGTATCACTGATTCGGCAGCACCGGCCAAGGCTAAGTTGGAGTATGATCCCGAGTGGTTAGCAATAACCAGAGTTTTTGCATCCCATATCATTCTGGGAAACAAAAACGGCAGAGCTCCGGACGATCTCGGAGAAGATCATTATCGACCTCTCATTGACAAGGAGCAAGCGTGGGTTGAGGAGAATATTGTCAAGAAGCGAAAGCTGGAAGTCCCAGAGAACTTTGTACTAACCGCGCCAATTTTTGAGGTTGGGATGCCTGAAATTGTGGACGATGGACCGCTCGAGTACAATAATCCTCAGATGCAAGAGTTCTGTGACCTAGTAGGAATCGAGAACAAGTTCTTTTCCACACAGGAAGAGAAGGCAGAAAGAATGAGGAATGGACCACCTCCACCAGAACAAAGACGAGATGGAGGCTTTGGTAGAGGTGGCGGGAGAGGTAGAGGCGGCCATCGAGGTCGTGGCGGTGGGGGAAGAGGAGATCGTGGACGTGGGAGAGGTGGGGGACGGGGACGAGGACGGAGTTGGTAGTCGGAGGTGGACCGGAGTCGATTGCTTTCCAAACATGATACCCCTGTTACAGTTGCAGAAATGAGTACGACTCTCATGCCATATTTGGCATTACTCTTATGGCTTCCGTGCGTCCCGGTAGGAAGCCATTGACACAGGAAGCGGACACAATTGGGTTTGACATTTTTTATTTCGCCTGATTCATGGTACTAACTTATCTGAAGTGGGACTCGTGAATTGTTCAGAGTGCATTGGAACTGTCTTGATGGTTAAGTACTAACTGGCTAATAGAGGTGTCAACTTTCTAGGGACCATATCCGATCATTGATTCTTTTAGAATGTTCTACCTTATTTACGAGAGCGTTCCGTGATTCAAAGTACAACAGCACCCTCCCGAGCTGTGTTATCAAAAGTTCCCTGGCCTGCAACCGAAGCAGAATATTTATCAAACATATCATTGACGTCCAACGGTCGAGACTACGTTCTATCAAAGGGACGGCAGCAGCTGCATAAGCTTTTGGAAGGGGCACTTCCCTACTGGCCAATGTCCCGCCTTCTTGCAGTTATTTCTGGATCATTGATAACCATACAGGTAACGATAGCCAACTCTACACCACTGGATCCGGAGGCGCTTTCCTCAAACGATATGATGTCACATGCAGCCATATCACGATACTACTAACTGACACCCTCCCCCTTACTTCCACATCTTCCTTCCCCACAAAGTTTCAAAGGCTTTCTTGGGATTGTAAAGCCGAATTGCTTTGTCGTACCATTGCCCCCTTCTCCATTCCTTTCTGGGTCCTTTCTTCATATCAGCAGACGGGTTGTCCTTGTACAATGTCTCGATTTTGATCACGGACCTTCCTGAAATAAGCCCAAATCTCGGTACTGGGTACTGTACCTGCTGATCAGTACGACTCAGACCTGAAAGCCGCCCCCGAAGGCGGTGTGGTCAGGGCCCCAGGCCAAGCCTACGCCTCCCCTGGAACGAAAGGCTGAACCCTACGAGCCTACGACAGCCAGGACCGACAGCAAGCAAGAGACCCTGCACTCTGTCACGATTTCCACTCTCCGGTCGCCGAACCCAGCAAAGCAAGCAAACGTCGAATTAAGTGGCACAGACGTCTTTGTTAATTCTGACTCCTCATTTTGTGCTTGGAAATCAGATATATAGTCGGATGTTCGGTCTGTCTGGCTTCTAGTTTTGATGTTCTGGTGCAGCTCCAGCACCACTCACTCGCCTCACACTTGATCGACCTCCCACGGGCCGCCCGCCAAGGTCCCTGCTGCGCTTGTGAATGACGGCGGCAGAATTCTCGAAACCGCCTGGCGAATCATATCCACCTTTTTCTACACGCTTTACAACCCTCGACTTCCAGAGCTCGACAACAACCTGCAACCCAAAACCCTCAATTGTTGTGTAGTAAAAGCTCACCCAGCCTGGGATCCCCGCAGTCCTAACGTACCTTCTGCCGTCCAAATCTCGCTGAGCTCCCGATACATTGACTAACGGCGGACGTCTATCCGGTTCCATCCAAATTCGACTGAATGGCTCCCCAGGGCAGACTTTTATTCGACCAACGAAGCTGTATTTCATTTCTTCCGAATTAACGTATCGCGATCCGACCCCCTCGACCTTATCTTACATTCACCCGTCTGCGAGACATCCAACACAAAAATAAAGCCAGTTGGAAGCTGTTCGAGTTTGGGCAGAGGGAAAATCTTTCTACGAATTTTGGGACCTGTCTCTTACAGAAGCTTTGCACAAGATGAAGTTCGGACGGCAGTATGTATCTGTGAAACATCGTCTACTGTCGCTAGTCATTGGCTAATACAGTGTTTCCAGTCTTCTCCGGACCCAGCTTCCGGAATGGTCTGCCGCCTACATCAACTACAAAGGATTGAAGAAGCTTATCAAAGCTGCTGTTCTTACCGTGAAGACTGGCAAAGATCCTGACTTGGCTGGTACTTGAACATACCCTAGCGCAACTGCATAACCTAATGACCCTCCAGAGTTTTTCTTTACCTTGGATCGAAACCTCGAAGATGTCGACGAGTTCTATAACAAGAAATTTGGCGATGCATCAAGGAGATTGAATCTGCTCAAGGAAAGATATGGCTCGTCGAAGGAAATCTTCGAGACTTTGGACCTCAATGATATCGAGGAACTTCGTGGTGCCCTTCTAGAGCTCCGTGATCAATTGAGAAAGCTACAGTGGTTTGGTGATCTGAACCGGAGAGGGTTTATCAAGATCACAAAGAAGCTCGACAAGAAGGTTCCGAATGTTTGCACTAAAGAGCGCTACTTGGCGTCGAAGGTTGACTTGAAACCTTTCGCCACAAATGTGCGAGTGGAAGAGTTGAAAAACACTGTCAATGGACTGTTGTCGATCCTTGGAGATATTCAGCCCAATCTGGATGGATCTGATGCACAGTCTGTTCACTCGGTGCACTCGATCAAACGGGTATCATCTAGGTCCATGTTCAACTTGCCCAAGGGACTTCTTGATACAGTGGATCAAGCTATCCGGAACGATGACGTGCCTACGCTTGAGGAGACTCTTGCAGAGGCGGATCTAGAACCGACCGAGCCGGCAATGCAAAAGCTCCTGGTCAGTTTGTTGCAGCGTTGTATTTCTTGCAAGTCGAAGCAATGTATCAGCTACCTCCTCAAGCACATCACATCACTAGACGAGACCGACGATATCAACAAGCGTAACTGCTTGCACCGTCTGGTCATCTCTATTGGTCGTACAAAGTCGGCTCGAGCTGGACCCCAGACTTCGGCAGCTCTTCTCACCGTCGATCAAAATGAGTCTCGTTTCCTCACGCCTGCGGCCTCCCCTCCTCTGGGACCTGCACGAAGCACTCTCAAGGAGTCCTCGTTGCTGAGCATGGACGACGAATATGTGAAGCTATTAGACTATGTTTTGAAGGCATTGGAGCCTCACCATCGCGTTGCATTGAAGTCGAAAGATACATACGGACGTTTGCCACTACACTATGCCGCTCAATTTGGCTTCGTCGTCATTTGCGAGCTTGTCATGAAGTACATGCAAGAATGGGGTCAATTCAACGTCGAGAATGGTATCGATGCTCTAGAATGGCAAGACAACGATGGACAGGCTCCGCTGCATCTCAGTGTGATCGGAGGTCATCCCTTGACCACCCAAGCTCTGCTGAAAGGAGAGAATTGGCAAGGTTATAACGATCAAAAGGCAGCCATGAGACGTGACATCTCAAAGTCCAGTGCTGTTCTGGCCATGGCGACTAAGTCAAATTTCACCCTAATTGTCAAACTACTTGTTGACGCAGGTGTTGATATCAATTGGCAAGATCCAGCAGGCGAGACTTCTCTCCACATCGCTGCAAGATTTGGCCATGTTGATTGTGCTCGAATCCTGCTTCAGGGTACACCGGAACAAAAAGCCAACATCGATCTTACCGAGAACACGTTCTCTTGGACTCCGCTGCATATCGCCTCTGTCGATGGACACCTTCCAATCGTTGAGCTTCTCATTGCAGCTGGTGCCGATATCAACAAACCTGATGGATCCGGATGGCTAGCTAGGGAGCACGCAGCTCTTCGTGGTCACATGGATATTGCTGCAAAGCTAGCACAGGCAAGTTCGATGACAACAAGTCCAGAATCCGAGCTCTCGACACGAACCCGCGATTCTTCTCCTCCTAACCTGTCTTCGATTGGGACAGCTCGGTCACAGATGACCAAGGTTGAGACTACAGAGCCTGTAAAGACGTTCGGTCATCGTTACCTTACAAACGAGAGTATGGTCCTGGTCAGTCTGGGATCCATGGACATGAGAAAAAATGTACCGGCAGTCAAGCTCGACAGAATTCCCATTGCTGAGGCACATTCTACTCAGCTTGATACATCGCTATCTGTTATTGTCAGCGCCAAAGGAGCTACTGGAGAGCCCACTACCATCGACCTTCCAGTCCCAGACAATATCTCGACAGAGCCAATGGTGTTTACTGCGGCCGATGCGGCAAAGGTCAAGCTGTATTTCGATATTGTCCCAACTTATTCTGGTCACCAAGAGGACAAGGTTGGAAGGGGTGTCGCCATTCTAGGCAGTATCAAGCAAGCCATTGGAGTTTCCCGAATGAACTTGCAAGGAGACGTCAGTGTTCCCATCATGAGCACCGATCTTGAAGTTATTGGCGTTGTGAACTTCAACTTCCTGGTCATTACTCCATTTTCTCATCCAAACATGTCTATTACAACCAAACAGACTTACTGGAAAGAGGTCTCCTCAACTATGATTATCGGACATAGAGGTCTTGGCAAGAATATTGCCTCTAACAGATCACTTCAACTGGGTGAAAACACCTTACAGTCATTCATCGCTGCAACGAATCTTGGAGCCAACTATGTCGAGTTTGATGTTCAACTGACTAAGGATCTTGTTCCTGTCATTTACCATGACTTCCTAGTCAGCGAGACAGGTATCGATGCTCCTGTTCACACACTTACTGCTGAACAATTCCTGCACGTCAATGATGCAACTCCTAGAGCTTCTCGACCCCCGACTCCACCAAAAGACAACCCAAAAGATAGTCCGAAGGACAATCCTCAGTTCCGCGTTGTCCGTGGGGCAGATCGTGTGCGTTCATTATCCATGGGGCATCTGCTTCCAGATGTTGACATGGCCGAGAAGATGAAACATACTCGAGATTTCAAAGAGAAAGGTTTCAAGGCGAATTCGCGTGGTAATTTCATCCAAGCACCATTTACCACCCTCGAGGAAATGTTCCTCACACTCGAAGAGCGCGTGGGCTTCAACATTGAGATGAAGTATCCCATGCTGCACGAATCGGAGGAACACGACATGGATGCTTATGCTGTGGAACTCAACAGTTTCGTCGATACCGTCCTCAATAAGGTGTATGATCTTTGCAAGAAGCGCAAGATTATCTTCAGCAGTTTTAATCCTGACATCTGCCTCTTATTGAGTTTCAAACAGCCTAGCATTCCAGTCTTGTTCTTGACAGATGCCGGTACAAGTCCAGTTGGAGATATTAGAGCCAGCAGTCTCCAAGAGGCTATTCGCTTTGCAAGCCGCTGGAACTTGCTGGGTGTTGTGAGTGCGGCTGAGCCATTGTGCAATAGTCCGAGATTGGTGAAGGTTGTCAAGGACAGCGGGCTGGTATGTGTCAGTTATGGAACTCTGAACAACGACGAGGATAAAGTAGATGTAAGTCATCCCGAAGTTAGGGCTTGGAGCTTCGCTAACCTCAAATAGCAACAAGTCAGAGAGGGCATCGACGCCGTCATCGTTGACAACGTGCTAAAGATCTACAAGGGCATGTCAAAGAATGCAGCAAAATTGACAGATCCAACGACTCTGAAAGCCGCAAACTTGGTTAATGGCGTTAGTAGTGGGGACGAATCGGTAGTTTAGATTCCTGCCGAAATAGTAGCACAGGCATTCATGGGAAAAGTAAAGGATTTTGTTCTTGCGAGGGATTGGGCATTTCATTGGAGTTGGCAACCGTGCTGAAGCACATTAGACCTGGCCGCGCTGCTGGGCATTTATTACAGGGCATTTGGATAGGAGTCATGATATTTGGTTCGGGCCAATTTTACTCATGCCCAGACATATCGCCTTCCTGTGTGCATCTGTTGATAGTGATTATGTCGGGGCAGTGGTTGGACCATGACTAAGGATCACTTACCTTAGTCACAGCTCATTGCGCCGGGATGCACCCAACAACATGAAAGCACATTGATTGAATGTCCTAAAATTGTCATGTTACTTTCAAACAGTCCTTTATAAAAGAAGAATCACTGCCGCCTAGATTTTGGTACTTCCACTGATACCTTTCCTTTCTCCCTCCCAAATCCACAGCCCAGGCTAATTCGCGGCCCCTCCCTTCCGCGACGTCATTGGGCCACATCCCACCAACGATCCGCTGAAGCCTCACCTCAAGGGTCCGCTTGAAACGACCAGCCATCTACATCCTCAATCAGGACCCTTCACTCTGCAGCCTCGCATCACCTGCGATTATTCCAATCTTGGACTTGGTAGGAGAGTACAATCTCTGTGCTCACCATCCAACATGGAGTCCATCAAAGCCGTATTCTTCAAGCCAGATCCCCAGGCACAGGTACATCCTTCGGTGCCTCCACGCAGACAAGTACTCACAATCTAATACTCTCAGGTCCGGAAATGCAATCAACTTATCCGACAAAACACCCGTAAACTCGACCGCGACATCGCGAACATGAAGCTGGCCGAGAACAAGGCCAAAACCCTCATCATCCAAGCCAACCGCCGCGCCCAGCGCAACCCCTCACAAGCAAAGCAAGCCGAGAAAGACATCCGCATCTTTGCACGCGAACTCATCCGCACGCGGAAACAGCATAATAGACTTGTCACATCCAAGGCGCAGCTCAACAGCGTGTCCATGCAGGTTACGGAGGCGTTCGCGGTGCGCAAGATAGAGGGCAGCATTAGGAGTAGCGTCGGTATCATGAAGGATGTCAATAGCCTCGTCAAGCTCCCGGAACTGATGGGCACAATGCGCGAATTGAGTCAGGAGTTGGTGAAGGCGGGGATTATTGAGGAGATGGTCGGGGACAGTCTGCCAGATGAGCTGGAGGAGGCGGATGAGGAGGCGGAGACGGAGGTCGACAAGGTACTGGGCGAGATATTGACGGATAAGATGAGTAAGGTTGGGGCGACGCCGAATCTACCTACGCCTGTTAAGGATCAACCTGTTGCGGAAGATGAGGATGAGGAGGATGCGGAGGCCATGCTGGATCAGATGCGGGGGAGGTTGGAGGCTCTAAAGAGTTGAGTGCGTTTACATTGGACATCGGGACGGGCATGGAGTTTGGGTGGATATGGTTTACACGAGGCGTCATTTGAGAATCTATTGTGCCTTGAGGGGCCTTTGTTCTGGACAGTACGCAAGATGGCATATTGTACAGGTACAGGTTTGCTGCTTCTTTCCTGGCATGTATTCCAAAGACAAGTAAGTGTCTGATTGGTAAGACATCTTCTGGTTTCGGTACATTGTGGCTTTCTGTTAGGCTTTCCTAGCTAAGAGTCCGGCTGTCAGTCGCGGCTTTTCATCTTTGGGTCGCTTCTTCTCGCTTGCCTGGTAAGTATATGGGCAAACATCATTAGTATGATGTAGCGAAGGTCAGGTACGCACCAAAAGCCCAACTAGCTTCTAGCACTACATTATTTTCCTTCCCACACCATTCTGTCATGCTTTTAATTTCTCTTCTCTAGCAGTCTCATGTTTCTGAAGCTCAATACTCTGAACATTTTCTCCATGCATATTTCACGTATCGCACTTATTCCTGCCTTGCTGGCTGTCGCTGGCAATGCATTTCCACTTCAGCCCGGAAATGTATCTGCTACTCCTTCCATCAGTGAAGCTACAAAACTTTTCTCCAAGCATTACACCAGCGTTGTGGGAAATGGAGAATATACTGCCATTGCACACGCCACACCTGCTCCAATCACTCATAATGGCGTCGTCACAACGTCTACAGGCAACACTCTCTCTGCACCAACAGCAACACTTTCACTACCACCATTTGCCAACGCTACCATGAGCGTAACCACAACGGAATCAGACGATACAATTCTCGACTCCTTCGACTACCTTGCTGATCCTCTCGTCCTTGAAGCAATCCGCTCCGACCTCGAAGCCTACAACGTCGAATATGGACTTCCCACAGAAGCAGAGCAAGACTCCGTGCCAGATCGCCAGCAAATCATGCTCGAGAACCTCTTCAAATTAATCCACCTCTTACCTTGCGAGGACAGAGCCGCTGCGGAGGCTATCGCAGAATTAGTCCTGCAGAAGGCCTTGCGCTCAAATGCCCTGTCCGAGGTAGAGGACTTGGACATCGAGGAGATTTTGAAAGTAGAGAGAGTCGTCGAGTCCCTCACCAGCGAACTCTTCCGCCTCATCGACTCTTCCGGCCCAGACTCAGACTCCCCATTTACGTTCCAAGTCTGCAAGGCCAATAACACCACCAACGAACCTCCTCCAAACGAGCTCCAAGCTCGCACACTTGTCCCCCGCGCTCCTAAATCAAAGTCAAAGTCAAAGAAACCAGCAACATGTCCTGATGGCTCGGCCATTCCAGAAACTGGTGAAAAGGATTGCCCGCCTTTGAATGAGTGGCAATTGGCGCAGAAGCAGGATCGTGAGCTTAGGAAGCATTTGAAGAAGAAGGAGAAGAGTGACAAGACCAGAGATCATATGAGGATTGCTAGCACGACTTTTGCGTCGATCTCGTGTGTGATTAGTACGGTTACTTGTGGGTTGTTGGCTGTTAAAGGCGTGATCTAGGATCGGTAGGAGAAGACGTGGAGTCAGGCGAAAGGGTATTTCTTGCCAATTTTCTTCCTGTTCGCATTCGGCCTATCACCAGGGCAATTTCGATTCTGGGTTCAAATATCTGAAAGTTTCTTGCCAGAGTGACCTTTAAAGGTATAATTTTCTGCTGAGATTGAATGCCTTCATTGCCTTGGATGGCCTATCTGCTAGCATGTATTCGTCAAGGTAATTCAGACATTAGGAGTTCAAAATCACCTAGAAAATATAGAATCCATTGTCATAAATCCCACTAGGTAAATTGCTTCGAATGGTTCTATGCCACAGCAGCTAATTTCTTTCCATTCTGGTCATATGCCAATGCTGAGCGCATATACGAACCTGGAAGTACTTACCGCGCGGGCTGACTGGGCGGCCCGCGGATGTCAGTCTGACCCCACTAAAACCACCTCAGCATCCCATCCATCACTTCAACGTGTCTCAAACACCATCATATCTGACGCTGAGAAATTTCGATGGGTTTTCGAATAGAAGGGCAGTTTCAGACTCGTCGAGTTTTTGAAACATTTCGTGTCGAAACATTTTCCGTTTCAAGTACTTCTGGACTACATCTCCAGAGCTGATGAGGATCGGAGGGAGAGGGAGCAGAGGTCAGCACTAATATTACGACAACGAGATCTTATCGACAATTGCTGAAGGACTCAGATTGAGACAGACGATACTGGACTCGGATTGAAGCAGATTTTATTGGAGATCGTACACAAAGTCCTGGTGGCTGAATATTCTCGCAGCCGGTGGTGACACTTGAAGAGACGAAAACGGCTCGTCATGTGGATGTCTGGATCGAGCGGTGAGTAATCTTCTACTTGTATTGGGATGGTGAACAATTTCCCGAATGAACTTCCAACTTGATTCTCTTGACCAAGTTTGAGACTAACAATCATGGCAGGCGATGGATATGAGAAAGTGTCAACCGCTCCTCCTGAGGGAGAAAGCTTGTTAGAAGAGGAGAATGAGATTGGATCTACGATAGATGGACGGCCTATCGTCAGTCGACTGTATTTACTGTGCTTGACGCTTAGTATGGGAGGGTGAGTTTCGAGTGTTCCCTACTTCAATGGCTTTTCTGACTTAAATCCAGATTACAGGTAGTATGGGCAACCGTCATGGCCGAAGGCTCCGTAAATACCCCTTCTATCTCTTCTTCACTCAAGCCCCCCACTCATGAACATAGACCTTTCTCCTCTCTCTCGGTCTCCGTCCCTATATCGTCTCCCTCGTCTGGCTTGCTGGCCCAATCTGCGGCACTATTCTTCAGCCCTACATCGGCTACAAAAGCGATTTCTGCAATCATTCCTGGGGTCGCCGTCGCCCCTTCATGATCTACGGAACAGCCGCCACAATTCTCTGCATCAATCTTCTCTCCTGGACGAGCGAGATATTACGCTCCTTCTTCTACCTTTTCGGTACAAAGACCGACGGATGTGCAGCGCACATCACGATTCAGATCTTTGCAGTGTTAGGGATCTGGGCATTGAATGTGGCGATCCAGCCAGTGCAGACTAGTATCCGCGCTTTGATCGTTGATTCTTGTCCGGGTAAGCAGGCGGTTCAAGCAAATTCATATGCGAGCACGGCGGTTATTGTGGGGAGTGCGGTTGGGTATGGGTGTGGTGTTGTGGGCATGCCGAGGATGGCGAGTTGGGTTGATAATGCGGAGTTTAAGGGATTGTGTGCGGTTGCCTCGGTGGCTTTGGGGTGCACTGTTGCGGTTACGGCGATGGTGATTCAGGAGAAGAGGTTTGATAGATCTGAGGCCGAATTGGGGAGGGAGAAATTCGGGGTCAAGGGGGTATGGAAAGATATTTTTGATGCCATCAAGGAGCTGCCGCCGACGATCAGGAGGGTTTGTGTGGTGCAGTTCTTTGCTTGGCTGGCTTGGTTTCCTTTCTTGTTCAATATTGTTGTGTGAGTACTGTTTAACATCTCTCAGGTTCACGTTTTGCTGACATGAAGGCTGTAGTTATTTGAGTAAGCTATGTAAGTCTTGAGATTTGAACAAGACCTGTTGCTGTTATGCTAACAAGGGTAGATGGACACCAGATTCTATCCGAGACTACAGGATCATCTTCGACAATATACATCAAAGCTGCTGGGGTACAGTCATCTCAGCACGCTATCATGGCCATGCTGCTCTATTCCATCGTGGCACTGATGGCCAATCTCCTACTACCTCATCTCATTTCCAGCCCTCCTTCGCGAGCTAGCTGGCCGAGCAAGAAGATCTCCTCTAGGACTTGCTTGTCGTGGTTTACTCTCCCTCGAGCATGGATGTGCTCACATATCCTCACCTCAATATGCCTCTTTGGCGCAACATTGGGAGACTGCTTCATGTCCTCCGTCGTGTTCGTCGCTTTACTCGGCATCTCGTGGGCACTGACCCAATGGGCACCATTCGCTATCATCACTGCCGAGATCGCCAAATCCACCAACATTACCCGTCCTGATAAGATCGAGCTTTCTCTGTATTCATCTTCCTCCTCAGCAACAGCACAAGACGAAGAGATGCAACATCTAACCGAGCCGGATACGTTCCAAAAGCCAACGATCAGATCACGAGCTGGGACGACGATGGGAGTGCACAATATTGCTATTGCTATGCCGCAGATGCTATCGGCTGTGTTGAATAGTGCTATCTTTTGGGGGTGTAGGCAGCTGGGTGTTTCTGACACGGAGGCGATGGCGTGGGTCTTGAGGGTGGGTGTTTTAGCGGGAATAGGTGCTGCAGTTGCGGCCAGGGGAATTAAGTAGTTCAAAGGTATAACGTCTAAGCAATCTGGGATGTCAAACTCCTGATCTTCATTTCATTGGTTCTTGAAAAAGTAGCCTTCTGCTTTTGTTCAGATCTCGCTTGAGAGGATTGCAAGTAAACAAGCATGAAGAAGCGAAATGAACATGCAGACCGGACGCTCAATATCCTGGGACGACTATAAGCATCATGACTATGCTCAGCACCATGCGACCTCGTACAGTCAACGGTATCGCGTGAAGCTCTTGAAGTGATGCTTGTGTATGGCTGTGCTTGGCATAACATGTCTTCGACATACGTGCTGTGAGGAGCGCTAAGACACTGTAAGCCCAGGGTACATTTACCGGACTTCAGAGGTAAATGCCTATTCTCTGACAAAAAAGCCGAGCGAAAGTGAAGCTCCCCCAGAACATGGACACAGACAGATGAGGAGGCATGCTTACGACACGTGACAGGCTTTTAAGAAATTCTCAAGTCGTCCTTGTCTCTCAAGTAGTTACAACGAATTGTAGAAGGAGGATCTACCTGAGTCAAAGTGGAGGGTATATATCTTCGAGATGTACAATAAGGGTAACAGAAGGGTAACGGAATAGTGGCTCCATATATGCTCCATGATGTCTGACTCGGTACATACTTGACGTTTAACTGGACATGTTGAATAGAAAGTATGTTAAGCACCACACTAAACTACCTAGCTTGGGACAAATGACATCAAAACGCAGGCACAAGCAGGCTCTCAAAGTTCGAGCGGCTCCTACGAAGGCATCACGACAGTGCTGTGTCACGTGACATTATCCTAGCGCAAGCAGTTAAGTTTCATCTGCCTTTGCCTGTTTCGACGATAGATTGCAATCACTGAAAGGCGACCTTGTCTCCTTTGTAAGCTTTCGATATTTCTGTATCTCCTTTACTGTAAGGTGGAGTCTATCAATAATTGCCGGACTCGAAAAGAGCCGCAAAGTGATGGGCATGTGAAGCTGGAATAAGGCAGGGACTTTGAAAGAAAGCCGTTGATAGTAAACAGATACACAAGACTATAGAAGGGTACGCAGAAGAATGATATCATAATAACAAAAATATAATTTTCAAGTATCAATTGTCAGTAATCAATTGCTGCCTTTCTTACCTTGTCTTCTTCCTCCTCTTGCAGGGATGTTGACCGCTCTGGCATTTGCAGGGCAGGCCAGCGTGGGTTGGGTTGGAAGCTTCGAGAGCCGTATTTTCCAGCCTCGCGCATGCAAAGCTGGAAAGCCGCTTCGCACAGCAAACCACCTACCACCAAACGAATCCTCGCCAACAGCTATCCCTCTTGATTCTACAAACAATTAATTTTTCACAACCAACATCTCCACGATCAACTCCCACGAAATCTACAGCATACTCTCCCCAACTGCTTGACCTTTCACATCAATCATGTCGACCGCACAGACTCCAGAAGGTAAGCTCAACATGTCACTTCTGCGGGGGAGCTTCAGCTTCAGCCTGTCGCTGGATTTGAAGCAGCCACCACCACAATCTCTGCTCAATCTTCACAAAGCACATCAAGATCATTGCTAACGTTCTTCCTAATCAACAGTCCTTTGGGCTCAACGCTCCAGCAAGACAGACGCCGAGAAGAACTTCATCTACCTCACCATCACCGTCCCCGATGTCCAGAAGTCGAATCTCAAGCTCGATGTCAAGTCACAATCACTCACCTTCTCCGGCCACTCCGACTCCCTCAAGAGAGACTACCACGTCGAGCTCGAGTTCTACGGCGAGATTGACGAGGCCGAGACGAAGGTTAACCACACTGCCAAGAACATTGCGCTGGTCCTGAGAAAGAAGGAGCTGAAGGAGGAGTTCTGGCCACGACTATTGAAGGATGCTAAGAAGGTCCACTTCCTGAAGACCGACTTCGACAAGTGGGTTGATGAGGATGAGCAGGACGAGGCTCCCGAGGACGACCTAGGTGAGTTACCCACGAGGCATTGGACCTAGACACAAGAAATGCTGACAGAACAGCAGCAAACATGGGCGGAATGGGTGGAATGCCAGGCATGGGTGATATGAGTTCAATGATGGGCGGTGCAGGAGGTGATTTCGGCGGCATCGACTTCTCCAAACTCGGTGGAGCAGCAGAGCCCGAGGAGGATGACGACGATGATGATGACGATGATATGCCAGCGCTTGAGGGTGAGGACGACGACGAAGAGGCGAAGGAGGCTCCTAAGAAGGCCACCGGCTCCAAGATCGAGGAGGTTGCTTAGATGGGCTTTTGTTCTCTTACAAGGCGCACAAGATGGAGACTTCCTAGTACAACAAGATATTGTGTCCGGTTTTCTTCACTCTCACACAACACCCAAGCTTTCTCATCAAAGATGGATATTATGGAGCCCTTCCTTTTTCCGGTCGACACATCACCTTTTTCGATGTCTGGGGAAACTTTATTCCATGAGTTTGCAGGGCATGGTCGATAGATACCTTGCAGGCAGATAACATAAAAGCAATAGTTTCCGCATTTTCTCTTTGAATTGTCCGATCATGTGCTTATCCTTGCTGCAGATCCAGACTCTTCGTACCCTTCAATCCAGACATGGCCTGCAATCACAACAGGCCGCATGCAAAAGCCATGAAAGAGCTAGTTGGCTCGAGTCTCTCAATTTCTTACCTCATGTCAGATTTGTTGGTCGTACAAATATGTATTACGTTGTGGCTTTTTACTCAGGCTCACCAACAACATTCTCCCTTTCCACATTCCTCACTCTTAAGCCCGACACTCTCCCCTCTTACCCCCTCTTACCTCCACACCTGTCACAATGTTCAAAGCAATATCCAACAAAATTACAACTTACTTCTCAAAAGCTCTCTGCCTTCCCAAGCCAGCATTACGAGCCCTCTCATCATCTCCTATCGCAATGAAATCATCCCCCTCTTCATCTTGCCTCTCAACCTCGTCATCTACCATTCAATTCCAAACCCCTACAAACGCAATGGCAGATTCCGCTAATGCATACACATCCACCGACGCAGCTACTTTCTCTCGTCTTGGCGCAAGTATGACTGCTTTACCTCCGGATGAAGAGTATACTCAAGGCCAAGCTCTGACTCCCGTGACGACGCTGAAATGTGAAAGATGGAGTGGTGTTGTGAGGAATAACGGGGATTCGGCGGATAGAGGGGTGTATTCTGCGGAGCATGCGGCGGAGTTCATGAGGAGGGGGGCTTGTATGGTTGTTTGGCCTGGGTTGGAAGGGAACGAGGAGCAGCAAGATGTCGGGGTGGGCAAACCTGTCTAGTGAGGGATCTATGGGACGATTGCTGCGTTGGGATGTTGTGACTGAGAGTTGTACTACGCGCGGGTGGGCTGTAGGCTGGGAGACTGGGCATGCTCAAGGCGTTTTCATGTCACGAATCAGGCGGGGCGTTGGGTCCAGGCTTTTGGAATTTGGAATTTGGAATTTGGAATTTGGGATTGCTGGCTTGAGTTAGGGGAATCTAATGTATGCTATAGAGCTCTGGTGTTGGGTTATTTGTTTTTGGAATGTTGGTACTGGATCTTGGCTGAGAGCTGCAACGGCAAGTTGTGTCTTCCCTCATACTCAAATTTCCTGGCAAGCATTGAAATTAGCCAGACGCCTTTCTTCAATTCATCCCCCCTCAATATCACGGTGTACAACTCGTACCAGATGTGAAAGTGTCAAGGCCCACCACACGAAAGCTTGAGCAGCCTAGGCCAAAAAGTCACATAACAAAGTCGCGCCAGACTCTTCACAAGTCATAAAATTTAGTGTGAGCCTGAAAACAGATATGCAATTACTATTATCAAGAGATCACAAAATTCGCCGCATTTCTGGCATCCAATCCATAAGTGAGATGCTGCTGCAAAACTCGCAGTCCATCAACACAGATGTTGTCCCCTTTATGGCAGAACGTCATAACCTTGCTTGCTGGAACATTCGAAATAGCCGTTCCGTTGTCTGGTAATATCAGTAAACATGCTTTCGTCGAGGAAATAAAAGATAGGAGGGAGAAAACGTACTCGGATCTCCAAAAATGACAACCTTCGACACCCACGCCGCCGTCGCAGCTGGTAGGGAAGCAAGTGCATTGTGCACAAGTTGGCCTCCTTGAGAGTACCCCGATACGACGAGTTTGGTGTTCGGACAAAGTTCGAACGCTTTTGCGATTTGAGTTGCCCTAGCGGACTATCAGCTCGAATCCCAGCATAACAACACCATATGTAACCATAAGCGAACGAAGATGATCGAAAGAGGAACTCACATATTCACACTCCCCTTGACATCGCCCCCCGCCAAATACCCCGCAATACTCGCCTTATAATCATTCACACCCTGAAGCGCCAATGCCGCAACCCCCACCTTCGCCTTCAACGCATCAAAGAACGGCGGACCGACCAAGATCCCCACATTACCAGGCTCGACTGTGCCCCGGGCAAAGACAACCGTGTACGGTTTGCAAGAGCTGGTGAGCTGATTGTAGGTAGTTTTCTTGCCGCTGACGAGGGCGAGGAAGCCTTGGAAGGTGGTGAGGATTCCGCTGATGGCTGTGAGGGTTCTGTCGATTGCTGGGAGGTGGTCGAGGAGCAGCGAGAGGAAGGCGTTGAGGTCTGTTTCGCGCTCGGCGAGTTCATTAGGATTGGGACTGGGATTTGCGAGTGGAGCTGGTACTGGTGCTGCGTTTGCATTTGGTGCTGGAGCTGGGACGGGAGAAGTGAGCGTGAGACCGATGATGGTGAGGACAGTCCAGAATGAGAGAAGCATTGTGCTTTCGTGAAGCGGGCTTGAACTGTTAATGAGACGAGAGAGTGTTTGCAGTTCAACGAAGTCTTCAGAGCCCCCGGACTTGGTAGCCTTGTATGCTAGCTATCAACAGCAGTAAAGTGGTGAAAAGAATTCGAATCAATGAAGAGCTTTGCGTTTCCAAACGATTCAATACTGACAACAAAACGAACGAACGATTGAATGCGGAGACTCCAACAAATGAATGTTCAGGTTAGCATGCCCAGCTCCAAGTAGCACCAGAACGTCTCGATACCAGGTTAGTCTTTCTAGACCGACTCAAGTCTTGGGGTATGAAGCCCGTTATCAACAAACTACCGCACGTCCATGCGGACGCAGATACAGAAATTGATCTCGTGATGCTACCAATGGGCTACCAGTGAGGGGTCCATTGCTTGTCACTGTGATGGTACCTACAGACGTACGATGGTGTATTTTGAGACGACAAATGGAAAGGCAGAGATGGGTGAGGGTGTGATGGTTTATTGCTTGGAGGATGAGCCATTGACCAACCAAACTGGCGAGGTGCCATAAGAAGACCCTGGATCAACTAGATCCCGCAAGGGCCATTCCGTGATGAACTAACGGACTGGAGTGATTTTGGGTATTGTTTTGTTTCGAGTCCAAGTCAGTCACAATTACCTGCCATGATGGTACGAAGAATCAAGAACCTTTCAACATGTCTGTACTCCGTTGCGAGTGGACCGTCATACCAACATACACCCACAACCAAAAGATTAAACTCAACCCTTCTGTTGCCAGATCACAAAAAGGAACTCTCTCAAAGTCAAGGTAATGAGGTCAAAGTAGTCGCACCTTGGCGCCTACCAAGATCCAGCCACAGGGACACCAGTGCGCATCCAGAAATATTCCCGGACGCCAAGATTTCACTCTGGGGAAGCTTTGGGGTCTGATTGCACAGACCAAAGCCAATCGGCTGCCGGCAGAGATTCACAGGACTCCATCACAGCGTTTGCATACTGCCATGATATTGGGTGTGACTGCGTTCGACGAGGACACTGGCTAATGGATATCCTCTAGGATAGTAGAACGGCAATGCTAGTTTCAAAATGGAAGAAAGACCCAGGCATACTGTATCGTGAGTGAAAATATTTATGGTTTGGCGACTTTGCCATTGAATCTTTGTTGTCAATTCACTCATATTTTGGGATGAAAATTGGTCCAATTGCATTTGGTTTCGGAGAAACGCCCGTCTGCCTTGCAAGTCCATGAATACAGTGTAAAGGAAATTCGAATGCCTCAAGAGTGGTGGCGGCGCATTATCTCCATATCATCCTTCCCTCCCTTCCCTTCCCCCACCCATTCCCAGTCCCTAACAAAAAGCCGAAGTGATGAGAATCAAGAGCTCGCGAAAGCAATAATACAGTGGAAGGTATGCTTTGCCCGCATGAAAAAATAGTCTGGCATCAACTGTGCTCGACCAATTCGAGGTGGTGTGCGATCTCAAACCGAACTGTTCACAAGATCTCGTCATCCATGTTAGCATCACCATTGGCAGCTGGCTGAGCAGCACCAGTAGCGGCACCAGCACCGTCCGTAGCGGAGGCACCAGTCTGCCAGTAGTCAACCATCTCGGAGTCGAGCTCTTCAGCAGTCTTCTTGGCAGGGCGAGCAGCACGACCTCCACGTCCTCCACGGCCACGGGCCTTTCCTCCACGAGTAGCACCCGCAGCGGTCGTCTTCGTAGCGGCAGCGGATTTTGGTTGAGCCTTTGGTTGCCTACTGACTTGTTAGCTGACGTCGATTCCAAATGCTTTTAACAACTCACGTAATGCGCTCGCTCAAACCCTTTGGTGGTGGGATTTCCTTAGCACGGGTACCGTCAAGGATCAGTTCAACCTGCAAATTGTATTAGCTAAAGTTCAAAGTTCAGAAGACTCGGTGGTCATACCTTGATTGGCTTGCCGTCGACGGGAATACCGTTGCAAGTAGAGACTGCCTTGGTTGCGTTATCGAATCGGTGGAAAGTGATGTTGGCGACGCCGCGGCTCTGTCCTTGAGGTCCATACGAAAGTTCAACTCTCTTGATGGGTCCTACGGTCTTTGCGAAGTACTCCTATTTGTCCAAATTGTGGTTAGTGATCGGAATATCGTTCATCTCACGAAAATCGCAAAGGTAATCTCGACGTCGGGCCTGGAAGGAAAGAAAGAGTCCGCAGAAAAACAGGATCCACACCCTCTCGAAAAGTCTCCTCGAAAACAGCGAGCGAGCAGTGAGCATTAGTAGTCAGGTCTTTCCGGAATCCAGCGCAGAGGCGGAAGTCTTGGTACTCGAGTTATCCTTTCGGGCACCCCAGGGTACCAATATTCGTGGTGGTCGTAAATTAATACCCACACCAAACACCGTCAAGATCCCATCACTATCTTTCAACCTGACACTACTGCCGAAACTACTGCCGACAAGACCACCAGCAAAAAAAGACCTCCAAGGCGCGATATAAGGATTCCCAAACACCGATGTGTACAGAGGTAGGCTTCATGAAAACTTTCCAGAAGTTACTGAGACGAGATGCTTGATACTGTGCTGTGTGCTCCACTGCTGCGCTCGCTGTTGCTTGACGCATGGCCCAAAGCCTCCCGGAAAGTCTCGATACACCTCATTCAGAGACAACGCCATCATCATGTCCGCGCCATTTTCAGATACGAGTGCTTGCCAGGCTAACCTCGATGTATCATAGGCTTTGTGCTAGACTAAGACGCGCTCAACTGAACCCCACAACTGCTTCAAAGTATATCGCGAGCAGAAGGAAGCAGGAGACGGTCTGGATGAGGCTCCCCAGGATACTCGATAGAACATCGAAACAGGATATCCTTATAGGTCGACAAATCATAGATCGTTGTGGATGGAATACTTCGACGAAACTCGTAAGACTTGAAAAGCCTCATCGGTAACATACCTTAATCATGATCTCGCTGATATCCTTAGGCTGACGTGGGGTTAGCAAATGTTTGCTCGCAAGGCTTTTTAGAAACTTACGAATCCGCTGACCATAACCTTGCCTTCACCAGAGCCGGATGGACCAGTTGGAATAGTCTTGACGGGGTTTCTGGTTGACTTGGTTGCCTTCTTGATACCACCAACGGGTGCGACAGTGGCGGGCTTGCCGGTCTGAGTTGTGCGACGTCCACCACGGCGACCTCTACCACGGCCGGTGGATGTGCGTTGGGTGGAGATGATCTCATCGAGCGACTTGTCGAGTCTTCCAGACATCTTGAAGTTTGTTTGGGTGTTATGTGTTTGTAAAGGTGAGAAGCTGGTTGAGATCGAACCGTTAGGATCAGTAGAACGAGGCAGAGTATCGATCGCGAGCAGGTCGATGGAGGTTCGATGTGCGATTGATGGGGAGAGGCTGGCTAACTCTAGAGTTGATGCGCTGTATCGCGATATGCCTTGGAAGAGTGAGGCTGTGTTGCGAGACGCGACTTGTGAAAAGTGGCAGGAAAGGTGCGGCGGTCGAAGTTGGATGAGCGCGCAGACGCGTTGTTATGAACAGAATCGAGAGAGTGTGTGGAGAAGAGAAGAAGATGGCTTTGTGGTTGTGTGTTGGTTGTTTGGGTTGAGGTTGGAGGAAGGAATTCCGAGGACGATGGAAGGGGAAGGGGAAGGGGCTGTTCGCGGCGACCACGCTAGCACGATTTGAGCCATTCCAGTCACGTGTTGTTTACTAGCGCGAAATCGCCAATGAATGCGATGATGAATTCTACATGGTTTTGCTGACATAACGATGGATACATTCAATATATCTACAAGTGGAGCTGTTAGCTGAAGAGTACAAAACACTAATGTAAGACGTTTCGCTTGGCGCCAAATAGAACTCCCGAAGCTATCTTTTGGTCAAGGCAGAACACCTGCTGCAGGTGACAGATCCAGCTTGATCAAACTGACTCCTCACAACGAAGTTCTTTCTCGAAACGCTTCGATTATCCATCGCCTCAGCACCAAAAGTTGGCTAAGTGATAGCAGAACGCAGGTCGCTGTTTGTTCGGAAGTTGGCTCTTGATATCATACATGTCCACTGCCACCACTCCTCCAATGCCACGGACCAAGCCCTGTATTTGGCCACACAACACAGCTTTTGAATGCAATTCGGTGTCCATAATCTTATACATCGTTCCAAAGTCATCCTTTAACGCCGTGATGCTTCCGAAAATAAATTCGAAGTCCTTGAAGCACAGTCCTCCAGCTCAGCATCCGGGGATCCTTCACTGCCCTCAACTGCCCCAAAGTCTCCCTCTACTTCTGATCATGGCCCAGCACATTGTTCACCTTGCTATTGACGCGGCTCCAGCATTTGCGCTGGGTGTAATCGGTCTGCCCTTGCTGTCGACTTCTGGTTCTTCAATAGCATTGATCTCCAGGAAATGATAGAGGATGATCAGGAGCATGGCTGCCGAGCCGAGGAAGATGGCAAGACGGTAGAGGTCATCGTCGGAAATCATCTTGAAACTATATTCGCTCGCGATAGAGAATTCGCGGATCTAGACGGAATCGTAAGAGCCACGTAAGTTATAGGTTTCGCCCAGGTGTTTGTAGGACTGCGTGAATGGTCAGTACAAATATTCACTCGCAATCCCATACAATCTCCAGGTAAAAATGCCAAAAAGAAGCTTAACTTACATCAATCGTTGGTTGTGAAGCTGATTCCTAGAATCTGTCTCTCTGCTGGATGAGGCCAGCTTGAACACAAGCTGGTAGCCCCCTGTCTAGCGCCTCTCCATCTCTCGTCTATCCCACCAGTGAGCGGCTACCCCACCACTGCGATCATTTCGTCGTTGAACATGATTCCAACCTTCAATTAAGTCACTCGAGCACTCAACGACTCACCCACAGTCCTTTCTGTACGTCTCGGGAATCTCAAAGCAGACTCATCGCCAAAATACGGCATACGCCCCTATCAACTCCACGTTTATCCAACAAGTACACCCACGACAAGATGCCTCCAAAAAAGCAAGAGAAGCAGGGCGGGGGCAAGAAGCCTTCTGCGACCAAGATTGTAGAGGACAGGACTTTTGGAATGAAGAACAAGAAGGGCGCCCAGACACAGAAACAAATTGCCCAGATGACGCAGTCTGCGAAAGCTGGCGGAACACCCGAAGAAAAGAGACGAGCTGCAGAGAAGGCTGAAAAGGAACGCGAGAAGGCTGCGCTGGAGAAGATCAAGAGGGAGGAGGCAGAGCTCTTCAAACCGGTGCAGATACAGAAGGTTCCTTTCGGTGTCGATCCAAAGACGGTGCTTTGCCAATTCTACAAGAAAGGCCACTGCGAGAAGGGTAGGAAGTGCAAGTTCTCACACGACTTGAATGTGGAGCGGAAAGGAGAAAAGAAAGATTTATACCAAGATACGCGGGAGGTCGACGAAGAGACGAAGAAAAAAGAAACTTCGGAGGATTGGGACGAAGAGAAGTTACGGCAGGTCGTTCTATCAAAGAAGGGCAACCAGAAAACAACCACCGACAAAGTTTGCAAGTTTTTCGTCGAAGCAGTGGAGGAGGGCAAATATGGTTGGTTTTGGACATGTCCGAATGGAGGAGATAAATGCATGTACCAGCATAAACTGCCACCAGGGTATGTGATATCCTCAAAATCTTGTTACGTTGCTAATTCTTCTAGATTTGTGCTGAAAACGAAGGAACAACGTGCTGCGGAGAAAGCTCTCCTGGACAAATCCCCACTCAAGACGTTGACACTCGAAGATTTCCTGGAATCCGAACGTCACAAGCTCACAGGAACTCTCACCCCAGTTACACCAGAAACCTTCGCGAAATGGAAGAGAGAACGTTTGGACAAGAAGGCGGCCGAGGCCGAAGCACAAGTCGCCAAGGAAGCTACTGGTCGTGCTATGTTCGAGAAGGGAGACTGGGAGGCAAGTGGTGGCGAAGAGTCCGATGAAGAGGATGATGGAGAGGATGATGCCTGGAATATGGAGAAGTTGAGGAGGGAGACAGAGGCGTTGAGAGAGAGGAAAGAGGCTGAAAGGATAGCCAAATACGGCGGTGTGGCTCCCACTACAAATGGTGATAGCGGGGTTGTGGATGATGTCGAGCCCGATGCCAATGGATCCGAGAACGGAGAGGGATCATGAATGAAGACCTGAGAACCTGAAACTAAATTTCATGACTTTGAGTTTAGCGTCAAGGAGAGCACGCAAGGCATCGGGGCGGCCATGTAGGCACGATATCGTTGGAGATGCACATAATGTATGCAGCTGGAATCAATCTGGTTCTCTCAAGCATTACACGCCACGCTATACATAGCTATGGAGATCGCACAGTCTTCAGCCAAGACTGTCGATGACCAAGAGGGGTCAATTGTATACAATCAACAGCTTGATCCGTTCTTGCGCAAGCGACTGTCCATCATGTCGTACATCATTAATTCGCAGCTTCGATGTGTCTGGAAATCTGTCTAACAGCAAGTTTTCTCCATTTCGTCAAATTTACTACCACTGTTGTGAGTATATCATTCTGTCAAAAGGGGGAAGGCTCACTTGGTATCTTGGGAGGAATACAAAGTATCCCGAGTGAAAAGAGCAAATCCTACCAGAGCACCAACTAAAATGGATATTATGATGTACCCTACCAGTTGTTAGCATACCAGGTAACAGCAATGAGATGCATGGGTACGTACCATTGCTATACATGAACAAAAGCATAATGCAATAACTAACAGAGAACTGAACCACATGGATCAAACCCCTCAACAACTGTTCCAGCACCACCACCACTTTCTTCTGTCTCGTCTGCTCTACAGTCCCTTTGTCGAGCAGCTTCTCTTCGGTCTCTTCGGGCAAGACATAAGTCTTGGCTTGAAGGAATTCATTCCTCTTGCGCAAGTACCGGTCGAATTCTCTCTGGAAGCGGCGTAGGAATTCGAGAGAGATTACCAGGATGAAGGCACCGAGACACGCGATGAAAAAGGTGAACGAGGAGCGAATGTGGAAAATTGATGAAAGGAAACATGCATCTATCGTATGCCAGTTGAGGAGCATCTGCCTAGATTAACATCGACACACTGGCCGGGCTTTGCATGTGGAGAGAGATATTTTGGTCCACATCCTTCATGAAAGTGTTGGATCGAGTCGACTTACAGAAAGTTTGCAGCCACTTGAGCCTCCCATCGACATTCCCATCCCCATACCTGTCGCCGTCGCCATAGCAGCTTCCACCACCGCAGTGGTAGTTGCTTGAGCTGCCATTACCATAGTGGATGAGGCTACAGACGACACCACAGCCATATGCATCTCCATGTCCATCTCCATTCTTAAATTTCTAGAACAATGCGGAATTGTTGAGTTTCAGGATAATCCTGGCTGGATGAGCTTCCAATTGGTGAGTGGTAACTGGCGAGTGGTAACTGGCAAAATGGGACTCAAGACGGCGGCTCCAATAAGTAGCTGGGCTGGAGATGTTTACTCCATGCCGTCAGCATGTGCGTATTCGACCATGACACTCGCGCCTCAAAAGAGCTCAAACCCACGCGAAAATTGGGCGAAGCATATCATGCAATCCAAGACCAAGAACGCAGGCAAACTAGTCAACTGTCAAGGTAATAGGCTAGTAGTCTGGACTCCAAATCGTCTGACTCGCCCGTCGAAGAATTAGGTCTCCTTTGGTGGACCTCGCAGGCTTGGATGAGCACGATACTCTAGGGTCCAGGTCTCTTGGGTCCACATTCGCTTGTCATGGCGGGTTTTCCAATGAAGAGGCAACGAAATTTCTCCATGAGATTATTCTGCTAGGGTTTATTTACATAGCCTGTTACTCGTTGGTGAATAAAGTTTCTTGTAATCCAACAGTGGATGGGATCAAATCCCCGAAGTAGTGGACAGTGTTATGCCGCTGGACATCTTTGGAAGCCTCCGCTCTATCCCGCAGAGAAATCAATCACGGATGTGTTTTCTCTTCCGCACAACAACACCTGGAGAAATGACTGGCAATCTGCTCAAACAATCTCCAAGCGCTGTAATGATGTGCCTTTGTTTTATTGGGCGCAGGTTCCTTGATTTGGGTGCCCAACCTCATCTAGAAATTACTTGAGACTTTGGTACATTCTGCGCAACACATCCCATGGCTACGGGATGAACTTCGTCTCGGCTTTTGTATCAATTGTCAAGCAAATATGGCAGCATCACCTACTTCAGATGGCAAAGTACTGTCGGACTTCTAGATCAACAAGGAGATCGCTAACGAGTTGACGACTTTTCAGTTCATCATTACTTACCCACCAATGGTGAAAAAATACCGAGTGTGTTCTCCTGCTACGAGATTGAAGATGCCAACGCCTCTCACGATATTTCTCACAATCATAGAAACTGGCATCATTCTCACCACTCTCACCTTATTTGCGTATGGATATCCCAATGCTACCAGAGACGCTCTGTGGGAAGAAGGAGGAGTGCACCAGTTCAACTCGAATCCAAAGCTTCGGATATACTTCTATGCGAATCACTTGGAGCCTCCAGATATTCCATACATCTGGTCTCAGAGGTGAGTAGCGTTTCCATAATATTCCATCCCCTTTCCAGAGCCCTTGGCGGACACAACATGCTGATCTGGGCTCCAAGGTTTTCCGACTTCAATCTCGCAGTGGCAATACTGAGCTTTTGGGTCTTCATAACCAAGTGCCTCTTGAGAGTCTTGAGCGTCGTGAATAAATGGACGGAATTTTTCTTGCATTGCTGTTTGATGCCCTTCTGGATCGTGTGTCTGTCAGGCCAACAGTCCACAGACTACTCGGATCCCAAGCACCCTAGCCACATACCATGGTATCTAACTCACATTGAGCAAAGAATCTAATATTCGTACTCTGCTCATCTCATGATCACGATTGGAAGAAGTTCGACTGACATATTGAAGGCTGCGGCGTAGTGGATATCAATTCACAGGCCTCGTGCTGGGTTGCCCAGGCCTCTTTTGGGATGACCATCATAGCCTTGTAAGCTCCAGCCTGAACATAATGTTGCTTTTTTGATTTTTTTGGTCCGCTCTGACAGGTCAATAGTTTATTCTACGTGGGCTGTGTCTGGAATACGATTGCACATGAGGGGTTCGATTATTTGCTCGAGAAATCCCAGAGTGATACGAGGGAAAAGTCTCGTTCTGTCGTGTCCCCACGAGAAATGGAGGAAAGAAGGTCTGAAGATGGGTTTTCCGAGGATGACGGACTATTGATGCGTGCATGGGACGACCTTTGAGGATTATGTTTATTCCAAGGAGCGCGCTCCGTTCTGTTGCTGCAGTTCTACGACAATGAATGATGAGGATTTTGCCTCTATCTCACCATCTAAAGCCAACAGTTTATGGTCATTATACAATATTTGCAATGATCGTGAGCATGTGGTTACGAGGCTACATGCTTACGAGAAATTAGGGTCCGCGAAAGTAGAAAACTAGCTCAAACCAGCGCAATGGGGCGGTCCTCGCCTCATTCAGGAACCACTCCATGAGCAGATTTACCTTTGTGGCTGGGAAACTTGCTCTCAATGCTTGGCACCTCCCCAAGTTTCTAGTGGAATTGGATTGTTGATTGGTCAACACTCACGATTGTGTACGGAGGCGGCGATATGTGTTGCGTGAGTGTTAGTACTTTAATCGATTGTCCGCAGCCATCACTGGCTTAACAATTCATGACTTCTCTTGACTCTAGATCGCATCTTAAACTACCCCTCATCTTTCAACGGATTACTCTGCTTCGTTGAAACCTTAATTCGTAGAAGCAAAAGCAAAGCTTGTTTGGCGGGCGAGACCTTCGCTGACTACCTTCATATCTTCAAGATGCCTCTCATCAACGGCTGCAAGTACTCCTGGTATACACTCTTTCTCATCAAGAATACCTCAAAGCAGCGCTAGTCTTCTTAATGTGATCTGATTACTGACATGTGACAGTGAGCCATGCATTCGTGGTCATCGAGCGACGTCCTGTGCACATACGGACAGAATCTTGATCGAAGTCCGGAAACCCGGCCGACCTCTCGAGAGTTGTGGTCACAATCTAAACACTTGTCACTGTGGCAAAGTTGCAGAGATCTTTGCTGTCAACGATGGTAAGCATCTATGTCCAGGCCTGGTGGTGACTATAGCTAAGCATCCTCTAGTCATGTCTGATCCTTCTCCAAGTCCATTTGGGACAGATTCCAGCTCCAACTTCATCGTGACGACCCCACCTGCAACTTCAATGCCTTACGCGAGCTCCTCCAAGTCCAAGCCTCGTACTAAAAGCGAGTCTCGCGTTACAAAACGGTCAAAGAAGAAGACCGATACATCACCAACATCACCCCCGAGCAGAAGTTCACCAGAGACCTCTGCATTTCTTGATCTACCGCAGCCACCAGCTCAGTCACAACGACAAAAGCAAATTCAACAACAGGCTCAAGTATTGGCGCCCAGCATGGTCCAAGACCAAAATTATCCCTACTCTCCGCCTGTCCAGTCGAGTACATACAACCAGTCAATGCAATACATGCCTCCCGATTCTCAAACGTACCAAAGCATGGCTCCGATACAGAGCAGCTACATGAGTTATCCGTCCGGGCAAGAGTACACGGGACCGGGAGGACATCAGATCTTGTACGAGCAGCCTCAGGATACAGTCAATTATTCAAGTCGAATTGAAGATGTCACGATGGGTCAGAACCCACACATGCAAGCACAACAGGAAACCAACCAGTCGGGTATTAGATCTCAGTACATTCTCGCGACGCAAGATTCCGTTTGGCGGGCAATGCGATAGGACAGAGCGGGCTCGGGATGGAGGCACGCACTTTCACCGCACGAATTGAGCCCTAACGAGCGGTCATGCTGGGACCTGATATGAGTCACCCCGCCATCCAGATCTTGGACATACCGCAGCCCAACCAGTAACAAGCACATTTGAGAGGGCCGCAGATGTCGCAGTCTGCTGTCGGTGATGGTGGCCATTCTGGCACATGCCGGGACTCTGAGTTTCTCCCCTACAAATTCGTACATTGGAGACAAAGGCAATATGTTGACTTGTAGTCGCTGAGGAGCGTTGCGAAGAAGTCAGTTGGCGGGGTTGACCGACACGATTTTTTATGGGTCAGTTGAATATGCTTTACGAGACAGGCATTGGCTTTCATACGAGAGTAGGAGAAAGCAGAAACCTCAAATTCTGCAATCTACAATCATAAGTCCTGAAAATAGATAAGAATCAGACATTTGAACAACAATGGAAGGCTATTATTCACATTTACCTGCTCTCTCGCTTAAGTGGGTTGCCAAGACGACCAGGGCTAGGGGTAGTAAACAAACCGTCCAAGTTCAGTTTGCCAAGAATCCTTCAGCCGCCCCAGCCTCGACCATAATGATTACTACTCGCTTGTATGCTCTCTCAGCCGATCAGTCAGATTTCCGTCGTGGCTCATGTATCTTCGGAGAGCTATTGTGCTGTTCCACCTCTACAACCTCTTTCTCAAATTATCCCGAGATGGCCATCTCTCGAGCACAAGTGAAAAGCTGACACACAGGTCTTGCAGCAGCCGAACCGCGGTGCACCTTAAAGTGATGAGAGAACGAAGTATAATAATCTAGACGAAAATTTAGCAAGTTCGCTCGCCGGCTGGTCATTTTACCCGTCACCGCCCAGCCAAGTCCGTCACTCGCCTGCTGCTAGCGATGAAGATTCTCCACACGAGACTTTCAGATCAGAGAGTGAGACCTGTACCATGTTTTCTGAGGCCAATACGTCGCGATCTGCCATAGCCCATGCGTTGTCCAGACGGATCTTACGCCCTGCCTGAGCTGCTCCTCTGTATGAGCCAAGCTAAGACAGCAGCCGAATACATTTCGCCACACCTTTGCACCACTCGATCGAGCTCGGCGCCTTGCTGGATCTAAGCGAGCTGCCGCTTGTAAGCCCGACCCTATAAACTATACAGGTCAACAGAAGACAAAGCGTCGGCTTCTAGCAAATGTCAGTCTCTCGCCGTTCTGCTGGTCATGATCATTCACCGGGCTACTGTGGACCAGGCGGAGTAAGTCCTGGTGAATATTCACGCAAGTTCTTCAGAGCACCCTCAGATGGTTCCATTAGAGATCAATGTCGTCAAGTCCTGTTGCTACTTGTCTTGACCATTAGTTCACTTTGAAGGTGCGGAGAACAGCTTGAAGATCAATAGCCTCAAGACCAACTTCCATCTCAAGATTCACTTTGCTTGCTAGTATATGTCTTGCTGCCTGATTTTTGCTCGCTAGCTTTCCAAACTACGCTAGTATTTCCTCTCTTCGCCATTTATAAGCCACGTTCCATTCCTTTCAAGTCCTCAACCTCTCCAACTCTCTCTCAATTCCTCTGCTTTCTTTTCAACCTTCATAACTCCACAACACAACGCATCAGGATCTTTCTACAGCCTCTGTCTCGACCTCTTAGGTCCAATCTTAAGCAAAATTATCAAGCCTTACCTTTCGAACTTGATATCCAACTGTTCTATAGACGTGTGAGTTGTTGCTCTTTTCCTTGGGTTTCGCTTCTAATATTCACCCTCCAGGCAGTCCCTCCCCTCTCAATGTTCAGCAGCCACCCCTCCCGCCACATTTTATTAAACCCAGTCTCCTCGTCGCTCAACTCCTCCATCTATTTCTCAACAACACGCAACACCCTTCGATCTTCCTCAAGTCTCGACTTATTCTAGCGACATATGTCTTCCTAGCAAGGCATTAACTTGGAGATCTCTCGAGACTCTCACACCGCCATACCCGAACCAGAAGGTACGTTCACAAGTTTCTTCGGCGATCTAGCTCAGCTTTCTTGGAGCTCTGGTTCTACGTTCCAGAGATAATTTGGTTGTTTCAAGACAGCCCCTCAGTCAGCAGTCGTGCCCATTCATCATCTCTATCCAATGCTCTTTAGAGTCACGGCTTGACCGGAGCCAGTTTTGATTATCTCTTCAAAACACCTCAGCATAAGATCTTCTTGGATGCCCATTCTCTCCCTTGTTTCTCGGATTCTTCAGTACACATCATGTCATTTTCTTTCTCTCTGTATTTTTCAGCATTCACCTTACAGCCTCCCACTGGTCTCAAGTTTAGAGCGTGGAGAAGTCTACCCCACGGGGCCAAACATCCTCATTACTCTTTTCTTCTTGGCTTCCCTTTCACAGAGTGTCTCGATATCTCGTGTTGAGAGATTTCTCTCATTCAACTCCCCGACTTAACTCGCTTCAAAATTCTGTACTGCTAGATACGTAGCTTGTCTCCACCCAATCTCGTTTCACCCTCGATCTTGTTGTGTCGCTTCGCTAGTCCATGTTTCACATACCCAGACCTTTCACAAGCAGTAATTTACTGATACAACTTACAGAACAGTACATCCACTTTGCTTTCAAGGTAGACTGCCGAGATGGACGAACCATCGGCACCTCCTTCCCAGGAAAGCTCTGAGGCATTGCTTGCGAGGAATGTCAACCTCGTTCAGCAAATTAGTGCACCCAGTGTCATGATCGAATCCGAGATCTCCTCCACAAGTTCCGTCGAGACTGGCATGCGTGGATCCTCATCCTCAGTACCAGATCAGGAGACTGAGCTTCCACTGTTTGTGCCACAGGATGACAGCTCTGCCGTGGAGATGCAATTACCATCGGAGATGTCCAAACCAACCATCAAGGAAGAGCGCCCGATGACTCCACCCTCGAAACTTCTACGATATTCCCCCTGCAGTCACAAGCACCGGTTCTCGTCTGGTGTGATTGATCTTACAGAAGATGGTGATGAAGAGAAACCTCCTAGCAAGCCTTCTAGGAAGAATGTTATCGAGATCACAAGCGATAGTGAGTTCGAAGACATCGATCCATCTCCGCGTCGCCAGAAGCGTTTCAAGAGAGAATCGCACAGTCCAAAGTACCAGCGCAAAGTTTCCGAAGACGTCGAAGATGTGCCTATGAAATTCAAGGACGAGGAGCTGCCTGATGACCCTCATGTCAACATTAATGACGAGGATGCATCGGATAGCAGCTCGGCCGAAGCAGCTTCTCCCAAAGGTCGATCCTCCCGCCTTCAATCACCGGTACCCCCTCGAAAGGAAAGAAAGCCACGGAAACCACAAGGGAAACGAGCAAGAACAGCAAGAGAATGGCACCAGCGCAATCAAGCAAAGCTCAGCGAGATGCAATTACGCAGGACCGTTTATAAGCTAAGTAAAATTGACAAGATTCGGGAGGACATGAAGAAAGGCATCAAAAAGAGAAAAGTGATCATCTCTAAGCGGAGAGCAGCAACCCGTCCCGACCCTCGCGTATTCCTCAACGGTGGTTCCGATAATTTCGGCCGCGCTTCTGCACAGCGGGATGAAAAGTCTGAAGGAGGACAGCCTGAACTGCATGCGTCAACCCGAAAAGGCTTCTGGAAAGAATTTGCAGAGAAGCATCATAATGGCGTCGATCTGCATCAGTGTCACGGTGACTGGAATGACCTCGTCAAGGGAGTTCGGAGCTTGGGCTTGGGTCAACTCTACTTGGAGGACGGAAAGTGGAGACAACCAAGATTGACATGTTGTAAGTTGGCAGTGCCCTGATCATATTGTGATATAGACACTGACATGTGGCGGCAGCCCTTTTGAATCATCAAGTACTTGGTCTCGTATTCATGGTGAAGCGAGAGTGCGCTCTCGATGGGCCACATGGCTCGATCCAAGCTGATGACATGGTGAGTCTACTCAACTTCAAGTAAGGTGCGTCCCTGATTATGGATGGTTCAGGGAATGGGAAAGACGGTGCAGACCATCTCTGTATGTGAACACCCTTCTATATTTCTAGTGCTCGATGAAAACTAACAGTGTAGTTAATGCTCGCCAACCCGCCAACACCCGAACATATTGCAAGGGATGAGAAAACAACGTTGATTATAGTTCCAAGTAGTTTGGTGCGTGTCCCGATGTTGATATTCGTCAATGTGATACTGACTCTCTTGTAGCGAAGCCAATGGTTGAGAGAAATCAAGAAGCATGCCCCAGAACTCGGCGACAGTGTTATGCAATTCAAGTCCGCCGATCCAGACAACAGTGCAAAGAGGCTCAAGATGAATGACATTGTACTGACCACATACTGGGAATTGTGTCAAAGTCTTCCGAGCCCAGACAAGAAAACGATTGAGTCTTGGAAGGAAAATGGTGTTGATGTATTCGAGCAGTGCCAGAAGTGGGTCAAAGACCACGCCCAACTGAAGGGTTTGCTCCATCAAATTACTTGGTATCGAGTAAGTTTCTATCGGAGATTGACTTATTGTTGTGCTGACTCGATTGCTTCGTAGATAGTCCTAGATGAAGGCGTAAGCTGATTCCCTTTCATCACTCGTCTTCAATTAACGATGACTAGCATTACATAAAAAATTATAAGAGCCGTACAAGTCGTGCCGCCACTGAGCTTAAAGGTGATCTCCGATTGCTCCTTAGCGGGGTAAGAATTCCAGAAAGCATCTGTCACAATACATTACTGATTTTGCCAGACACCCATCATGAATTCTTACGACGGTACGCCAACCTTGATTAACTGTTTTCAAAGTCTCGTAGTAACCATATCGATTTCCTGCAGAATTTCATCCACTTTTCCGGTTTTTGAAAGAGCCTATCACTATGAAGCTTACACACGATGAGTATGTCAATTCGAGATGCAGTTCAAGGCTCCGCTAATTGTTACTAGTTTCGAAGGCCTTTACTGCGCTCAAGATGTGTGTAATCTATCCTCTTTCCGAAACTCGATGAGACTGATTATTATTACAAGGATGAAAGCACACAATGTCTTTCTGTTCTCTTGGACGGATTGATTATCCAGTAAGATACTCAGGCCCCATGGCACGGCTGGAAGGTGTTTTGCTGATCCGACTACTTAGTCGCACCATGAAGGACCTGCTGTTTGGCGAACCCATCGTGAAGCTTCCGTTTGATCACAGATCCATCAAGCAAATTGATGCGAAGAAATCGGAGGAGCTTCTCTATTTTGCCATCGAACTCCGCCTGAGAGAATTGCGACAAATGGACTTCGAAAAATACGACGAGAGAAGTTGCCTACAGAATCCACTTGCGCAGCTCACTAGACTAAGACAGTGAGATATTTGACAATGTGTTTGGGTTTCAGGCACTGACATTGCTAGACTGACTGCAAATCCTGATATCATTGCTCAACAAATCATTGTAAGTTAAGTGGCTGAAAGTTTTCATGACATCTCACTCATGGATACCCAGGTTCTTCTTGAGTATCACGAAATCAAGAAGTTGCAGAAGACCATTGGTGAGATGAGAGTACCCGGCAACACGAAAACTGTTGCAAGCATGCTTTACAACAGTAAGTTTCCCTACCACAGTTCGTGCATCGGCCAATGACTAATAAATGTCTTGAAGGAATTACACTATGGCTGAAAGACAAGAAAGATGGAGTATACAGGCAGGCGTCAAGTGAAGCTGATGACCTTGTCACTTGCATGAGATGCAAGGAGCCTTCCGAAGAGCTTTATTCTCTTAAGAAATGTCGGCACACTTTCTGCGAAGCTTGCCTTGAGGAGAACATCATCAGAGATATGGAGGAGAGTGGCGAAGAGGTAAGCAGTCACACTTCGAGAATAGTGGGTGTGCTAAGCTTTTAGATTATGTACTGCCCCGAATGCTCCAAGCCTTACAGCGAGTCCCACGTAAAGCCATTGAATCAACCGAAGGCCTCTGGAAAAGCAGGCGGCAAGGATCCCAACGAGTCAACAAGAAAGGGGAAGGACGCCAGGGGATTTCGACCATCACCTGCACTCAATCAATTCTGCTTTGCGAAGTGGCTTGATCGCATTGATGATCGCAAAATCAAGCTTCTACCCAGCGCAAAACTTGACGCAATCTGGGACCAAACAGCCGAGTGGATTGTGGAGGCGCCTGAAGACAAGATCATCATTTTCAGTCAATTCCGTCACTTTCAGGTCATGATCGGATGCATGCTCGAAAAGGAAAAGCAGAAGTTCCTTTACTTTTCGGTAAGCAGAACCAATTCCAACACCTGGGCACCCTCGTCTAACAGATCTATCAGGGCGACATGAGTTCAAAGCAACGAGAGGCTGCAGTTTTGCTGTTCGAGTCAGACCCATCAATCAAAATCATGGTTGCTGGCTTGAAATGTGGAGGATTGGGTTTGAACTTGAGCTTCGCCAACCGTGTCATTATTGCGTATGTATCTCCCAACTTTGATTGTAGCACCAGCTAACACGAGCTAGCGATATCTGGTGGAACGTTTGCATGTATTTTACTCCCGGTTGCATTGTTGACTGCATTGGCTAACATCGAAAATCAGTGACAATCAAGCTTTCGGTCGAGTCTTTCGCATTGGACAAGAGAAAGAATCCCACTACCTCAAGGTCGTGATCAAGAAAACTGTTGATGAGAGAACTATCCTTGCACGTAAGTTAAAATCTTCTGTACTATCGAAGTAGATTCTCTGACACGTGTAGCAGTCCAAAGAAAGAAAGAGACTGCGATCAACGATGTGATGCAGGACGACATCACCGAGGCTGACTTTGTCGAAATTCTTGGTGACGAACCAGAAGGTAAGTGCTATGAAGTGGGGATCCAGGAAGGAATCAGCCGCTGACAAACTACAGAAACTTTCAACCAGCTGATGGCAAGATACTCAAGGGACGGTCAGATCGCGGACTCCGACGATGAAATGCCTGACTTGCATGAGATCTAAAGCTTGCCTGCCGTATGCAGAGCACCAAATGAAGCTGCTCGACAAACGACTCGAGATTAAGTGCAGCTGTTGAGATTTTTATATTCCGGCATCTCGAATTTCTACTACTCATTTCGTGACCACTCAAAACTATGCAAGGTTGCAGAATCCTTGCTGCAGAAGAAATTAAGGTACATCGCTGTTAATTCATTGCCATTGTTTCTTTGAATACTGACGCCAAGAAAGGAACTCGATGTTGATGGACAGACCAGTCTTCCGTCTACATGTCCGTGGGCTCGCTATACTTTCAAATATACTTAGATCTATCGGCCAGAACTACCCTCGATCATTGCATGATCGGAAGCAGTCTCGGCGCGATGTTCACGCATTATCTGACCAGTATCGCGGGACATCGCGGTCTCGGAGTCCATCGCGTCCAAAAAGACTGCAATCGTGGGCTGCTGGGAGGGAGTTGAGGATCATCTTTCCAATTAGGAGCGACCGCCACAAAATGTACTTTTAGCAAATCTCGCCATCTCGGGGCCATCCGCCGAGAAGTCGATCTAAAGAAACTTCTACAAAGTCCCTCCTCTTCATATCTTTGTTCTGCTGATGCCAAACGGCCCGCGCCTGGTGTGAGATAGGAAGCTTGACTGGAAGGCCGAGGAGAAAATATTTACTTAGTGCTGTGTCTGATGTGCCAAGAAGGTAGGAATCCCTGATAATCCAGACGGCGTGTTGAGTGACAATGTGACGCGGCGAAGTAGAAACTGCGGGGTTGAAAGTTACGGCGGCGACGATTAGTCTTAGTCTGGAATGACTGCTCCAGTCGACTCATGCTCGTGGCAGTCGTGGCAGATGCAGGATAGCCCGTCGTCGACGGGTTAGAGACTTGCCACAAAGTCATGGCTGGTAGAGCTGATAAATACTGTTAATCCATGGGCTCCCATGTCATGGACTTTCAAGCTTTGTGTCGGCGGAAGATCCGGGGGGGGAGCAGCCAGCCGGTAGAAGGAACAGCCGAGAGCAGAGCAAGCGAATACCCCCAGTTGAACGTCGTCGCCTGGTGTCTGTGGTTTTGATTCCCGCAGACGACCATGTCTTTCGTCGGCAGTGTGCATCTTGTCACGGGCGTGAACGAGAGCTACCTTTGTAGCCGACGTAAACACCACGTGATGCCAGAGCGATCAGCACTATACAGACAGTCGAGAATCGTCGTCGGAGGGGGCTTTAGCTGCCGCCGTCGAGTATGAGGGTTACATGACGGCCTCTTGGTAGTAAAGCTTTGGAGCGAGCCTCGTCGGACGAGCACCAAGCCGATGTGCCGATATGGGTAGCACGCCATTATAGAGCAGATGGAAGTTCTAGTGTAAGCTGTCGGATAGGAACCCGAAATTTCACGACCAAATCGATGGGAGTTGCGGCGACAATCCGTCGGCTGTAACGGGGTCGAATGGTCCTGATTCAGAATCAGACGTCGTCCTGGATGATAGCCGACGAGTACCAGACGAGCTCATGTTCTCACATAGCGGCATAGACACCTAGCAAAAAAATCTCACTCCGGCCAATCGTTTCAGGGCGAATAGTCATAATTGGTGCAGCTAGTGATGAAACATCTCATCTCTGATAAATTTTAATCCTCGTTTTGTACGTAAATACCCGGTCACATCTACTTTCTTCTCCTCAACTTCACCATCAGGTCCCGATCTGGCGGCAACAGCCCAGCACCGGCATAATTTTCATCAGGCTTCGCCGGCCTGTCTGAAGACTTTCCACTCAAGGTCACCCAGTCGAGTGGCTCGATGTCGAACTTGAGAACGAAGAGGGCGACCGCGGCCATGATCTCCTGCTTGGCGAAGAAACGACCAGTGCATATCATACCTCCACCTCCATATGCTGGATTAATGTATCAGCGCACTTCGACATTCAAGATAGGTTTGGCGACTTACGGAAGAAATGATCTGGCTTCATGGCAAGGTCAAACTGTGCTTTCTCCTCAGGATCAGATGGCCTCATCTTTGGCATCTCGATGAATCTCTCGGGCCAAAACTGATTTGCGGGGTGGCCCTCAACATCCCAAAGCGGCCCATGACTGGGAAGCCAGGAGGGTGACATGATGTGATTTCCTTTCTTCAGCACATAGCCATCACACTCCAGGTCTTCAATGAGCTTTCGAGTGATGGTATTAGAGCTTCGGACACGCAAGCACTCCTGATAGATAGAGGTGAGCAGTGGGCTCTGGCTGATGAGCTTGGGGACATCGATTGTCAACTCGCCATTCTCATCGATGATTGCGGAAGCTGAGACTTCTTCTCTCAGACGATCGATCAGACCTGGTCGCTGCAAGCTCTCGAAGATCACCCAAATAGCACAAGGAATGGCGTTCGAGTTGATGGCCCATATCATTGGCAGAAATGCTGAGGCTTGCCCATCTTGACTTAGTCCAACCGAGGCCATGTTTTCAGCAAGTTGTCGTGTAAATCGCGATCCGAAATGTGGCTCCCAATCTTTGTCTGCTGACTTCTCTTCGGTGTTCTTCCAGGCTGACTTGAGCCATAGCTTGGTGGCAGCTAGCATGCGATTTCTAGCTGCATGTCCTTTCCAGTACAGAAATTTGGGCATGCCAATAGCCATCAGCAGGAAGGCATTATCGTAGTCCCAGTAGATTTTGTTGAAGTCGGGGTTGAGCTTGTACATCTCAGGACCTATGATTGAAATCATGGACCCAGTAGCCATCACGCCTCTGAAATAGTCGTACAAAGGAACAGTCATTGTCTTGTCTTTTGGTTCCTTGTTCAACTCTTGAATGAAGCATTCTATGAATTTGTTGGTGAGGACATTGACAGCAGGGCCGCTTGCAAGATGAGCGACGCCCGTGGCATGTGACATTTTCCAAATTCGCTTCTCTTCTGGGATATCTGTAAGAGGTACCATTCCAGTCCCAGATGTGTCGTACGCCATAATCTTCAGGTCGTGAGGATCCATTCCTGAATTTCGAAAAAGCATTTGTGATGAAGCATCTTTGCTCAGAACTTTGGAGTTTCGAAAGATCATTCTGATATTCTTATCCCCGAAGAGGATGTAAAGACCAACTGGCCCAACTCGGAGACGGACCTGGGGTAAAAGGTGAGTTAGCATTTGCCACTCGTAGAATACTTCGCGGATACCAGGAGTCATCTTTCGATTATCCCCTCCAACGTTTGAGAGAGGCGTTGGTGACCCTGAAAATACATACTGGCCTGTTCTGAGGTGACATTTGCCTTTCAATTCGTTAGCCTTCCGTGATCTCCCAACAACTGTCTAGAGAACTTACCTCGCATATGCATACATGCCATGGGGATCCATCATCCTGAAGAAACCCCCAAGCCATGGAACGGAGTATGGTAGAGTCAATGGCTCTCGACCTTCAAATCTACCAGCATTTCCTCGTGATTGAAGCCAGTATCGACAGTGGGTCAAAGCTGATGTTCCACCCAGCACGGCGATAAGAATGAAGCATGCAAAAAGTATACTATCAACCAGCGTCACGCCCGTTCGGGGGAGTGCAGATGTAAGCCCCATGGCTGCTCTACCTTATGATATGTGCAACTTTAGAAAAGAAGATCTCAGTCCAACGCCCGAAATTATAGAGGTTGCTTGCTGTGCCTGAGAATCGTCAGCACTAGCGATTGAGCCAAGGTCGGTGTGCTCCGACTCTACATGGGAGAATGAACTGACAGCAAGGACCAGATGTAAGACTAGTGTGAAAGGTTAAACATCACTGGCGGTGACCGCTGCCCGGATGAAGAAATGGCCACCACCATATTTTAAAGAACAGATCAGATCGGATGTAGTGGTCAGCAATATCCGAGAAGCTCGCTTCCACTCGGACCCTGCACCCATCTTTGCGTCCAGGAGTTGGAGTTCCGGGCTTGCAAGTCTCACTCAGTCCAGCATGATACTCCGAGATGATTTTGGGATTAGACACCTGTTTTTACCAGGCATCGAAGTGCAGGGAGACACCTAATTCTGGTCACTTTCCCCGAGGTTTGGGTCATGTGACACTGATATTGGCCCCACTCTTGTTGCAACCGATGGAACCCAAACGGCGGATCGTGCAAGCATCAAACCAGTCGGACACAGCTATGACTAGACCTGTAGACCATGGACTCCCTCACATCCCACTCGGAACACTCTGGCTCTGGGATAATAGATATTGAGGGTCTGAAGTATCTCAGAGGTGAGGTCGTTGCCACAAGACTCTCATCCTCCCCCATATCCCGGAAAGACAGCAGTCCAGTGCCTGTGACAGTCGTGAGCTCCAATTACTTGACCTGGTCGATTATCAAGTGACTGACAATGGTAGATCAATATATCTGACTTCACTTCCTTCGACTCGACAACAATCCAGAATTATTGCAAGACGAGATTAGCACACCTCTTACTGAAAGATGATGTCCTACATGAAGCTTTTACCAAGCATCTACTCTTCAAGACATCCTCAGAAGCCGAATCCATCTGGAAGCGTACCCATCCAGAACTCGATCCGCCCCATTTTCAATCAGATCTCCCTCGCGAAGGTCCCTATCTCCTGATCGGTACAACCTTACACAAGGTGTTCAAATTGTACCCCGATGTCTATAACGCCTTCGTGTATGGCACACTGCAATCAGGTGATACTCAGATGTAGGCCTTACCCTCTTCCGCTGCTTCAAAAATAGCTGATACTCGAAGCTTTGAGAAGTCGCCAACAGCAGGATACATCCCAGTACCTTCACGGCTGTTTGTGGATGAAAGAGCGGATAGGCCACTGGCCGGTAAGCGTGTTGCAGTGAAGGATATTTACGACATCAAGGGTCTCGTCACGGGGGCCTCTTCACAAGCCTATACAAGACTCAGCAAGCCTGCCCTGACAACAGCTCGCTGTGTCCAGACTCTTCTTGATCTTGGTGCTGTCATTGTTGGGAAGGCTAAAACTGTTCAGTTCGCTTCGGGAATGACAGCGGGAGACTGGACCGAAACTGTTTGTCCGACCAACCCCAGAGGAGATCAATACCTTGACCCAAACTGTAGCAGTTCGGGAAGTGCCGCCAGTATTGCTGGTTATGAATGGCTGGACTATGCTGTTGGATCAGACAGTGAGTATCATCCAATTCTACCCGGATTTGATCTGATTCCTCCTAGGTCTCGGCAGTATGACGGGTCCTGCAGCGGATTGTGGCATATTTGGTATTAGGCCAACGACTGGCATGCTGTCTAACGATGGCGCATTACCAGTCTCAGTGTAGGTACTCCAAAGTCGAAAGTTGTGTTGCTGGAAGATAACATGTTCTCCAGACATCTAGATACGCCAGGCTGTTTCGCTCGGAGTATCAATGATCTCTCATTACTTACCTCCCGATGGTTCAATGGTCTAGACATGAGCCACAGCATTTCACCTCCTCAAATAGCAAGTGCTCGGAATGAATGAAGGGAACAGGGACCAGACTAATACCGCGACAGATACCCACTAGGATACTGATGCCCAAAGAAGCCATCCAAGTGTTCGTCCGGATACAACTCGATGCATTTGGCGGCTTCCTTGCAGAGCTTGAGCGATATTGTGGAGTCAAGTCAACATCATTTAGTGTCGCTGATCGATGGAAATCAAAGCGACCGCCTGGCACGTCGCCCTCGGTGGAGAAATATCTTGCAACAGTGAGCTCGCGAAACATTTCCTACCGAAGAAGACTAATGAGAAAACCAAGACTGTTGCTCACATCCAACTTCACGATTCATACCATAACAATCTCAAATTTCGCACCGATTACATGGCTGCATTTGACGAGAAGCCTTCGGTTGAGCCCATGATCCAATTCAAATGGGATATTGGCAGCAAGCTATCTGATGAAGAATATCAACAAGCATGCGAGGAGAAGAGAAATTTCAAGGAGTTCTTAGAAAGGGAAGTTTTTACAGATCGCACGATAATGATTTTGCCTGGAGGTTATCCTGGACCTTCATATAGAGACGAAGTATCAAGGTGAGCTAAGAATCCTTCTGGGACTTTGAAAAAGTGGCATGGAGGCATGGGATACCTACATCATTGGTCCCGGGCGATGTAGATGCCACTCCACTGACATTTGAGCCTCCATAGAACATACGAGGAACGCAAGAAATGGCAAGGCTACGGACTCCAGAATACGACTTTCTCAGTGCTAGGAGGCTTACCTGCCGTAGTTCTACCAGGTACGATTTGTCTGCCGTGCCTTTACAAGTGCTGACAATGTACGACTCAAGTGGGTGAGCGAATATATCGCTCCAAGTTTACGGGAAAGGATGAGAAGCAACCTATAAGCGTAATGATTGTGGGACCCCGCGGTAAGACATTTCGATATCAAGAGATACATGGCTGACTATGAAAGGTTCGGATAAGTGGTTGATTGATTGCCTGCAAAGAGTGTGGAAAGACAGTGGGCGGCCTTCGAGTGTGAAAGTGGGCACAAGCATGTTCTAAAAAGCGCTACCACCCAGCACTATACCACTGAGATGGACAGCAATGACTCTGATGCTTGTGGACTACGTTTTGAAATTTGCCCTGTCTCATTAAGCCCTTGTGATTCAATGCTCTAGGCCTCTCACTTCAAAGCAGGCGTGTTTCTGAACAGCTCATCCACGTACATCTCCGGATACCTCCCCCCAGAAACCTCAGCAGCCTCCGCAAACTCCCGAATATCGGCAACCTCATCTTCTGTCAACTTCACATCAAACGCCGCAACATTTTCCTCCAGATACTTAATCTTCATCGTCCCAGGAATAGGAAAAACGTCCCCCTGAGCTAACAACCACGCCAAGCTCAGCTGCGCAGCCGAACAACCCTTCTTCTTCGCCAGAACTGCCAACTCATCAACCAGCTTCAGATTCTTGTCGAAATTCTCGCCGGCGAATCGAGGCAAGTACTTCCTCACATCTCCATCCTCAAAATCATCCGCAGACTTGAACCTTCCGGTCAACATCCCTCGCCCAAGCGGACTATACGCAACGACCGCAACGCCCAGCTCTCGGCAAGTCTTCAACAAGTTGATTTGCTCAGACTCGATATCGAGTGAGAAAGCTGAATATTCCACCTCAACAGCGGAGATATGGTGCACTTTACACGCTCTCCTGAGCGTCTCAGCAGACACCTCGCTTAAGCCCAGATAATCGATCTTCCCTTCATTCTTTAGCTCGACCATGGCCTGCACCGTCTCCTCGATAGGCGTCTTCCCGTCGACACGATGGGCGTAATATAGATCGATCTTATCGATTCCGAGGCGTTGGAGACTCTTGGCACAGGCTAGCTTGACGTATTTAGCGTCACTGCGGAGGGTGGCTGCGCCTGTGGCAGCATCGATTGATTCGTAGCCGAATTTTGTGGCTAGGAAGACGGACTTGCGTTTTCCGGATCGAGTGAACCATTTTCCCAGGAGTTCTTCGCTGTCTCCGTCTGCGTTGTGTTAGCTATGTTAGTGATGAAAAGTTAGGGGTATCGGCACGTACACATGTCAGCTGTATCCCAGAGAGTGCAACCGAGATCAACAGCTCGATCGAGGAGCTGGAAGCGTTCTTCATCTGGATTCGGGGCATTGGAGTAGTATGCGCTGAGACCCATGAGACCCAATCCAATCGCAGACACTTCTGGGCCATCTTTGCCGAGAGGACGAGTTGGGAGGGTTGCCATTGTTGAAAATGTGAAATTGACTTTCAATGCTGGGAAAGGTGGTTATGAGAATGGGATAGAGATATTTTCAATGATCTGTTTTCTCATTTCGAAATAGAACAAAAGTCTACAGATATATCAGAGCCTTCACCCGCCGAGACGGAGTTATGAGCAATCCGTCACAGTAAAGCCGGTTGAGCGGAAGGTGAAATGGATTTTGCAATCTTTCAAATCGAGCAATTTCCATCATCCGAAGGCATTAGACTACCGAGCACCACTTTCAGATCCTGATAGCTGCTTATGAACTTGCACCATTGATTAAGTGCTCGAATGTGTAAGATGCGATCTAATCGGTTCCACAAAATCTTATCCCTCCAACCAATCATAGGCTGCAGACTGAACTTCAAACTCCGCCATACTGGCAGCTCCGATCTGTTTTTTCGGCAAAGACTTCGTGGTTGCATTGCCTCCATAGATTGGCATGGAACGTTCGCTATTTTCCTTGGAAAGGCTGGAGGCTATGTCCTGGTTGTCGATGGGTGGAGAATTCGTTCAGAAAGAAGACCCACCCAGATTTTTCACAACTAGGTAATCAAAATCCAGAAGTTGATAATATGTATCGATGTTTCTCAACTCGTTCAATATGTACATCCAAATCAAACCATATTTTCCTTGCCCAACAAACAATTTTTCATAGGTGGTTTTCCTCCCGCAATTCGATCTCTCGCTTACGGCCGTCGGCACGGAATCCAAACAGAGACCCTTCCTAGTCGAACAGGTGTAAAGTCATATTCCATCCCACGATATTTCCAGCATCGGCAACATCATCTACGCAGCTGTAGATGTGGGTACCGTAGATCTGGTCGGGAAACCCGATGGCGGGCCACCGGGTCCACCTTGACCACCACCATTCGAGTTGGCCACGCCGCCATTCGCGCCATACACAACCGCAGCCTGTATGCTCTCCTCCCTCGAGACGTCAATACCGAATGCAATCCAGCCGAAGATACCATCTGCGACGTCGGCGCTTAGAAGTGAGTATTCGACGACGGGGTCACCGATGGCGGCTGCTTGGGCGAAGATCCCGTCTTGAGCGTTGGTGGTGAGGGATTGGGTATTGGAGGAGTAGGGGCTGGTGGCTTCGACTTGGGTGGAAAGGGATTGGTCGAAGAAGAGTTGACCGATATGGGAGACAGTGGAGCCAGCGAAGGTATTGTTTGGGAGGATGCTAGATGCTGTTAGATCATGTAGAGGCTGGGGGATGGTAATTACTTACGTTCCATTGGCGTGGGTTGCAACGTGGATGTGGTGGGTTCTGCCTGTGTAGTGACCTGGGTAGAAGGTAGTGAACTGTGCTACACCGTCGCTATCGGTAGGTTGCAGACCACGGCTGTGGGTGGTATTGATGTTGCTTGCATCGGCGCTGTTTCCGTTTCCTCCTGCGACGACACCGCTATAGATACCGGTGGTGTTGGCATACCAGAGATCGATCATGATATCTGGGACAGGTTCGCAGGTGGATACATCAATGACTTGAAGGTCGAGGATGAGATCAACGCCCTGCTCGTGGTCAATCTCCCTGACATCTGAGCGAATGAACTCTCCAGAGACATAATATGGCCCTTCAGTCACTTCGGGAACCAAGACACAAGATTGGTTGCCTGCAAAGATGATATCCGTACTCGTTTGAGGGGTATATACGACTGGAGATGAGTGATTCGTAGCCAACACCGACGCTGCATCTCGAGCATTGAGAATGTTATCAAGGTCGCGAGCTTTGATAAAAGAAGAATCTGAACAGGTTAGACGGGCTATAGTCAGTACTGTGGGACAACAAACCCGTAGCGAGACCTCGCTTCTCTCTTTCGGCCTTCAAGAGGGCGGACCTGCGACTGATAGTCCGTTCTTCATGGCCACGAGCCTTCAGCTTCGCAGCGCAGTGGCTGATGTCTCGTGGATTGTTTCCAAGAGCTTTTGCACGCTCTTCGATCTCCTGCTTGATATCGTGTCCCGGATGGGCTTGGACGAGCGCGAGTGTGCTAATCAAAGCTACCGCAATAGAAGGAATATACATGATGAGACGGAGGTGGAAGAGACAGTAGTACAACTGAAAGTTCTGAGATTCTGCTGGCGATAAAGCTGAAGATCCTGTGACGGAAAAAGAAGATGAAAGAGCATTCGACAATGAGTACTTATATGCCATTTCTCCTTACCGCATCCCACAAGTCAACTTTCCATAGCAGGCAATCTTGTGCTCCGCACCAACATACATCACATGTGTAAACAAGCATCCCCAGTGCCGAATTCTCAGGAACATCTCATGGCACCAAGACGCGCGTCGTAGAGGGGGTTTCAAGGTACTTCACGATGTTGAAAACATCGAATTGGGAAGCTTCTCCATTGCCAAGTTCCAATCGGAGAATCCCTATTAGTGATATCGGGAGCCAAAGCTTTTCTCGGATAAATAACAAGCACGCAACTTTAGCACTGGCCGGTTACGCGGGGGAGTATGCTTGTCTGCCGGCTTGGCACATGTTTGATAGACTCGGTACCTTCCTACCGTGGCTAGTTAAGGAAACAATTTCTGTGAAAGCATTGCAAAATCGAGATAAGATGAGAATGATGGAAACAATTCATCCCATTACGTGGGGACTTACGACGCTGAGAAGGCGGCTGATTTCCCGGTTAAGAAGGTGAACATGTTGCGGATTGAGAAGGAAAACCAAGATTGAGATGACGAGCTTGAAACAGGAAGGCTCAGCGGAAAGAGATGTTACCCCAGGATGGGGAGTGGACGGAATAACACTTAAAAAATGGTCTGGAACAGTGGACGAAAATACCGCGACCTTGCAGTGACCATGAAATTGCGTCCTTCAACCTTCTGAGGGACGGCATCGGACGAGACCGTCGGGGGCCATTGTCTTTGAGACGAGATCTATAATGTCTTGGGGTATACTACTCCTTTCTGAACTTGGCAGGTATATTCTGCTCGACGATTGGCATCCTATCCAAAGCGGCAACTCGTTCTGCCTCGTCTTCCATTTCATCGTGCTTTCTGAAGTGTTCAATGTCCTCAGGATGTATCAGGTCTTCTTCTTTTGTGTTCTCGTCATGGTATCTGTAAATCTTTAGCTTGCCCCGCGACATGCTCAATCCTTGAACTCACTTTTCCCAGTGGTGGATTTCGTACTCCATCTCCATATCCCAATGATGGCCTGGACCAGTGCCAAAGTCTGGCAGGGTTCCTTTCCTCTCTTGAGTAAAGGCCGTCCACTCTTCTTTCTCCACCAATCCGTTGTTGTTTGTATCAATCAACTTCAGAACTTCTCGCAGTATTTCAGCTTTCTTCTCGTGGGTTACGTCCTTCGCAGTCTCGTCCTCCATCCCGTAGGTCTTCAGGATTTCCCGAGCGTCCCAGAATCCATTGTCGTCGTAATCGTGTAGGGAAAAGAATGAGGGAGCGTCGAAGTTGCCAATATGATGCTCCTCTGCTTCTGATTAGTACGGCACATACTAAATTGAAGTGGAAGTCTTACCAGCCATGTGTCTTGTCGCCCAATCTGCATTTGGATCTACTTGCAGCGGCTTTTGATGTGCTCCTCCATGCGCCAAAGCAACACTGATAAAGGCCACCGACGCCGCACATGTCAAGGCAGCACGTCCAAATGCCATTGCCGTTGCGAATCAATTGAATGAAACCGAAGAGAGTGCAGGATGATAGGTTCCGCAAGCGAAGGTGTGGAGTTGCAAGTTAAGATGGTTTATTGACATTCGAGTGAGAGAATATTCAGGGGTCAAGTCCGCAATTGACGCCATGGCCGGGCCATCCAGATTCTACGCTAGGCTTCTCCCGCTGTGGTGTTTCGCTTACTGATGATCAGGAGAAAATTACCCCTCTCAGAATAAACATCGTCATTGTCATCCTGCTGCATCTCATCATGAGACAGAAACATGTAGTGATCAAGTATAGTGGTGGTAAAGCTCCTGTACATAGTTCACCTCGAACCATTTTGACCCGTTCATATAAATGCAGCAGTATCGAACATCCGCATCATTACCATCTCAAAGGTTACTGTACCTCTTGTACCCCTTTTCATTCGCTTATTCACTGGCCGTGCTCTACTGCACGATGACGAAGCCCAAGAAACCTCCGAAACCCTTGGACTGAATGGTCCCTCGTGGGGTTTGTATGGCCCATGGAGCGCCATGTGGTCCACGAGAATCTGCGGTGTGCGCCTCTTACTTTTTCATGTTGGAAGCTGGTTTATACAAAAGGACGGCCAAATCCCAATTTCAACCATCTCCATATTTCCATCCATACTTCCGAACATCCAAGACATTTTACCTACCATCTGATCTCTGACTGCACCTCTTGGAACCACCCCCAACAACCCATCTTGCATCTTGCAGCGCAGAAAAACCTTGGGAGAAACCGTAATCCCTGCACCGGCACCATACCCATCAAAAGCTCTGGCTTCACGTCATCAAGGTTACGGAAACTCGGATCACCATGGAGGAGTTCATTGAGTTAGGCCTGGAAGGCGCGGACAAAGTGATTGACAAGCATTTTCACAAAATGCCCGATAAAGCATTTCATCGGGAAACATACAAGCATCTTCCTCACCGTCACAAAGATCGCAAGAACTCAAAAGACACCCATTCAGACTACGACTTCGAATCCGAACCAGATAGAGACAATCGATCAATGTCACACCAAGCGGCTCCAGAATACAGACACAATACAGCAGCAGATCCTGGCTATTCGTATATTCCAGAATCACCACGCAACGTCGATACCCCGCCTTTTTACAGTCGCGAACCACCTCACCGTCGGCCAGAATACATGCCATCACCGCCGCCCTCTGTCGCTGCGAATCCGTACTACACACCTCCGCCGACTGCGGGTATCCCTCGAATGGCAATGAATCGTGGACGAGATGTTGATCCGTACGATGACGCAGATTACCACTCCGATTCATACCGTGCACCTCGTCGACCAAAAGCTGTAACAAGACGAAGCAGTTCATATCATGGACCAAGAGACAGGGACAGCTACGGATACGACCAGCAACTAGCTCGTCGTCATGGCACTGGCTCGGACAGACTCGATCGATATGGCGACAAGGCAAAGGATACAGCTCAACGGTACAAGTTGAAGGAGGACATGAACAACGTCTTCACGGCTTCAAAGGTCGGATTGACCGGTGGTGCTGTAGGAGCTGTAGTTGGAGGCTGGGCAGCTCAGAAGGCGCAGATCGGATATCGGAAAGATGGCCACAAATTGGACCCAAATCCTCTCCTGACATTACTGGGAGCGACAGTCGGTGGCTTAGCTGTCAATGCGGCAGTTGATAAATGGCAGGACGGTAAGAAGGAGACGGCGAAGAAGCAGGAGAAGTGGGAGAACAAGTACGGATCCGATGATGACAGTGACGGGGGAAGAAGCCGAAGGAGTCACAGGAGTCATCATCGAAGCCGGAGGGACAGTTATGATTGATGACTGATATTATTGTTATCAGGCGGCGTTTGTGCGATTATTGAGCGGGGTCTGATGATGTACCAAGATTCTTGTGTATCCAGCTTATGATGTTCATGATAATGAAGGATGAACGTTTATGGCAGTCAAATGTATACAATTAATTGGCAACTAGGGAATTCGTGTTCTACGTTCACTACCCTTTTTATTCCATCTCTTGACGTTGGACGTAACCCACCACTACAGCCAAGTTTCGGTGTCTCGAAATGCAAGATCTAATAGAATATCGAGGTCACAAGTCTCTAAGATTCCAACTAGGGATCCCAGTGATATCAAGTACTGTCTGATTAAGTGAACCAGGGATGCTTCACATGCCAGACAGAGCCGCAGGGGGGAATGAGCTTGTGTTTGTTACCCATGGATATTCCCTTTCCTCCCCACTTTCACTGGTCTTACGATGACCTACTCTAGTCAACTACATAATCCACTAAATGTCAACGAACTTCTAAGAACAGATCTTACATCTACTTGATACAAAATACAACCAGACCATCACTTACAATTCGAGGGGCTTGAGTTGAAACCAAGCCAATCATGTGACTCAGGCCGAATCGTGACTTCCGAAAATGGCACAGCAGGCAGGTAAGGCAGCAGTTGCCTCAAAAGGGCAAACCAACAATTCTTGTCTACCTAGTACAAAAGGATGCCTCACACCTCCAGACTGCTACAAAAACAATTCATAATACTCTTCCAAACCTCTCGTAAAAGATACATACGAACAATGGCGTCTACCGACTTTACCCCGCCCAAATCATCCTTTGGCCCCAGCACCGATATCCAAGAATTCAGCGATGTTCTCAAATCCTCGAAGCGAGTCCTCGCACTTTGTGGTGCTGGATTGTCCGCTGCTTCGGGACTTGATACTTTCAGAGGTGCTGGAGGCATGTGGCGGAACCACCAAGCCACGACACTTGCAACTCCCGAAGCATTCGAGAGAGATCCAGGTTTGGTGTGGCTTTTCTACTCTATGAGACGGCACAAGGCACTCCAAGCCAAACCAAATGCTGGTCACTACGCTTTGGTTGAGTTATCCAAGAAGATGCCTGGCTTCATAACATTGACGCAGAATGTTGACGGTGAGTTCGTTCCTGAGTGGGAGAGCATCATGTGATCCCTTGTACTTATTGCTCACTGAGTATCACCTCGTTGAATTGATTTGATGATAGTAACGTATATTAGGGCTTTCACAAAGAGCAAACCATCCCAGAGAACAACTCAAGCTTCTGCATGGCTCTCTGTTTGACATCAAGTGCTTCAGCTGCCCCCGCGTCGAACAAAACAATTACGACGATCCGTTCCATCCAGTCCTCCAAATCGACACTGCCGAAGACGAACGCCTAGCAGCGTCGGCAAATACCGTCAAGGCTCGAGCAGCATATCTGGACCCAAACGTCAACACGCACACGATAAATCCAGATGAACTTCCCAGATGTCCCAACTGCAAGCTCGGCTTTTTACGCCCAGGAGTCGTCTGGTTCGGAGAAGCTCTTCCCGAAGACACTCTCGCAGAAATGGACGCATGGATTGAAGAAGGAAAAGTCGACTTGATTCTGGTCATAGGAACAACCGCTACTGTTTACCCAGCTGCTGGGTATGTCAATCAAGCGAGAAAGAAAGGGGCTCGCGTAGCGGTAGTCAACATGGATGGGATGGGAGGTGAATTAGGAGCAGCAAGCAATCTGAGGAATGGGGATTTCATATTTCAGGGCGATGCGGCGAAGCTTCTTCCGGAGATGGTCAAGGGAGTTATTGGCGAATTAAAGGTCCCAGAGGTTTGAGTTTGATGGTACGGAAGAGCAAGAACCATCTTTCGAGCAACTTGGAATATGTCTCAGCGTATAGAGCAGAGACAAACGGGTAAATGTAACTCATTGTTCATGCTGATTAGGTTCGTCTTAGTAGTAAACAGCCACTGTTTCACCAGTTCAACATCGTACAAAGTATTCTTCAGATGCCTCAGGATCCACACCAAGCGTCTCCCTGTAACGGCCCGGCTTACTCGTGGGAAGTGGTTTCATTACAATCGCTATTCAATGTGCCAGTAGCTATTTTACCCGTGAAGCCATCATAAGTGCCCAATATTTGTGGCACAACGCCTTTAACCTTATCTTTCCACCTCGTCATCTTCTTGGTTCAACATATCACCAGGCAGCAAGATAGCACGATCCAACTTGTAAGGCAGTCCACGATGGCGACCTCTGACCTGCATGGCGATGATAACGAGTTTACTGACAACAGTGAACTTGCCGGAGAGCGAGGTATTGACTTCGGGATGGCCCAGTGACAAACCGACTGTTCCGTATGCAGAGACGATTTCGAAGAGCAGTGAGAATCCTGTGAAGGCCTAGACACAGCCAGTTAATATCATACGATCAAAGGGCCTTTCAATTCCGGAAAAGAGGTGAGAGAAGAAAACTTACATCTTCTGCGGTGTCCTCCAACCTCTTCCCCTCCGCAATGGCAATAATGAACAGCCCCAAAAAGATGTACCACATGTCAAAGCTCAGCTGTCTCCTCAAATGTGCACCCACATAACTCGGCGGCGTATCCGAGTTCGTATTCGAGTTCGTATTCGAGCGGCCCCAGATCCCTAGACTGCGCTCCTCGAAGACATTCGTGCGACGTACGGACATGGCGACAGGGAAGACGGACACATACATCATGATCAGGTAAGAAACTTGGATTGCTGGGCGGAGATCGGCGATGTTGACGACGGCGAAACCGGCGGTCCGCGTGGATGTTGCTTGAAACCAGCCGGCTAGGACTCGGATGCCGGGGCTGAGGGACATGACCGTATCGTCGTTGAGCTATGGTTTCTCATTAGCTACAAATTTTTCAGTGCTCGTAAGGAGGACTCACATCGAGAATGATGAAGAATAGCAGATCCACACCATTGAAGATCATTAGCGTCCAGAAAAGCCACCATGTCGCTCTGCTGGGGAATAACAGCGTGAAGCAACGCCTCGGATGATCTAAAAGAAAGCGTAATTCCTCGTATAGTCTCCCATCCACGGGTATCAATATTGACATCAGCCAGATCATGAAGCGTAGCATGCATGGGAAACCGGTGTTGCCGATGACGATCAAGAAACTGCCGAGAATCAAGGGAAATACAGCGTCTTGAAAGGAGATCATCGAATTGGGTGTGAGAGTGAAGCCTAGATCGTTGAAAAGTGAGGAGGCTGTGAAGAACGCCCTGTTTTGTCGATGTTAGTATCCTGATGCGACGGGAGAGGTTGTGGGAGGTGCTTACCACCATGGCCTGCCGATATGTTGGCTTGTCAAGATAGTGCCATACTTTTCGTCATTCATGATCCAGGGCAAGAAGCAAACCCACGCGAGTACATGAAAGCCAACGTAATACCCTACACCGAGTCAGCAAAGCCTTGCTCCATTTGTCTCTTGGTGAGGCTTACCTATGAGTATAATCGCCAAAGTTTTCAAAGCACGATACTCAATGCCACCAAGTTCTTCCCGCTGTTCCTGAGTCAAGTTTACAAACGTAGAGTTGCGGCCGACAGTGGGAGCATAGCTCAAGTATGGCAATGCATGATCTATTGACTCGGTACGACTGGTAGATCTTGAAAGTGGTTGACCACTTCTGATTCTGCGGAGGAATCCTGGTTCGGCAGGACTGGTACCAGGCTTCTTTGACACATCTCCTGTTGTCGAAGCTCTTTTCACGCCAGGCTCGACCGGAGCGGCGGTCTGGGGAGGTGGACGGTCATTCTGGGTATCGAATGTAATGGCTCGTCTGATTTTCAGATCGTTTGTGCCGTCATCCTCGGTGGTTGACTGTTCATCATGCTCTGCAGCCTTTGAAGATACCGCTGTCTTAGCCTCCTTCTCATGTCTGCTTGGTAAGAGATCGAGCTCAATGAGAGGGGGGACGTCGGAATTTGCGCGGCTGCGTGGCGGTTGAAGGGTGTGAGGTTTGACACCACGATCAAAGTCCCGTGGTCCCGGAATTCTCAGTGTCTCTTCTTCTCGGGGACTACGTTGACGCTCTACGAAAGCAATATGCTGTCTTATCCTGTTCTCCTCATTGTCCGAAGGACCGACGCCAGTTCCAGGTGTCCCTAGGGATCCTCCTGACTTGACGCTGGATGATGCGGTACCGCCAGCGGACGTCACGGGGCTATACAACGAATCCGAGTGGTCTCCTTTCTGGGCATCTGTGTGTTCAGAAAAATCCACCAGGGCTCCTCGGGCCATTGGCGGCAGTGCCTTTCCATTATTATTTTGAGCATCTCCATCTAGAGGAACAATCTCCCGACCAGGATTTCTCGACTCATCCTTCGTCTTAGATCTCTTGTCAATCTTCGAGTCTCTTACGATATTTCGGAAACGCTGTTCGAACCAATAGATTCTGACTAAGACAACAATGGTATTGATGAAAATCGGTGTTGTGATGAGGGGCATCAAATAAAGAATCGACTATTACGGCTTAACATCAAGACCAGCAGCAATTGATAGGAATCAATTCAACAGACTTACCTGTTGGAAGGTATTGAGAGCATTGACATCAACTCTGGGCGAAGTCGTCAGTCAATTTCTGAACACTGAAATACAGTACTTACGTATTCAACCCACTTTGAGTGACAGCTCCACTCCCAAAGAATAAAGCGTCGACATATTGCAATCCTCCAGCAATGTACAAGATCAACGATGAAACAAATGCTAAACAAAGCAAATAAATATCTAGTGATCAATCGTAATAATAAATTAGTCAAACGCCTTTTCATGTGGTGCAAACCAAAGCACATGTATACTGACAATGAATAGCAATGAAGTTCAAGTCCAATGGGATGATAGACTTGAGTAGCTTTATGATCGCTGCGCGCCTTTGAGCCGAGGGCAAAAATGGAGGCATGTGCTTGCAATCGCCACTCAGCCTTTACTCGTTCCTTTGATCTGATAGTCGATTTAGAAATGAACCACCTGATTCGGAGCACTCGTAGGCGATATTCAACAACTGGACTTTCTCGAAAATTCCTCGGGCTTACCCAGGCTTAGCCGGGTTGGAATAAGTAGGTGTAGATGGACAAAATGAAAGGTTGAAACAGGGAACGGCATCATATCTTAAGAATACGGCACTTAATAAAGCACGCGTTGTCTGATATCCACATGCGTTATCGCTATTGGTGGCTGCGGATGATGCAGGTCTTGGAGAGTCTTGGATGCGAGATGGGCTGAGTTTGTCGCCAAGCCGCCGGGTGGATACGGGCTTGGCCCAATTTGTTCGCTGAATCGCTTCCTCCTGTTGTTGATGACTCCAGAGAAGACCTCGTCAGTACGTGTAAGACTAGTTCTCTCCTCTCGAAAAGAGATGAAGGTCATTCCATGATCAACACAATTCGTTCGGCTTTCGATACTTTTCCTTTTAGCGAGTTTTTCACTTGCAGCCATTACCTTATCCAGGAACCAATCTTGGAAGCTTGGAAAAATACGAAGTTCCGCTCTCTTTCAAAACCGCTCGCAATCAATACACAGAACAAGTGTATGACCTCGGCATTCCCAGTACACACAGAGCTACGCCCATCAGCGATGGCCTCCCTTTCTTTGAAAGTCACAAAACCAATCCAATACCCAGCGTTCGAGAACGTACATTGAGCCAAACTGTTAAGTCTCAATAAATAAAGGACTGTTGATGGATAATAACCAAGATGCTGCTCCTTCCAAGCAAGGGTACATAGTTAACCACGAATTCGCCTTGTCAAATCATAATTAATTCCTACTAGTGGCGTCCGAGACTGGCTTCGGAACAAGCGAGCCTACCTAAGCGAACAAACAAACAGACAAAACAATGCATTCTTCCGACACTGAGTATTCATGGACTCTGATTCTTTCCTTCCGTGACACAGGTTTACGAGTTACGAAGCCTTATCAGAATGTGATGCATTGAAGGACGATCGTAGGCGTAGCAGTGTTCGCCATCAGTTTGAGGAAGGTTGAGACCGCTTGTACCTATTTACTCATCTCAAAGTCATCTGAACAATTAATGGGTGGGTTTATTTTTTT